>MDTG01161609.1_pt1 | contig 13106 bp, 10 predicted proteins | sample 811421 | NCBI WGS metagenome assembly MDTG01 (sample SAMN05326645, study PRJNA326480) | marine metagenome | isolation source: seawater | place: Pacific Ocean: South East | collected 2011
TCAACCATCATGCGAAGCGTATTTTTATAAAAAATAGTTTTGATTTTATGATAGAATCCGTGGGTGTCTTCAACAACGCAAAAATAGTTTCTATGGCATGTGATACCATAGTCTCGAAACTAAAATATTTAATTACAAATATAGATAATACTAAAATATTCAAGTTGAAATACGATAATACGACTATTCCATATTCGGTCGATGTATATTTATACAATGAAACTTATACTATAGCCAAACTAATTGAATATGTATTTTATGAAGAATATTACAGAAAAAAAATACTTACATATACCGGTTGTTATAAGAGACACCCGCATGATAACAACATGATCATTCGTATAGCTTTTGCGAATGAAGAAGATTATAATGAAGAAAATATAAAATCTATTATTAAAGATAACTGTTCTGTTAATTATCGTTTATTTGAAAAATTGAAAACATATTTTGAATAATCTTATGTCTATATGGAAATGATATTATTCAAATGTGTAAAAAAAAAGCACTATGAATTATATTCGCATTATAGTTTACATAAACAATAATATATTAAAAAAGTTTATATTATTGTTTTTTTAAATAGTTTTGAACATTTTTATTTGTTTCATGTTTCGGTAACTTGTGGGATTGAATTATCATAATATCCCATATTTTTTTTTAGATTGTAATTCATAAAATGCAATATTTTTGGTATCTCTAATTGGATAATATATTCAGTTACATTATTCTTCGTTATACTACTTGAAGCTACGCCATGTTCTTTCACATCATTCAAATACATACCATGTATATTGTATAAATGTGGTTTGAAATTGTATGGTGTATCTTTTAGCTTTATTTCATGCTTTATGAAACATTTAACATACATATTATATAGTTTATTAATATTATCAATAAAATCATTTTCATAACATTCAAATAAGACAGTATGTTCTGGAAAATACATTAGGTATTCACTTATAAGCGTATCGGGGTCTGATGCTTTTTTAAGTTCGTAAAAACGGTATTGTGGTTTGATATTATTGCCTTTTAATTGTCTGATATACTCATATGTTGGATTCCTAATTTTGGTATGAAATCCAGTTTCTTTCGCATACAGTACAACACCCATTGATATTTTGTCTTGTGATTTTGCTTCAAGTTCGTATTTTTCTTTGAAGTCTAATAGTTCATAATAATCGTATAATTTATTAGTCTGTAGTAAGTGAGTTTCTTTCGCGTGTGTCTCTGAATAAATATTATCATATATGATATTGTTGTCTTGGTTGTATTTTTTAATAAGGTCATAGCGTGGTTTAACAGTAAATCCATCCATTTCATAAACAGCGATTAAGTGAATTGATTTTTTTTCGAATTTTGTAACAATCCTGTTTTGAGGGTGTTGTAAAACCATACTAAAACACATGTTTTTAGGTGGTTTCCATATGGAATCAACTTCATACTGCGAAGTATGTTTATTGAAATATTTTTCTTTGAAATCCAGTGTGTGTTTTTCAAAGGCGTCAAACATCATATCTCGAAAGGATTGTTTATTTTTATCAATACTAAAGTAACAATTGGCCCCTATATTACTTTTAGTAGAAATTTCAATATCATTTGTTGTTGGGTCCCAGAACATATTTATCATGGTTCCTTCTACGAAATTCATTGTTTGTAAATCTTGAGTATTCATAACAGTGCCAACAAAATCTTCATAACAATGACTTTTCGGAGGGGAAAAGCATATTATTTTATTATTTTCAATATCGTAAATTACCGACCGAAACAATCCAAGAGTTTTTATGTTATCTTTATTTAAATATTCTTTGATATATCGTAATAGAGCCTTGTTTTTATGTACGATAACTCTTATGTGCTTTTCTTCCGCATATTTTTTATTTAATTCTTTTTCAATAAACAACTTACCGAAATCAATATATTTTTGTAAATCAAACATGGTTGGAATATAAGTGTTTGTGTCTGTATAATCAAAATCTTGTCTTTCTTGGTTTGTATTCATTTTTTTTATGTGTTAAAAAAAACACAATTTAAAAATATCAATTTATTAATTTCTTCTATATATTAATTTCTACTATAAATATAAGAACATCAATGGATGAAAATAAAACGAAAAAAAATAATAAAGAAATAGAGGAAGATAATTTAATGAATATAGACAAAACACAAGAAGATGATATCTCTGAAACTACTGAAGATGGTGATATAAATGAAATACGTGAAAATAATGATACGGTTGATAGTGAAGAAGACAATTATATATTAAAATTAGGACAAGTAATACAATTTATAGCGCCTTCCGATGTAATCCATAAAAAAATATATCTTATTGAATATTTAGATGAGAGAAAAATAAAATTAATCAATGTCGATGATTTAAACACTATGACTTTAAAAATATTTGAAAATGAGATAGTAGGTATTGAGGTTGAACGTATTAATATACTAAAAAATCCCGATAATGATGGATATGCTCGACAAAATAATTTATTACCTCACAAATGGATATCCATAACATTCGGGGGCGATATACCACAAATAATAAACGGAGAAATAACCGATTTAGAAAACGATGAAATTCAGATTACTACTTGGCCGGAAAAACAATTGTTGTGGATAAACTTTGATTATAAAGGTATACCCGAAAATTTACCAATATTATCCATATTACCCATAGAAAATCCCAAAAACGATATAGACAATACAGATGAAACCTACCAAGAAGTATCAAGCGATGAAGTAAATGAAAAAGATAGATTAAAACCCATTGATAGTAGTGAAAAAGAAAATGAAGAACAATACACGTCTACAGACTATGATGATAATTTAAATGAATATAGTGACAGTGATGAATACGATGAACTTGAATTCACAAAAGATACAAATGAAACTCATAATAAAGAAGAGATATTCATAGATATAAAAGATATTGTAATAGGTGATGCTATGGGTGTTATACAAGAGGAAGTTGTAGTTGACAAAGCAAACAGACGATATACGATAGATGATCAAACTAACGATTTATTAAATGATTTATTATCAACCATACCAACTCACGAAAAAACACCAAAAAAATTAAATAAAATCCACACAGACATTGAACGATTCAAAGAACTTCGTAAAAATTATTTATTATTTGATGAACAAGGTAATTCAACAATAAAACTCAACGATGATTCTGTTAATAAACCTATGACAAATGTCATGCTTTCAGGCAAAAATGCTCATTGGGTATTACCGGTAACATCAAACGTACACAATGTATATGATATCGAAGTTAGTGATTTCGAAATTTTCGATGATATTAATGTAAAAAAAGTCGATATAGATACATCACAATATATGGAAATATCAAATCAGTATTATTCAAATACAATACCAGATGGTAAAAATAAATATGAATATTTTTTACAGGAGACGAATGATTATTTCAAACCATTTGATGTACGATTAAACAAAAACAGTATTATAAGTAATGTACGAATAAACGAGCCTTTATATGTTGTATCGGATAACGTTGAAGATTATCATTCGCATTTAGTATACGATAAATCATTTTATCAGCATAAATTTAACATCGATAAATATATTGTCGGGGAATCTATTGTATATCAAGATAATTTAAAATTTAAATCCCAACCATTGAAACGAAGAAATATAACACAAAATGAAACATACGACTTAAAGGGTTTAATAATTTTACCAAAACCTGTTATAATTCAATCAAAGATATACTTACCATCAACAAATATGATAACTAGAGTGAATTTATACAACAACAAATTGAATATCAGTGATGTGTTACATGATAATACTCAATATAAGACTCATAATATTGTAGAATCTGATTTGTTAAAAGATAATACAGTAAAAACAATTGATTATAAACCATACAAAATATATTCAGTTCAAATGTCAGAATCATTTCATTATGATGATCGTGACAAAAAGTTAACAGAGAACTTTTTGAACGCGACATTACCTAACACAGTTGATATTATCAATGATATAGCCGAAAACACCTTTGTATTATCTATTGAAGATATACTGAATATTACAGAGCCGTATCAGATTTATCATGACAATTTACATTACAATGATATCGATGTAATTGAAACAATACTTGAAAAACAAATTGTAAAATATAAGCAAATGAAATCAATGTCAAATGATACTATTCAAACTTATTTGAAACACAAACACGTGGGACCGAAACATACACCATCCGTATTTTTGAATCTTTTACCGGAAGAGAACGAGCAATTTTCAAAGATAAAAGAAATTTTTAATTCTTTGTATTATAATGTTACAAAGGAAGACAATAGATATGAAGTAATAAAAAACATACTATTGAATGACAATGGTGTGTTGTTATTTAACGCAATATCCTTATCTGAAATGTCGTTGTTCCAAACAATTAATATAGATGAATATATGGAAAACGAGATTAAAGACATAGAAGCCAGTATTAAAGAAAAGGACCAAAAAAACACAGAATGTAAAAACGCTATATTTTTAGTAAAACGATATGAAGATATTGATGAATTGAATGAAGATGATTACAATGTAAACTTGAAAGCCGATAAAAAATACTACAATCATATTGATTTTGATATTGGTATTTCTTGGAAAGAAAATAATCCAAATATTGATGGAGAACAAGAAATGATAGAAAAATTAACAGAATATTTAATACAAAAACTAAAGGTTAAATCTAGTACAGCACTAAGAGACGCAGAGACAATGATATACGGATATATGAAGGTACACGATGGTGATTATGCTTTATTGGATTATGGTGACGAAAAAAGATATTATGAAAGACAAAATAATAAGTGGATATTAAACGAGGCATATGATGGTAAAACGGTGGATGAACTTAATTTCTGCAATATGAAAGACAAATGTATAAAGGTTAAGAAAACGTGTAATAATATGGATGTTGGAAAAGATATTATAAAACAAAGATTATTGAATGAAATAAATGAAGACTTCAAAGATAAATTAAGATTATCAATAGACGATTTAAAAAAGAAACTAGTGAATAACTTGAATTATAATTTAAGCAACTTACAAAGTTTAAAAAAAATCAATAAAAATATTTATCTGGAAAACAATAATAATAAATATCAATTGGGATTTTTATATGAAAATCTAGAAGTAGTGACATCACCATATGCTTCTTTGAGAGATACTATATTATCGGATAATGACTTGGTTACAAAATCATTCAATATTAATAAATTTATTGAATTATATTGTAGACAATCGTATGCCGATGAAGATAAATACTGGTATTATTGTGTAGAAAAAAATATTCCATTGCTTCCTACTTTTTTCGCACAATTGGCGAATGGATTTAATGAAAATAAATATAAAGATACAATTCAAGAAATATGTAAAGAAAGAGGTGTATTAAGTAATGATGGTGATAAATATGTCGATAAGTATAGTGGGTATTATATATGTGATGTCGAGTTAAGTACCGACGAGGGTTATACAGAAGATGGTTTTAAAATAGTAACTAAATCACTATTGGAAAAAGATATAGCGGATGTTTATGAAGAAAGCTTATTGGTATCTACTGAATATAAATACAAGTCTGAATTATCAATAAGTATAAAAAATGTATTGGACAACCTAGATAAATTATTGAATATTTCAACTATAAAAGAACATGATTTTATTATAAAACATATATCAAATTATATTTTGGAAAATTTAAATGAAAAAGAATACAAAAGAAAAATGAAAAAAATGAAAGACAAAAAGATACCCCCATATGAAAAACAGCGAGATCAGTTGATGTTGTATTCTATAGCAACAATGTATTGTATATCAATACAAATATATATACCAGCATTAACAAAGGGTAATAACGTGGATAATAATATTAAAACATTAAAAAATTGTGTAAAATCCTTCCATGGTTATCCATTGAGTAGCAACGATGACATGTCTATGGTAAAATATGTAGTATGTGCGTTATTGAAAATGAAAACCAAGCAGAATCGCCCATACAATGCGTTACCAAAAACCAATAAAAGTAATATAAATGATGTAATATCTAAAATTGCGACTAAGTTAAAAGATAAAATGTTTGTATATTTTTTAGAATTGAATGATGTAAAAGAAAAAATCAAAGAAAGATATATATGGGATTCCAAGCAAAAAGAAACACGTGAAATTATAAGTGAATTCTTTTCATTGGATTCATGGAATACTTTTTTACCACCATTAAAACAGTTAAGATTAAAAGGGATGTCTGGACTTGGTACTTCATTTGAAACTAAATTCAAAAATAATATAAAACAGGGTAATTATGAACATTTCCGGGAATCTTTTTATTTATATGGAAAACATATGTTTTTTACTTTTTCTATTATTGAATCTGTACAAAACGTTATTAATAAAAACGAATTAATATTATATACCAACGATAATATATATTATCAAGAAAATTCATGCTGTAACGAAAACAACGAACATACACATACTTTGGACTATTTTACAAATCAAGAAAATGTAATTACAAGATATAATGAAGAAGCCAAAAAAATAACAAAAATATTAAAAAATTATAAACAATTGTCTAATCCGAAATTTTTATTTTCAAAAAAAGATACGCGAATTGTAAATCCAGAATTAAGTGGTGTATTTTCAGAAGAAACTATATATTTGTTTTTTATCAAAAATTGTAAATTTAATTCTGGCATTAACTTATCTCAAAGTATATTAAATATATGTTTAAGTAATGAAAGCGCCTTTCTAGCATCAGATAGTTTGAAAGAAAAAATAAACATATTGAAACACGAAAATAGAAATTATAGCAGTGATTCTCTGAAAGAATTATTGAACATAATAAACCAACGTAATATTATATTTATCGATTTGGAAATCCCTATTACAACAGGAATCGTATATTTTCAAGAAAATATAAATGTTTTAAAAGACAAACCTATAACAGATTCAAACATATCAACAATCGTACCATTATTAGATGATTTAATTGATAGATACGATACAACCTATACAGAAGAAACGGACAATGCGGTTGATAATTTGTTAGAACATATAAATACATACAACAATAATGTATTGGACAATATGTTGGATTTGTTAAAAAAAGTAACTCGAACAAAGAAAATAGAAGAATTTTATAATAATTTGTTAACATGGAAACTAAGAGGAGAGAATTTATACATGACTATGAATGATGAAACCGACTTTAATATACACCATATGTTAAAGAATATGATAATTAATTTTATTCAAATATACCCCAATATATTAAAATGTAAATCGAACATAGATCTTGATATTAATGAAACGATCATTGGGCCTCCTAAACACTGGGGTTTATCGCAAAAACATAATAATGATGTTATGAATTTTATAAAAAAAGAATACGAACCATTCAATAATAATTTTTATTTGAACGATAATATAAAACCAATTTTGTCATATGTATTGGAAAGAAATAAAGATATATTAAGGATTTTACGTAGTATACCATTCTATTCTAACATGGAAATAAATACCGAACAGGTATATAGGAGTATTTTCAATGGTAATACCATAAAACATATAACGTCTTATTTATTTTTCTCCAGTATACAGTTGTATATTGATTATCTGGACGAATCAGAGGAAAGTATAAACACATCACTACAACAAGAAACATCAGCCATTATGGGTGAACGAGAATTAAAAGAAAAACATGTGGCTGAATTAATCTTAGCATACACCAAAATATTAATGAATCAGAAAAAATTATTAAATTATTCAAATAATGATATTCTTGATGGTGTTAATAAATCCAAGACAAAGGAAAAGTTTAAAATAACACAAAATTTCAAAACAATGAGTGAAGAATCTAGACGTGTCGAAAATATCAAAAAGAATTTGTCTTTGGGTGAATGGAGTATAGGTCAAACCAAAGCTATATTCCAATATCAGGGTGACGAATATGATAGATCTCGCGAAGCCATGGAGCAAGACATGTTGATAGAGATGAAATCAAAAGCCGTTGATGATGTATCGAATATGCATGATTTTATTTACAATTTAGAATATGTTGAAGAGCAAATGATACAGCAACGAATTGAAAACGAAGAATATGGTTTACACACAATGGCACCAGACGACGATGATTATGGAGATATGGATGGTGATGAATATTATTAATATTAATTACGCAAAACAAAATCTATATATAAAGTATTATGAGGAATTTCATTCGAAAAAATACAACTAGTATTTCTATATTGATATTTGCTATATTATTTAGTTTTATTCAAATGGTAGAACCAGGAATTTTATATGAGAATGGTGTAATTAGACATTTTGGTTTAGGTAGTAAAAAAAAAACAATTTTACCCATATGGTTAATGACTATTATTTTAGCAATATTATCTTATCTAGGTGTTATATATTATATTAATATGCCTAAAATTTATTAATAAAATACATTAATTAATAATGTATTTTATATAATCTACTTATTCAAATTATCTTGTACTTCTTTGATTTTTTTTTCTTGGTTTTTCACGTTTACTGGTGCGCATTTAAAGTTTACTATAGTATTGTATGATTTTGTAATTACCAAGAAGCCAACCAGTGATAATAACAAAGCTTCTGATATATAATCTTTTACCATGACTAATAAATACAATTTCTTAAGAAATTCATTTCCATCACGCATACAATTATCAATATATTTACTGTATGTTTTTTTAGATTCATCACTTAATCCCCCTCCTTTCATTTGCGTCTCTTTACCATTTAAATTTGGTAATATGGTATTATTTAATCGTTTTTCCAGTTTCTGTTCAACTATTTTTTCACAAAAACTAGATGGCGTAAAATAATTTAGCAAAAACGAATGATCGTTCAACATTACATCATCTAATAATTCTGATTTTGTTGATTTCTTGAATACATTTTCTACCGTTCCTTTAATATTTGGTAAAATACCCATGAATGCTAAAGCAGAAGCAATGCCATACCCTAAAGTATTTGAAAATGGTATTTTCCATCCTGGATAATTTTGTAGTAAGTACATGAATAAAAATTGTAATAATACGATAGGTATCAATGTATAAATCATAGTATCTAATATTTTCACAGGACCACACTTTTCATTACTATTTGATATATTTACAAATAAAATCAAAGCCGTTGTAAGCAATCCATATAAACCCATAGACAAATATGATGTTTTTATTAATGACTCCCTACTTTCTAAACCCTGGTATTCCATTATTATTTTTATTATTATATAAATTAATGTAATTGTAAAATATCCTACAAATGTACTAGTTGGGTAAATCATTTATAAATAATAGGTATAATTTTTTTTGATTTTTTACTATATTAATTTAATGAATATAATACAACCTAACTTGACAGAACCGGGTGTATCTTATTTTCTAAGAGAAACTTTGAAACAACATAATAAAAGTAAACTAGAATATAACACCATGGTATTCAACTTAATATTATTTGTATTGTTTGTAGTTGTTGTTTCAATATTATTGATATATAAAAAAAAAACAAAATTATCTCAAGAAGAACTTAAAGAGAAAGATATTGAAAAAAAAACTTACATTATTTCAAAAATAAAAGAATTGAATGATCTACATCAACGTAAATATAATAATATGATTACTAATTTACCCCAAACAGAAAGTGAATTTGAAAAAATGCATAAACAATACTATAATATTTAGAATATATATAATGGATATGTTAGATTTGAAAACTCGTTGTGAAAATAACAACATGATAATCAATAAAGATGGTACTGACCATCGTTGTGTATTTTCTACCCAAGTAGGTAACAATGATGTTAAATTGTTACCATTACCACAGTCAAATAACGGAGAAAAAAAAGAAGGATTTTCAAGCATGAAAGGTGGAAAAAAAAACAAACGATCAAGGAAAATGAGAAAAAAAAGCACTAAACACAAGGGTCGTAAAAAATCCAGGAGAGGGGGAAAAAGAAAATCAAATAAAAAACACAAGAAACGATCTTCTAGATCAAGAAAAATGTCAAAAAAACGACGACGTAGACGATAATAAATTAATAATTAATTATTATAATATTTAAATATTATAATAATGGATGATTATCATGTAGCGTATAATAAATTCTTTCAATTAAAAGGTATATATGAAAATAAATTTAGGAATTTCAAACACAAATTAAACAAATCAAAAATAGATATTATAGGTAAAAAAATCAAAATAGAAGATTACTTGGCTGTAAGAAAATGCGTAAATTGTAATAAAGTTGGTGGTACTGTATTTGACATTACAGAAAAGCATTTAAAAGCTAGATGTAATGTCGAATCTCCTTGTTCATTGGATATAAATATAGAATTAGGCGATCGGGTATATATGAAGGATAATATTTACGAAAAAATGGAAGAAAATATTAATTCTTTGAAACAAAAAATAACAAAAGACAAATTAAAATTATTATTCGATTTAGATGTTGAAGATGTTGTTGTTCGATCATTTGAAAATACAAAAAAAGAATTAATTGATCAGTCAAAGATATACTCAGATATAAAGAGACAATTTGATAGTGTAACCCAAGTTAAACTAGAACAGACAGATAATATTAACGCATTAAATAATATAGATAACGATGAAATGGATAACGATGATGAAAAAGATACGTCCAATGATGTATCTAATATAGATGGGGTTACTACTATTAAGCGTTCTATATTATTAAAAACATATGAAAATGATTTAATACATCATATAAATGAATATAAAAAACGTATAGCATTGTATAAAAAACAAAACGATGAAAATATATTAGAAGAAGCGATGCGTGATTATGTTAATATTATTACACCATTAAAAGATAAAATAAGAAAAACAAAATATTCTAGTATACATATTGATGAGAACGTTATTGATAAAAAAACGATTCAATATCACATATCTAAAAATAAAAAAGATATACACGATTTAATAACAAGTAGAAACAACAACAAGGTAATATCTAACAAATATTAAATATATATTATTTATATATGTCTTTATTATTGTCAAAATATATTAACGTAAAATTATTTCTATGGAGTTTGTTTCTTGGAATTTTCTTTGCTTACATAACAGGACCACAACAGCATGTTATATTGGTTTATCCAACACCAGAAAATAACGATAAAGTAAGTTACAAAGATAAATCTGATAATTGCTATCATTATGAACCTGTCGAAGTAAAATGCCCCAAAAACAAAAGTCTCATAAACGAATATGAAATTCAAATTTAACAATATACATATCGATAAGAAATGAAATTAATTTCATATGTATATACATATGAATATAAAACGACTTTTACATAGTGATATAGGAAAAAATATAATATCTATATTATTGGGATTGGGATTGGCGACTTTATTTAGAAAGGTATGTAATGATAGAAATTGTATTGTATTCAAAGCTCCAGAACCTTCAAAAATAAAGGATAAAATATTCAAATTCAATTCAAAATGTTATACATATAAAGAAGAATCAGAAAGTTGTTCAAGTAAAAAAAAAATAGTAAAATTTGCGTAAAATGGTTATAATAGGAATATTATAACTATTTATATGAGCACAAAAATAAATTCATTACCAAATGAAGTTTCTGAAAATCCAAACAATATAAAACTCAATGTTGTCGAGCAAAAACCTGATATTCAGTCCATGAATGAAAATAATACCCAAACACAATTGAGTCAAGAATCGATAAACCAAATTGTACAGGGTTTACAACAGGCGGCAAATACAAATATGACATCATTGCCCTCTAGAGATATACCAACAGATAAAATGAGTATAACAAATGACGAAACTATACAACCGAATCACATTCCCCAGGCAAATAATACCAATTACATCGATGATGTGGATTCTATTGAGAATATGATACTTAAAAACAAGACAAAAAATACAGAAAAAGACTACATGGAAAAAGTATACGAAGAGTTCCAAACACCACTGATTATAATGGTATTATATGTATTTTTTCAAATGCCCTATGTTCAAAAAAATATGGTCGGGTATTTTCCGAATTTATTTTATCGTGATGGCAACCCAACGCTTGGAGGTATTCTATTTAAGTCGTTCATTTTCGCATTATTGTATTATGGGTTATATAAAACAACAAACCAACTAAGTGAATTGTAATATTCGTGTTATAATACATAATTTATTTTATTTTTGAATATAAAATATGTATATTGATAATTTAGCACATAATTATATTGTATCAAATGAACCACTTATCTTTGATTTAGTATTGGATGGTGGAGCTTTTAATGGTTTTTATCAGTTGGGTTGTTTAAAATTATTAAAAGTGTTGGAAAATAAAAAATATTTAAAAATCAGAAGAATTTCCGGAGTTAGCGTTGGAGCTATATTAGGATTTTATTACATAACAAATCGGTTGGATGATTTTGAAAACGATTTCACGGACATACGAAATTATTTCAGAGATAATTTACACGTTGGATTATACCGGTCTCATTTAAAAAATCGTATTGATTTATCATGTGTAAAATTAGATTCTTTTCAAAATATGTTACACATCGCCTATAATAATATTACAAAAGGAGAAAGAATAGTACAAAATACATATGAAGATAAGAATGACTTATATGAAGCTATATCACGCAGTTCACATTTACCCAAAATTTCAAATGGTGATTTTTTTCATTCGTATAAAAATGAATGTTATACCGATGGTTTATATCCATATATTTTCAACAATCGTGATGACAACATAAATTCAAAAATAATATATATAACTCTAACAAAATTAGCGAATATTAAAACTATACTGTCTACTAAAAAGGAATTGAATATATCGGGACGCATAATAGAGGGGGCATTGGATATGCATAAATTGTTATGTCTGAAACAAGCTACCAACTTTTGTAGCTTTGTAAATGAATGGAAAACCATTGATTATATTGGTATAAGAATAAAGCATATCATATATGTTATTATTATTTATATATTATCATCAATAGAAAAAGCTCGCAAGTTATTGGGTCCTAAAGTGTATGAATTTGTCGATGATTTTTATAATAAACATAAAA
>MDTG01270486.1_pt1 | contig 13106 bp, 15 predicted proteins | sample 811421 | NCBI WGS metagenome assembly MDTG01 (sample SAMN05326645, study PRJNA326480) | marine metagenome | isolation source: seawater | place: Pacific Ocean: South East | collected 2011
CTTTTTATGTTTTTTCATCAGAAAATTGGAAAAGACCAAAAAATGAAATTAATTATTTATTTAAATTAATAAAAAACTATTTCACCAAGGAGATTAACAATATTATTTCTGAAGGTATTAAGATAAATATTTTAGGAGATTTAGGAAAACTATCAAAAGATATCAAAGAGATATTATTAAAAACTACTAAATTAACTGAAAAAAATAATAAAATTATAGTTAATTTAGCAATAAATTACGGATCAAAAAATGAGATTTTACTTGCTGCTAAAAGGGTAAAAAAGAAAGATAACATTAATAACTTTAAAAACAAGCTTTATACAAAAAATATGCCTGATCCAGATATATTAATTCGTACTGGTGGACACCGTCGTCTGAGTAATTTTATGCTTTGGCAATTAGCCTATTCTGAATTATTTTTTTTAAAAAAACTTTGGCCAGATTTTAATTCAAGTGACTTAAAACGAATTATAGACAAGTATAAAAAAAGTAAAAGAAATTTTGGTGCAATATGATATCAAAGAATTTTAAAAAAAGATTTTATACCTCTCTATTTTTACTTTTTTTATTAATACTAGTTTTTAGATCAAACTTAATTCTTACATTTATGCTATTAATATTTGGCAGTTTATCTGTTGTAGAATTTTTCTCGATAACAAGAATTATTATTAAAAATATTTTTTTTAAGTTTATTACAAATTTTATTTTTCTAATTTATACATTTTTATTCTGCTATTTATTTTTTGTTTTTATTTACTTTCCAAACTTAAAAACAATAATCTTTATAATTTTGTTAGGATGTATATCATCTGATATCGGGGGCTATATATTTGGAAAAATTTTAAAAGGACCTAAGCTTACTAAAGTAAGTCCAAAAAAAACAATTTCTGGATCAGTTGGATCATTCATTCTTTCAGGAATAGTTATGACATTTCTCATAAATTATTTCACCAATAATTTTACTCTTAATATAATATTCATTAGTTTAATAACTTCCGCGTTTTGTCAGTTAGGAGATTTATTTTTTTCTTTTTTAAAAAGAAAAGCAAAAGTAAAAGACTATGGAAACTACTTACCAGGTCATGGTGGTATGCTTGATAGATTCGATGGAATATTTTTAGGTGTACCAATAGGAGTAATAACTTTTATTTTAGTGCTACAATGAAAAAAAAAATATCAATTATAGGATCAACGGGATCAGTTGGATTAACAACGTTAGCTATTTTAGATAAGAAAAAGACCTCTTTTAAAGTAAATTTATTATCTGCTAATAAAAATTATAAAAAAATATGTGAGCAAATTCAAAAATATAATCCAGAGATTTTTATAATAAATAACAAAAAAACATTTACAAAAATTAAACTAAAATTTAAAAGAAAAAAAATTAAAATTTTAAATAATTTTGACGGACTTAAAAATCTAAAGACTTCAGATGTTACAATAACAGCGATACCAGGTATTGAAGGATTAAAGCCTACAATATTTATGACAAGAAGAAGCAAAAAAATCCTTCTTGCAAATAAAGAATCAATTATTTGTGGATGGGATTTAATCAAATCTACTTCTAAAAAAAACAATACAAAGCTAATCCCAGTTGACTCAGAACATTTCTCTTTAATGAATCTTCTTAAAAATCATAAAGTTGACGAAATAGAAAAAATATACTTAACAGCATCTGGTGGTCCATTTTTAAACTACAAAGTTCATCAATTAAAAGAAATTGTGCCAAAACAAGCACTTAAACATCCTAAATGGAAAATGGGAAAAAAGATCTCAGTTGATTCAGCCACGCTAATGAACAAAATTTTAGAACTTGTTGAAGCACAAAAGATATTTAATTTACCTTTTAATAAATTAGATATTTTAATTCATCCTCAATCACTGGTACATGCAATTTTAAAACTTAAAAATGGGCTTGTTCAATTTATTTACCACGATACGTCAATGAAAATTCCAATAGCTAATGCAATATTTGACGGCAAATTACAAATTACAGAATTCATTATAAATGCAAATAACAGTAAAAAAAATTCACCAATTAAAAATTTATTTTTTGAACCGGTAAGTAAAAAAATATTTCCAATTATTAAAGTTAAATCAAAGATCAATGAATTTCCTTCTTCTCCAATAATAATTAATGCAGTAAATGAAGTGTTAGTTGATCAATTTCTTCAAAAAAAGATACCTTTTTTAAGAATAAATAAAATCATATTGGGCATTCTGAAAGATAGATATTATAAAAAATATGCTATAAGAAGACCTAAAAATATATCTCAAATATTAGAAATTAATAATTGGGCAAAAAAAACAACATTAAAAAAACTAAGATAATTAGATGATAAAATATATAGCATTCATAACCTGTTTATTATTTTATACTACTGCATATACTGAAGTAGTAAATAAATTAAATATTTCAGGAAACAAAAGAATTAATGTTGAAACGATCAAAGTTTACGGAGATATTGAAATTGGCAAAGACTACCAAAAGAGTGATTTAAATAAAATTTTAAAAAATTTATATTCAACAAATTTTTTTGAAGATGTTCAACTGGAATTAAAAAATAATATTCTCTCTTTAAATGTAAAAGAATTTCCAGTAATCAATCAGTTAATTCTTATAGGAGAACCAAGCAATAAATACAAAGATCAAATTAGAAAACTGATCAAACTAAAAGAGAAAAATTCCTTTATATTTTCTTACTTATCCTCTGATATAGAAATAATTAAAAAATTATATTCATCTGCTGGTTATAACAACAGTAAGGTAGAAATTAAAACAAAACAGATTGATGAAAATAATTTAGATATGATTATTGATATTGATAGAGGAAATGTGACTAAAATTTCTTCTATAAATTTTATAGGTGATAAAAAAGTAAGAGATAAAAGATTAAGGGACATAATTGCGAGTGAAGAAGCAAAATTTTGGAAACTAATTACTCGAAATACAAGATTTAGTGAAAATCTAATAAATTTAGATATAAGGCTGTTAAATAATTATTATAAATCACTTGGTTATTACGATGTAGAAATAACTTCTAACACAGCTGAGTTAGATCAAGAAGGTAACATAAATTTGATTTACTCAATTGATTCAGGAAAGAGATATACAATTACAAAAATTTCTACAAATGCCGATAAAGTGTTTGATACTAAAATATTTTTTCCAATGCAAAAATTTTATAAAAAACATATTGGTGAATACTACTCTCCATTTAAAATAACTAATTTATTAGAAAATCTAGATGAATTAATAGATAATAATAGTTTACAATTTGTAGAACATAATGTTGAAGAGATTGTAGATAGTGAAAAAGCCGAAATTGAGATTAAATTTAATATTTTTGAGTCTGAAAAAGTTACCGTAGAAAGAATAAATGTCCTAGGTAACAATGTTACAAATGAAAGTGTAATTAGAGGTGAACTTCTTATTGATGAAGGAGATCCTTTCACAAAAACTAGATTAGATAAATCTATAGCTAAATTAAAAGCTAGACGAATATTTGCTAGCGTAACCCCAAAAGTAACCGAAGGTAGTGAGAAAAACTTAAAACTTATTGATATTGAAGTTGAAGAAAGACCAACTGGAGAGATAAGTGCTGGTGCAGGAGTTGGTACAAATGGGGGTAGTTTTGCATTCAATGTCTCAGAAAATAATTGGCTTGGTGAAGGAAAAAAACTTAATTTTGAATTGGAGGCTGATAAAGAGTCTTTATCTGGATTAATAAGTTATACCGATTCAAACTATGATTTTTTAGGTAATTCTCTTAATTATTATTTCGGAAGCACAAGTAATGATAAACCTACCCAAGGATACGAGAACACTACAATATCCGCAGAAGTAAATACAAGCTTTGAGCAATACAAAGATTTTTTCGCTACATTGGGTCTTGCTATGACATACGATGATTTAAGAACAGATGGAACTGCTTCCGACTCTCTAAAAAAACAAGAGGGTGAATTTAGTGAAATAGCTGCAATATATGGTTTTAAACATGATAAAAGAAACAGGGCTTTTATGCCAACGTCAGGTTCAATAGTAAGCTTTAATCAAGTTCTACCTTTTTATGCAGATAAAAATTTTATATCGAATTCTTTTAGCGCAAGCGTGTACAAGGCCTTTTCAGAAAATTTTGTAGGAGCAACAAAAGTTTATTTATCAGCAATAAATGGGATAGGCGGAGATGATGTAAGAATCAGTAAAAGGAAAGGTTTAAGTACAAAAAGACTTAGAGGATTTGAAAGGGGAAAAGTTGGACCAGTTGATGGGGATGATCATATCGGAGGTAATTATGCATCAGCTATTAATTTAGAGGCAAGTTTACCAAACCTTTTCCCAGAGGACACTAAAACAGATGTAAATTTATTTTTAGACTTTGGAAATGTATGGGGTGTAGATTATGATAGTTCGTTAGATGATAGTAGCAAAATTAGATCATCCGCAGGTGTAGCAGCTAATTGGTCTTCTCCTTTAGGCCCTATGACATTCATTTTATCGACTAATCTAGCTAAAGCCAATACAGATAAAACAGAAAGTTTTAGTTTTAATCTAGGGACAACTTTTTAAAATGATAAAAAAAATTTTTTTAATTTTATTTATTTTAATATTTAGCCAATCATTAATGGCAGAGACCCCGCATTATATAAATTTTAAATACATCTTAAACCAAAGTACAGCAGGTAAAAAGGCACAAGATTATCTTAAAAAGAAACTAGAAAATGGTATTAAAAATGTAAATGATAAAGAAAAACAAGTCCAAGAAGAAGAAAAAAAAATAATTCAACAAAAAAAGATCATTTCACAAGAAGAGTATAAAAAAAAAGTCACAGAGTTAAGAAAGAAAGTAGCTAATTTGCAAAAAGAGAGAAACAAAATTTTACAGTCTGTTGCGAAAGAGAGAGCAAAAGCAAAAAATGAACTCCTCAAAAATCTTAATCCGATAATTAAACAATATATGGAGGAAAAAAATATTAGGATGATAATTGATAAAAAAAATTTAATCTTAGCCGATGAAACCCTTGATATAACAACAGAAATAATTAACAGATTGAATAAAAATTTAAAATCAATAAAGTTAAACTAACATTTGTTTAATGAAATCAATAGTATTTTTTAAAAAGAAAAAATTTAAAATACATCAATTATATAAAAATTTGGAGCTTAATAAAAATTTTTTAATTAATGACATTAAGCCTTTAGATAAAGCAAACAATCAAGACATAACATTTTTCGAATCAATTAAATACAAAAATTTAGCTTTAAAAACAAAAGCAGCCATATGCATCACAACAAAAGAATTGGAAAAATTTTTACCTAAGCAAACAATTTGTATTATTGTTAAAAATGTTCTCTATGAATTAGCAAATGTGCTCAAAAAAATTTATCCTAATGCCGATATCGATTATCCAGATCTTACATTAAAAAAACCTTTATTAAAAAATTATAAGTCTGTTAAATTTGGTAACAATGTTTTAATTGGTAATGGTGTTAAGATTGGTAAAAATAGCATTATCGGGTCTAATACAATTATTGAACACGGTGTAGTTATTGGTGTAAATTGTATAATTGGCTCAGGAGTACATATTAAAAATTCAATTATTGGAGATGATGTTGTGATACAAGATAATTGTAATATTGGTCAAAAAGGTTTTGGTTTTATACCCAAAAATAAAAAAAATATTAAGTTTCCACATATTGGTAGAGTGATTATTAGAGACGATGTTGAAATAGCATCTGGATGCACGATAGACAGAGGGTCAATTGATGATACAGAAATTGGCAACAATACTTATCTAGATAATCAAGTACATATTGCTCATAATGTAAAAATCGGTTCAAACTGCATGATCGCAGGCCAAGTAGGATTTGCAGGAAGCACAAAAGTGGGTAATAATGTTTCAATTGGTGGCCAAGCAGGTGTTTCTGGTCATTTAATAATAGGTAATAATGTTCGTATAGGTGGCGGTAGCGGTGTCGTAAAAAATATTGAGGATAATAAAATTGTTATGGGATATCCAGCTGTACCATTAAAAGATTTTCTGAAAAAAAAATGACAGATACTATTGATAAAAAAAAGATACAAAGTCTTTTACCTCATAGAGAGCCTATGTTGTTAATAGATAAACTAACAAATATTGTGCCTTTAAAATCTGCAACTGCAATAATGTATGTTAAAAAAACTGGTTTTTATGTTCAAGGACATTTTCCTGATCAACCAGTTATGCCTGGAGTATTAATTGTTGAAGCATTCGGCCAAGCAGCAGCTGCGTTAACAGCTCATGGGATAGATCCAAAAGAATATAAAGATAAATTAGTCTTTTTAATGGGTGTTGATAAAGCTAGATTTAGGAATCCAGTTATTCCAGATTGTGAATTACATTTGGAGATAGAGGCAATAAGATCTCATGGAAGAGTCTGGAAATATAAAGGGACAGCAAAGGTTGATGGTAAAAGAATGGCAGATGCTGAATGGTCAGCAACAATAGTTGATAGAAAAAATGATTCATAATTCCAGTATAATTGACAAAAAGGCACAGCTTTCGAAAAATATAAAAATTGGACCCTTTTGTTATGTTGGGCCAGAAGTTATTATTGAAGAAAATGTTGAACTTGTTTCAAATGTTCATATAGAAGGCAATACAAAAATTGGAAAAGGAACTAAAATTTTTCCTTTTGCTAGTATAGGCACTCAACCGCAAGATCTAAAATTCAAAAATGAAAAAAATAGTTTGGTAATAGGAGAAAATAATCTAATTAGAGAATATGTTACTATCAATCCTGGCACTGAAGGAGGCGGATCAGAAACTACAATTGGTAATAATTGTTTATTTATGATTTCTTCACACATTGCACACGATTGCAAAATTGGCAATGAAGTAATTATTGCAAACAATGTTCCTTTAGGTGGGCATGTGACCATAGAGGACTCAGTTGTGATTGGTGGTAATTCTGCGGTACAACAATTCACTAGAATTGGTAGATTAGCAATGATCGGAGGTATGACCGGAGTTCTTAAAGATGTTATTCCATTTGGATTATCAATTGGGAATAGAAATTACCTACAAGGATTAAATTTGGTAGGCTTAAGAAGGAAAAAATATGAAAACAAAAAAATTATCGATCTAGATAGCGCTTACAAAGAAATTTTTTCATCTAAAAATTTACATGAAAATTTAAGTAAAATTAATGGAGAGTTTAAAAATAATGAATTAGTGGATGAAGTTATTAAATTTTTGGTTAAAGATAAAAAAAGACCAATTTGTTCACCATTAAAATAAAATGATAGGTTTAATCTTTGGAGAATCAGAATTTCCAAAATATATCTTAAAGAAAATTAAAAAAAAAAGAAATTTTTTAATTATTGATTTAACAAGAAAAAAAAAATTTAAAAAATATAAAAATTCTTTCTCAGCATCAGTAGGACAATTTGGTAAAATTATTTCAATTTTAAATGAAAATAAATGTAAAAAGATACTTTTTGCTGGGAAAGTTAAAAAACCAAAAATTTCCAGATTGAAATTAGACTTTAAAGGTATTTACTATATGCCGAAAATTTTAAAAAGCTACAAATTAGGAGATGCAGCTGTCCTAAAACAAATAATAGATATTTTTAAAAAAGAAAAAATTAAAACACTAAACTCAAATATTTTTACCCCAGAACTTAGTTTGAAAAAGGGTAATTACTCAATTTATAAACCTAATAAATTTGATAAAATAGATATCCGTATGGCAATTAAAACCTTAAAAAAAACAAATCAATACTCATTTAGTCAAGGTGCTGTATCAAGAGGTAATAAGATTATTGCATTAGAGCAAAACGGTGGCACTAATGAAATGTTAAAAAAAATTAAAAAAAAAGGTAATTTAAATAATGGTGTTTTGGTAAAATTACCAAAGTTAAAACAAGATTTAAGAATTGATTTGCCTACAATAGGAATTGAAACTTTTAGACTATGTAAAAAAGCAGGGATAAAAGGAATTGTAATTCAACATAAAAAAAATATTTTCTTAGATAAAAAAAAATGTATTAAATTTGCTAACAAAAATAAAATGTTTATTAGCGCAATATGATTAAATTTTTTTTTTATATTTTTCTTTTTTTTAGAATTTCAAATTTATATTCAATTGAGCCAAAATTAGAATTGATTTATGATAAGTTAGCTAAACCATGGAGTTTGTCATTTATTGATAGAAACAATATAATTATCACCGAGAAGTCTGGAAATTTTAAAAAATTTAATTTAATTAGCAAGAAAATATCAAATATTGAACATAACCTAAAAATCTTGGAAGACGGTCAAGGTGGCTTATTAGACGTTTTGATTCATGAAGAATATGTTTATGCATCTTATGCAGAAAATAGAGGAGAAGGAAAATCAAGCACTTCTGTAGCACGGGCAAAATTTAACTTATATAAATTAAACTTCAAAAAACTTTTCCAAGCTGAACCTCCTATAAACTCAGGGGAGCACTTTGGTTCAAGATTGGTAATTAAAGAAAATAAACTTTATATATCTGTTGGTGAAAGAGGTGAGGGAATGATAGCTCAAGATCCAACTAAACACCCAGGGAGTATTGTTAGAATAAATCTAGACGGTTCAATTCCAAAAGATAATCCAAAATACAGGGGAAAAACAAACTGGCTACCAGAAATTTATCAAATAGGAGTAAGAAATCCTCAAGGTCTGGCTTTATCTCCTTTTGATAAAAAAATTTATATGACTAATCATGGGGCAAGAGGAGGAGACTGGTTTGGATTGGTAAAAAAAGGTGAAAACTATGGATGGAAAATTTTAGGTTGGGGAGGAACAAATTATTCAGGTACCAAAATTGGACCGAAATGGAGGCCTGGATACACCAAAGCTATTAGATACTGGGTACCTTCAATTGCTGTTACAGCTTTAGCCATTTATGATGGTGAAGAATTTAAAGAATGGAAAGGTCAAGCAATAATTGCATCTTTAAGAGGTGTTCTTTTAAAAATTAAATTTTTAAACAAAAAATTCTTATTTGAGGAGGTGATTTTTAAAGGAGATATTGGAAGGATTAGAGATATTAAGATACAAAAAGAAACAGGTCGAATTTTTCTACTTTCCGATAATGGTAGCCTTTGGAAATTGAAAAAATGAAAAAAATATTTATTTTAACTGGAGAAGAATCAGGTGACAAACTTGCTTCGAAGGTAATAAAAGAATTAAAAAAGCTAAATAACCAAATAGAATATTTAAGTGTTGGTGGAGAAAATCTAAAATCAATTGGTATAAAATCAATTTTTAATCTTAAAGAAATAACGTTTATAGGATTTACTAATGTAATCTTAAATATATTTAAGATTAATAAAAAAATAAATGAAACAGTAAGAGCTATTTCAAGTTTTAAACCTGATATATTATTTACTGTTGATAGTCCTGATTTTACTTTAAGAGTTGCTGAAAAAGTAAAAAAAGAGAACCCAAACATCAAGACAATTCATTATGTGGCACCACAAGTATGGGTTTGGAGAGAAAATAGGGTCAAAAAAATTAAAAAATTTATAGATCATATTTTATTGCTTTTTCAGTTTGAAAAAAAATACTTTGATAAAGAAAATATGAGTAACGAATTTGTTGGACATCCTTTATTGGACGATAATAAAGAGAGTAAAATAGATATTAATCAAATCATAGATAAAAATAAAGCTCTCATATCAATTTTCCCTGGCAGTAGAAAATCAGAAATAGAAATTTTAATGCCGATCCTCTTAGATTTCATAGAACTGATGAATGCGAGCTACGAAGATTTTATTTATATATTTCACGCAACAAAGCAGCATATTGATTTAATTAAATCTTTTTTAACATCAAAAAAGATTAGCAACTGTGAAATTATTAGTGATGAAAAAATAAAATCTCATACTTTAAAAAAATCAGTATTTGCTGTATCTAAATCAGGGACAGTTTCGCTGGAAATTTGTAAATCTAAAATCCCATCAGTAATTCTTTATAAAATGAATTTTATCAATTATTTAATAGTAAAAATGTTAGTAAAAGTAAAATTCGCCAATATAATAAATATAGCTGCAAATGATGAGATTATTCCTGAGTTAATTCAGTCAAAGTGTAATGCGAAAACTATATTTAAATGTGTGTGTTCTTTCATTGAGGATCCAAATAAAATAAAGGAACAAGTTCAAAAGACAGAATTAATTTTAGATAAATTTAAAAGTCCTATGCCATCTGCTGAAAAGGCAAGTAAGATTTTAAATAAATACTTATAAATTTTAATAGTTTAACTTAAAATTATTTTGTAGATAGCCGTCTTTCATAATTTCAAAATAGTATCCAGAAGGTCTTTTAATAGAACTTTTTTTTTTCATTAAATAATACATTATTTTTTTTTTATTATAATTAAAATATTTTTTGATATAAATTTTTGGATAATCTTCGTATCTATCTAATTTTTTTTCAATATTTTTATCTATCTTATAAATTAATCCTTGGACTTTAGAATTTATTCTTTTCTGTAGGTCAGGAATCTTATATTTTGTCCTAAAAACAACTTTAAAATTTTTTAGATTATATTTTTTAATAACTTTTGCTTTTTTAAATTTCCTTAAAAAAACTTTTTTATTAAGATTTGTCCCATATGCAAAATAATAAATATACACTATATTAATAAAAAATATTTAATATCATGTTAAAATATTATGAACCTTAAAACAATAATTATTCTTAAGATATCTAATAAATGATTGTATACACTCACTCTGACTGTTTACTAAAATTTAATGGTCAAGGTCATCCAGAAAGAAAAGAAAGATTAAAAAGTATTATTAATTCAATCAAATTATCTAATTTAGAAGTAATATTTAAAGAAGCCCCATTAGCTACTTTAGATATTATTGCATTAGTGCATCCGCAAAAATATATTGAACAAATTTTTTCAAATATTCCAAAAGAAGGTATTATTGGAGTAGAGAAAGAACCAAATGCAGATACAGTGCTATGTCCTCATAGCAAGAATTCTATTTTAAGATCGTGTGGGGCAGGTATAGCTGCTTGTGATGATTTAATGACAAAAAATGAGAGAGTTTTTTGTGCAGTTAGACCACCGGGGCACCACGCAGAAACAACAAGAGCAAATGGTTTTTGTTTTGTAAATAATGTTGCGGTAGCGGCTAGATATTTACAAAAAAAATATGAAATTAATAAAGTAGCTATTATTGATTTTGATGTTCATCATGGCAATGGGACACAAGAAATTTTTTATAAAGATAAATCAGTTGCTTATGGCTCATCTCATGAATTTCCTCTATTTCCTGGAACAGGAACAGAAACTGAAACGGGGTGGGCAATATTTACAATGCTACTTTGAAAGCAGGCACAAATAGTGAAGAATTTTTTAATATTTTTGATAATAAAATCTTAAATCCGATTGACAAATTTAAACCTGAAGTAATTTTAATATCCGCAGGTTTTGATGCTCATGTTAGAGACCCGCTAGCAAATATAAATTTAGAGTCAAAAGATTTTTATAAAATAACAAAAAGAATTATTGAAATCTCAAATATTCATTCAAAAGGAAGAGTAATTTCTTTTCTAGAGGGAGGGTATGATTTAAAAGCTTTATCTGAAAGTACTAGAGAGCATTTATCAGCTTTAAAAACCCATGTTTGACCAATTGTTTGGGTCATCAAATTTTTCAATTTCCTTTTTAGTGATTGGTCTAAAAAGATAATAAGCAATATAAAGCATTAAAAAAAATAAAAAAATTGTTTTCATTAATATTTTATAATAGATTAATTTAATGAATTTGAAAAAAAGAAAATTTGTTAAATTTTTGTGTTTTTCAATAACATTTGTAGTTTTTTATCCTTTAAATTCTTTATTATCTTCAGCAAAAAAAGTGATAAATCCCAATCTTTCAAAAGAACAAAAAGAAATCATGTTTGATGAAGAAACAGAGAGACCATTTTCAAGTAAATTATTAAACGAAAAAAGAAAAGGCTTTTATCACTGCGCCAATTGTGGTGCTAAACTTTTTGCATCTACTTCAAAGTTTGATAGTGGCACTGGTTGGCCATCTTTTTCAGAAGCTCTGCCTGGAGCTTTTAATACTAAAATCGACTATTCATTTGGGATAAAAAGAATAGAATATCACTGTTCTAAATGTGGAGCTCACCATGGTCATGTTTTTGATGATGGGCCAACAAAATCAAAAAAAAGATTCTGCAACAATGGGTTGTGTTTAATTTTTAAACCAGAGTAGAGATTTAAAACCCAATTCGTTCATTATTTAGATAGTTAAATCACTCATAATACCTATAATTTAAATATGGGTGGGTTGATTCCTTTTTTAATGATTGGACTTGTTCTAAAGCAAGTTTACGAAGAAAAAATTTTAGGTAAAAAAGATATTTCAGAAGAAAATCAGGTCGTTGTAGAGAAAACTATTGAAGCAAAACCTGAAGAAGAAATTAAACCAGAACCAGTTAAAGAGTCTGAGCCAAAACCTGAACCTGAACCTGAGCCAAAACCTGAACCAGATCCTGAACCTGAGCCAAAACCTGAACCAGAACCTGTACCAGCTCCACAAACTGAAGCACCCAAAGAAGAAGTAAGCTCATCTGCCAACCAAGAGCAAGATGCGAAGCCGGAAGAAGAGGAAACAAAACCAGTAGAGGAAGATGCACTATCTAAGGAGGAAAAAGGTGGTATTAGCATTGTAAATATAATGCTTTATATTTTGGGAGCTATAGCTGTTATCGCATCTGGAATTTATTTCTTTATGAGAAGAGAGCCAACACCTCAAAGCGCAGCTGATATTGCTAGAGCTCAATCTCAAGAGCCAACTCCTGAACCTCAGGAAGAGTCAGTACAGGAAGAAATACCAACTGAGACTGAACAGCCAGCTCAAGAGGAAACACCATCAGAAACTACTGAGGAAGAGCCTAAAACAGAAAATAACGATCAATCATCTAATAAAGATGATGAAAATAACAATAGATAAGTTATTTATAACCCTCTGAATATTAAGGATTTAAAATTATTAAGTTAAATGTGTTAATTTAAAATTTTTTTCCACCTTCTAAATAAGCACACTTCTCACAAGTTTTTTCAATTTC
>MDTG01322048.1_pt1 | contig 13106 bp, 8 predicted proteins | sample 811421 | NCBI WGS metagenome assembly MDTG01 (sample SAMN05326645, study PRJNA326480) | marine metagenome | isolation source: seawater | place: Pacific Ocean: South East | collected 2011
TGGCATTTGCGCATCATAATACAACCCTCAGCAACCAAAGGTGCAGTCGCAAAACCAAATTCATCCGCTCCCAAAAGAGCACCTATAACCACATCACGACCTGTTTTCATCTGCCCGTCAACCTGAAGGATTACCCTGCTTCTGAGTCGATTTAACACTAGGGTTTGCTGGGTCTCTGCTAAACCTAGCTCCCAGGGAGTTCCAGCATGTTTTATAGACGATAGTGGTGATGCTCCTGTACCCCCATCATAGCCGGCAATTGTAATATGATCTGCTTTACACTTCGCAACTCCAGCGGCTATTGTGCCCACTCCCACCTCCGAGACGAGTTTAACACTTATGTCTGAAGCGGGATTAACATTTTTTAGATCATGAATTAGCTGTGCAAGATCTTCAATGGAATAAATGTCATGGTGCGGCGGGGGAGATATCAGACCAACCCCTGGTACTGAAAAACGTAATTTGGCTATATATTCAGACACTTTATGTCCTGGGAGTTGCCCTCCCTCCCCGGGCTTAGCACCTTGCGCAACTTTAATTTGTATCTGATCTGCGCTACTAAGATATTCTGCAGTTACTCCGAACCTTCCTGATGCCACTTGCTTTATTCTAGAACGAAGTGAATCACCTTTTTTTAAATCTACAGGCTTTATTACACCACTGCCCAAGACTCTCACTGTATTCGTGTCCGACGACACTTTTTTAAACCTTAATTGATCTTCACCACCTTCCCCCGTGTTAGATTTACCACCCAATCTATTCATTGCTATCGCTAAAGTCGAATGCGCCTCCGTAGAAATAGATCCCATCGACATCGCCCCCGTAGAAAACCGCTTAACAATTTCTGTCCATGGTTCGACCGCCTCAATCGAAATTGACGAACCAAGTGGGGTGATATCGAACAACCCTCTAAAGGTCATATGTTTAGCACTTTGGTCATTAATAAGATCAGCATATTGATCATAACTTAGCTGATCCTTAGCCCTAACTGCGTGTTGCAGTTTAGAAACTGATTCCGCCGTCCAAAGGTGTTTTTCTCCCCTTATCCGAAAAGCATACTCACCACCCGCATCCAATAATTGATTTTTTGAGCGAGAGCTCGATAGCGCTTCATAATACACTCTTAAGGCTTCCTCAAGCACCTCTTCAACCCCAACGCCCCCTATTTTTGAGGAGGTGCCGGTGAAATATTTATCTGCAAAGTCTTTACTTAAACCAATCGCCTCAAAGACCTGGGCCCCACAATAGGACCGGTAAGTCGAGATGCCATACTTAGACATCACTTTGAACAAGCCCTTCCCCACTGCCTTTCGGTAATTATTTATCAATTCAGCTGATTTTTCTTTATTCTGTATGGCATGCTCTTTCAATGTTTCTATCGCAAGCCAAGGATGCACAGCTTCTGCTCCGTATCCGGCCAATAACGAGAAGTGGTGTACTTCCCTGACAGCACCCGTCTGAACCACTAGTCCAGTTTGGGTTCGCAACCCCGATTTAACCAGACAGTGATGGACCGCGGATGTTGCCAAAAGAGCCGGTATCGGAACCCGCCCTTCACTGACATGAATATCAGATAATATTACGATGTTTACACCTTGTTCTATCATCTCTTTTGCCTTATCCGACAGGTCTTTCAAAACACCTTCAGGGTTTTCTACCATCCGCTCAACCTCGCAGGTAATATCTAAGATTTGTGACCTGAAGTTGTTTTCTGTGAGATCAGCTATGTTTTCAAGCCTAGAAAAATCCTCATCATCCAAAAATGGGTGATTTGTTTCCAAGGTTTTATTCATCGCCAAACGATCTACTTCAAACATGTTAGGCTTGGGACCCAAAAACGATAACAGGGACATCACCAACTCTTCTCTTATTGGGTCAATTGGTGGGTTAGTCACCTGTGCGAACAACTGTTTGAAATAACTGAAAAGTGATTTATTTTTGTCAGATAGAACCGCTGGTGGTGAGTCATTACCCATAGAACCAATCGACTCCTGTCCATTAGCAGCCATTGGTATAAGCACAAACTTAAGGTCTTCTTGCGTGTATCCAAAAACTCTTCGGAAAAAACCAAAATCTTTTTTCACAAGACTGAATCTCTGAGCTGGCAAAGATTGTAAGGAAATAGCGTTGCCCATCAAATGTTGCTCATATTCATACTTTTCCGACATGGTGGCTTTTATTTCATCATCATCAATTATTCTTTTTTCAATTGTGTCTATGAGCAACATCTTCCCAGGTTCTAACCGCCATTTTTTCTTAATGTTTTCATCAGGTATTGGTAGAACCCCTGCCTCAGAGGCCATCACCACAACATCATCTTTTGTTACTATGAATCGGGAGGGACGTAGCCCATTCCGATCTAGCGTGGCACCAATTTGTACCCCATCAGTAAATACAATTGCCGCAGGTCCATCCCAAGGTTCCATTAATGGTGCATGGTACTTGTAAAAAGCTCTCCTTTTGGTATCCATCAGTCTATTTTTTTCCCAGGCTTCTGGCACAAGAAGCATAACCGCATGAGCTAAGGAATACCCACCCAAAAGTAAAAGCTCTAGAGCATTATCAAAAGAAGCTGTGTCTGACTGATCAGGGGAAATAAATGGGAAAATTTTCTCTATTTCTTCTCCAAACACCTTCGACGAGGCAGCCCCCTCCCTGGCAGTCATCCAGTTAATATTGCCCCTGACAGTATTTATTTCTCCATTGTGGGCAATCATTCTAAAAGGCTGCGACAACTCCCAACTAGGAAAAGTGTTAGTAGAAAACCTCTGGTGCACAAGAGCCAATGCCGAATCAAAGTATGGGGACTTTAAATCTTCATAGTACTCACCGACCTGTCGGGCTAGGACCATTCCTTTATAAACTATAGTCCTGCTTGAGAAGGATGGGGCATATACTCCAGGTTTGGCGTGTTGATTTTCAAGGGTATATCTCTCTATCTGTTTACGAATTACATATAATTTTCTCTCAAACTCTAAGGAATCTTCTAGGCTATCTGCTGCTTTAACAAAAACCTGGCAAATCTTAGGTGCAACCTCTATTGCCGCCTTGCTAACCCCATCTTCACTTACCGGAACATCGCGCCAACCCAATACGGTCTGACCCTCCCCCACAATAATCTCTTCTACTACAATTTTCAGGTTGTCACTAATTTTCTTGTCTTTTGGAAGAAAAATCATGCCTACCCCATATTTTCCTAAATCAGGTAGCGCATCGCTAAATACTTCTCGAAAAAATCGATCTGGAATTTGCACCAATATGCCTGCACCATCTCCAAGTAGCGGGTCGAAACCGGTCGCTCCCCTGTGGGTGAGGTTGTCAAGTATTACAAGGGCGTCCTGAACCAATTTATGTGTCTTGATTCCGTTAATACTCGCTAAAAAACCCATTCCACAAGAGTCCCTTTCAGAACCCGGGTCGTAGAGCCCCTGCGGGGCTGGAAAATTGGCAGCAGCCACGTTTCTATACCTCTCCAAAAACTTTTTAGAACCTTTTAAATTTGGCTCAATAGAGTAAAAAAAACGGCAGGCAATCTCCCAAAATTGTCACCTGCACGAAGTTTCATACTACCGTGACTGAGCAAACCTATCAATAATTCCGTTAGAATTTAATACGGAAAAATTAAACCCCTAGTAATCCTGACATAATCGCCGATGCTCCCTAATTGCGAATCGATCCGTCATTCCGGCTATATAGTCTGCTATTCCCCTTTTTAAGCCCGCCTCACCCCTCCTGCGGTACTCCCCTGGTAACAGACTTGGGTTTTTAACAAAAAGCTCAAACAAATCCCTAATAATTTGCTTAGATTTGGCCGCCATAGACAGAACATTTTCGTGCTTGTATAAAAAATTGCGCAAAAATAACTTCAATTCGTTATGCTCTTGCTCGATCCTCGGGCTAAATGAAACCAATGGTTTTCCATTTCTAACATCCTCGATACTGGTCGGATTTAGCAATTTTATCTTTGTCCTGGTTTCACTTATCAGATCCATCACAAGGGCATTTATGATGCGCCGAACCGTTTCATAAATTATCCGTCGCCCTATCAGCTCCGGATAAAGTTCCTTGACACTCTCGTAGAACCTGTCAAATATCGCAACAGATTGCAACTGATCCAAAGCTATCAAGCCAGATCTTAATCCATCATCAACATCATGATTATTATAAGCTATTTCGTCTGCTAAGTTTGCTATTTGAGCCTCTATAGAGGGCTGTAATCCATCTAAAAATCGTCTTCCAACTGCCCCTAATTTTCTAGCATTCTTTAGCCCACAATGTTTTAAAATCCCCTCTCGAGTCTCGAAGCACAGATTCAGTCCATCGAACCCACCGTAACGTTGCTCCAAGAGGTCTACAACTCTAAGAGATTGGAGGTTATGTTCGAAGCCGCCAGCACCTCGCATACAAAAGTTCAATTGATCCTGACCACTGTGGCCGAAAGGAGTATGCCCTAAATCATGAGCCAGGCATATCGCCTCTACTAAATCTTCATTCAATCTTAGTGAACGTGCTATTGACCTGGCAATCTGGGCTACCTCAATGGTATGGGTAAGGCGAGTTCTAAATAGATCTCCTTCATGATTTACAAACACTTGAGTTTTATACTCTAGCCGGCGGAATGCTGTTGAGTGAATTATCCGATCCCTATCTCTTTGGTATTCGGTTCTTTCCCCTCCAGCAGATTCCTTGTGTAACCGACCTAAAGTCTTCTTTGGGTCGGCAGCATAAGGCGCTAGATTAGACATTACCTAGCTCCATTGATAAGACTGCCCCAAGATCGGCTCCATCATAATCGTCTGAAACAAATGCCTCCCCAATATCTTTCAATAGTACGAGCCTAATTTTTCCATCTTTTACTTTCTTATCCCTTTGCATCAGCTTTAGATAGCGAACCTTGCCCAAATTCGGTGGAGACACAGGCAAACCGGCATTTTGAAAAACAATTTTTATTCTTTCCACCACGCTTGCATCTAAAAAACCCATTTTCTGAGACATTTGCAAAGCCATGATAGAACCTAGAGCCACCGCTTCGCCATGAAGATACTTTGAGTATTGCGCGCTTACCTCAATAGCATGGCCAAAAGTATGACCAAAATTTAAAAGTGCCCGGGAACCTTGCTCCCTCTCATCCTGACTAACCACCTGAGCCTTCAATGTGCAAGATCTCTCTATTGCATAACTAAGATGCTCTGTACTACCACCTAGCAAATTTTGCATATTAATCTCAAGCCAAGCAAAAAACTCCCGGTCCTGAATCAGCCCATACTTAATAACCTCGGCCAGACCAGCCGATAACTGCCTTGCTGGTAAGGAGCTGAGGGTATCAATATCGATGGCGACAGCCTCAGGCTGATAAAATGACCCTATCATGTTTTTACCCTGAGCATGATTGATAGCTGTTTTGCCACCCACTGAAGAATCAACTTGCGCTAGTAGCGATGTGGGGATCTGAATAAATGGTACCCCTCTTTGATAGGTGGCTGCAGCAAATCCTGCTATATCACCAACCACACCACCACCAAGAGCAATTATAGGTGAATTACGATCAAAACCCTGTCGAATCAACTCATCATATATGTATGACAGGGTCTCTAGACTTTTGTATCTCTCCCCATCTTCAATGAACAATGGTCGCAATTCAGCACCTAAAATACTAGCAGCCCTATCAAGTTGATCATAATACAAAGCGCCAATTGTTCTATTCGTAATAACTAAAGTTTTTCTTCTAGTTAAAAACCGCCCGAGAACCCTATCAGAAGAAAGAAGTCCGTTACCAATAAAAACGGGATAAGATCTGTTTCCTAAATCAACTTGTAGCTCTATCATTTTTTGAGTCCACGCGAACCAGCGCTGGATTTGCTCCGCAAAGTAGCAATTATGTCTTCAGCCAACTCACTAATACCCTGACTTTTAGTCTCAAAAACTAAATCTGCAATAGCCCGGTAGAGAGGATCCCGAACCTGATATAACTGGCATAATCTTCCCTTAACATCATCTGTATCTAACAAGGGGCGCCTAAGGTCATGCTTGGTTCTCTTATATAACTCTGAAACTTCAGCATGCAGATAAATTACAGTGCCTTTTGTTTTTAAATTTTCCCGATTGCCAGCATTTAATATTACTCCTCCTCCAGTGGCTAAAACTATCCCGCTCATCCCAGTTAGTTGATTTATCACGCCACACTCCCTTTTTCTAAAGCCAGCCTCCCCCTCAATATCAAAAATATCAGTTATCTTAACACCCGTTTTCTCTTCAATGACGAGATCGGAATCATAAAACTCTTTTTCCAAAACCCTGGATAGCATACGTCCAACTGATGTTTTACCCGCCCCCATCAACCCAATCAAAAAAACATTTTTGTTATAATCTGACTTCTGGTCTACTTCCATATACAACCAACCGTTAAAAACCCGAGTGAAAATCAAACATTCGGCAAATATTAAAATCTGAAGCATAATACTACTTATTTGTATTGAAAAATTTTTTCTTTTGAAAGAATTTATCTAGATCGACTATGGTTTGTGTTTCATGAGTCATATAATATATATCCAAAGCAACTCGTTACAAACTTAGTGTAAGGCCCTCAAAAAAATGCGCTGGATTAATATCACCTTCTACTCTGTCCTAGGCCTCTTTTCCTTCGCCATCATTCTTGGTGTATATGGGGTCATGGTGGCTTATCCCAGGCTTCCGGCCATTGATGCCCTGACTTCCTATCAGCCTAAAATTCCCCTAAAAATTTACAGCGTTGAAGGTAAATTAATAGGAGAGTTTGGCGAAGAAAGAAGATCTTATATAAAGATCGAACAGGTCCCAGAAGCACTGAAACAGGCTATTATCGCTGCTGAGGACGACAGGTTCTATAGTCATAGAGGGATAGATATCTTAGGAATTATGCGAGCTATCATTGCAAATTTTGCAGCGGGTGGAATAAAACAGGGAGCTAGCACGATAACTCAACAAGTGGCTCGAAACTTTTTTCTTTCGAGAGAAAAAACCCTAATTCGCAAATTCAAAGAAGCCTTGCTGGCACTTAAAATAGAAAAAAGTCTCTCAAAAAACGAGATTTTAGAAATTTATATTAATCAAATTTACCTTGGGCAAAGGGCCTATGGGTTTGCTGCCGCATCACATACATATTTTGATAAACCTCTTCACAAGCTATCACTGGGTGAGATAGCAATGTTGGCTGGTTTGCCTAAAGCACCCTCTCGTTACAATCCAGTTGCGAATTTTAATAGGGCTAAACAAAGGCAATCATATGTATTGCGCAGACTTAACGAGCAGGGAGTAATAGATGTATTAACTTTAGAGACAGAAAAGAGCAGACCCATTATTGTTGCGGATCAAGCTAGCAACTATGTTACTAAAGCTGATCACTTCATCGAAATTGTTCGAAAAGAAATTGTTAATGCATATGAAGGCCTAGCATACAGACAAGGATTTAAGGTTTTCACTACATTATCAGTGAAAAACCAAAATGCAGCATACTCAGCCTTGCGGAATGGTTTGATTGATTATGATGAGAGAAACGGCTTTAGAGGCATAGCTGGGCAAGAGAAAATTTCCATAAGAATTAACCCTCAAAAACTGGATGACCTTTTACAAAAATATCCAGGAAGTGATGACATCATCCCTGCAATTATTATTAGGATAAACCCAAAAGACCTTGAGATTTACACAAAGCGAACCGGAAAGCTTGTTGTCGGGAGAGAAGCCTTGACATATGGCGGAAAAAATCTACTAGATGACAATTCCGGTCAGGATGATATAAAGAAAGGATCTGTAATATTTGTTCGGAAGACCCAAGGAAAGAATTGGAAGGTCACCCAAATCCCTGAGGTAGAAGGTGCACTAATCTCAATAGATACAAAATCAGGGGGCATTAGGGCAATGGTTGGAGGGTTTGACTATAGCAAACGAAAATTTAATCATGCAACCCAAGCATATAGACAACCCGGCTCGAGCTTTAAACCTTTTATCTACTCAGCTGCGCTCAGTAGAGGGTTCAGCCCGGCCACGATCATAACAGATGCCCCAATAACTATTGACCCAAAAGACACTGGCGACATCCCATGGGAGCCCAAAAATTATGATGGCAAGTTTAATGGCCCCATGAGGTTAAGGACTGCTCTGACCAAGTCAAAAAACCTAGTCTCCGTAAGAATTATCCAAGCTATTACTCCGAAATATGCCCGCGATTATATTACAAGGTTTGGTATCGATCCTAAGCGGCACCCACCCTACCTAACCATGGCACTAGGAGCAGGAACCGTAACCCCTCAAGAATTGGCAATGGGTTACGCAGTATTTGCTAATGGCGGATATAGGATAATTCCTTACTTCATTGAAAGAATAGAGGACTCCCAAGGTAAAGTTCTAGCGCAAGCAAATTATCCAAAAGCTGGTGATGGGGGTATGCCAGTTATTGACCCCCGAAATGCTTTCTTAATGTTTAATATGATGCAGGACGTAATCCGAGGAGGAACCGGTAGAAAAGCATTAGCCCTGGGACGTATTGATTTGGCCGGAAAAACTGGCACCACCAATGATCAGATGGACGCTTGGTTCGCGGGATTTCAAAAAAACCTAGTGGCTGTTACATGGATGGGATATGACATTCCTAAAACACTAGGTCAGAGGGAGACTGGAGCCGTTGCTGCCTTGCCCATCTGGATGTCCTATATGGGCGCTGCACTACAAGGAGAGCCGGAAGAACTGCCAATTGTCCCAGATGGAATAAAGCCGGTAGCTATTGACCCTCGCACTGGGTTACACAATAAAAAGGCTAGCAAATTGATGATCGAGTATTTTTTAGAAGAAAATACTCCTGATCAGTTCCCATCACCTTCTCCAGCTATTCAATCAGAAAAAAATAGCAGTGCTATTGAAGATGAGATTTACTGAAAATGTCTGGGACTAGAGATGAGACAAAATCAAGGGGTTATGTGGCTTATTTGGCTGCGAAAATAATCCTAGATAATTGCGAAATAAGTTTTATAAATGCAAAAAAAAAAGCCGCTAGGCAGGCGAAAGTGCTTGGTGACGATGTTTTGCCATCTGACGAGGAAATTGCAGCTCACCTTCAATCCCACAAAGAGATTTTTAATAGCCAAGATAACACCGCTCAAATAAGAGATTTGAGAGTCAAGTCACTTGACATCATGCGCCAATTATCTGAATTTAATATTTACCTTGTTGGTCCACTGGTAGAAGGAATACTACCCAATATAAATAGAATGGATTTTCATTGTTATACTGATGATGTTAATACCCTAGAATTTTTTTTCATCAACCATAAGATCGATTATCACCTTAAAGATAAACAAATGTGGATAGGCACTAACCCCTATAAAACTCCTGTGTACCTAGTCGACTACCTATCAGCTGTTGCAGCCATCTCAGTCTTTCCTGAAAAAGCCAACCGACAAAAAATCAAGGGTTCTATAAAAGGACAAGCCTTTGAGAAAATCAATGTTAGTAAACTAAGGGCTTTGTTGGACGACAATATTCAAGTCTTAGGAGAAACAGATTGAATTAACCTCGCCGCTTCCAAGGCAAAATAAGTCAGAATTGCCGAGGCGCCTGCTCTTTTAAAACAAGTTAAAGTTTCAACAACGGTTTTTTCCTCAACCAACCAATTATTGGCAAAGGCTGCCTTAAGCATCGCATATTCTCCACTTACCTGATACACGAAGGTCGGTATTTCATATCTTTGGGTGACTGCCTTTACGATATCGAGGTAGGGCATTCCTGGTTTAACCATTACTATGTCGGCACCTTCCTGAATATCCATAGCAACTTCCCTCAACGCTTCTTTAGCATTACAAAAATCCAATTGGTAGGTCTCTTTGCCCTTGCCTCCTAAAGTCCCTGCAGACCCAACAGCATTTCGAAATGGACCATAAAAGCTAGAGGAAAATTTCGAGGAGTAGGCCAAAATCAGTGTGTTTTTGAAACTTGACGATTCCAGAGCATTGCGTATCTCTCCAATTCTGCCATCCATCATATCCGAGGGAGCGATAACATCAGCCCCAGCACTCGCACAACACAAAGCTTGCTTTACTAATACCTCGATGGTTTCATCATTAAGAATATTTCCAAATTCATCTACAAGGCCGTCCTGACCATGGCTTGTATAAGGGTCTAGCGCCGCATCCGTAATCACCCCCAACTCCGGATAGTTTTTTTTCAACAACCTCACTGCCTTTGGTATCAAGCCGTTATCATTCCATGATTCACCAGCATCCTCTGATTTAATAGTTTTTTCTATGTAAGGAAAAAGAGCGATGGCCGGTATTCCAACCTCTAAACATTCATCAGCCACACGTAGTAGTCTATCTACCGAAATTCTGTTAACGCCCGGCATTGATGCCACCGAAACAGATTTATTCTCTCCTTCCATAATAAAGACCGGGTAAATAAGATCACTGGCACTCAAGGCCGTCTCTCGAACTAACCGTCGAGAAAACCCATTGGCCCTTAATCTGCGCAATCTGGTATTTGGGTATTTGCCAATTATAGACATTAATTAATTTGCCTCCATAACACTCTTATAGGCTCAGCTTGTTTTAGTGCCTATCGCCTTTTCATCTGACTGGGCCATTATTTCATGACATCCAATTATTTATAATTTTACGCACATTAGTAACACCCAACCCTCGAGTTGCAGAGAACACTTCAAGATGGCATTCAACTCCAACCAAATCAAGCCTTGACGTGACAATTTTTTCTTGGACAGATATTTCCCGTTTTGATAATTTATCAGCCTTGTTTAATAAAAACAGTATTGGCTTCCCAGCCGGGATAAAAATATCTAGCAACATAATGTCTCTCTTATCGAAGGGATGTCTAATATCCATTATAAGCACTAGCCCACATATCTGCACTCTTCTTTGCAGATATGTGGCTAATAAATTTTCCCAGTTATACTTTATATTTTTAGGCGCTCGAGCATAGCCATACCCGGGTAAATCTACCAGAAAACACCTTGGTCGGACCGAAAAAAAATTTATTAGCTGGGTTCGACCAGGTGTTTTACTTGATCTTGCCAAACCTTTTTGCCCTGTCACAGCATTAATCACGCTCGATTTGCCCGAATTTGATCTTCCTGCGAAAACCACCTCTTTAAAACTATTGACTGGCAACTTATCAAACTCTGCTACGGAAAAGTCAAATTTCGATAAAGTTAACGGATCACCCATTGGCAAGAATAGTTAGTAGTAATTTAAAGTGCACAAACCCTCCATAATAGTTAGAATATGATGATGGGAGCCGAAATAAAGAATGTCAAAAGTAACTAGTTTTATTATTACACTAATCCTTGCTACTGGGGTTGAAAATTGTATCGCTGATGAATCTGTAGGCGAAGCTAGAAATATTGCCCAGACAGTTTGTGCTGCCTGCCATGGGTTAGACGGTAATAGCGCACTGTCTATGAACCCGATTATCGCTGGACAACATACGAGCTACATATACAAACAGCTTAATAACTTCAAGTCGGGAAAACGCCAAAATGCAGTCATGGCGGGTATAGCAGGAATACTGACAGACGAAGACATGACTATCCTTTCTAAATATTTTTCTCAATTTAAATCTAACGTAATAGGAACTAATGATTTAGAACTTGCAGAAAAAGGAGAGAAAATATATCGAGCCGGAATTAAAAGCAAAGGAGTGCCATCATGTAGTGGATGTCACTTACCGAATGGGGCTGGCATACCGGGCCTATACCCTCGGTTAGCTGGTCAATATTCGGAATACACAGCCAACCAACTTAGATATTTCAAAAATGGGACTCGCAAGAATGATTCGGCGGCTATAATGAGAACCTTGGCCTCCCGGCTAAGCGAAAATGAAATTAAAGCTCTCGCAGAATACATCTCAGCGTTGTATTAAATAGTAGCCACTTTTTGCATTGCCTTTCTTAATGCAAAGGTTGTTTTAGAAAGCTCCTCAGACCCGTGTGCACTGGAGGTAAAACCTGCTTCGAACGGGGACGGGGCGAGATATACTCCCTGTCGCAGCATCTCGTGAAAGAAAACTTTAAACTTTTGCTTATCTAACTCCAAAGCATCTGCAAAATTTTGAGGAACTGACTCAGCAAAGTAAAAGCCAAACATACTTCCAATGGCTTGCGAACGAACCGTGACATTGCATTTTTCGCCAGCAAGCTGAATTTCCTTTGCTAAGTTTGCAGTAAAGCGCGAAATAGTGTCAAAAAAGCCTGGCTCTGACACCTTCCTCAATGTTGCGAGCCCTGCCGCCACGGCAACTGGATTCCCTGACAACGTCCCTGCCTGATAAACTGGACCAGAGGGTGCGATTTTTTTCATTACATCAGAGCGACCACCAAATGCCCCCATTGGAAGACCTCCACCAATGACCTTTCCTAACGCTGTCAAGTCGGGCACCACACCAAATAATCCCTGGGCCCCCTCCAAACTAACTCTAAAACCCGTCATCACTTCATCAAATATTAACAACGTACCAAACTTGTCGCAGAGCTTCCGCAAAAATTGCAAATAATTTTCCGGCGGCTTAATTAAATTCATGTTGCCTGCTATCGGCTCAATAATAACGCCCGCAATATCATCTCCATGCCGCTTAAAGGCATCTTCCAATTGCTCAAAGTTTCCGTAACCCAACACCATGGTGTCAGCGGTTGCCCCTAAAGGAACTCCCTCAGAATCAGGCTGACCTAAAGTTAAAGCTCCCGAGCCCGCCTTGACCAGCAGACAATCAACGTGCCCATGATAGCAACCTTCAAATTTTATTATTTTAGTACGCTTGGTAAACCCTCTTGCTAATCTAACAGCGGACATGGTTGCCTCCGTGCCGGAACTCACTAGTCGGATTTGATCAATTGAATGATATGTCTTGACCAAAACCTCTGCTATTTCCAACTCTTGTTCAGTGGGAGCGCCAAAACTAGAACCATGCCTGGCAGCTTGGTTGATAGCGGCCACCACTTCTTCATTCGCATGGCCCAAAACTAGAGGTCCCCAAGAACAAATGTAATCGATGAACTCTTTCCCCTCAGCGTCCCAAACCTTCGCTCCTTTACCACGCTCGAAAAAATGAGGGGTCCCTCCGACTGATCCAAA
>MDTG01301178.1_pt1 | contig 13104 bp, 18 predicted proteins | sample 811421 | NCBI WGS metagenome assembly MDTG01 (sample SAMN05326645, study PRJNA326480) | marine metagenome | isolation source: seawater | place: Pacific Ocean: South East | collected 2011
AACAGAGTGTGAGCAGATCAAAGATGTCGTGACAGATTGTTTAGGTTTACATCGAGGCGCTTTAGGATATATAAGCAGCTGTGGTGATATATCTTTGGTAGAAATTAAAGCATTAAACAGCTGTGAAGAGATATTTAATCATATTGAAAACAAGGATTGATAATGAATAGAAAAGAAACAAAGTTATTAGTTGAAAACTGGCGTAAAGTTTTAGATGAAGGACTATATGATAGTGATCCAGAGATTTTAGAAGAAAATTATAAATTTATTGTACCTTTAGCACTTTCTTTATTATTTGGAGGATCTGCATTAGGAAAAACAACAGATAATCAAAATCAGGTGTCAAATCAAATAATACAAACTCTAAATGATAGTGGTGCTTCTGTTGCAGAAAGTGATCTTTATTCTTTTAACGTTAAGGGCGTAAAAGCTGCAGTAAATAAATGTATTAGTATGAGAGTTGAAGATATAAAAAAGAAATTTAAATCAGACAAAAAAACACAAAAGTGGTTAAGCGGTGCAGCAACTGTGTTTAAATTTTCTGAAAAAGAATTGTTTTCTAAAGTCGTTATACCTTCAATTACTAGTGCTGCTCAGGAAACTTGCCTTACAATTTTTAGTCAAATATACCCATCAAAAATTTTTAAACAGTCGAAAGGAAGTACTTTGTCTTGGGATGGCAAAGAGGCAGCAGAAGAATTTATTAAAAACAAAGCAAGAGAGTTAGAAATAGATGTCGACAGTGTTAATTTAAGTTCATTTAAAGAAGAGGGTGGGAAACTCGCAATGAAAATTACGCAGTACACTTTAGAAAATCTAGGAAATATGGGTAAAAAATTGTATGGTACTTTTCAGAATAAATGCAGCGATAAAATCAAAGCATTAAGGCCTGACGTGGAAGAGGATATGGAACAAATAATAGATGGCGGCAATTTCTTCAGTAATTTGTTTAAATAAACAAGTGTCTGTATACTCTTTTTAAAGACTCATTTGTATCATGATCTTGAAAATTTCTTGGAGTAATAGATATTCTTATGTCTTCTATTCCTTTTTTAATAAGCTCATAGTTTTCTTGAGGTCTGCCACTTCTTTGTAAATCACTGTGGTATTTTGTTTTGCCTTTTATTGTGCCATCCTCATTAAAATTATATAATATTTCTTTAGCAGCAATTTCAAATAAATTAATAGCAACTTCAACTTCTTCTTCACTTAAGTCTTCACTGTCTAAAACTATAGCTGCGTGACGCATTGTTTCGTTAAAGTTTTTAAACTTATCCAAAAATCCTGGGCCCATATTGTAAGCCATGTCATAAAAAGCCTGCTTTGTATCTTGAGGAAGTACTTTAAAGTATTTTACTTTTTTCATTTGATCAATTACTTCAGCAACTTCTTGGTCTGCAGCAATACCAGCTTGCTGTAAATTTACAGGAGAAGTACTTGATGCATTGTCGTTCTCAATTGAATACGTATCAAAAAACTTTTCACGCCATCCTGGTATTTCTTTTTCTATCCAGTCAGCTTTGCTTACTCCTTTTTTACTTTGCTTTTTCCAATCATTTTCTAATCTCTCGTGTTCACCTTCACCAAGATTTGCATCAGTAAAAACTATTGTTCCGTGACCAATACTCCATTGATGATGATCTGGATATGGTAGTCCTCTAAATCCTTCATGTCTAAGAATGCTTTGCTTAACTTTTTGCTTGTCAGTACTTTTATCGTATTCTATTGTAAAATTAAAAGCTTGTTCAATTTCATCACTGCTTTCAGGATTTTGTTGAATTAAATTTCTCATTACCTTTTTTTCATTTGAAACTTGTGCAACACTGGGCTTGCTACTTTGTGAGCCTGAAGAATTTTTTAAATAATCAGGTATACCGTTCCAAAGGCCTACAACAGTTGAAAGCGTTAAAATTCCTTTTAAAGCTAAGTTAGACAAACCTTTATATCGTGGTTCTATAGCAGTTAATGCCTGAAACTCTTCACTGTCTTCATCAATTTCTTCTTCAGCTGTGTAAACTTTTTTTGAGCCAACCGGCGTCAAATCAGTTTGAACATAATGACGAGGATCTTGGTCTTGAACTGGTGTTAAGCCGAGCTGTACGTCTTTATGCTCTTGCTCTATTCCTGACTCTATTAAAAATTTTTTTATTAAGTAATGACTTTTTTTATTTTCTGCTATAATAATCATACAATACCTTTGATTTTATATTTAAGTATAATTATGAGAGAAAAAATGATTAATGACGATTTATACATAATTCAGTCAGATGTAACTGGTATGATAAAAATAGGTAGATCTAAAAATCCAAGCAAAAGATTAAAACAGCTTCAAACTGGTAATCCAAATAAGTTAAAACTAATTGCTTCTTTTAGAGGAGAAGGCTGGAAAGAAAAAAATATTCATGAAAGATTAAATAGATACAGGCTTGAAGGTGAATGGTTTAGTTATGACTGTGTGGGGAGTATACCCGATGTTATGTATGAGCAAATATCTTTTGGGTCTTTTGATGATTGGTGGGAAAATTAACTATTTTAATCTTTGTCAACTCTAGGCATCCATTCATCAACTTCTGGATGAAGAATAACCTGGGATTGATCTTTCGTTTTAATTGGTTTATCACCACTGCTAAAAACAGAAAGTTTATTGATTACAGCGTTCTGTAATTCAAATATTTGTTCTCTCAATAGTTGCATTTGAATTTGAGAGTCACGTAATCGTGCTATTAAAGCAGCTCGGTCTGCGTTAGCAGTTGCAAGTTTATCTTTTAACTCTTCAACTTCAGATGGATCACGACCGCTAGCGATTGCAAGCATACTAGAAATTGACCCTGTTAACATACCAATAATACCAATAAGAATGTCACGATTTTCTTCAACAATTTTTGTTGTTGATAAGAAATATATAAGTTCGCAAATGCAAAACATAAAAACTACACTTGCCCACCAACCTCTTTTTGCTTTGTCGCTTTTTGTAAATTGTTTGTTCGTTTTTTCTTTCTCAGACATAATTTAAGATCCTATTAATATGTTATACAAAAATATATATATTTTTTGTAATAAAGGATATACCCAACCAATATAATGTTTCAAGTCTATTCCTGTCATAGAATAAAAAATTGCATTTCCATGAAAAGTATTTGCTGTTTTAATTAATCCCCAAATAAAAAAACATGAAATAATAAAAGAAAAACGATACATAATCCACCAAAATATTTCATTTAATGTTTTATTTCTTAATCTTGTTTTAATTTTTTTTGCACCACCAATCCTTTTTGCTTTTTCACCACTTGCCGGCGGTTGCAATTGTGCTTCTATTATTCCGATAGCATAAATAGCTTCAGGTTCAGTAACACCTTTAAACTTATACAAACCCACCAATGCTGACTGTGCTTTTTTTGGAATAAACATACTCCTATGACCGTATTTTTTATATTGCATGAAAGCAGACTTTGAAAGAAGTATTTGTTCTTCACCACATATGGACATAGTTCTTGCTGCAATATTCTTGCCTATGCCTTCTAAATTAATTCTTTTTCCTCCTGCTCTTACAATATGAGCCTCTGATTTTACAATTAGCATTTTATCCCAATGAATTCCTACACGACTTCTAAAAGGAAATTTTTTTTTACGTAAATATTTTTTATAGTCAAAAGCAAAGCCAATCGCATCTGATACAGTAGCAAACATCATTAAATGACCATCCGAAGCATCTATGAGTTGACCAGAGTGTCTTGCAATAAAATTCATAACAGCTTTATCGTGAATTCCAAACCACATGGCTGATATTTTTGATCCATTTCTTTGCACAAATTTAGTACTACCAATTATATCTGTTAGAACAATCGCTATATGAGACTCGACCATATTTTCAGGTAAATAATTACTCATTTTTACACCCACATTTTTTTAATATCTGTAAACACTTAATACAAATACAATCAGGCCATTGACAGTTTATCGCTAATTTATCACATTTACAATTATATTTTAAACATTCACAATCTTTGTTGTCTAAATTACATAAAGGGCAAATGTAGTCTTCTGGCATAGGCTCTGTAAAGTCTCTTATGTTTTTGTTTGAAGCCATTTGTTTTCCTTTTTGTTTTATACATAAATAATTATCTTAAACAAATGTAGAATAGAGGTATTATGTTAGATAAAACTCCGCTAAAAAGTAAAAAATTTATTGCATATTTAATTGCTGATATTGGTTGGAAAATTATAATTCTTTATATGTTGACTCACTTAAAATCAAAATTAGAAACAGGAGAATTAACTTTTTTGTTAACAATAGTTATAACAAGTGGTGTAATCCAGATAGGATATATATTAGGACAGGCAGCATTAGACAAATATATTAGTGCTGCTGTCGAGATATTTGATGATGACAATGACAAAAAAAAGGAAATTGAGTAATGGATAATCTTGACTTTTTGAATACTATATACGTTAAAAGATGTAAAATAATTTTGAGCGAGTCAGAATCTTTTTATTTAAAAAACTTGTTTAGAAACAGACTTCTAAACGAGTCTAAACAGATGAAGCAGATAGACTTTGTTGTAAAAATTGTAAAAGAGTTTTATGATAAAAGTAAGATAAGATATTTTCGAGAAGAAGATATACAAGAAGTAAGCAATTACTTTTTTAAAAAACTAAACGAAAATAGAGGAAGACAAAGTTCTAAAGCTTCATTACATACATCTAGTGATTTAGGAAATATAAATAGTGACACAGTGTTAGATTTTCATACAGATGTTAATGTAGAACACGTAGCAGATACTTTTAGTGAAACAGACGAAGTTGTTTTTTACGACGACAACGGCGAAGTCATTACAAAAAGAACTGTTGCTAGTCCTGACGAAGCACATGTGGCTATGAAACAAATTGAAGTTAGTGCAATAAGCAAGTCAAAAAAATAATATTTGTAAATTTATTAAAATATTTTATTATTTGATTAATTGATTTATTAATATTAAAGTGTAATAGGACGATATAATTGAATATCCAATATAAAAAAGAAGACTGGATTAAACATTTTCCTTATAATAACCCGAGAAATATACAAGAAGAAGTAATTAATAAAGTTTTAAATGATTTTAAAGATGATAAAAGATTTGCAGTCATCGAATGTGGAACAGGAGTTGGAAAGTCAGCAATTGGATTTACTTTAGCAAACTTTATAAACAACAGATCAGAATTTACAGGTGACTTTATAAATGGAAGTTACTTTTTAACTACACAAAAAATTCTACAAGATCAATATAAAAAAGACTTTAGTAATAAAGGTTTGATTTCATTAAGTTCTTCTTCAAATTACACATGTACCATTGACAAAAAAGCTTCTTGTAAAGACATACAAACAGGACTTAGAGCAGGAAGTTTAGCAAAAAAATATGATTGTTGTGGTTATAAATGTGTTTATAAAGAAGAAAAGAAAAAATTTATAGAAAAAGATTTAGGAATTACAAATTTTAGTTATTTTTTGACTGAAAAAAACTATAGTCAAAAAATTCCTCATAAAAAAGTAATGGTAATAGATGAAGCTCACAATCTAGAATCAGAATTGTCAAGATTCATAGAGATTTCAGTATCAGAATATTTTTCAGATAAAATTTTAAAACTTAAAATACCTAAAGACTTAAATACACAATTTAAAACATTTGGCTGGATTAAAAATATCTATTTACCTGCTGTAACAAAAAAGAAAGAATTTATTGATTCTCAATTAAAAAAGTTTGGAATAACAAGTACTAAACTAGAAGAGTTTCAAAAAATAACAAAGCATTTTGAAATGCTTACAGGTCACGAAAGCAAAATACTTCAATTTATACAAATTTACGAAAAAGACAATTGGGTATTTGATATAGAATCAAATGATAAATATAGAAAGTTTGTATTTAAACCAATTGATGTTTCAAATTATGCTAAAGACTATTTACTACAATTTGCAGATTATATTATCTTCATGTCAGCAACAATTGTTTCTCATGAAGGTTTTTGTATTTCTTTAGGATTACCTTATGATAAAACAAGTATTGTTAAAAAAGGAAGTCCTTTTGATCCAAAAAATAAACCTGTTATATATTCTCCTGCAGGAAGTATGTCTTACAAAAACATTGATAAAACTTTACCTGTTACTTGTAAAATGATTGATTCTATTCTTGATCATCATAAAAGTCAAAAAGGAATTATTCATACGCACAGTATTAAGATAGCAAATTTTATTAAATATAATGTATCCAAAAAATATAAAAAAAGAATATTAATTGCATATGGTGAAGATCGAGATAAAGTTCTTAAAAAACACATGCAATCAAAAAGCCCAACTGTTCTGCTTTCACCTTCAATGTCAGAAGGAGTGGATTTAAAAGGTAACCTTTCAGAATTTCAAGTTCTCTGTAAGATTCCTTATCCTTATTTAGGAGATAAAGTTACAAAGAAAAAAATGTCAAAATGGAAGTGGTGGTATGATACTCAAACTGTCAGAACAATTGTTCAAAGTTTAGGCAGGAGCATAAGAAACGAAAATGACACTGCAATCACATATATATTAGATGATGACTGGAAAATGATAATGCGTAGGGCAAAAGACTATTTTCCAGAAGACTTTTTTGAAAATTATCACGAGTATTAAATATGAATAAAAAAATTACCGGTGCTGGAATAATTCCTGTTTTTGACAATAAAAACTTAACTTTTAGTGATTTACCAAAAGACATTATTTATCTTACATTAATTGATCATAAAAACAAATATGACTTTCCAAAAGGAGGTTATGATCAAACTGATAATACTGCCTTTAATTGTGCTTTAAGAGAAATGAAAGAAGAATGTGGTTTAAATTATGAAGATTTTTACAATTTTCATTCTGAAGTGGATGAAGAAGCAATTCACTGTGGGCAAGGATTATATTTGTTTATAGGAAAAATCAAGCCTAATCATTTAATAAAAATATTACCTAACGAAAAATCAGGTTTCGTAGAACACTTAGGTTATAATTGGTGTACTTATAATAATCTAATGAGTAATGAATCTTCACTTCCACAATATTTAAAGCAAGGTTTAATTTTAAGCCAAGACTTAATAAAAGTTTTATTTATTTAATAATAGTATTATACTTTATAAAAAGTAAAGTATAATGAAAAAAAATCTATATCAGACTATTCTTAATTTAAATAAATTCAACAAAGAATTCAATAAAAACAAATTTAGACTAATTTCTTATAACAACGTATTTAAGGATAAGTCATTGTTTTTATATCATTTTACTACTCATGAATATTTTTTAAATGATCCCTACCGAAATATATTAATAAATTATTTAAAAAAAGCAGAAAGTTTATACCCAGGTGGTTCTTTCACTTTAAGTAAAAAAATAGTTAATAAAATACTGAAAATAGAAGAATTAAAATTTAAAATAGAAAATAAAAGTTATGAAAATTTAAAAAAATATTTAAATCAAAATTATGAAAAAGAAAATGTAATAAATTTTTTAAATATATTAAACTTTAGTGGACCTGATGCTGTAATAAATTGTAATATTACAAAAAACAAAGACTTTAAAGTAATCAAAAATAAAAATCCATGTTTTGAAATTAGCTTACATGAAAGTTTTTTGTCAACTTATTTTAAAAACCAAGTGTCTTTAACAAAAAATTATTTGACTTGTATTTATGATGGATACGTTGAAAGAGAATCAGAATTATACTCTCTAATAGAAAAGTCTAAAAATAACAACAATGCTCCAGTTTTGTTAGTGTGCAGAGGAATATCAGATTATGCTGTTAATCATTTAAAACAAGTATTACTTAAAAACAGCATTGTTCTAATGCCTTACGTTTGTAAGTTTAGTAATGATGATCCTTTTATATTTGAAGATCTTTGTAAGGTTTTAAAAATAAGGCCTTTTAATATAGAATCTGGAGATAATATATACAAGAAAATTTCAGAAAATGCTGATTTTAAAAAAATAAAACTTTTTACAAACAAGATAGAAATTCTTGAAGATTTAAATTTAAAATTTATGCAAGAAATTAATGATCAAATAAAAACTTCGCCAAATGATAGTGACTTAAAAAAATATTTATTTAAAAGAAAGAATAGATGTTATCCAAATATTGTTGACATACTCATACCTGATACTGATATTCACTTATTGAGTATATACAAGTCTATGATTAAAAGTTACAATTGCATTGCTAAAGAAGGTTTTTTAATAAATAAAGATAAACTATTTTCTTATTATGAATATAATAAAATTACAAAGCTATGTCGCAGTTTAGAAAACAGCATTAAGAACATAGGATACGTTGTTAAATTAAAGGAATAAATATGCCAGCAAAAAAATCGAATAGTATTGATAAAGCAAAGTTTGGTAGAAAGTATTATAATGTTTGTGATACATACTCAAACAAAGTTTTTACATCAATAAGTGAACAATCTAGCAGTATAGGTCTAACAAAAGATCAGCTAAATGAAATTTATAAGTTAATTATACATGAAACGGCCCAAGTTAAAAATTGGGGACTAGATCAACTAAATAAGACACTAGAATAAATGAACTATATTAAACACTTAATTGAGTGTCAATGTACGCTTAGCTTGTATAAAAATAAAACTAAAAGCATATATCATAAATTTCCAGTTTTTTCTGAAATTGAAGATGATAATGTTAAAGAAAAGTATGTTTTATGCAATAACTGTGATATTGTTCATTATGTTCATGAAATAAATAAAAGCGAAATTAAGTGGGGTAATGAAGGTTATCGAAGTTTGGTTGCAACAAAAGAAGACATAAAATTTAACTTACAAAATCAAGGTTACAATAACTTAGTTGAAATTCTCGAAGTAAATAAAATAGATATTTCAGACTGGGAATATGCTGAGTATCTTTTAGAAAACAGTTTAGAAGGAAAAATAATAATTGATAAAAAAGAGTTAGATGATAATATAAACTTTAAGTATATCGACTTTAAAGCCGGAAATTTTAGAATTAAAAATGAAATAGCACAAAGGTATTTTTAATGTTAGATCCAAATTTACCAGAAGATATAGCTTCTTTAGAAAAGACAAGAGCAATTGTAAAAGAAGTCTTAGACTTTGGTGTTTCACAAAAAGAAATACTAAAAATTATTCATTTGTTATCTTACGAATTAGAAGACAGAAATATCATGGTTGAAATAAACAACTGTTTATTTAAAGAAAAAAAAATTGAAGAAAAAAAAGAAAGTTTATTAGTTTAGAAAGGAAAAAAACTATGTCAGATGAAATTTTAAATGAAGTTGAGAGTCAAGAAGAAGTAATACTAGAATCAGTAGATGACTATTATAGTTTTCTCAGGACAATGGTTGAATCATTAGAGTCAGATGCTTTAAAAGTGTCTAGAGGAAATAAAGCAGCCGGTGTTAGACTTAGAAAAAGTTTAAGACTTATTAAAGGCCACACGGGTGATTTTGTTAAGTTTACTTTGCAGAAATAGACTTTTTTATTTTTTGTATTGCCTGTTTTTCAATTTGACATACTCTCATTCTTGTAATATTAAAAATATCTCCTATTTCTTGAAGAGTTAAGTCTTTATTGTTGTTATTGTTTTCATTTATTTTGTTGATAATACAATTATTTGAAGACTTAATATCATGCCAATATCTACATTTTTTATTTTTGCATGATTTGTTTTTTAAGTTGTGTGCTTTAAAACAAGCAGTATTAGATAAATTTGTTTCCATTATTTTTTAACCTTTGATATTAAATTAATATTTATATAGACATTATATTTGACTTCGTGAGGTTTTATAAGTGGAAAAAAGTTTAAATAAAAAAAAGCTGTTAGTTATTGATACTAGTGTTTTATTGTATGACAAGAGTTGCTTGCAAAATCTATCAGAAAATGACATTGTTATTCCAATGATTGTTTTAGAAGAATTAGATAGATTTAAAAGTAAAGAAGGTATACTAGGCGAAAACTCAAGATATTTTAACAGATACCTTGACGAAATAAGAAAAGACGGTGGTCTACAAAAAGGAATAGTAATAAATACACAAAATAATTCAAAAGTAAGAGTAGAAACCAATATACTGTGGGATAATATTGAGCTTTTAGACAAAAAAGACAACGATAATATTATTATTGCAACTACTAACTTTTTAAAAAACAATTGTTCTGAAGAATACAAAGATATTATATTAATAACAAAAGATATTAATTTAAGAGTCAAATGTGATGCTGCGAATATAAAAGCAAATGATTACTATTCTGACTATGAATTTATAGAAGAAGACAATCTTTTTAAAGGATTTTGTACATATGAAACTGAAAAACACATAATTGATAATTTGTACTCAAACAAGTCAGTTTCAATAAGCAAATTAAACAAAGATACCTCTAATATTTGTGAAAATGAATGTGTAATACTAAAAGCATTAGACGACACATCAGCTTCTGCCTTATGCATTAGAAAATTTAACTCTCTGCAAGTTGTAATGTCAAAGACAGAAATATTTAAAAAGTCAGGTGTAGAGCCTAAAAACAAAGAGCAAACATTTGCTTTGAGCCTTTTGCTTGATGACAACATACCTTTAATTACGCTAACAGGAGTCCCAGGTAGTGGTAAAACTTATTTAGCATTAATGACTGCTTTAAAAGATATTGAAAAAGAAAAGAAAAAAAGAATTATATTTACTAGGCCGATACAAACTGTAGGTAAAGATATTGGATTTTTACCTGGTACGTTAAATGAAAAAATGGCGCCTTGGTTAGCACCAATTGTTGATAACTTTAGAAATCAGTTTGGTGACCTTACTTATTTTGATCTCATGATTGAAAAAGGTACGATAGATGTAGCTCCTTTGTCTTATATTCGAGGAAGAAGTTTTAACGATGCGATAATTATTGTAGATGAAGCACAAAATGCTACTGTGCACGAGCTTAAAACTGTGATTACAAGAACTGGAAAAAATTCTAAAATTATACTGTTAGGTGACATTGAGCAGGTTGATTTGCCCTACGTAAATAAATTTAGTAACGGTTTGACTATAGTTGCTGAAAAGCTTAAAAATGAAATTGTTACTGGTCATGTAAACTTTACAAAAGGCTATAGATCAGAACTAGCTAATGTTGCAGCAGAAAAATTATAAGTAGAGTAAAAAATGTCACGCAAAGTATATGATTTAAATCGATTAAGAAAAACTTATCCTTTAAGAAGAAAAAGACCAAACTATGCTGTTGTTGATGACAGTCTTATGGAAAACATAATTATAGAAGTTAATGATAATAATTTGTTTCCTTACACATATAATTTTAAAAATACATATACAGCAGCACCTGTATGTATAGTTTCTATAGAAAACAGTAGAACAAATGTATTAATAAAGTCAGTTAGCGTGTCACAAATTGTTTTAGATATAACAGGAAGAATACCCGCAGGACAATCAATTAAAGTAAATTTACAAGTATTTAAAGATAAAAGCTTAGAAGGCTAAGGTTTGTAATGTACAAAAGTTATGCAGCTAATATAAAAATTAAAGCTAGAGAAACTAAAGTAATTGATTTTCCACTCGGGTATTTTAAATTTGTACCAACAATTACAGTAACACCACACGGTAGAGCTGTAGCTTTTATCAAAGAAGTAAACAAAAAATATGTTAAAATTACAAATAACTCAGAACAAGATGAAATATACAGTTTTATTGCAATTACTGGGCGAGAACAATTAATTGCAGATTTTGATAACGATAACATACCAGACTTAATCGATACAGATATTGATGGTGACAACGTTGTCAATGCTCAAGATGCTTTTCCTTTTAATCTTACTGAATCAGTCGACACAGATAACGACGGTATTGGTAATAACGCTGACGCGGATGATGACGGCGACGGCATTAGTGACGTTAATGAAATTAATAGCGGCTCTGATCCTTTAGTTGTTAATATAGATACAGACAATGATAACATTGCAAACGTTGTCGACAGTGATGACGATAATGACGGATTAATTGATATATACGAAAGAGACATATCTAATACTGATCCACTTGACCCTGACAGCGATAATGATGGACTCAATGATGGTGATGAAATATCAGAAGGCACTGATCCGCTAGATCCAGATACAGACAATGATGGACTCAACGATGGGGATGAAATATCAGAAGGCACTGATCCGCTAAATCAAGACACAGATAACGATTTTCTACCTGATAGCAGTGAAGTATTTGTACAGCTAACTGACCCGCTAGATCCAGACACAGATAATGATGATCTTACAGACGGTGCTGAAGTAGGAATACATTTAACTAATCCTTTAGATTCAGACTCAGATAATGATGGGCACACGGACGGAGACGAAGTTGCAGCAGGATCTGATCCTCTAGATTCAAATAGCGTCCCAGTTTCACAAGCAACTTCTACATTATATTTTGCTTTAACAACAGAAAATAATAGTTTTTCTAATTCAAACTTTTTAGCAATATATTCAGGGGAAATGTTTAATTTAGAGTATCCACAAATTATAGATCTACAACCTGACGCAGACGGTGAAACTCATTTTGAGATTATAACACCAGATGATGTAACTGCTAAACATAATTTTGATAAATATAGAATTTACAGTCTAAATAATAATGATTATAACAATACATCTCCAAAAAGCGCGATATTTAAAGCTGAAAATTTAAACAAAAATCAAGTTTATAACTTGATTGCGTTAAATGAAAACAACACTATAAACAATAACGATCCAACTACAAGCCTAAGCATTACCTTTGCTGCGTCAGATGATGCAAACGAAAACAGCGACAGTATTTTAGGCAATAATATCAGTAATACTCTGTTTAATTACGATGGCAACCAAGATACGACAGGTATATATTATTGGATTCACAGTTTTTCTATTGGAAATGATAACGTCGTAACATTTAATTCATCAAATGTTCAGCTAGAACCTGAATTTTATTTTGAAGCTATTGCTTATTTAGCAATTCATTCAAATTATACACAAAACTCTGACAATTCTAACCCAGACGTTGAAATTGCAATACAAAGTGCAAGTTTTGATGAAAATGCTGACACTAGTAACTTTGCAGGTTACATTTCTCAATTTAATT
>MDTG01442587.1_pt1 | contig 13104 bp, 15 predicted proteins | sample 811421 | NCBI WGS metagenome assembly MDTG01 (sample SAMN05326645, study PRJNA326480) | marine metagenome | isolation source: seawater | place: Pacific Ocean: South East | collected 2011
CATGTTACAAGGCCGCCAGAAGAAACCCGCAGGAGACGCTGGTGAGTTCCAGCACATAGTAATTCTTGAACCGCCTGCCGTCTTCGAACTGGAGCCAGCGCTGCGCAAGGGCGACGATCAACCAAGGCTCATCTTCCAGATGAGGCTTGTTGTCGGATGTGCCGACCGGCTCCACCGCCTTCAGCCATTCGCTGCCGGCACCGCTGTCATAGAAGCGACGCTCCTCTTCCTCTGCGGCGTCGCGGATCCTGCGTTTCATCGCCGGATCGGAGATGGCGACGAAATGCCATGGCTGGTGATTGGCGCCGGAGGGCGCTGTTCCGGCGGTGCGGATGCAAGCCTCTATCACCTCCTTCGACACCGGCCTGTCCGCATAGTCGCGTACGGTGTGGCGCTGTTTCATCCGGTCATGGAAGGCCGATGCCTCGGCAAGGCTCTGCTCAGCCGAATAGTCTAGGCGGTCGGGAAGGTCGACAGGCTTGTAGGTAATGTCGTCTCTGGCAAACAATGTCCGGCTCCTTCTGTCGTCGCATCATACCCCGTCTCATGAGCGAACGCCTCAATTAGTCTTGTAACAGGCCTGATCACTGGGTAGTGCTGACATTATCCTGCAACCGCGTTCGGGCGCTTTCAACAAGGCTTCGCTTTCATGCGGGGCAACTGACGGGGGCCGGTTTGTACATATCCCTTTTCATCAGCGCATTGCTGGCGGCGACAATCCTGCCGGCGCAGTCCGAGGCTGTGCTCGCCTATCAGATTTCCGCAGCCCCGAACGAGATTGTGATGCTGATTGCCATCGCCACATTCGGAAATGTGCTGGGCGCATTGGTGAACTGGGGGCTTGGCATGTTCGCCAACCGCTACCGCAACCGGGCATGGTTTCCCGTGGGTCGGGACAAACTGGAAAAGGCCGAGGGGCGGTATCGGAAATTCGGCCGCTATTCACTGTTACTCAGCTGGGTCCCCTTCATCGGCGATCCAATCACGCTCGTCGCAGGTGTGTTGCGGGAACCGCTCTGGTCGTTTCTGGTCCTTGTCACCATCGCCAAGTCATCCCGCTACATTGTGATTGCCACGCTGGTAACCGGCATCATCTGACGACAGTAGAAGCAACAGGCAGTCGGGTTTGTTTGCATGTCAGCCATGTTTATTTGCATGCCAACAATTTTCGCGTATCCTTGAGCTTCTAACTATCCGTTTGCCGGTTACACAACGCGTAATCGACAGGTCACCCCAGTTCGCCACTAGCCTGGGTCATCAAAAGGCAGGGAGCCATGGATCGAGACCTGTTTCGCAACACTCTTGCAACGAATGGCCTGTCGGCAGGCAAACCCCACCGGAACAAAAAACCAAGCCGCTTTGGCACGCTCTTTCTGATCATTATCCTCGGCTATCTCCTCTACCACTTCACCAAGGGGTGAACGGCGGCTTTGTAGTAGGTTGTGCCTCCTTGGTACACATATCGCACCACGCTATGGTTACCCATGAACAAACCACCCACGCAGTTACACACCGAAATGCTCTGGATAACAGTGAGTTGAAGTAGGTATGGTGGCACAAGCTGGTGCCCCGGGGCGGAGGTTCGACGCCTCTCGCAAGCGCCTTCCAGTGACTGAATTCAGCTATATCAACAGGTTAGCAAACCGCCCCCACAGGTCAGCTGTAAAAGCCTTACCTGCAACCTTGCCTGAACCCTTGGCCGTGAGCCGGGGACAGCGTCTCGAGGTTCAAGCTTCGCGGCTCCCGCCTCGTGGACGCCGAACCGGGGTCACTGGCGCAGGGTGCTGGATCTGGAGCGAATTGGGTCGAGATGTGGGGCGTATTTTCGGGGTGCTTGCGGCTCGGTCCTTGGGCGGGAGATTGATAGGAGGAGGCAAAGATGTTTAATTTTTGAATGTGCGACGAGCTTCAAATCCTGGCCCCGCAACCAATAAATATCCCAACATATTATATAGACGCATCATATTTTAGGCGGCCTTTTTGTGTTCTGAATTATTCCCGCGTTCATTGCCGCTCTTCGGAAAGGAGTCATATTCGACTCTGGCAGCCGGTACACTTCGCCTAACTTAAACCGATTTATCGAAATCTTGCTTGAACCTTAGTTCAAGCACCAATGTCGGTGGTCCAGGGAGCTTGAGCCATGGGCCGCGGGCTTGGGATCTCGGGCTTACCGCAGCCTGTTGCTGAATTGGGACGAATTAGCTTGATGTTGGGGCTGTGTGTTGGGCGCGACTTGCAGTTCGGACCAGAGAAGTTGATAGATTTACAATGGCATCGGCTAGCAACTTTGTTTGGACATTCCGCACGGTTCAAATTTGCCCCGCAGCCATTTGGTAGGCAAAAAATTCATTGAAGATTTATGTTGTATTAATAGCCTCAAAGGCGGCTATTGGCAGAGTTGTGGAATTGGCTATTATTTGTTTTTGGGGATTAATGGAACTCAAGTTACTGGTGTTTTGAATCCAAAGGTCTAAAACCTTGGGCCTTTTAATCTACTGCTCTTGCATAATTGGATCGAAAGCAACGGTTGATTATTTTCGAATGATTTCATCGCGGAAACATTTATTTTTGAAGTTGGTCACAGCGTTGAGTTGCCTTGCTGCGATCATATGGATTGAGGCTCTCAGCAGACAGCTCCAGAGTAGCCAAACTGCCTATTATGAAGTTCAGAAAGAACAGCTGCTTCTTGAAAGTCGTGTCAAGCGCCTGCGTGACACAAACAATTTGCTAATCAACGATATAAAAGAACTGGTCGACCTCGCAGGCGTTAGCATTGCGGATTGCACGCCCTCGTCGGAGCGCTGGTTCAATTACGATTTTGGCTTTCCAGTAGCGGGATACAAAAGGATCATCTCCGCAGACCTTATTCGGGAGCGCCTGACTGCCGAGGGCTCTGCCGTGGCACCGGACCGCTTTGAATTGATTTTTGACAGGAATGCCCTGAGTAGTCAGTATCACTTGATCAAGGACATTTCGATCACCACCGAAGAGGACCGTATCTCGCTCGCATACCATCCGTCTTCGAAGGACGTTACTGCCATCGATTTCCTTATATTGGCCTTTAACGATTCAACCCCCGTTTGCAGCAAGAAAGTCACCCTGCAATTTGCTCCGAAAACGCCAGAAGGCGAATGGCATGCCGAGTTAGTCATCGGACGCGGCGGTATCAAAGCCGGTGCACTTTCCTTACCGTATGGAACCGAATTTCATCGCGGCAGCTACTGGACCACCGACTGTTCGAACGAGAAGATTGCGGTGTACGACCTCCAGTCCCGCCTAATCAAGGAAATCAGAAGTGATTTCTTGGTCACGCCTGCAGACCTTAAGATTCACAAAGGCAAGGTCTATGTTGTCGATGAGACAGAACATAATGTGAAAGTGTTCTCTCTGGAAGGCGTCCTGCTCAATACATTTGGCGAACACAGCAATCTTCCTGCAATGGAAGACAACCCTACCCTAGACCAAGGAAAACTGAACCTACCGCTTGGCGTTGCGGTAACCGATGAGCTCATCGTGATTGTCGACTACGGGAATAACAGGATACAGGGGTTTGACCATAACTGGAATCTTCTTTGGGTCTCTCTGAATGCCAAAGGTGACGAGATAATGTGGAATTATCCATACTACATCGAGTACCTTCCGGCACGCGAACTTTTCGCCATTACTAACCGGGGTGCGGATGAAATCGTCCTGATGGACGTTGTCGGTCGTAAGGTGGCAAATTTTGGTAAAGGCGTTCTCCAATACCCGCATGAACTCGCAGTTACGGAAGATGGCGATATTCTGGTGGCGAACTATGCAGGATACAATGTTGTAAGGTTTAACAATTCAGACGATTACAAAAGTTCTAAAACAGTCGACTTCGACGAAGGGTTTGGCCTCGCCAAGACTGTTACGTCGATCGATAAGGACCGCTTTGTAGTCGGTTTTATTAACGACTCCGGCAATGCCTATCAGGTGCTGATGTCTCGGGCATCTGTTAAGACGGCAAACGTTCCTACGCTCCAACCAGAAGAGGCGCCCATGGGGAGCACGGCGGTCAACACCATCCCGGCGTTTGCCAGCACCAACCCCCAAACTGTTCAAATCTATATGGATGAATGCGCCCATTGTCATGAGAGCGGGCAGTTTAATGCTCCGATCCGCCGCAATCTTGAACATTGGCATCAATACGGACCACTCTCTTCAGAGAAAGTTGTGGATATGATGCAAACTGCGGACCATAGGTTATTTAAGTCAGGCACATGCCAGACATGCAGCAACGCAGAACTGTTGGCACTGACTGATTTTCTGCGACCTATGATGCAATCGGCCTCCGCTACCGGAGCACAATCAATCAATGACCAAATTCGCGATTAGACTAATATCACTAGCGCTCGCATTCTTGCTCGTGCTTAGCGTTGCGCTTATTTCAAATCGAAAAGTGTCAGATAATGCGCCAAACCTGCCTTTTGTCGGCAAAGAGGTAAACGACAGCTCATTCTCAGTGGCGGTACTTATCACCGAAACCAACTGTCCATTAATGGCGCAGCCCATCCCTATGTGGCCCAAGGTATTTGCCGGAACCGGTACTATCAGGCGTATTAGTGGTGGCTTCTTTCCGGGTACGCAGGGGTTGGTGGGATCCGAAGATGGATCCAACCTGGTATCAGTTCACGGTCCTAGAAAACAGACAGTGCTAATGCACAGTCTTCGTTTAGATGAAATCGAAGGAGTGGTTGGAGCAGACATTAATGCAGCGGCCGTCACCAGAATTGAGATCGACGGCTCCTCCATACCATCTTACCTTGTGACTGACTACGATCGGCCTTCAGTAACGCTTGTCGATAAAAGTTTCACGTCATTTAAAACCCTGCAACTCCCAAACCATTTTCGCAGTCTTGTAGGGATTGGGACAATCCAAGATAAAATCGCCATATTGCCGTCGCGCTCTGCTCAGATTGTTGGATTCCTGTCGGTGGGTAATGATCCATCACTGCAGATCATTCCTGTGGAACTCGATGAGGAGGCTTTCACTACTGCCGTGCCTTATGGGGTCGCAGTCGTCGAAGGCTGTATTATCTTAAATTATCGCGAAGACGGTGCATTAGCGATTGGTACCGTCACTAAGGCCGGTGTCATCTCAACTCAAGTTCTAGATTCAGATCTTGAATATCCTCAAAGTATAGCAGCGCATAGAGATAAACTTTTTGTGATTGAAACTGGGGTTCACAGTATTCTTGTCTATGATTTTGCATCATGGCAACGGTATCGCTTTTTGTTGCCAAAAGGGGTGTTTAGAGGCATTGCCGTTACACAAACTGGTGAAGTGTTTATCAGCGGAGAGGTATTTGAGGAATCTGAAAAAGGCCTCGTTCACTTCACTTCAGTACTAAATGAAAACAAGGTGGGAATTTATCGCGTCGTTGGGCTCGAGGATCTTAAATGACAGTCATGGCGATAGCCAGATGAACACCATTCCATAAAATGTCTTCCAGCTTACCAGATGAAAAGGCGTCTACTCTTTTAATCAGCTTGATGTACCTGCTATCTAGTCGGCTAGCAATTCGCACTCAATTCGTATGACCGTATCGCATTTTTTTATTTGGCGACCTCGGTTTGCGTTTTATTAATATTCATGTAGGCGTCGGCAATAATATTTTTTGACGCTAATAAAGTGCTCAATCATTCACTAGGTGTTTAGTTAGGTGAGACACTAAAATTTGATTTCCTTGCGGTCCAACATGACACAAGTCGATGTAACAATCGTTACAGCCGTCGTAGATATCCGTTAGATCAACAAAATGAAACCCTCTTTTTTCAGCGATAGTTTTGATTACCGGATACACAGCCTCATACTGCGCCCTCAGCCCAATTCTACTGGTACTCGTCAGGTCTAAATAACTTGTATTCGGGTTGCCGATATAGGCAACTGGCTGCAAAACTGCCGTAAATTTTCCACCATGTCTTTCCACAAGGTTCGATGCGGCTTGCCAAGTATCGACGAGTGTTCTTGCTATTTTTTCTGTTTTTTCGGGGTTTGAAGCACAATCGTATCCATTGTCGATTGCATTTTGTCGATCAAAAACTTTTAACTTTCGTGCCACTGCAACGAGGAACTCTTGCAGCTGATTAAATGTAGCCGCAAAACTATATTTAGGCGGTGATCGCGTTAAGGACGACAGTTGATCACGAATCTGCTTTTCTCTAACGGTGCCCAAGCCCTCATTTTCGGCCCGGCATCTATGCAAAACATCATTCACGCCATCATAAAACAACACATGTGCGCGCGACAAATCGAACATCGGCTCTCTGATTATTTTGTTATTTAGATATGCCAGTGATTGCCTTGCGATGTAAGCAGTCTCTCCAAAGTTAATCACTTTTTTATGAGTTGTTTGCGCAAATAGCGATGGATAAGTATTACCATCGTCAACGCCCATACCCCATGTGGTTGAACCTCCAAAAAAATAATACTTTTCATTGTCTGAATGTTGGAGTGTTGAACCAATAGTATTCCTCACTCCGTTTTGAATGTTTATGGTTGCCCCTGAGAAGTCATCTCTCCGCCAAGTAATGAAATCATGATATGAAGTGGTCAAATTTACAAATTCGATAAAATGCTGCTCAGCCCAAGGGAAATTTTTGTACAGACTTAATTCTGACCTCAAATCAGGCAAACTTTCAGCTTTTTCAAATAACGAAAACAATGAAACGACTATTGGCGGCGTTAATAGAAGCATTCCTAGAAAGGAAAACGTTAAAGCTAAATTAATAAACAAAATTTTAATCAAGCTCATAACGTTCCTCGTATTTTTTTTTAACAGATGTGTCTTGTTCCTCTTTCCGCAGCAAATAATTTCCAATCGCTAATACGTCTAATTCAGTGCCCATAAAACATTTAAAAGCATCCGCTGGCGTGCAAACGATAGGCTCGCCGCGGACGTTAAATGAAGTATTCACAACAATTGGACAACCAGTCTTTTCTTTGAACTTTGAAATTACAGCATGGTATCGAGGATTAGTGTCCGCATGCACTGTCTGTATTCTTGCAGAATAATCAACATGTGTAACAGCCGGTACAATTGAACGTGATAAGTTTAGCTTATCAATACCAAACGAGGTCTCATGATCATCAGTCATGGCGACGCGTTTATCTTCTTTAACTCCTGAAACAAAAAGCATGTAAGGGCTATCTACATCTAAGTCGAACCACTCGCCGACATCTTTGTCTAGGACGCTTGGAGCGAATGGACGAAAGCTTTCCCGATACTTAACCTTGAGATTCAATTGTCTTTGCATGTTCGGCGCGCGTGGATCAGCAAGGATACTGCGCCCACCAAGTGCACGTGGCCCAAACTCCATTCTTCCTTGCATCCAACCAACAGCCTTTTCGCTTGCAAGCGCCTCTGCAACCTCATCTATAAGTTCATGTTCAGAAAGCTTTTCATATACTGCTCCAAAATCGTTAAGCGCCGCTTCAATATCATTGTCTTCGAACTCAGGGCCAAGAAATGCTCCGTGCATTGAATCGCGAGCAGACGAGATATGTCGTTCATTACTGTGATGCAAGTGCCATGCTGAGAGTGCGGCGCCCAGTGCCCCGCCAGCATCACCCGCTGCTGGTTGTATCCAAACACTATCAAAAATATTCTCTCTTAAAAGAATTCCATTCGCCACGCAGTTCAATGCTACGCCTCCAGCCAAGCAAAGGTTTTTTTCGCCAGTATCGTCCGCGATACCCTTTGCTAACTCGATGAAGACGTCTTCAATTACCATTTGAACGGAAGCGGCTAGATCCATTTCACGTTGTGTGAGTTCTGTCTCTGAGGTACGAGCTGGACCGCCAAATAAAGAAGCAAATTTTTTGTTGGTCATTGTTAGACCAGTAGCGTAATCAAAATATTCCATGTTTAGTTTGTAGCTGCCGTCCTTAGAAACAGTGATAAGTTTATCTTTAATCAAATCAGCATAGCGCGGCTCGCCATAGGGGGCTAAACCCATAACCTTGTATTCACCAGAATTGACCTTGAATCCCGTGTAATAAGTAAAAGCCGAGTAGAGCAAACCAATTGAGTGGGGAAAATTGATCTCCCTGACAACTTCTAAGTCTTTGCCCCTCCCTAATGCTAAGGAAGTGGTGGCCCATTCGCCTACACCGTCCAAAGTAAGAACTGCTGCACTTTCAAATGGGGAAGGATAAAAAGCACTAGCTGCATGTGACAAATGATGCTCAGAAAAAAGTAGTTTATTTTCCCAATCGATGTCGTTTCCAAGAGCGTGTCCCAACTCTTTCACCAACGTCGACTTTTGAAACAGCCTATCTTTAATCCAAATTGGCATAGCCTTACGAAAGCTTTGAAATCCTTTGGGGGCAAATGCCAGATAAGTTTCTAAAAGGCGTTCGAATTTCAAAAGGGGTTTTTCATAGAAGACAACGTCGTCAACTTGGTTGCTGGATATATTTGCCTCACGTAGGCAGTATTGCAGAGCATTTATGGGGAAGCTTGGGTCATGCTTCTTACGGGTAAAGCGCTCCTCTTGTGCTGCTGCCAGAACTTCGCCGTCCTTTATCAAGCATGCAGCGCTATCATGATAAAATGCAGAGATTCCTAAAATATACATACGATTTATTTCTAGAATAATGTGTAGATGAAAGGAGCGACAATCGAGCCTTTAGCTAGAACTAGCAAACCGCCGATGATAATCATCACAATAACAATTGGAGCTAGCCAAAGCTTCTTGCGAACGCGTAAAAATACAAAAAGTTCCCCTAACAATCCTATCAATGCCAACTACCTCAAAACTGGTTCTTGAAATTAGTCGAGCGTGCTTCAGGCTTACGTTCGATCCAGCAACTGTTTTTTTCTGAGATTTTCAAATTTAGTTCATCACGCCCGAACAGGCGAGTAATGAGAGCAACGGGCGTAATGATTCCAAAAAAAATCACCCCCATCATTATTGGACTAATTACAATCCCCAGCAAAAGCCCAAATCGCATCCACAGTTTGTTTAGAGGTAAAAGCAAAATGGGTTTGATTATTGCAATGCTGAAGAATATGGCACTTATCAGAATAAATGTGTAAGCGATCAACCTCAGATCTAAATATAGATAATAAACTGAAATAATCACAAACACTGCGGTAAAGAATAATCCAAACCTTCGATTTGCCGGGAGCTGGATTTCAGTGGGTTTCACTATTTCACTGTTCCGCAAAGAGCATAGTTTTTTGTGTCCCATTCTTCGCAGAGTTTATCCCAAGTTAGCAAACAAAGCCATATCTCTGAATTGTTGATGCAGCTCTAACTTCTGGGTTTCACCTGATGAAATTTTTTGGCAGTTCACCGAATACGACGCACTCGGTAATCTCAAAAATTGTTATGCTGAAAGCCGTCGGTAAGGGGTAGGTGTTCCGTCAAAGAGCCGAGAGAAACATTCAGACCGTCGTTGACGTGTTGAGTGATAGACCAGTCAATGCGTACTCGTCCTCAGGCGCCGCATCCCTTCGTGATTACGTGCTGGCCAAGGGGCTGACAACGAACTCGGTGAAGCGTAACTTCTCGACCATCCGCTCTATCATCAACCTGTGCATCTAGGAGCACAGTCTCGACTGCTGGCACGCTTTCTCTCGTGTCTATCTGCCGGACCTTGAGGACAACAAGAGACGCAAGCCAATATCGGTCGAGAACATCAGACGCAGATAGCAAGACTGTAGAGGCGAGAACGATGAAGCCAGATGGCTTTTGTCGCCCTCATAGCCGACACAGCCATGAGGTTGTGTGAAGCTACTGGTCTTCTGATCGACGGTATCGTCCTCGAAGATGACACCGCCTACATCAACCTTAAACAGCACCCTTGGCGGACTTTGAAGACGAAGCGAAGCCAGAGGCAAATACCGCTGGTCAGCTCGGCGCTCTGGGCTGCCAAGCGCCTTTAGGAGAGCCAATGGTGGCTCTCCCTTCGCCTTTCCTCGATACAACAAGACGACCAACACCAATGCCAATTCAGCTTCAGCCGCCATTAACAGGTGGTTTAGGCCAAAGGTGCCGGAGGGAAGTGTCATCCACTCTTTCAGACACTCGCCTAAAGACCGCCTGAGGGCCGTAGAGTGCCCTTCAGACATGATTGAACAGATAGGCGATTAGACCACAGCTGGCATCTCATCGCTTTAGCTAGGCAGTCAATCTTTTGCTTTTGCGGGCACACCAGGGTGTTCACGCATCTTCCACTGCTTGCACATTTGCTTCGCAGCCATCACGGCCAAAGCACCAATTACCATGCCCGACGCCACGTGCACTTTTGCTGTTAGAAACATAGCTCACTCCAAGATTACTATGACTGCTTCACTTTCACAGGTGGGCCACGACAATCATCACGCAAGGTAATGCGACACCATGACAAGGTTAATCTAAGTCGTCAGCTAGAGCATATTCTTAGGAGTAGATAGGCCAAAGAAAAGGCCCCCAGCGAGGTGCTATTCACTGAGGGCCGGTATTCCAGCAGTCGTTTCCGGGGGAGGGGGAAACAACCTGCTATACACAACTTAGCTCGCGGATTCTCCCTACACAGCTACAAGTTGTGCAAAACAGCGTTGCGATAATCATAAAATGCTCATCGACCCACCCGAGGAGTGATCATTCGCTCTGGCTAACTGGCAGGGTGCCCCGCACCCTCTGTCCAGGAATGAGTTAACACTCGACTGAATAGCACCCCCCAGTTGGGTACGGGACAAATAGACAGTGCGCTTTGCGTCAGCTTACGTCACTGCGTCACCACCGCACATCTGCCAAAGTGGTTGTAAGAAGTTTTTAATTGTTGTTGAAGCGGCTGTTTCGATAGAAACTGTTTAGGACGACCCCCTCGCAAACACCAGAAATAGTCTGGTTGTGTCAGCCGAAGCCAATAAGGCCAGTCGTTAGTCACATGAGTGTTGTTGACGTGATACCAGAAGTTGTTGCCGGGTAAGCCTAAGCGTCATTGGTCAACTTCAACACCGCCACGAAGCATGAAATCGACAGCCGAGCAGCTGATCGCTTCGTGTCCTACAAAATGACGCTAGGGGCCAGCTACTACAAAGACTTCGAGTTCAGTGGTTTCGATATCGACGTCACGCAGACTGGATCTCAGTGTCCTTAATATGGACACGAACTGCAAAGCGCTTAAACAGGATTAACCCGATAAGTATTGCCATCGAAAAGCCAGCGTTAACGCAAGCGGTGCGCGTTGTTTTCATAAGCTTTAACATAAATAATGTGTCGCACCTTTAGACGCAGTGGTCACGAATTAGAAGGTTTATGTGTGTCCTGTGAACTTCACAGCAAACAATTCTGTGAAAATGTGAAGAAAGAGCAACAATAATGCCGTTACGGATAGTCTTAAGTTAAAAGGATCTTCCAAGGTCCCAGTTAACTTAGGCTCTTGCTGGCACATAGGCCATACGCAACTTCAGCGCGGATTTGGTCGTTAATTACCCCACCCGCAAATGGACATATCAGTGACCGATCGGATTGCCCCAATCGACAACTGATAGTGGTTACCAGCGTCAGCACCTGATGTGTGTAACTGGCTGTATAGATATATTATGTAGCCACCGGGGGCGGTTCATACATGGGCTGCACTAAAAGTGGATATTCTTTGGTTAGGTCACAGGGTAGACCTTTGATGCTTCTTAACGGTGCATCTGCTGAACGAGATTCTATGCACAGCTTCAATCAAGGCTGCCGGCCGGTACATACGTACGTAACCAAGACACCCCCCGGGCACCACTTGCCGTGTTTCACCTGCCATAAAGCACCTTGGATCAAGCAGTTAGTCAATCACTGCTTTATAGGCATTTTTTATGTGCTAACAGGTCAGGTGACGCAATTTCATCACCAGGCTGGTTAAAAACATAAGCTAACCGATTAGAACCACGTGATTGGATTCCACCACTTCACGACATCTCCAGCATCGCTGTTATCATTACTTTCATTTTGCGAGTCAGCGCTTTCACTTCCCGTAGCCCAATCAGGCATTATTGAGTTGTAAGCTGCACAACTCGACAGAGAAAAAATAGCTGCTGCGACGAGAGCCACTTTAATAACTTTAGACATCCTCAACTTCTCCTTAATGCTTTTGCAAATAAACGTATATTGGTTTGCAGAGTGCAGGTTCGGCCCCTCAATGCATTCAGTCAAACAAAAAACTAGTTTTGATGCGGTCCATATGAATTTCGATGATTCTGCACCCCTCGGTATGGGATCGAATAGCGCCGCGCTTCTTGCTACGCGGCTTGCGATCACAGTTAAGACCAGTCATGACGAGGCTCACATTCAAGCGTTGGTTGCACAGGTGGTAGAGAAAGACACATTTTTCCTTGCTCTTCGTAATGAATAAGCTGTTACAGCAAAAATCGTTCTTGACCGGAGTAAAGGATAATTTGTTGCGTATTTTGAAAAGGGATTAAGATTCTTTACCCCCATTCCGTAGCCTCTTCATCCGCCCATGCATGACGATAAGGCTGTGTCCTTGGCCATATTAATTGCCGACGCCTTCGGTGGTCCAACCGCCGATGGCATGGATGATGTACATGCATCAAGCGGCATTGAAACTATATGTCAAATACAACCTGAACCATTTGTTCAGGAGACACTCTATGCCTCATCAACCCTTACTGATCCCGTAGAACAAAAATCAAAAAAGAAAAACTTTCCTGGACCACCAAAAACGCCAGAGCAATTCTGGAAATGTGGACTGTTCGAGAGTCAGCACATTTACTTGAATAAACCCTGTCTATTCGAAGGCCTCATATCTTAGAGTTTAGTTTACGATTACCAACGAGATAAGGGCTGACCGAATTTTTAATCCTAAAAATGACAACGCTGCTCATCACAACCACATACATCTAAACAAAGAAATGGGTCTGACCTGCGGGGTAAGGAAGCTTAAGGGTAGTACTTCAGTTGCTCATTAAAACAACGCAGGAAGGATGTGTTCGGAGGAAAATAGGATGACCTCGCTGACAGACGACATTATCGACATCGCCATTCGTCCGGCGGATCAGGTGCCTGACCTGCCACTTGATTTCGCGAAGCTGTCGCTTCTTGACTGGATGACCTGTGGCATCGCCGGCACTAGCGAGCCAC
>MDTG01423934.1_pt1 | contig 13103 bp, 14 predicted proteins | sample 811421 | NCBI WGS metagenome assembly MDTG01 (sample SAMN05326645, study PRJNA326480) | marine metagenome | isolation source: seawater | place: Pacific Ocean: South East | collected 2011
AAGTTTTTAATCTGACAATGAGATAATTTGATTAATTTTATCTATCTATTTTAACTTTTACTTTACTCCTCAAAACTATTGGCAATAATCTAAATGCAAAAAAGTATCTTTTTAGAAAAATAATTGGATAAAAAATTATCCTTGTTAGCCATCCTAAATAAAATTTATCTATTAAATTAACTATTGGCGCTTGTTCACCCGTGAAAAAAGAAATCGCACCACCAGTACATAATATTGTTGTTTTAAACTTTAAATTTGTAATTAAATATAACCCTAAAATTTCTTGAGTCCCTCCTCCTATATTTGTAATTATAAAATTTGGTTTAACCTTGTTGATTTTGCTTAATAATTTTTTGTCAATTAACTTTCCAGGGTTATACGTGGGAGCTAAATAACTATAAATCTTTTTAACTCCTAATTTATTAAAATACTTTTTATTAGATTGAGAAACCTTTTTATTTGGATCTATACAAAAAATTGATTTATCATTACCTCTCAAATAAATAAAAAAAAAATTTAGAAACTTATACCCTGAAAATTTATTAACCTTAATGTTTTTAAAAAATCTTAATAGTAGAACAAAAAAACCACTATCAAAAAAAACTAAATCTGCTCTTCTCAAAGAATTGTGATATTTCGAATTATTATCTATTGATGCTAGACCAGGTCCTGACGGAAAAAGAAACAAACCTTTTTTTTTAATAATCTTATTAAAATCCGAAGTTTTGATATTATTAAAATTTATTCCTTTAAATAAAACATTTTTAACCATAACTTTTTTTAAAATTCAGTAAAAATATATCTATAATAAACCAGATCAATTTATTCTAGAATTTGGGTTTTTTTTATAAATATCTTTTTGATTTCTACATCAATATCAATATTTTTTTTTTTCCAGTCACTCACTTTGGGTTCCCCGTTTTCAAAGATTGAATTCGTGGCCTTAACAATCTCTTTAACAGTAAATATTTTTAACATTATCGATTCAACCTATGATTTAATATATTATAATGTCAGAAAAAATAAAACAATCTATATTAACTTATTTTAAAGTAAAAAACTGATGTGAAAAATTATTTCTTTACTTTAAAAAAAGAATCTTGGTTACAAATGAAAAGAAAGCTTGAAAATGGTAATAAGTTATGAAATTTTTAAAAATCAAATTTACCGAATTATTTAAAAGAATAATAAATATAATTAACCAACAAAAATCAAATCAATTAGAAAAAGCATTAATAAAAATCTGTAAAAATTACGAATTTAATAAAACATCAGAACATACGATTTGGGATACTTTTCATTTAGTTAAAAAGGTATTTTTAAAAAATGTAAAAGGAGATATTGTTGAATGTGGTGTTGAAACTGGGCATAGTTTGGTTTTATTTCAAAAAATTATTGAACTTTTTAATTTAGAAAATATTAATATATATGGATATGACACATTTGAAGGCATGCCCAAACCAAGTGATAACGATAAAAATAAATATGGAGAATTATTAATAAATCAATATGAAAGTAGAAAAATTAATAAGAATACCAGTGGATGGAATAATGTTTCTTTAGAAACTGTGCAATCAAACTTTTTTCGTAACACTAAACTTAATAAAAATTTAAAATTAGTAAAGGGTAAAGTAGAAAAAACATTGCTAATTGAAGATAATCTCCCTAAAAGAATCTCTATATTAAAGGTTGATACATGCTTATATGAAAGTACAAAAATCGTACTTGAAATTTTATCTTCAAGGGTACAAAAAAATGGAATTATTATAATTGATAATTATTTTAATTATAGTGGAATTAAAAAAGCAACTAATGAATATTGTATAAAGAAAGGATATTCAGTCAAACGTTCTTTAATATTTGGAGGAGCAGATAGAGTGGTGATTTATTTATAATATTAGTTTTTTTTAACTATGTTATATTTATCTTCACTATCTAAAATTATTTATTTTATGAAATTTATCATCCAATTAAAAATCATTTTTTTGAAAATAATTAGCTTGAACATTTCATTTTTAAAAAGAGAAATATCAGGTTATCCAGAGATAGTAAAAAATTTTGAAAAAAGTTTTTCTATATTTATCGGAAAAAAATATGGTATTACTTTTTGTAATGGAACCTCTTCAATTGAAGCAGCAATATATGCTCTTAATTTTTTTCCAAATGATGAAATTTTAGTACCAGCTAGCACTTTTCATGCAAGTATTGGCCCTATAAATAATTTAGATTGTAAACCTGTATTTGTCGACGTTGATAAAGATTCTCTCACAATAAGTTGTGAGGATCTCAAAAAAAAAATTAACAATAAATCTAAAGCAATATTAATTGTTCATCCATGGGGTTATCCCTGTAATATGGATGAAGTTGTTAAGATTGCGAGAGAAAATAATTTAAAATTAATTGAAGACTGTTCACATGCTCATGGAGCACTATTCAATAACAAAAAAATAGGAAGTTTTGGTGATATTAGTTGTTTTAGTTTACAAGGAGCAAAATCTATTGCAGCAGGTGAAGGAGGTATATCTCTTACTGATAATCATGAATATTTTTTGAGAATGTCTATTTATGGCCATTTTAATAGACATCAAGAAAGTTTAAAAAATATTGATGAATTTAAAAAATTTTCTAAAACAGGAATATCAAAAAAATTAAGGGCTCATCCTCTTGGAATTAGTTTGGCTACTATCGATTTTAATAATCTTAAAATATTAAATAATTACAAAGAAGAAATTTATAAAAAGATTGATAAAATTATTCTTGATTATAAAACATTAAAAACAATGACAGTTAATCACAAAGCTGAAAGAGGTGGATACTTTGGTGGTTATCCAATAATTTTTAATGATATAGAAAAAATTTCTTTAATTAAAGAAAGATTCAAAAAATTCAAAATAAATTTAATTGAAAATCCTTGGCCACTTAATCATAAATTAGAAATTTATCGAGAATCAAATTCTTATTTGCCAGTAACTGAACAAATAAGTAATCTATTTTTTTTAATTAAAATTCCTTATTTTTTAAATTTTGATTTTAAAAAGCTAAAAGAATGTTTGAAAGAGTGTAAAAGAGATAATTTAATTAATTAATCAAATAGTATCAATTAATAATAAAATTATTAAATGTATAAATCAATATCTTCATTTTTAAATTTCAGTAAAGAACAAAGTAAAAGAGTTTCTAAAAATTTTATTTCACAAATTACTTTAAATTCATCACTAACAATTTTTCAATTACTTTTTCCTCCTTTGATGATCATGATCTATGGTTTAGAAAATTTTGGAGTTTGGGTTTTTTTAAACGCAATACCATCAGTTTTAGCTTTATTAAACTTTGATTTAAACGCTGCTGCAAAAACAGAAATGTCTATTTTTTTTAATAAAAAAGATAAAAAAAAAATTAATGAAATATTTAACAATGCAACATTAATTACAGTATTATTTATTTTTGTTATTTCAATAATAGGATTTTTGTTTATTACATCATATGATTTTGATTTAAAAATTTTAAGAGATATAAATATTGATGAACTAAACATCATTCTAATTTGTATATTTTCTGTGTTTTATTTAAATATTTTTAATAGTGTTTTTAAGACAGGTATTACTTATTGGGGAAGATTAGATATTGGTACATATTTAGAGATTTTTTTTGATTTTAGCTCAAAACTCTTAATTATTATATTAGGTATTATTTTTAATAAATTATTATTCGCATTTATTGCTCTGTTAATTGTAACTATATTGAAAATTATTATTTTTTATTTCTTTTTTTTAAAATTCAATAAATACTTAACATTATTTTCATTTAATTTAATATCCAGAAAACACTTATTGAGATTATTTAAATTATCTACATCTTATTATTTAGAGTCAGGATCCAACATCATTAAACATAGTTTTCAGATTATAATATTGGGAACTTTTTTTGATGCTAAAATTGTAGGATTAGTGAGTACATCAAAAACATTATTTTATTTTCTTCCTATAAGGGCTTGGGGTATTTTCGCAAAAGTAATGTTTTATGAATTTACCAAATTATATGCCGAAAAAAAATTTATTAAGTTAAAAGAGACTTACATTAAATTTTTAAAATTTGGATTTGTCTTTTTAGTGACATGTGTTTTCACTTTCTTGTCACTAGGAGAATACATTTATAATTTTTGGTTAAATTACTCTTATAAACTAGATTATTTTTTACTAATACTAATTATCATAGATTTAATTTTTTTTGTATCAGCCGGCTCAATCTCTTTTGTTAATAAATCTATTAATAAATTTTTTGAAATATCCACGTTTCAAATAATTTTAAATTTAGTCATAATTATAATTGCATATTTATTCTTTATTTATCAACAATCATTTTATTATCTTTTTTTATTAAATATGATTGGATCAATTTTGATTTTTATTTACAGTATTTATTTTTCTGTAAAATTAAAATTATTCAAAAATTATAAAAGATAATGAAAAAATTTTTTGCTTTAATAAAAAAACCTACAGATATTTACGAAGTTTATTCAATTATTGAGTTTTATAAGATTAAAGATATAACGATATTCTTATTAGCTAATACTTGGACTAACTATTCTAATTTTAAAAAATATTGTTTAGCAAAAATAAAAACAAAAGATACTAAAATAAAAATAAGTAAAATTTATTTAAAAGATATACCAAATATAAATTGGCCTGATAAATTAAAAAAATTTAAAATCATAGCTGTACCTTTAAATTGGCATAAAGTTTTTTATTGGAATGTTAATGATATAAAATCAAAACGAAAAAAAATAATTCTAATTTCTGATGGAATAATTGATGCTCTTGATTTGATAAAATACACACTGATAAAAATTGATTCTTTTTTTAGAATTTACAGATTATTATCTTATTTTATTTTAAAAAAAAGGGTAAGTGATGAATGCTTTTTTATTAACTATCCTTTAAAAACACCTCATGCTAAAAAAACATTTCCAGTTTCAAGCAATTTTTTACCAGATAATAAAATTATTAACCTACTAAAAAAAAATAAAGTTAATACTTTTATATTAGGATCTAGAGAAAAATCAAAACAGATTAATTTGAATAAACTTTTAAAAAAGAACGGGATCAAAAATTTTTGTTTTTATAAAAGAGGAAGTAGAAAAATTATAATTAATGGTAGAATTATTAAAATGAATAATATCTTAATCGCTGAAGAGATTATTAACACTAATTTAATCAAATCTTTATACGGTGCATTAAGTACTTCTGTTTTTTATGCCCGTTATAAAAAAATTAAAATAAATTTAATTTTAACAAAGTTTAAACCTTGGCTACTATATTATTTTTTGAAAGAAAAATTTAATCAAATTAACATTTAAAAAAAATTGTAGTTTTAAATTATAATTTATGTTCCCTTAATGATTTATTTTCATAGATAAATATTGAGGTATTTTTATGCTCTAAATTCATTATTTTATTTATTTTATACTTCATTAAATATCCTCTAAAAACTCTACTCACCATATCATGAGAAAAAATTACATAATTTTTTTTCAAATCTATATTTTTGGTAATAAATTTTTTTACTCTTTTATATAATAAATTGTAAGACTCACCTCTTGGTACTACATAGTTCCACTTATCTGCTTTTCTTTTTTTAAATTGTTCAGGAAAAATTTTTTTAATTTCATTATCGTTTTTTCCTTCCCAATCTCCGAATTTGTGTTCTTTAAGTTGATTATTAAATTTAACTTTTTTTTTAAAGTTAAACTTGTGTATCAAATTATAATTAATTATTTTTGTATAATCAGTCACTCTCTTTAGTGAACTTGAATATAAAATAAAATCATTGAGATTATATTTTTTTTTATTAAAAAATTTAGCTACTTTGATTGCTTGTTTTTTTCCTTTAAGTGTTAATTTAGAATTTTTATGACCTTGTTTTCTTTTTTTTAAATTCCAACTTGTTTCCCCGTGACGGACTATTATGATCATTATTATTTATAGACTTTTTTCTTTAAAAACAATTTTTCACCTATAGATGAACTTTTTATTGGCTTAACACTCTCTTTTCTAATTTTCGCTATAGTTTGTTTCATTTCTAAAAATTCGCTAGGAAGAATTCCCGATCTTATATGATGTATTTTGATATTCTTGTCTAGTGTGAAGTGTCTTTCGATCATGTGAATATCTTTGAAACCTGCTGAAATTGAAGCAGCATAATTTTCTTCATGACCAGAATAACCTACTTTAAAATTACCTTTTTGATATTTATCAATTAAGTAATCGATATAGTTTATATTGCTCTGTCCCTCAGGGGTTGGGTAAATTGAAACACAGTGTAATAGATAACATTTAACATTATATTTTTTTATAATTTTAATTATTTTTTCTGTTTCTTTTTTATCTTGACCTCCTAAACTAACTATGAATGGAACCTTATTTTTTTTGCAAACATTTAATGTTTCATTAATCAATTTAAGATTTTTATTATCCATTGAGGCAACTTTAAAGAAACTAGGTTTTAAAGTTTTAATAAAATCTAAACCAGTTTTATCATGCACAGTTGAAAACCAACCAATTCCAATTTTTTTACAATAAGATACCATTTCCTTAATATCTTCATTTTTTAATTCTAAAGACTCTCTATAATTAATAAAGTCATATCCCCTCCACTTCTTTGGTTTTTGAGAATAGTATTGATTTACTTTCTTAATCTTAATTTTTACGTAGTCGGCACCAGATGATTTTGCAGCTTTTATCATTGCTTTAGCAATATTCAACATTCCAAGGTGGTTTATGGATAGTTCTGCAACGTAGATCATTTACCACCTTCCTTTTTCTTTTACAAATTTAGTGAGTATTTCTTTATAATTTGAAAGTTTTTTCATGTTTTTAACTAATTTACGAACATCATTTTCTTTTTTAAGTACTGATCTCAGAGTTTTATTAAAAACTTTTAAATCTTTTTGCATAACCCTTATTATCCCATCATTACTTGCATAGATCATATCACCTGGTGCTATTATAACATTTTTTATTTTTATTTTTGTTTGATATTCTGTTAGAGCCCAGTAATTAATGGCATCAATTGGATTAACGTCATTGCAAAAAACTGGAAAATTAATTTCTTCACACTTGTCAATATCTCTAACATTGCCGTCAGTAATAAAACCAACTGCCCCTAAATTTTTATATATTTGAGAGGTTATATCACCTGAATGAGCAACCTTATCATCATTAGCTTCTAAAAGTACGATTGGATTATTTCTAAAATATTTTTTTTTATAAATATCCAATCTAATAACATCTAATTTGCTGTAATTATCTTCTCGAGTTGTTTTACGACCTTTTGTTGTAAATGCTTCACCCATAATTAATTGATCTTTCAAATATTTAGGTTTTATATTTATATAAAAATTATCTAACTTTTGACCCATTTCTCTAAGTGCATCATATACAGCGCCTAAATATATTTTATTTTTTTTTTTCATAATCCATAATTGCTCTTAAAAATTTCAAATCATCTTCATCATTTATATCTAATCCCTCGACTTTTGATGTTTCAATCAACATTGTATTTGATCCAAATCTATTTTTATTTTTGAATAAAGACTTCGTATAAATTCCATACAATCCATGTGTTTCTTTATATATTTTTTCTAAATCCACACTATTAGGTAGTATATTTATATCAAAATTAGTAGGCTGACCATTTTTAGACCACCAATATTCCTGCGTACTTTCAACTGTTAAAAATGCATCGTGCTTTTTAGATTTTATAAATTTTTTAATACATTGATCAATGGTTTCTATTTTTAAGAGTGGTGAGGTAACAAAACTTTGTAGAATTAAATCACACTTATCAATACTATGTAACGCATAAACTATTAAATCATTGGCAGTTATTTTATTATTTGCTAGTTCTTTTGGTCTTCTTATTAGTTTTAATCCTTTAGAAAATAAATGAAGAACATCATCTATAATTTTTTCACTATCGGTATCTAAATAAACATTATCAATTATCTTAGATTTGAGTAATTTTTCACAAGCCATCTCTGTAAGACTATGATCAAGAACCTTTATCAAATTTTTTTCTCTAACACGATCACTGCTTCCTTTCGCTGGAACAACTACAGATATCTTCATTAGATTTTTATATAACAAAATTCTTATATTTACCAAGAATAAAATAAGCTTATATATTTATTATCATTGTAAAACTTTTAAATGAATATGATAAGATAATTTAGATTATTGAATTAAATAATGAATAAAAAATTTGCAAGATTTTTAGGAACTAAATTACCTTATTTTAAAGGTAAAAATAAAATAATTCGTTTCTTGTATCCAACAGATAAATTCAAAGGTTTGAATAATGGAGAGGAATTTGTTGTTGATTATTTTAATGTCAAGTACCAAGGTATTACGAGTAACTACATTGATTGGGGTGTTTATTTTTATGCTGGATTGGAGAAAGGATTAGTTAATTATATTAAATCTGAAATAAAAAAATACGAATACTTTTTAGATATTGGTAGTAACTCTGGAACATTGAGTTTACCTTTTATAAATGAAGAAAATTTAAAAATAATATGTTTTGAGCCATTAACATATAATTATAATAAATTAATTAAAAACTATAAAATTAATAATGCATTAGAAAATAATTTATTTCATAAAATTGCATTATCTAATAAATCAGGTGAGAGTTATATTAATTTTTCTGAAATTAGGGAAAATGTTGGTAGTGCTACATTAAACGAATTACGTGAACCAAGCTATAACGAAAAAAGAGAGAAAGTAAGAATTGAAAAATTGGATAATTTGTATCAATTTAAAAATAAGAATTTATTTATTAAAATTGATGTAGAGGGTCATGAAAAAGAAGTTTTGGATGGTTCAATAAATATATTAAAAAATAATAAAATATTAATGTACTTAGAAACTTCGAATAATGATTTGTTAAGAAATCTTAAAAATTTAAATTTTAAAATTTTTTACCCATTTTTTAAAGAAAATAAATTTGAATTTATGAAGAATCAATATGGAGAAAATGTAATTCTTAAAAACTTTTAAATTCAAAATAAAAAAAAATTTTAAATATCTATTTGAAAAAAATTATTCTTAAGATATTACAATCTGTTCAAGATCAACACTTTCTTTTTTTGCTTGAAAACTGGCAACAGCTGTAGTTTTTATCGAAATAGTTTAATTAGGCGGCTTATACTTAATTTTTAATCAATTTATTTTTTCAAGATATTTTCCTGTAATTAAACTGACTTTTTTAGTTCACAATACTAAGGTAATAGAAAAAACTAAAGTGTAAATATTTTAATAAGTATTTAAAAAATAATGATTGTACTAGATATCAAAAAATAAATTTATTATTATTTTTGTGTGTCAATAATAAAGAATCATCAAATTGAAAATAATACAATTTTTAATTGTGATATTTGTATTATTGGCTCAGGTTTTAGTTCACAAATTTTAGCAAACAAATTATCCCATAAAAAAATTATAATTATTGAAAGTGGAAAAATTAATTTTGATAATGATTCTCAAAGATTAAACAATTTGAAACAAGATGGTATTTCTTTTAGAAAAGATCATATTAATAGATTGCGACAACTAGGTGGTTCTGCAAATCTTTGGGCAAATCAATTAATGACATTAGATGAATTTGAGGTTTCTCATAGAAACTGGGTCATTGACGATTTTGCCTGGCCAATTGGGTATGAGGAATTTAAAAAACATTATAAAGATGTAATCCAGAATTTATATTTAAAATATCTTAAAGAAATAAATTTTTTTACTCACAAAGATAAGAATCTTTTTTTAGAAAATGAATTTTTAAAAAATAATCTCTTCGATTTTAATAATCATTTTTGGCCAGGTAAAATAGATAAATTTAATCTAAAAACAAAATTTACTAAAAAATTATTAAAAAAAAAAAATATTAAATTTATAGAAAACTTTACTGCCACAAAATTTAAAATTTGTAATGAAAGTTCATATATCGAAAGTTTGGAAATTAAAAGTGAAAACAAAACATGTAAAGTTAACTCAAATCAATTCGTCTTGGCGTGTGGAGCTATTGAAAATGCAAGAATGATATTAAATAACGAAAAATACAACAATATATTTCATAATCATAATACTGGAAGATACTTCATGGATCACCCTAGAACATGTTTGGGAACTATTAAATCAAACCTAAGATTACCTCTTGGTTCATTATTTGGATTGAAAAAAAAAAATTATCAATTTAGAACGAGCTTAAAGTTATCAAGAAAAATCCAAATTGAAAATAAAATATTAAGTTCATATGCTTTTATTGAGCCTAAATATTCAATTGAAGATAATATTTTTTTTGAAAAATTTATTATAGAAATTAAAAAAATTGTTAGACTTAAAGGATTTCCAAGGATTAACTTTAGTAAGCTAAATATTAAGAAACTGTTAGAACAAATGTATCTTAAACTTCCACCTCAAGTTTCTAATTCAAAAATTAATAGCATCCTATATAAATTATATAGTTTCAAAGGACACAGTTTTTTATTTAATGAGATGGATGTAAACTACCAGGCAGAACAATATCCTAATTATCAAAATAGAATATATTTGAATAATGAAAGAGATAAATATTATCAAAACTATTGTAATATAAATTGGCAGTTAAGTAAGATGGATCTCAAAACTAGAGACGTATTTTCTAAAATCTTAGAAAATCAATTATCAGGTAATAAATATTTTAAATTTATTAAAAATGATAATTCTATGTTTTCAGATGCTAGCCATCATTCGGGGACTACACGGATGTCTAAAAAAAAATCAGACGGGGTTGTGGATACAAACTGTAAATTTCATGATATAGCGAACTTGTATATTGTTGGAAATTCTGTCTTTAGGACTTCAGGTAGTGCAAATCCAGGACTTACAAACATGGCTATATCCTCTAGATTAGGGGATTATTTAAAAACAAAATAGATATTAAATGAAACTAGTATCCAAGTTTATAAAATTAATTAAACTTATCAAAAATAAAAAAACCCGTAAAGGATTGCTTAGCAATATTGCTGCAAATATTGAATTAGAAGATTTAGTTAAAGATTTACAATTTGAAACTGTTTTTGATATTGGGTCAAATAAAGGTCAATTTATTTTGTTAATTGAAAAAATTTTTAAAGAAGAAAAGTTTTTTTATTCATTTGAACCAATTACTGAAATTTTGAATAAACAAAAAAAATTTTTTTCAAACAAAAAAAATATTCTATTTTTTAACTTTGCATTAGGAGATAAGTTTGAAAAAAAAATATTAAATATAACCAAACGAAAAGATAGCTCATCTTTTTTGCAAATAAATATAATCAAAAATAATGATCATAAAATAGAGGAAAAAAGAGAGATAACAATTAAACCATTGGACCAAATAATTGATATAGAAAATATAATTAAACCAATCTTATTAAAAATTGATGTACAGGGATATGAATTTGAGGTTTTAAAAGGTTCCAATAACATTTTAAAACAATCAAAATATATAATAACTGAAGTTTCAGAAAACGAAATTTATAAAGGTCAACACTTAGCAAATCAAATTACTAAATATCTCAATGATATAAATTTTAAAGCTACTAAAGAGACTAAACCTTATAGAATTCCAGGTACCAGATTTAGCCAAAAGGATATATTATTTATTAACAGAGGGTTTAATGAATAAACTAAAATATATTTTATCACTTTCGGGAAAATTTCATTATTTCCAAACAGGTCAAATTTTACATCAACGAAATCAATTAATTAAAATAATTACAGGTTGGCCATTAATTAAGTTAAGAAAAGAAAAAATTCCTAATAATTTAATACTTTCTAGTGGGATTTTTAATATTTTAAAAAGTCCGTTTTCATCAATTCCACAAATGAATTCATATTTACAGCTAATGTCAATTTATAATAAAAAAAATATAGACAGAATAGTTTGCAATTTTTTAGAAAAAAATAATGAAGCAGATGTTTTGCTTGGATTGGCTGGAGTTGCGTTAAACAGTGCCAGGAAAATACTAAATAAAAATAAAATTTTTGTCTGTGAAAGAAGTTCATCACATATTGTTTATCAAGATAATTTATTAGCAGAAGAATATCAAATATATAATAGAAAATTTTTTCGGGCACATAACTGGATCATTGAAAATGAATTAAAAGAATATGAAATGGCTGATATGATATTGGTCCCTTCAAATTTTGTTAAAAATTCTTTTAATAAAAAAGATTGGAATAAAATAAAAGTTTTAAATTTTGGCGTAAATACTCAAAATTTTTTCAGAAATAAAAATATTAAAAAAAGTCAAAAATATTTTGATATATTATTTATTGGGGCTATATCTTTAAGAAAAGGTCTACAATATTTAATAGAAGCATTTCATAAACTAAAACACCCTAACAAAAGATTACATATTGTTGGTTATCACACTTTAGACAAAGGTTTTTTTGAAAATAAAATTAAAAATGATAAAATTATATTTTATGGTTACGTAAATCACTATAAATTAAACGAGTTAATCAATAAATCCCATGTTTTTGTGCTACCAAGTATTGAAGAAGGATTTGCAACAGTCATCCTTCAAGCAACTGCAGCGGGCTGTCCAGTAATTGTATCTGAAAATACAGGAGCATCTGAATTTGTTAAAAATAACACGGTTGGATACTCGGTACCTATTAGAAACTCTGAAGCAATTACCAATAAACTAGAAATACTTGCAGGAAGTAAGATTTTATTAAACGAACTATCACAAAAAGCTGAAAAAACAATGCAAGATAACACTTGGTCCCATTATGTTGATCAACTTGACGAACTAATTTTAAAATTGAAGAAATAAATCATAAAATGTTTTACTGATATTTAAAAAATGATTACAGACATAGAAAACAGTTTAACAACTCAAAATTATGAAAAATTAAATTACTTTAAAAATTTAAATAGTTTTTTATATAAGTTTATAATTATAAATATTTTAATTAATATTTTGTTATACTATTTGTCTAGCGAGGGTTTAGCAGCAATAACTTATACATTTTCTATAACTTATTTTCTTGTCAACTTTAGAAAATATTTTAAATCTTATT
>MDTG01058538.1_pt1 | contig 13102 bp, 11 predicted proteins | sample 811421 | NCBI WGS metagenome assembly MDTG01 (sample SAMN05326645, study PRJNA326480) | marine metagenome | isolation source: seawater | place: Pacific Ocean: South East | collected 2011
GCTTGGAATTGGGAAAAAAGAAAAACAAAACGTATCACTTGCCATATCAATATTAAAAAATTAAAAGGATGAAAATAAAAAACATATGTTGTATTGGTGCTGGTTATGTGGGAGGTCCAACAATGTCAATAATTGCTCAGAAAAACCCACAAATAACTGTTAACGTTGTTGATATGAACTCTGATAAAATTGCAGCTTGGAATTCTGAAAATTTAGAACATTTGCCTATTTATGAACCGGGTTTATCAAAAGTTGTTAAGGAAGCTAGAGGAAGAAACCTGTTTTTTTCTACTGACGTTGACAAACATATTGACTTAGCTGATATGATATTTATATCAGTAAATACCCCAACTAAAACATCTGGAGAAGGCAAAGGTTATGCAGCTGATTTAAAATATGTGGAATTATGTGCTAAACAAATAGCTATAATATCAAAAAATGATAAAATAATAGTAGAAAAATCTACAGTTCCTGTTAGAACATCTGAAAAAATAAAACAAATTCTAAATTTAAATAACAGTGATATTAATTTTCAAATACTATCTAATCCTGAATTTTTAGCTGAAGGTACGGCAATGAGAGATTTAGAAATCCCAGATAGAGTAATAATAGGCGGTGAAAATTCAAAAGAAGGTAGAAAAGCCATAAATAGTCTTATTGAAATCTATTCTTCATGGGTTCCGAAAAAAAATATTTTGACAACAAATTTATGGTCATCAGAATTATCTAAATTAACTGCAAATGCATTTTTAGCTCAAAGAATATCATCAATAAATTCATTATCTGAACTTTGTGAAGAGACTGGAGCAGATATCGAAGAAGTCGCAATTGCAATTGGAATGGATTCTAGAATAGGCGATAAATTTTTGAAGACATCTGTAGGGTTTGGTGGCAGTTGTTTTCAAAAAGATATTTTAAATTTGGTTTATATTTCAAAATCACTAGGTCTTACAAAGGTGGCAGATTATTGGGAACAGATACTTATAATAAACAATCACCAAAGAGATAGATTCTCCAAAAAAATTATTAAGTGTATTGAACAAAATAATTTATCCTCAAATGTATTATTATTAGGTTGGGCATTTAAAAAAGACACAAATGATACAAGAGAATCAGCATCTATTTATGTGGCTAATAATTTAATTAATAACAAAATTGATGTAGAAGTTTTCGATCCCAAGGTAAAAGCATCTCAAATTAATTTTGATATTTCATGTGTAAATAATAATTATAATTATGATGATATTAAGGTTATAGATAATTCTTTTTATCATTATAAAAAATATAATGTCATTGCAATTATGACCGAGTGGGATGAGTTTAAAAACTATGATTGGAGCAAAATATATAAAAATATTAAAAAGCCTGCTTATATTTTTGATGGTCGTAACATTTTAGATAAAGAAAGAATAAAAAAGATTGGATTTAATTATATTGGAATTGGAAGAGAATAAATCAAAAAATATTTTAGTCACTGGTGGTGCTGGATTTATCGGATCACATCTTTGCAAATCTTTAGTTAATAAAGATTATAATGTTATATGTTTAGATAATTTATTTACTGGTTCAATGAAAAACATTTCAGACCTAATTAATTGTTCAAATTTTGAATTCGTAAATCATGATATTGTTCAGCCTTATTATCGTGATAATATTCATGAGATTTATAATCTGGCTTGTCCAGCTTCTCCAATTCATTATAAATTAAACCCAATCAAAACTATTAAAACGTGTACCATTGGTACAATTAACATGTTAGGGTTGGCTAAAAAAAATAAAGCAAAAATTTTACAGGCTAGTACTAGTGAAATATATGGGGACCCTTTGATTCATCCACAAATTGAAAACTACAATGGAAATGTTAATCCAATAGGACCAAGGTCTTGTTATGATGAAGGTAAGAGATGCTCTGAAACTTTATTTTTTGATTATTATAGAGAGCATAAATTGCCAATAAAAGTTGTTAGGATTTTTAACACTTATGGGCCTAATATGGCTGAAGATGATGGAAGAGTTATATCAAATTTTATTACTCAGGCTATATCAAATAATGATTTGACAATAAATGGAGACGGAAACCAAACCAGAAGTTTTCAATATGTTGACGATTTAGTTGAAGGAATGATAAAGATGATGAAATCTGATAAGAATTTTAAAGGGCCGGTTAATTTAGGTAATCCATCAGAAATTTCGATCATTAAATTAGCATCTATCATTTTAGAAATTACAGGTTCAAATTCTAAAATTCTATTTCAAGATTTACCTGAGGATGATCCTAAGAGAAGAAATCCAGATATTAATTTAGCTAAAACCAAATTACAATGGTCTCCTAAATTTAATTTAAAAGAAGGTCTTAAACACACAATAGAATATTTTAAAAGATTATGATTAAAGACTTAGTATAAAAAAATAAAAATAAAAATGAACAAAGCAAAAAAAAGCGTTTACATCGGTATAACCTTGGATGTCCTTCATCCAGGAATTATAAATATTTTAAGTAAAGGAAAAGAATTAGGAAACTTAACTGTAGGGTTACTTACTAATGAAGCAATAAAAGGGCATAGAAGCTTACCTATTTTATCATATGAGGATAGAGAGAGTATCTTGAAATCTACTAATCTTTACGATGAAATTGTCCCCCAAAATGAATGGGATTATTCAAAAAATGTTTTAAAAATAAAGCCTGATTATGTCATTCATGGAGATAAATGGTCATTCCATTACGGAGAAAAAATGAAAGCTAATTTATTAAGTGCTCTTAGTACTTATGGAGGAAAATTAAAAGAAATACCTTACACTAAAGGATATGAAAATTTATCTTTTTCTTCGAGTGCGGAATCAACATCGTACAATAGAATTTTAACACTTCGAAATAAATTAAAAACAAATGGTTATTTAAGAATTTTGGAAGCACATAGTGCATTATGCGGCGTAATTATTGAAAATATCAGTGCAATGCATAATGGAGTTGAAAGAGAGTTTGACGGAATGTGGTCTTCAAGTTTAACAGATTCGACTTTAAATGCCATGCCAGATATTGAAGCGTTAGATATAAGTCAAAGATTAAATAATCTAAAGCACACATTACAAGTGACAACTAAACCAATTATATTTGATGCTGACACTGGTGGAAAATTAGAACATTTTGTTTTTACTGTAAAAAGTTTAGAGAGAGATGGGGTTTCAGCTGTTATAATAGAGGACAAAGTTGGTCTTAAAAAAAACAGTTTATTTGGGACTTCAGTGAAGCAAGAACAGGATACAATAGAAGGTTTTTGTGCTAAAATAAAGGCAGGTAAAGCAGCTCAAACAACAGATGTTTTTTCAATTTATGCAAGAATTGAATCTTTGATTTGTGGAAAAAGTGTTGATGATGCGTTAAACCGTGCATTTGCCTATGTGAAAGCAGGTGTTGACGGAGTAATGATTCACTCAAAAGAAAATTCAGGAAAAGACATAGAAGAATTCGTTATAAGATTTAGAGAGCAAGATCCTGTAACAACAATAACCATAGTACCTACAACCTATAATCATTTAGACGAAGAATATTGGATAAGTATTGGGGTTAACATAATTATTTACGCAAATCACTTGTTAAGAGCTAGTTATCCAGCTATGGTTGAAACTGCATCTAAGATATTAGAAGATTCAAATAGCGTAAGAGCATCTGAGAAATGTATCTCGATTAAAGAAATATTAACATTAATACCTGGAACAAAATGATATGTCCAAAAGAATTTTTAAATGAAGTTAAAAAAAACACATCATTAATTACTGGTGTTCCAGACTCAGCGTTAAAAGGTCTGTCAGATTATTTAGATTACCAAGAAATTATTGAACATATCAAAGTACCAAATGAGGGGATAGGTATTTCTTACTCAGCAGGTTATTATATGGCAACTAAAAAGCCAGGATTAATTTATTTACAAAATAGTGGTTTTGGTAATCTTATAAATCCTTTAACTAGTCTTGTTGACAACCTTGTTTATTCAATTCCATGTGTAATTTTAGTTGGTTGGAGAGGCTACATGGGTACAAAAGATGAGCCTCAACACAAAAAAATGGGGATTATAACCCAAAAATTAGTTGATGCAATGGGTTACGAATCTTTTGAATTAAATTCAAATTCTGATTGGAAAAAATGTGTTAACGATTCGTTTAAATTAGCTATATCCAAGGAGTCACCTGTATTTTTATTGGCTGAGCCTAAGTTATTTAATGAAATTAATGTAGAGTTTAAATCAGAGGATAATCTTGAACCAAGAGAATTGGTTTTATCAAAGTTATATCGTTTTTTAAAAGACCATACAATAGTTTCGACCACTGGAAAATCCTCAAGAGAATTGTATGAAATTAATTCTAATACTAAAAACGATATATTTTATTGTGTTGGTTCTATGGGGCATGCTTCTAGTATATCATTATCACTTTCTAAATATTTAAAAAATAAAGTTACATGTATTGACGGGGATGGAGCTTTTTTAATGCATATGGGTTTTGTTTCTATGATAAAAGATCACCAGGCTAAAAATTTTAATCATATCATTATTAACAACGGTCTTCACGAATCAGTCGGGAATCAAGAATCTCTTTATAAAAACATCAATATTCTTAAAATTGCTGAAACATCAGGTTACAAAAATGCTGTAAGTTTTGATTGTAAAAAAGGATCTTTGGATAGAGTGATTAATGAAGTCAAAGATATTTTAAACAAAATCGGACCTAATTTAATTGAGTTAAACGTTGGTGTTAAAACCAGACCAGAATTATCTAGGCCTAAAGAAACCCCAAAAGAAAATTTAGTCAAATTTATGAATAAAATTAAATAAAATATGAAAAGAGTTTGTCTTGATATGTCTGCCACAATTATTCATCATGGTCACATTCGCCTGATTAATAATGCAAAAATCAAATATCCAAACTGTAAATTAATAATTGCGCTAACAAGCGATATTGAAATACAAAAGCATAAAGGATATAAGCCGGAGCTTAATTTTGAAAATAGAAAAGAAATAATTGGTTCAATTAAAGGTGTTGACGAAGTAATTAGCTCTCCATGGGAAATCAATCAAAAATTTATTCATGATCACTCTATAGATATTCTGGTACATGGAAACGATAATTCTAATCCGGTTGATAAAGTTTATATTTTGCCTAGAACAGAAGGAATATCTAGTACAGAATTAAGAGAAAGAGCTTTTCATTCGATTATAAGTAAAAGGAATAACGAAAAAGTTATGTATACTCCAGGCCCAGCTCAATTATCATCTGAAGGAGTTTTAAACTTAAGACCTGTTTTTGGTAGGGGTGATATAGAATATGATCAAATAGAAAAAACTGTTTTAGATGGTCTATTAAAATTAACTTCAAAAAATAAAATAGTAAGGTTACAGGGAGGAAGCACCAATGGAATTGAAATTGCTATGATGAATTTTTTAGAGGGAAGAGTTTTATTTATTGATTCAGGATATTACAGTAATAGATCTTTAAATATGGCTAAAAATAATTCTTTTCTTTCTGATTTGGATATAATTTCATGTAATCCTGATGAAATTGACAATTTCTTCAACAAGAAAATTGATTGGATTTTTCTTGCTCATTCGGAGACCGGGAATGGATGGAAATTTTCAGATAATTATCTTAATAAATTAAAACATAAATTTCCTAATGCAAAATTTATGTTTGACTCAACTGCTTCAATAAATCTTGAAAATGAAAATATTAGTGATGTCCAATGTTTTAGTAGTTGTAAAGGTCTGGGGGGAATTACAGGAGCAGCATTTATTGCGTATAATATCAACAGAGCTAAAAATCGAAATTTGCCCTTCACTTTCGATATTTTAACTTATGAAAAAAAATTATTCACTGGACCATATCATGCAATCTGTAGTTTAGAATACAGCATTAAAAATTTGGATAAAATCAGGCTTAATGTAAAAAAACAAAAAGAGATTTTTGTAAATAAGTATAAACAATTTATTGTTTATTCAAATGAAAATCAGCCGTTAATTTCTACTAAAATTAATAAAAAGATAGTAGCAAAACAGAATGAGATATTTTATATTCCCAGGACCGTAAAAGATGGAGAATCCATAGTTTGTCACTTTAATAAAATGTTTACATGATAACGGTCATAGGAGCAGGGTTTGGTGCATTTGGGGTGGTGAAAAAACTTGTAGATAAATCCATTAAAGTTCGACTAATAACATCAAACAAATCTCAACCCCTTAATGAATTAGGTATTAAATTTAACATGCCAAGTGTCCAATCCTCTGGACTCGGAGGTACTAGTAAGATATGGGGAGGAGGGTTTGCACCCTTCGAAAATACAGATTTTTCTGATTGGCCTATAGAATATGATGAATTATTTCCATATTATAAAGAAGTGTCAGGTTTTTTTAACTTCAGCTATTTAAAATTTAAGACAGAAAATCACGATCAGAATATAAAAACCCAAATTAATCATGTTAATTTTGATAAATCCAAGTTTTCTAACAAATGGTTTTTAATTCCTTTACCTATAATTAGGCTTAAAGATTATTATGAAAAATGGCAAAAAGCAAATAAAATTGAAATTATTTATGATGAGATTAATAATGTAAATTTTAATAAAAAAATAGCGTACTCTGATAAAAATTCTTATAAATATTCTAAAATAGTTTTATCAACAGGTTGCTTGAATACTTCTTACGTTCTTGACAAATCTGGAATCAAAAATAAAAATCTAGGACGATTTTTGTCTGATCATCCAAAATTATACTTTGCATCTTTAAAATTAAAAAATAATATGCCTAAAAACAGCGTATATGCGTTTATGAAATATAAAGAGGAAAGAGGAGTTCAAATTAAAACCGGATTAATATTAAATTCACCAAACAAATTTAGTAATCACAATATTTATCTTAAGCCTTTATTTAGAGATGTTGAAACTACTAAAAAAATAGAAACTTTAGGCACCCTAATTTGGACTTTACAAAACAAAATATTTAAGCCGAAAAATTTAATTCATCTGATTATGAATTTTAAAACACTATGTTACGGTGCAATATATAAGTTTAATTTATTTCAAAGATATTCTAAAGTTGGTCTATTTTCAATTTTAGAAAATAGACCTTATTTTGAAAGTAAATTAGATTTAACCAAACCAAATAATATAGATTACAGAATTTCTGATGCAGAAATATCTGATTATCTAAAATATTTTGAAGATGTTAAAAATTCTTTTGGTGATGATTGTAAACTATTGATTAAATCCAAATCTGATTTCATAAAAAATATTTCTTCTGCTGCTCATTTTACAGGTACCACCAGGATGGGAGATTGCGAAACAAGTGGAGTTGTTGACAAAAACTTAAAAATCTTTAGTACTGATGATGCTTATGTTTGTGATGGTGGAGTTTTCCCTTCAAACGGGAATGCTAATATATCAATGAGTATTTTAGCAATGTCATTTAGACTAGGCGATTTTTTATTAAAACAAAAATAAATGAAAATTATTTTTTTAGGTAGATCAAAAATAGGATATTATTGTCAATCCGTATTTAATGAATTTCAGGTTAATATCCTCAACCCAAATTCTTTTAAAATAGATGACTTTAATAATGCCGACATAATTTTTTATGCCAGAAATATTTCTATTATTGATTTTAAATTTTTAAATAAACTTAAAGAAATAAATAATAATACAAGATTTATTTTTTTAGATACTGAGTTAAATAAAAAAAATAGATTTATTATCAATGTAACTCTACTCATAAAAAAAATTGAATATTATTTTTTATCAAAGCATTTTAAAAATATAGAGAGATACTACCTACCAGTTGTTTTAGGAAGAAATATGAATTGGTCAATCTCTTTAGATTATATGTCGGCTAATAATATACCTTTATTATGTTCGCTTTCAGGAAAAATTAACACAATTAAAATTGAAACAATGCTCCGTGACATAATAGAATTAAAGAAACTCAATAAAGTTTCCGTAAGTTTAAAAAATTTCGCAATTGAAAATAAGGTTAAGTTAATAGTCAAGGGTGATAGAATTTTTTCCTTGTTTTTATTTTATTTTAAATATAACTTATTCACATCCTCGTTATTATTGTTTAAAAGATATTTCATAAATCAGCAAAAAACCAATAACCCAAACAGACTAAATAAAAATTCAGTTAGGATTACAGGCTTTTATAAATTAATTATCAATGAATAAATTTAAAAAGTTAGGTTTTGTTACCATTTTGGTTCAAATTATAAATTTAATACCATTTATTATAGTTGCTTTATATTTTGATAAAGTTGTTTACGGAGAGTTTGCTGCAAATATTAGTATTATTTCTATTCTTGGAATTACATCTGTTTTGAAGCTTGATATTTATAATATTCAAAAGCAAAAAAATTATAAATTTCAGCAAATACTAAAATATTTGATTTTCATATGGTCTTTATTTTACTTTATTTTAGCTTATAACGATTTAGTTGTTTTTTTGGGTCTAATTACAATAATTTCAATTGGACTTTATGACTATACCGCACATAATCTACTACAAAATAATTTGATTAATAATTTTAATAAATTTAGAATTACAAGAGCACTGTTGATTGTTTTATTATATAATTTATTTTGGATTTTTGATGTTTCAGTAAGCTTATTGTTAATTATTGAAATTTTATCCAAAATAATTCCTTTTATCATATTTTATCCACACCAAAAATCCGCAGATAACTTTATATTTTCAGACGTATTTAATTTATTTAAAATTACTTTTAGTTGGTTTATTAATAATTCAGTTATATTACTAATTCCTTTCATACTAAGTAAAAATGTTGGCCTGGAAGAATTGGGTTGGTATTATATTTTTTTTAAAGGAATAAATCAGGTTGAAATTGCTTTCGCAAGTACTTTTAATCAATATCTTATTTCAGAGTCAAATAATAGTTTGTTGGACGGTCATATTAAAAAATTATTTATTTATTCATTAGCTCTTTTACTTTCAATTTTAGTCTTAGGAGGCTTTTTAATTTTTGGAATCTCATACTTTTTTGATTTTTATAGTGATTTATTTTTATTTGCCATAGTTATAACCTTCTTTAGTGGATTTGGAAGCCCCTTTTATGTTGTCCTGAATAAATTAAAAATGTCTGATTTTCAATTACATTGGGATGTTTCAAGATTTATAATCTTTTTATTAATTTTATTTTTATCCATGCAATATGATTTTAGATTCTTTTTATTTGGATTTCCGTTATTATTATTAATAACTTATTCATGGTTACATATAAAAATTATAAGGTCTCAAAATTTAAATTAAAACCATAATTAATAATAAATGTCAAAATTATTATTACATAAATTCACTCTATTATTCTATGTGATAATGATTGTACCGGCCTTAGTATCCCTATTGATGCCATATCAAGGTTCTGATGGGATAAGAATCTTAGATGCACCCCCCTTTTTTCTAATTTCCCTTACAATAATATTACTATTTTCAATTAAAACAATAATACATAAGTCATTGATTGATTTTAAATCACCATTTTTTTGGTTTTTGATATATTTAAATATTACAACAATTATATTAAATCCTTCAGGAATTATTTATTCGCTATCCTGGGTCATTAATTACTTTATTTTTAGATATTACTCTGTTAATAGAGGTGTCTTTAAATTACATTCTAACCACTTTTTGATAATAGTAGGTATTTTATTACTTATTGGGGTTTTTAAAATATTAACTGGACTAGATACAGATGCAAACCCATATTCTTTGCTAAATAGGAATGCAACATCAACAATAATAATTTTCTTTTTTGTTTATTATAAAACAATATATAAAGATTTTAAATTCGTTGATATTTTATTTATTCTCCTTTTAATTCTAAATGGATCTAGATCATCAATTTTAGCTGTTTCCGCGTTTTATTTTTTACTTTATATTAAAGAATTTAGTTTATCTAACTTAATCAGGTTTTCTTTTTTATTCATCATTTCTATCTTCATCCTAAGTAAGAATAAGGATTTTGTGTACAGAATCAATTCTGGGGTAAATTTCTTTAATCAATTAGCAAGCGAAAATGTCGAGGAAGTTGGTGATTTTGAGCGAGTTTTTTTAATTAGATCAGGATTAATGGTATTTAAAGAAAACCCGATTTTTGGAGTTGGAGAAGGTCATCAAAATTATCAGAATGAATTTAACAGAATTATAGTAGGTTATGATAGAGATTCAAGAAGTCATAATTTTTTTGTAACTAGATTAGCGAATTTCGGATTATTTGGTTTCATTTTATTTTTCATTGGATATATATATGAATTGAAATTCAAAAAGTATTTTTTAATTTCTTCATTAGCCTTTACCATTATTTTTTTCTTTAATGAATATGTTCTTTTACCACAAATTTTTTTGATAAGTGCATTTATACCACTAAAAAACAAACAAAATTTTTAAAATGAATATTAGAATAATTATTCCCTGTTACAATTCACAATCTTTTATTCAAGATACATTTGTTAAAATTAAAAGTGTACTGAGCATGGTTGATAATCATAAAATCCATGTTGTTTTTATTGATGATGGCAGTATAGATAATACTTTAGATCTTTTAACAAAACTATGTAACGGTGTCGAATCATATTATGTATTTTCAAAGAAAAATGGCGGAGAGGGATCTGCTAGGAATTTTGGTTTGGATCTTGATATAGAAAAATATGATTATGTATTCTTCTCAGATTCTGACGATGTACTTTTAAAAGGATTTAACAAGGCTGTTACAAAACTTAATGAGTTAAAATCTGATATGTTAGTTTGTTCTTATATTCAAACAGACTTTAAGTCCTCAAAATTATTAAAATCATATCATCAATCAACAACTAATTACAACAATGCAGAGGCTATAAAACAATTTCTTTACAGAAATTTTGTTCCCGGTATTGGAAATACCTTTTTTAAAAAGAGTAACATTAGATTTAGTAGTCATAAATTAGGCGCCGACAGTTTATACGCTTTTGAGAATTTATGTGTCAGTAAAAGTATTGGCGGTATTTCAAGTAGAGTATATAATTATAAAATTAGAAAGGGTTCTGCAATGGACTCTCAGAGTTTTGATAATATCAAAGTGGCATTAACCATAAAAAAATATATTTCAAACAATTTAACATCTTTAAAAACAGCGTCAAATTTTTTCTTATTTAATGAAGTGTTCGGATATTATTCAAGAACAAATAAAATAATTAAATCAAAAAAATATAATATAAGATTTAATTGGTTTTTAGAAATATCATCTAATAAGATACTCAAAATAATTATCTTTACGTTAATTAAAAACTTTAGGATTTTTGTTAATCTAAGACATAACCTTAAATAACCATATGAATAAAAAACAACATTTTACATCTCTTGATTCACTTAGAGGTTTTGCAGCATTATTTGTTGTTTTTTTACATTCTTATTGGAGTCATGATTTTTATTTTCTAAATTTTATTAGAAATAGTTATTTGTTTGTAGATCTTTTCTTTATTCTTTCAGGTTTTGTTATAATTTATAATTATCATGATAAATTATTATATAATACTATTTCTATAAAACAATTTGTTTTGAAAAGATTTTACAGATTGTGGCCCTTACATTTTTCTATCTTATTGGTTTTTTTGTTTTTAGAATTTACAAAGTTTATTTTTTCCACATATTTTGGTATTTCAGGTACTAATATTCCGTTTAGTGAAAATAATGGGATTGCATTTTTTGCAAATCTATTCTTTTTTCAATCATTCAATACTTTTCAAGATGCAACCTTTAACGGACCTAGCTGGAGTATTAGCGTTGAATTCTTTACATATATCTTTTTTGCTGTTTCAATAATCATGTTTAAAAATAAGATAAACCTATATAAATATTTTTCATTAATAGTAATTATTACTTCCTCATATTTTTTGTATTTTGAAATTGGTCATCTCAGCGTAACTCACGATTTTGGTTTTATTAGATGCCTTTTTGGTTTTTTTTCTGGAATTATAATTTTTTATTTATATAATTCTAGTTTAAACTTTTATTCAAGAATTAAAAATATTAACTATTTTACATGGACTATTATAGAGTTATTTACAATATTTTTTCTGATATATTCCCTGTCTTGGAAAGATGAAGTTAATAGACTTGATTTTATATCTTTTGCCCTATTTTTTATTATAATTTATCTTTTCATATTTTCAAAGGGATTGGTAAGTAAATTATTGAATTATAGGCTATTTACTTATTTAGGAAAAATTTCCTTTTCAATATACATGGTTCACTATTTCTATAGTATTTTACTAAATAATTTTTTGAAAATTTATTACAAGGCACCTTTTATCGTCGATAAATGGGGCGGATATGTTGAAATTAATCCTATGGTTGGGAATATATACCTAATTTTTTATTTAATTATTGTTATAATTTCCGCACATTATACTTATGAATTTATAGAACAACGTTACAGGTACGGCTTTTTTAAAAAGAAATCTTTTAATAAATAAATATGATGTTTGATATATACAGGAAACTTAATAGAATTAATCTTTGTGATAATAATAAAAAAATAACTTACGGAGATAAATACATCTGGAGACCAATTAGTCACGTTATTTTAACTCCATTAATTTATTTTGGATTTAAAAATCCAAATATTCTTACATTAATATCAATAATCTCACTCTTTTTCGGATTATACTTAGAGAATTATTGGATCCTATATTTTTTATTTTGGGCCATTTTAGATTGTGCAGATGGTTCTCTTGCTAGATATAATATTGAAACAAAAGGAATTCAATATAGTAATGGTGAGCTAATCGATGCTATTGGTGGTTATTTTTTTATTGTTACCTTTTGGTTAAAAATATACTTGATTTACGGATATGAAATTTCAATTTTGACTTTAATTTTTAATATTCTTGCCCGAACAATTTACCTCAAATACAATATAACTATTAGCAAAAAAAATATTAAAATGTCACGTTCTAGTAAATTATATTTTATATATGAAAACATAGAATTTGGTAGCTTTATGTTGATTATATTTTTGTATTCACAATTCTTAGAAATAGTTTATTATTTTTCCCTTTCATATTTTTTACTCA
>MDTG01080193.1_pt1 | contig 13102 bp, 9 predicted proteins | sample 811421 | NCBI WGS metagenome assembly MDTG01 (sample SAMN05326645, study PRJNA326480) | marine metagenome | isolation source: seawater | place: Pacific Ocean: South East | collected 2011
AGAGCTGGAGGGGGAGCGCTATACCATTAACGCTAGCGTGCATACGCTGGGCGGTTACTCCGCTCATGCAGACCAGAAAGGCTTGGTAGGCTTTATTACCGGCATGAAGCGCTGGCCAGAGGAAGTACGGCTGGTGCATGGCGATGATGAGGCCAAGGCTGCCTTGGCTAGCGAACTGCAGCGCAGAGCCAAGGCACAGGCAAAGCCGTTGCGCGTTGTGATTGCCACCTAGCCTTGCATATACAGATTAAAGACTAGTGAGCGCCATCATTTAAAGTGTGACGGAGTATACAAAATGCGAGCAGTGCAGAGGCTTGTTTCGTCCCATCATTATTTATGCGCGTCAGGCTGAAGGCCTTGGTACATGCGCGTCTGCCTGGCTCTTACCACTTTTACGTGACGCCAGTAGGTATGCTGTGTTGCATGAGCTGCAATCAAATAGATAAATAGGTGGTTGCTGAAGCGTGCACCGGCTCTTACCATAAGCGCTCTAAAATGGGGCGTGCTACTGTTCTGGCTCTGATCAGGCGGTAAAAGGCATCTTGCCGTGACCGGCAACGAAGCGCTGCAGCTTTTTAGGACGTGTTGATGGTTGAGGTGAATAATGAGTGAGCCAAGGATGCTGGCAAACTAACTAGCCATTAAATCGATAATATTTCCCCGGCTACAGCCAGGCAATATAAAAACTTAAGTCATTCGCAGGGAAATGGACTCTACTGTGTTTACGTGGCTATAACAGATAGCAGCTTTTAGCAGCATGTATGAATTAGGTGCTGCCTTGAAGTCATCACGTTTTGAACAGGTTAAAAGGGGTCTATGAGTCAATTGAAAACGCTCTGTGTTTTTGGCACGCGCCCCGAAGCGATTAAGATGGCGCCTTTGGCTCTGCAGTTGGCTGCCGACCCAGCCTTTGAAGCCAAGGTATGTGTGACCGGGCAGCATCGCGAGATGCTCGATCAGGTTTTGAACCTATTTGAGCTGGCGCCAGATTACGATCTTAATATAATGAAGAGCGGGCAAGATCTGACTGACATCACAGCCAGTATCTTGCGGGCTCTGAAGCCAGTTTTGCTCGAGTTTAAGCCTGATGTTGTCTTAGTGCATGGCGATACAGCCACTACCTTTGCTGCGAGCCTGGCCGCCTACTACCAGCAAATTGCCATAGGGCATGTAGAAGCAGGTTTGCGCACCGGTAATGTCTACTCTCCTTGGCCAGAAGAGGGCAATCGTAAGCTTACCGGAGCGCTCGCCAACCTACATTTCGCCCCCACGGCAACCTCACGCCAGAACCTGCTGAATGAAGGTGTAGCAGACTCCAGTGTTTTGGTAACGGGTAATACGGTTATCGATGCCTTGCTTGATGTGGTTAGCAAGCTGGATTCAAACCCAGCGCTACAGCAACAGATAAGTGACGCGTTCAGTTTTCTAGATGCGAACAAGCGGTTGATTTTGGTCACCGGGCACCGCCGCGAGAGCTTTGGTGGTGGGTTTGAACGTATCTGTCAGGCGTTGGTTGATACCGCCCAGCGTCACCCTGATGTTGAAATCCTATACCCCGTCCATCTCAATCCTAACGTTAGAGAGCCCGTTAACCGTCTGTTGCAGGGCGTTAGCAATATCCATCTGATTGAGCCGCAGGACTATTTGCCGTTTGTGTATCTGATGAACCGTGCTCATCTCATCCTTACTGACTCCGGCGGCATCCAGGAAGAGGCGCCATCCCTGGGTAAGCCGGTGTTGGTGATGCGCGAGACAACCGAACGACCAGAAGCAGTGGCGGCAGGCACGGTAAAATTGGTTGGCACGGATGTAGCCTCAATTACTGCAAATCTTGATCAACTGCTGTCTGATGAAACCGCCTACAAGCGCATGTCCCGGGCTCACAATCCCTATGGCGATGGCCAGGCCTGTGATCGTATAGCACAGCAGCTTTTGGTATGGCACGCGAACAACGCCAGCCACTGATTTCAGCTTTATAAGGAAACGCAATGCGCTTTAATACTATTTCCATGATCGGCCTTGGCTACATAGGTCTACCCACCGCTGCTGTTTTTGCATCGCGAAAGATCAACGTCATTGGCGTGGATATAAACCAGCACGCAGTGGATACCATCAATCGTGGTGATATCCACATTGTGGAGCCGGATCTGGATATGGTGGTACATGCCGCAGTAAATGAGGGTTACTTAAGAGCAACTACATCACCAGAACCGGCGGATGCCTTCTTGATCGCAGTGCCTACCCCCTTCAAGGGCGATAATCACGAGCCCGACCTCTCTTATATAGCGTCAGCAGCAAAGGCTATTGCACCAGTGCTTAGCAAGGGTAACCTCGTTATTCTCGAATCTACCTCGCCAGTTGGTACCACTGAACAAATGGCCGAGTGGCTTGCGGAAGTCCGTCCGGACCTGACTTTTCCGCAAACCCACGGTGAAGCATCCGATATCAGGATTGCACATTGCCCTGAGCGCGTCCTTCCTGGGCACGTACTGCGAGAACTGGTGCAAAACGACCGCATTATTGGTGGCATGACAACCCAGTGCTCGCAAGCGGCCTGTGATCTTTACAAAACCTTTGTGGTGGGTGAGTGCGTGGTAACTACTGCGCGTACCGCTGAGATGTGCAAACTTACCGAAAACAGTTTTCGTGATGTGAATATTGCCTTTGCAAATGAGCTCTCAATGATATGCGACAAGCTGGAGATTGATGTGTGGGAGTTGATTAGGTTGGCGAATCGACATCCGCGCGTCAATATCTTGCAGCCAGGGCCTGGTGTTGGAGGGCACTGCATTGCGGTTGATCCTTGGTTTATTGTAAGTAAGACCCCAGATGTCGCACGTTTGATAAGTGTTGCTAGGGAGGTCAACGATGCCAAGCCTAGTTGGGTGGTTAACAAAGTTAAAGCTGGGGTGCAGCGTCTTCTTCAAAAAAAGAATTCCCAAGATAAAGCTGAGGTAAGCGTTGTATTCTTTGGTATGTCATTTAAGGCGGATATTGACGATCTTAGGGAGAGCCCGTCGCTTTCTATTGTTAGTGAGTGCCAGCGGATAGAGGGAGTTAAGTGTTATGTCGTTGAGCCTCATATCACGAATCTGCCAGAAGAGTTGGATATGAGCGAGTTGCTTTTGTTCTCCGGTGATATGAGGGTTGATGTGGTTGTTTTGTTAGTTGATCATAAAGAGTTTCTCTGTGAAGAGTTTTTTCACGTTGTTAAAAACAGTGGTGAGTGCATAGATTGTCGAGGCGTGTTGTCGAGACTTGTGAAATGAAGGCTGTAAATATTTTATGAGGAGGGTTATCTCAGACAGTATTGCTTTCTTTATGTCTACTTTGTTTGGCAGAAGCTCTGTTATCGTTGTGAGTGTTATTGCTGTCAATCGCATGTCCTCTGCTGAATCGGCTGAGCTGATTCTTTATTTAAGTTTGTTTCAGTTGTTTTTGGTGTTCTCGGTGTCTGGGCTGGCGAATGTGGCAGTTAAACGAATTGTGCCTGTTAAGCAAGATTTCGATGGGCTTTCAACAGTTTTGACGAGCTTGATGCTGCAGACTTTTGTGGTTTCTATGGTGGTTGCACTTTTTTATTACTTCTATATTAGTGTTTTTCTTGAGGGGGCCGGAGGGGACTGTTATCTGGCTGTGCTTTTTTCACTCTCTCTTGTTGCTCAATGTTTTATTTTATTAGCACAGTCAATGCTTCAAGGCGGCGGATATTTTTTTGAGCAGCTTTATATCTCCCTGTTTCTTTTTGTTTTTGTTTCTGCTTTTTCCATGTTCGGGGGTGGGGGGGCTGCTAATTTCGCCCTAAATTTTTTGCTATCGAATGTTGCAGCAATGTTTTGCGCCATTGCTATGCTTTTTTGGAAGTATAGTTTTTGTTGGAGATGGCGGTTCACTGAGTTTTATATGGGCGTGAAAGAGGTTTTGCCTTTGATGCTATCCTCCAGCGTTGTTCCAATATGCCTCGCTTACGGGATTGGTTATTTCTCTAAATATGCAATTGCGGAGCAAAGTCTGTTTTACAACACTGCGCAGCAATGGCGGGGTGTGATCTCCCTTGTTCCGGCAGTGATTATTCAGGTTCTACTGCCGCGTTTATTTTCAGTTATGGATGCTAGTCTAAAGAAAAAGCTCTGGATGAATATTTGTATTGTCATGGCACTTGTAGTTCTTTTTGTTTCTATTGCAGGTGGGGGGCTTGTTATTCTAGGGCTTGAATTTTTTTATGGTGATGAGTTTGCTGGTGCGGAGAGGGTTTTTTTCTTAGTGATATTGGCGTCGGCTCTCGCGTCTGTTAATTCTTTGATGGGGACGTATTTTCTGGTAAATGCAAGTTACAAGATTATGGTTCTTGTTAATTTGGTTTGGGCGCTCGGTTATGTTGTTATGTTGCACTTTATGTTGTGGCAGTATACTGCCGAGCTTTTAGCTTTGGTTCTGGTTTTTTCATACGTTCTTCATGCTTTTGTTCAGTTATTTTTTGTTAGGCGAGGGGCGTATGCGCGATAAGAGTGTGAATGGATTGTTGGCTGGGGCACTCTTGATATATGTGATTTTCTCTCCAGCATTAGTTGGAACTGCCTTGAGAAATTACTTTGTCATTCCTTTGTTTTTGATGACGCTGGTTTTCACTAAGTACAGGAAGATCGCTGGCGAAAAATGCTGCTTACTTGTTTTGTTGATGCTGCTGGGGTGGTTGTTTTTTTCTCCGTTGTCTGTGTTTTTCGTTGAAAATGATAATGTTGAGTTGCTCAGTTATTTCGAGCAGTTCTTTCGTGTTCTAGTGCTGTTGTTTTCTTTTGTCTTTGTGATTTCTCTGGATGGTGGCTTGGATCGCTATGTTGTTCGAAATGTCGGTGCTTTTTTTGTGGTATCTTCGTTAGTTTTGTATGCTTTGTCTTATGCCTTTCCTGATGTTCGGGAATGGGTGTTTTTTCTGTTTTACAATCATTCTGATTCTGATGTTTATTTTTCCTATATGGTGAACAGGCCTGGTCTTTGGATAGGAAATCCTAACGCGCTTGCTTTAGTGGCTGTTTTGTTTTTTGTGTATTTTTTGACTATGAAAGATGTTGGATTTAGACTTGCAATGATGGCTGGGGCTGTGTTTATTGTGTTAGTTACTCAGTCTCGCACTGGCATGTTTTGTATGGCGGCGGTGTTTGTTTTGTGGTCTTTTTTTGAAGGTAATCTTAAGGCCGTAATTGTTAGTTTTTTTGTGTTTTTGTTGATTTCTATTTTTTCAGCTTGGCTGGGTTTTGTTGATTTCGAAGGGCTCGCTTATAGATATTATAGTGGGATCAATCTGGCAGGTAGAGATGAGATTTGGCTTCAGGTTTTGGCCTCTGTGTTGGATTCTGAAGCTTATGTATTCGGTTACTTTGTTTTGCCTGACGATGTTGGGGCGATAGATAGCGAGTATTTCAATGTTTTTGCGAGATATGGACTGATTGGGTTATCGTCTTTTTTGGGTGCCTTTTTCTTTGTATTGCTCTTTTCGTTTAAGAGGGCGCGTGTCTCAGTTGATATGAAAATTGGATTTTTGTTGGTTGCTGTATTTTTGCTGTCTTCTTTTGCAAGCTCCCCATTGACTAGCTTAAAGCTTAGTATCATTTTTGTTATGCTTCTTGCGTCAAGTTTATCTGCTTATTACGTTAAGAGAGGTGGTTTGGTATGAGAGTTCTTCTTATGGCTCCTGATCAATTGAAAAGCCGTGTAGGAGGTCTGCGTACACAAGTTGAAAGGACTGCAGAGGAGCTTAGGGGCCTTGGCGTGGATGTCGTGGAATTCAATCCTTGGTTTGAATATGCAGCAGGTGACTATGACTTGGTTCACGTTTTTTCTATGAATACGCCTACTTATTTTAAGGCTGAAATATTCAAGGGAGCACTCCCGATAGTATTTTCCTCCGTAATGTGGAGAACTAGTTCTAGAATGTTTATTCGAGCGATGGTGGAGATAGGTGTTCGCTCTCCGTTTATGCTACTGAATGACGTTATTTCATGCCGCAAAATGTCTGAGTGGGCTACTAGGGTTCTTCCCAACACTACTCAAGAATTAGAATGGCTTGTTCAAGCTGTAGGAGTTACTTCAGATAAGTGTCATGTCGTTCCAAATGGAGCAGATGATCACTTTTCGGATTTAGACGTCGATGCTCTAGATGGCGATTTCGGTGCTCAATTTCCTGAGGATTTTGTTTTTTGCGCTAGCGTTATTTCCTCACGCAAAAATTTGGTTCGCTTGGCTATCAGTTGTGAAAAAAATAGTTTCCCTCTTGTGCTTGCCGGTCCGGTTGTTGACGTTGATGTGAAGCGAAAGTTGGACGAGATGGTTCTAGGGGGCGCTAAAATCACATTTGTGGGCGGTTTGGATAATCATTCGGAGCTTCTTGGCTATTTATATCATCGCTGCCGCGTTTTCTGTTTACCCTCGTTCTATGAGACGCCTGGTATCGCTGCTCTTGAGGCTGGGCTGACTGGTGCTAGAGTAGTAGTTACTGAAGTTGGTGGGGCGCAGGATTATTTTATGGGCATGGCCTCCTATATAAACCCTTATGACCAGAATGACATTGACAGCAAATTGAGCCGAGCATGGGCTCTAGAGCGGGACCCAATACTCGGGGAAAAGCTGAGAACGCACATTTTAAAGGAGTTTTCTTGGCGTAGCGTTGCTGAAAAGACACTTTTAAACTACAGATTGGCTCTAGAAGATGTTTGATTGCATCACTATAGTAGGGGGTGTGCCAAAGCCTGTTGGTGGCGTTACCAGCTTTGTTCGGCGCTTGGTGTGCTCTGAGCCACATCGGTTTTCTGCGATTGTTGATCTCTATCCATCCCCAGATAAAGAGGTTCCGCATAACTTTTCAGGAGACTATTTTGTTTTTAACAAGGTAGCCTTTTTTTTTAGACTTGTTTTTTCTGAGGCTTGGAGAGATAGGAGCTACTTCTTTAATTTCTCTAGAGCTTTCTCGCTTCTGTTCTTTTTGTTTTGGAAGAAAGGACGAGGTGATTACAGGTTGTTGTTGCATCATGGTGATATACAAACTTTTATCCCCAAGTCAATTCTCTACTGTGCTTTGCGGAAGTTTGATATTATCTATTGTCTTAATGAATCACAGGTTCGGTTCTATCGCGAGATTGGGGTCGATCTTAACTTGGTTCAGGTTAAGTCATATGTAACTCCGGTTTTTATGGAGCCAGCAAAGGAAGTTGTAAATCTTTTTTTTAATCTAAGGTCTCGTTATCGATATGTGTATGTGTGTTCGGGCTTTCCTAGAGAGTACTATAATTTAGAGTGGTGTGTTGAACGTGTTTCAATGTACCCTGATTCTTGTCTCCTTGTTTTTTTGTATGGTGATGGTGAGTTTAGGTCGGAGCTTACAAGCCTGGATGTTGAAAGTGTCTTTGTTTTTGACGATTGCTCTGAAGACTATTTTAATTCGTCTTTATGTTTGTCTGATTTTTATTTGCGCCCTTCTTCAAAAGATAGTTTTGGTGTGGCGGTCGCGGATGCGGTAGAGCTAGGCTGTACTGTGGTTGCTTCTGATGTGTGCGAAAGGTATCAGGGTAGCTTTCTTTTTCAGAGTGGAAGCAAAGTAGAGTTTTTTAACTTGGTCGATTCTCTTAGGTCAGCACCTATTGAACTATCAAATTTTAGGCAGGCGACGAAAAGTATTTCCCCCTTTGAATTTTAATATTTGAGGTGTTTTGTGGAACAAGTATTTCAAGACATGGCGAAGGGGAGGACTCTTTTGGTCGAATCATGCTGCCCGTCCGTATTGCCGGAGTTTTTGTTGCTTAACTCGACGACTAGCCTTATTTCCGCAGGGACTGAACGTATGCTCGTAGATTTTGGACGTGCATCCTACGTGGCGAAAGCACGTCAGCAGCCTGAAAAAGTCAAAATGGTCCTGGAGAAAATTCAGACTGATGGGTTGATGACCACTTTTGAGGCGGTGCAGTCCAAACTGGCTCAACCTTTGCCTTTGGGGTATTGCAACGTCGGTGTGGTATCCGAAGTGGGGAAGGGAGCCGAAGCGTTTAAGGTAGGAGATCGAGTCGTTTCCAATGGACCGCATGCTGATGTGGTTAGGGTCTCGAAGCACCTTGCGGCCAAAATTCCGGATTCTGTCAGTGATGAGGAAGCGGCTTTTGTGGTGGTGGCCAGTATCGGTTTGCAGGGTATTCGCTTAGCGGAACCAACACTAGGTGAGAGTTTTGTCGTAACCGGTGTCGGGCTAATCGGGTTACTTACAGTACAACTGCTTAGAGCTCATGGTTGCCGTGTACTGGCGATTGATTTTGACGACGCCAAGTTGGCGCTAGCTAAACAGTTTGGTGCTGATGTGTGCAACCCGGGTAAGGGCGAGGATGTGGTCGCTGCTGGCATGGCATTCAGCCGCGGTTGTGGTGTTGATGGGGTCATTATTACAGCGTCTACCAAAGCTAGTGACCCGGTAATACAAGCGGCGCGCATGAGCAGGAAGCGCGGCCGCATCATTCTGGTGGGAGTGACGGGGCTTGAGCTCAATCGGGCAGACTTCTACGAGAAGGAACTTAGTTTTCAGGTGTCGTGCTCATATGGTCCGGGGCGCTATGACCCTGACTACGAGGATAAAGGGCATGATTACCCAATAGGTTTTGTTCGTTGGACTGAGCAACGAAACTTTGAAGCAGTACTGGATATGATGGCAGGCGGTCAGATCGATGTGAAGCCGCTGATTACTCATCGTTTTGCCTTTGAGGATGCCCCCAAAGCTTATGATCTGCTGACTTCGGATAAGGCCACGCTTGGTATTCTGCTGCAGTACTCTAGCGACCCAGCAAGTCGACATGTCAATACGGTCACGCTGACGAGTGAGGCGGAAATTGACCCGCAAAAACCAGTGGTTGGCTTTATTGGTGCGGGAAACTATGCGTCGCGCATGCTTATTCCTGCTTTTAAGGCGGCAGGCGCTCAACTGCACACTATTGCAACGTCCGGCGGTATTAACGGCGTGGTACACGGAGAGAAGTCAGGCTTCGCTGAGGCCACGACCGACACCCAGGGGATGATTGATAACTCGGCGATAAATACGCTCGCTATCGTAACTCGGCATAACACCCACTCAAGCTTCGTCGGTGCAGCTTTGCGCGCAGGAAAAAACGTATTCGTGGAAAAGCCGCTTGCAATTACCCTGGATGAACTTGCCAACGTGGAGAGCGCTTATCAAACAGCGCAGACGGATGGCAGGACCCATTTGATGGTGGGCTTTAATCGCCGTTTCTCGCCTCAAGTGCAGAAGATGAAAGCGTTGCTTGCGTCGGTTAAAGAACCAAAATCTTTCATCATGACCATGAATGCGGGTGCTATTCCTGCCGATCACTGGACACAGGATAACGCGGCGGGTGGCGGAAGAATCATCGGTGAGGCCTGTCATTTTATTGATTTGATGCGCTTTCTTGCAGGCTCCGAGATTGTGTCTGTCCAAGCCAGGCGCATGGGGGATAGTGATTCAGTTGCTGTGACTGAAGACAAAGCGTCCATCACACTCGGTTTTGCTGACGGTTCATTCGGCACCATTTTGTATTTGGCCAATGGCGCCGCCAGTTTTCCGAAAGAGCGCGTGGAAGTGTTTGCCGCAGGACGAGTGCTTCAGTTGGACAATTTCCGGAAGCTCAAAGGCTTCGGTTGGCCGGGATTCAAGAAGATGAATCTGTGGAAGCAAGACAAGGGGCAAAATGCGTGCGCTGCCGCTTTCCTATCTGCTATAGAGCAGGGCACTGCCACACCGATATCACCCGAAGAGATTTTTGAGGTAGCGCGGGTCACCATAGAAGCCACGGAAATCTTGCGCAATCAATGAGTGCATTGACACTTAAAGCTTTGACTGCGGTCCGTCTAGGAATACCCAACCTAGTGCGAGCCGTTGGTTATAAATTAAGCGTTAAAACTGGTTTAAACCCAGTCCGACGCTTGCGCTCAGAACTTCCGCAGCCCCCTTTTTTCTCCGCTGTAGGACGAGGGCTTTTCCATGAAGCTGTGCCTCGAATGGGATGGTTCAAGAATAGTCAGGCTTTCGGGCGAGATCTTAAAGCTATCCACGGACCCCCTATTGAATGGTTGACGGGATGCATTAGTGGTCAGACTGTTCCCTTAGCTGATAAAGAATGGTGGGAGATTCCGGATTTCGACTCCGCAGTAGGTGACATAAAAACTGTTTGGGAAGCGTCACGTTTCGACTGGGTGCTGGCTTGTGCAGAACACATTTTGGCTGGTGATAGCTCCGCGCATCATCGTCTTGAAGCTTGGTTGACAGATTGGTTGACACATAATCCGCCATACAAGGGCCCTAACTGGAAGTGTGGCCAAGAAGCGTCCATTCGCATCATGCATCTGGCAATGGCAGCGCATTTACTAGCTCAGGTTAAAGAGTGCGAGCCTGGTTTGCTTGAATTGATACGGATTCATTTGTTACGTATCGCTCCCACGATTCAATATGCCATTGCACAAGACAATAATCATGGTACGTCGGAGGCTGCGGCTATGTTTATGGGCGGTAGCTGGCTCAGCTTTCACGGAGATGCGCGCGGTGATAAGTGGGCAAAAATGGGTAGGAAATGGTTGGAAAATCGCGCCGCTCGATTAATTGAAAGGGATGGTAGCTTTAGTCAGTATTCGCTTAATTATCACCGCGTGATGCTAGATACTTTTTCCATGGTCGAGATCTGGAGGAAAGATTTAGCACTTCCGGCGTTTAGCGCTCGTTTTTACTCTAAAGCAAAAGGTGCCTCAGAATGGCTTAGAGCCATGATCCAGCCAAAGACAGGTGATGGACCTAATTTGGGGGCCAATGACGGCGCGCGTTTACTACCGTTAACGGATACTGATTACCGAGATTACCGGCCTTCAGTTCAGTTAGCTTCGGTTCTGTTTGCCAGGTCACGTGCTTACGTCGATGAGGGCAGCTGGAATACGCCGTTGAAGTGGTTGAAGGTTGATCTTCCAGCAAGCGTCCTGCCCAAAGTTGAAAGCATTCAGTTTGATCAAGGTGGCTATGTCGTTATGCGAGATGCGCCTGCAATGGCAATGCTGCGTTATCCACGTTTTCGTTTTAGGCCTAGCCAGGCGGATGCTTTGCATCTGGATTTCTGGCTGGACGGAGAGAACTGGTTGCGTGATGCTGGAACCTTTACTTATAACACGGAGCCAAAATGGCTCTCGTACTTCCCCGGTACGGCCGCGCACAACACGGTTGAGTTTGATGGCCGCGATCAAATGCCAAGGCTTAGTCGCTTTCTTTTTGGTGATTGGTTAAAAACTAGCGTGCTTGAGCCGCTTGCTGTCTCTGGTAGCGCTCAGACGTTTGCGGCGGGTTACCGAGACCGGCAGGGTTGTAAGCATGTTCGCAGTGTCGTGATGACTAAGGGCTCTTTGGTTGTTACCGATAAAGTGAGTTGCTTTAGCGAGAGTGCTGTTTTGCGTTGGCGGCTTCGACCCGGAGACTGGGAGTTGAACGCTGCTAAGCAAACTCTTGACCTTGATGGTTTTACGCTAAAACTTTCTACCGATGTGCCGCTACTCAGGTTCGAAATTGTAGAAGGCTGGGAGTCGCGTTATTACCTGAAGAAGACGCCGTTGCCTGTGCTAGAAATTGAGGTTGACCAAGCTGCGGAGTTGGTTACTACATTTGAATGGATTACTAAGTGAAAGTACTTTATTTCCACCAGCATTTTGTCACCCCCAAAGGTGCAGGCGCTATCCGCTCTTACGCCATGGCTCGTAAGTTGATTGAGCGCGGTCACAGCGTGACTTTGGTTTGCGGTAGTGCGCACGGTGGCACAACTGGGCTGGATGGCCCTTTTGTGAATGGGCAGCGTCGTGGTCTGGTTGATGGTATTGATGTAGTCGAGTTGAATCTTGAATACTCCAATAGCGATGGCTTCGCCAAGCGAATTAGAACGTTTCTCAGCTTCGCATTGCGTAGTGTGAAAATAGCCCTGACCGAAAAGTACGATTTGGTGCTCGCCACCACAACACCGCTCACTGCTGGGATTCCGGGGATTTTCGCTCGATGGTTGCGGGGTAAGCCCTTTGTTTTTGAGGTAAGAGATTTATGGCCGGAATTACCTAAGGCTATGGGCGTGATCAAAAACCCAGCCATTCTTTGGACAATGGGCATATTAGAGTGGGCTAGTTATCGTTCGGCACATCGAGTCATTGGGCTTTCTCCGGGGATCGTCAAAGGCATTCAGGCGCGTGGCGTACCTGCTGAACGTATCGAGATGATTCCTAACGGCTGCGATCTGGATATTTTTACTTCGGAAGTCGAGCCATGGCGGCCTGAGGGAATTAGCGATTCAGACTTGATGGCGATTTTTGCCGGTACGCATGGTATGGCTAACGGACTCGATGCGGTGCTGGATGCCGCGGCAGAATTAAAGCGCCGTGGGCGTGATGACATAAAGCTCTTGTTGATTGGTAACGGCAAACTCAAGGCTCAACTGCAAAAGAGGGCTATAAGGGAAGGTTTAGATAACGTCGTATTTCATGACCCTGTCATTAAAACGCGGTTATCCGGACTTATGCGCTCTACCGATATTGGTATGCAGATTCTGGATAATGTGCCTGCATTTTATTATGGCACTTCTCCAAATAAGTTCTTTGACTACATCGCTGCAGGTTTACCGGTGCTGAATAATTACCCGGGGTGGCTGGCTGACATGATTGAGCGAGAAGACTGTGGCTATGCCGTTCCACCTGCGAATGCAGTTGCCTTCGCTGATGCACTGGAACTGGCTGCCAGTGAGCGAGACCAGTTAAAAATTAAAGGCGAAAAAAGTCGACAGTTGGCAGCGCGCGAGTTTGATAGGGCACAGCTGTCGGATAAATGGGTTACATGGGTAGCGGGTGCCGCGAATCCAGTTTCGGCCGACCTCGGTTAGTACTCTTTACAAAGTAGGTTATATGTTTAAACGGATTTTTGATATTACTACAGCCTTTGCTGCTCTGGTTTTGTTATCTCCGGTCATTGCTGTGGTCGCTTGGCAAATCAATCGCCAAATGGGGTCTCCTGTTTTATTTCGTCAGGCTCGCCCCGGTCTGAATGGCAAACCCTTCGAGATGA
>MDTG01404253.1_pt1 | contig 13102 bp, 7 predicted proteins | sample 811421 | NCBI WGS metagenome assembly MDTG01 (sample SAMN05326645, study PRJNA326480) | marine metagenome | isolation source: seawater | place: Pacific Ocean: South East | collected 2011
GGTCCAAAGGCTGCACTTTTGGGACTTAATGCTATAGACGTATTCAAAGTCGAGCTTAGAGAAAACGACACGACTTTACTACTTCTGAGAGATTACTTCTGAGAAGACTACTATTTGCAATAGTACTGCTACTTACTCATTCACTCCTAAGCACACGGTGAAGACTATCTACTTCGAGAGTCGCATCATCATCATCATCATCTGTCGAGCCACAACGCGCAAATGAAGAAGAAAAAGAAGAAGAAGAAAACGGTGGTGTTGAGCGCAACGAGAACGACGACCCAGCCGCCGCCCAAAACGCTTCGGCGCGACCCGAGGCGAATCCGCGAACTGGGCGTCGGGCTCAACACGGACGCGTCGAAACTGAACAACGCGACCGCGCTTCTCTCCGTTTTGCTTCAGTCGAAACCGCCGCCAAAAAAGGACGATGATGATGATGTCGTGGACCTCGCGGGGGGAGTGGCGGCGGCGGCGAGAAAAGAGGCGGCGAGAAAAGGAGGAGAAGAAGAAGAACAAAGAGGGAAAGTCGAATCGATTCTCGCGCTGGAGAAATTCTTCGCCGCGAGGGTGGCGCGAGGCGATGTCGAACGCGCGAAAAGAGATGTGACAGAATCCAAAAGGGAAACGAGCAAGGACGAATCAACAACATCTGTCGACAAAGGCGGCGGCGAAGACGCGATCGTCGAACAAAAGAAGCGAAAATACCGCGCTTGGCTCTTGAGAAACTACAAACTGTTCCTCTCGAGAATGATTTACGTGGCCGCTAACGACGCGACGGCAACGGATGCGACCAGGGTGGTGGCATTTTCCGGATTGATGGAAGTCGCCAGAGTTGGAGGGAAGAGGAATAGCGGCGGCGGCGGCGATGGGTATAGTAGTGGTGGTGTCGCGTTTGATAACGAAATTTTCGAACGAGCGTTGGAAGAGTGCGTGAAAAGTAAGCTGTGGTCAGACGCAACGCTTGGGATGCTGAAGAAACGGTATTTAGGGAGAGTGGACGTGCAGTATTACACGTATAAAGCCGTGGCAAGGATTGCCGGGAGGTTGGCAAGTGGCGGTTCAAAAAAGACGAAAGAAAAGGATGATGATGATGCGAATAAGACTTCTGCGGACATGGAAACGATGAGCGTAGAAATAGCGAGAAACTTGTACGACGTCATCTCGAACGTACCCGTCAATTTTGAGGATTACGATCCCGAAAGTAACAAAGCGACGACGGCGACCGCCACAAATTTGACGAGTAAAGAGGTTGATTTTGCCGCCATGCTTGGATTGTCGAGCGAAGATTTAGCCAAAGCCGCCGCAGGATCTAGTGGTGACACTACTGACATCAAAGAGAAAGTAGAAACGACGCCGTGGTGCCAAATGCCCTCGCAAACGCTCGATGTCGACGAACAAAACGAAGCAAAACGAAGGAAGAAGAACAACGAGAAAGACATAAAAAAGAAGAGCGATAAAGCGACGACGACAAACGTTTCAAAAATTAGCTGGACGGACGGGGTGAAGCGACGAAGAGCCTTTAGTGACGCCTGGATCGCGTTCTTACGTCTCCCAAACTTTCCGGAAGATGTCTACCGGAAAATTCTTGCTCGACTCCACCTAGACGTCATACCGCACCACGTCAACCCAGTTTTATTGTGCGATTTCTGTGTCTCGTCGGTAAACGTCGGCGGATTGATTGGCATGTTAGCGCTGCACGCGTTATTTGTCCTCGTCACCAAACATAATCTCGAATACCCGAAATTCTACGACCGGTTATACAACTTAATCAACGAAGATTCGTTTTACGCCAACGGCCGAAAGACGTTCTTTGAGTTAACGGACGTGTTTCTGAAATCGCCGGCGTTACCTGGATATTGCGCTGCGGCGTTTTGCAAAAAGTTTGGACGATTGAGCTTAAGCGCGCCTCCGGCTGGCGCGATGTTGTGCGTGTCATTTATTCACAACTTGATACGAAGACATCCCAAATCGTGTTTGCCGTTGATTCATAGAGACCGAGACGTGCTTGGCGGAAGCGGCGGCGGCGGCGGCGGCGGCGGCGTCAATATTGATAATGCGGACGAGGATAATGACAACGCTGCTACCGAAAGGAACGACGCGAAAGAAAAAATCAATGAACTTCGCAAATCCTCGTTCGATGAGGACCCGTACGATTTCTTTACGGAAGACCCGGCTAAATCTCGAGCACTAGAATCCTCTTTGTGGGAAATGACCGCGTTAGAAAACCATTATTTCCCTCAGGTCACTAAATTGGTCCAAATGCTCCGCATGGATCTCGGGGACCGAGTGAAAACGAAAGAAATCGATATTTCGGGTGGCGCCGAAGAACACTCGTTGTGTTCGGCGAATTATTATTCCCTCTTGAAAGAAGAGTTGGACGTTCGATTGAAGTCGGTGGCGTTGAAATACGGCACGATTGGGGATCTCGGTTTATTTCACTCAGATGAGTTCGTCTCAGCTGCTGGATTTGGCGACTTTATTCAATGGAAAGAAGACAATTAATACAATAGGTAGATAGGTGGATATTAGAGACGAGAGTGAGTGAGTAAGACTGAGAAACAATAATATGTAATACTACTAGATGCGTTAAAAGCTAAAAAAGCTAAGCTTTTCTCTTTTGTTACAACCAACTACAACACTTTTTCTCTGTTATTATTTTACTATCGCGCTGTGCTACGATTCAAACTAACTCTATCCTCGGCGAGAACGCCTCGAAAACAACCGTCACTGGTTCACCTCCGCTCCAAAAGATGTAATGCCTCGCCCAAATCTCCTCGTCCAAATCTTTGCATCCAAACGCTTTCGCCAGCCTTGCGTTCTTCCCTAAATACACTCTCCGCACTTCTCTATACAACTCTACGTTTTGCTTCCTTAAATTAGACCACATAGTTTCTTCTCTCTTTTTCATGAACTTGTCCAAAGCGTTCGCGTTCCACCACGAGCACGCGTAAACGAGCGGATACTCTTCTTCTTCTTCCAACGACAACCTCTTCGCGTCGTATCTCAAATACACTTCGCGTTGCATCAAAGGTCCTTTAATCTTCACCACATCCTCCGGTTGAGACGGGTCTCGTGAGCACGGTTTCATCCGTATGACTTCTACTTTCGTGTTTTCACCGTTATTACTGTTAATATCCTCTGTTACATCGTCTCCGTTGACCTCCGCGGCGGCGTCCTCTCCTCGCTTTTTCCCCGCATTTTGCGTCTTCCCTAACAAACTCAAGTGTCTGGTCACCGAGCCGTCTGAGAGCAAAAGCACTCTCCACGCGGGCGATAAGCGTTCGTAGACCAGCGACGTTGGTTGCATGGCTTCTCTTTCCGTCGCCGAATACGTTGGTGGGTCGTTCACCGCGTCGTAGCTGCTTTGCAACTGCGCGTGCAAAAGTTCAACCACCGTGTTGTCGTCGTCGTCGTCATTTTTTCCTCCTCCCGAAGCAAAGATTTTAAAGGTGTTGGTGTTCGATGCGAACGCGCTTCTTCTTCTTCTTCGCATTGCATTACTCAGGTTGGTGTTGCCTCCCCCCTCCCGCGAACCCGCAAAAACACTCGCTCGCGTTTTTGTTTCGAGAGTTGGTTTTGCCCAAAAGCGAAAAGAAAACGACATGACGACGACGACGATGACGATACTAAAAGCTCGTCGATAAATGGAAGAAAGCGCGCTCTGTTGTCAACACGTCACCACTTTTCTATGAGGAGTTTTAGTACTCAAAGCGACACGATGACGACGATGAATCCCGAATCGAACGTATCACTTGACGTCGCGTCCTTTCCGGCAGTACGCGTAAAACTTTCGACAGATCTACTCCTAGGATTTAAGATTCTGAATACTATAGTGTTGCTCCTTCTCTTAATCGGGGATTAGGCCTATAGTCGTTATCTTTTGGATGTCCGTACGAATCTTCGATATCAAATTTAATGTGAAGAGATTTCCCCGCACAATTAATTAAGGAAAAAAAGCCAAGGCAAAATAGTCGCTTTACTCGGAGGAGCGTCGACGACGACGACGACAGCTTTTTTGACGCCTCGTTGTTGTGTGTCTTCGGGGTCGTCGTCGTCGTCCGAGGGGGAAAAACGCATTCTTCTTCTTCGTCGTCGTCGTTTACGTCGTCGTCCTTTGGAACATCATCATCATCATCATCTTTGGAGGAGGAACATGCAGAGGAGCAGAGCGGGAAATGGGACGACTTTGACGACGACGACGACCGCAACGACGAGCAACAACAACGCGACAAAAGAAGGCGATGAGGAGGAGATCCCACTGGGGGTGACGATTCACGTGATGGAAGAAGATGCTTTGGGCGCGAAGAACGGGGGGGGTATTTTAAAACTCCGCACTCCGTCACAAATTCGAGAAGAAATCGAACAAAAGATACCCTTTTTAGCGGGAAAAAACGACGGCGCGAGAGGGCTTCGGATCAATTTCAAATTTGACGGCATCGATGGGTCGAACGACAGCGATTCGGGCGCCATACAGACTTTATACAGAAATGTAGATGTGCTGCCAATAGTACGTATGATTTATGACTCGATCGCGAACGACGAAAACTTATGCGCGAGAAACGTGATACCCGTATTGAGAGACTCGCCGTATTGGGACGGGGAAAGACGAGAAGAGAGAGGTGATGCTAATACTATTACAGAAGAAAGATCTCGTACGAAACGTTTCAATAACGTCTGCGTCGGTGGCACGTTTGACCACGCGCACGCCGGACACCGATTACTCTTAGCCTGCGCCGTGGCGGTGACTGAAAGACGGTTAGACGTCGGTATAACTAGCGAAGCGTTATTGGCAAACAAAAAATACAAAGACTATCTCCAAACGTATTCAAAAAGGGAACAGTTTTGTAAAGACTTCATCAAAGCATCCGCACCGGTTGGTTTAAGCGTAAATTTTGGCCCTTTAGATGAAAATTGGCCAATCGCAGCCACTCGAGAGGACGTGGACGCTTTAATAGTCTCCGAGGAAACCGTCGAAGGCGGTTTGAAGATAAACGAAGAGAGAGTGAAGAGAGGGTTTGGAGAGTTAGAACTCGTCGTCGTGGATGTGCTTGGGAAGAAAGAGAATAGTAGTAGCAGTAAACTGAGCAGCACTCGCTTGCGTGAACTCGAAGCCGAGCGACAGACGTGACGGTTTCACAAATTAGGTAAAAAGGAACTCTATCTATGTACTATCCATTTTGCTTCATTTATTAAATAAAACTACTCGTAAAAAGCGCGCGCGTGGCTCCCTCTCTCTCCCTCCTTCTTCGCGCATCCGACGCACACTCGAACGACTGCGAGAAGAAATGGGTTTCTCGTCGTCGACGATTCATAAAACGTCGAGCATTGACGCGCACTTTGCGCGCATCGTCATCACATCGAATTGGAAAAACAGACGAGTGTATCGAAACCGCGACGGCGTTTCTGTTATCCAGTGTTCGTCCTCCACCATCCCTCGCGGCGATACGGCTGGCGCGGTCATGAGCGTAAAAAGCATCCGACTCTCTCGCGGCGCGGACGATTTACTGAACATGACTTCGTTAGATCAAACCATCCGCGTGGAACCTTCGGACTGCTGCGGTTTGATAGGCCCGAACGGCTGCGGCAAAAGCAGTCTTCTCAAAGCTATTGGCGGATTAATCGAACACGACTCTGGAGATTGCGTCATCGCTCAAAACGTACAGTTGGGATATCTAGAGCAAACCGGTACGAGCGGTTCGACTTTGACGGTATACAAAGAAGCGACGTCAAAGATGGAGACTTTGAATCGATTGAAGAAAATGTTCGCGAGCGGTGGCGAAGAGTACGTATTCGAGAGCGCAGAGGAGGAAGCGAAGGCTCGAGCGGAATGGGAAAGAGTGGACGGAGATAACGCAGAGAAGAGAGTCAGTAACGTGTTATCTGGTTTAGGCTTCGATAAGAGAACATGGGCAACGCAATCGTGCGCGTCATTATCCGGCGGATGGCAAATGAGAGTGAGTTTGGCCAAGTTATTATTAAGTGAGGCGGGCGAGTGCGAAAAGTCTGGAGTGAACGGTGGTTTTTTGTTATTGGACGAACCTACCAATCATTTAGATTCAAACGCGAAGAAATGGTTACAAAATTGGATCAAGAAGTACAAAGGAACTATTCTTTTGGTGTCGCACGACGAGGAAGTGTTACGAGACGTGTGTACGAGAATTATAGAGGTGAAGAATAAAAAATTAGTCTCGTATCCCGGGTCATATGAGGAGTATTTGAGAGCGAAAGCCGCGAAAGCGAAAGAGGCGCAGAAGATACTCGAAAGGACAGGAAAAGAGACGAAGAAGTTGGAGACGTTTATAAGTACGTACGGCGCGAAAGCGACGAAAGCGAAGCAAGCGAAGGATAAGGAGAAAAAGTTAGAGAAGGCGTTGGAAATTTTGAAGGACGCAAAGGTCGACGCAGAGACGGCCGGGGCGATGAATGTAGACGAAGCCGAAGGAATGAATGGTAGTAGTAATGGTAGCGGCAGTAATAACATTTCGCTGAGATTGGCCGATCCTCCAAACACGACGAGGATGTACATTCAGACGAAAGGTTTGTGCGTCGGATACGAAGGTAAAGACGAACCAATCGCGACAAACGCGACGTTTGAAATCGAAAGAGGGAGTCGCATTTTGATTTGTGGACGCAATGGTGCCGGGAAATCCACGCTTTTGAAAACGTTAGCGAAAGTTATTCCACCAAAATTGGGGGAGTTGAGAGTGTCTGAAGACTGCGAATTAGGATATTTCGATCAAGATTTAGCGCAGAAATTACCCTTGGATAAGACTGGATTAGAGTACGTTCTCGATGTTGCTAGAGTTGGATCTGGCATTGGCTCCAAGAAAGCGACGATTACTGATCAAATGGCTCGGTCTGCGTTGGGATCTTTAGGCATCACCGGTACGGCCGCTATCGATCGATCCATCGGCGAACTTTCTGGAGGCGAGAAAGCGCGAGTCGCGTTAGCTGGGTTCATGTTGAAACCAGTCGATTGCTTGTTGTTGGATGAACCGACGAATCACCTGGACGTAAATAGCATCGACGCTATCACGAGTGCTTTACGAGATTGGAAAGGAGGCGTGATTTGTGTTACACACAACCCGCGATTTGCATCGCGATTAAAGCCGACTACCGTGGTCAGGTGCAGAGGCAGTGAAGACATGCAAGAAGGCGATACGAGGGCGATTGATGTCGAGTTATGGCCGGAAGGGAAAGTGATCACGGCTTCAGATTTATACGCTAGAGATAGCGAGGTTCAAGAATGCTCGATCGATAATGACGGTGGAAATGACGAAGCCGCTCAAGCAGCTGCCAAAGCGAAAGAACTCGAAGCGGCGGAACGAAAAGCGAAAGAGAAACGCAGAAAAGAAGCTGCAAACGCTCCAAAGATTATTGACAAGATTGAAAGAGCAATGGCAGTTTTGGACAAAGACATCGAAGCACTTTCCAAGAAAACGCTGGCGTGTGGCTCGGACGTTGCCGAAGCGATGAAATTGCAAAAGGAGATCGACGAGAAAACAGAGAAACGAGATGCGTATTTTGCCGAGTGGGAAAGGTTAGAAGAGTTGTTAATGGAGGTTGAAGAAGAACAAGCGGCGACAGCAGCGTAGTATTATAGCAGTACAAGTGTATTAATTATTGCAAAATAGTATGTGTTCATCCCTCGCTTTCGCGAGGAGGTGGAAACTCTTATTCTAAGTTTTGTTGTTGTTGTTGCGCATCGACGCTCTCAAAATCAAACTCTTCTTTTATTTGTACAGCGCATTCTTCGGCGCAATTGATGGCGTCGCGGAAATTTTCCGAAGAGCAGACGATAGCCATCTGCAGATCGCCTTTCATGCACGAATTTTGGCGAATAGAGATCGCACACCGTCCATTCGAGTGATTCAAAGGGTTTCGCTCGAAGCTCGCTTGGTTGATACCCACGTTTTTCCTACGTTGCTGGGTGATTTTTTCGCGAGCATTGGAGGCGATACGTTTCAAGCCAGTGACGAGTTTTTCGCGAGGGATGGTAATTTTCGGGCCTCTCAGTTGAATCGGTCCGTCACGCGCCGCTTTGCTCGTCAACGAGGCGACTTCCAAAGACTTGCTTCGAGATCGCACGGCGTTGACACATCGATTGATGTCCAAAGGGAACTCTGTGACTTCGATGAAATCTTTGACGATGTCGCATTTGGAATGTGCTTTTTGTTGTGGTTGCGATTGCTGCAGCTTGGCGTCGACGACAATAGTCTCTTTCTGCTCTTGGATTTCATTAGGACGTAATGATGGTTCTGCTATCATCGTCACCGTTCTCGTCGTCGTTTCTGTCGTCGTTTGTTCGCTTTGCGCTACGAACGCCGTGGTGACGTCGTTGTTGAATTTCATCGAGTCGGCTGTGGCGGCAGCAACTGTAGCTGCAGACGTCGTCGCCAACGACACTTCCGTCGTGGCTGGCAGCGTCTCCGATTCTCGGTTCACGTCATCGTCCAATCGCAGAGAAACTGATGACGCCAATAGGCGCAATGGATTTCGTACGGTACCGCCAGATCTTTGCATTTCATCCATGTATTTCGGAATGTCTTCGTTGGTGACGGTGTCAATCGCGGTATACATACCATCCTCGTTCACACGAGCGTATCTGCGCTTTTTAATCGGAAGATGGAAGAGAGAGTTGGTGTTCTGATTTAAATTTCTACCTTGTTGTTGCTGATGAAGCGTCGCGGCCGCTTCGGCGACGTCATCGTCGTCGTCATTTACAATCTCGTCAAGCAAGATGACGCGCTTCTTGTAATTCGTGCGCTTCCTCGTCGGTGGTACTCTCGATACATTCGGCATCGGGGCGTTATTACGTGCTTGTTCAGTAATACCTTCTCCTCGCGGCCGTCCTCTCGTTTCCCCCGTCTTCAAATTGAAGCCAGCTGTTTTCAGATTGGTCGTTAACACCAATTTCAACTTTGGATATTTGTTCAAAGCAAATCTCTCGATGTCTTGTTGGTCGTTTTTAATCCTGTTCGGAACTTTCTTGTTAGCCGCGCGAACACCTCCTTTCAGCGGCTTGCTTTTGGCGCCACCAAGGCCTTTGGAGAGTTCCAAGAGAGCGCCTGCTTCTTCTTTCTCCACCGTGTAATCGCGGTAAATGCGAACACCGCACGCGTTGCACAACTTCAAATCTCCGACGCTTCTCCAGCACGGCGTGATTTTCGTACCACACAGCATGCACGGCCCTTTTCTGTACTTTCTCTTCTTTTTCGGTTCTTGTTCTTGCTGAAGCAGATCCTCTTGAAGTGCAGCCGCCTCGGTAGGCACTGACTTTGTTCTCTTGGCCTCACCGAAGAGCTGTTGCTCGAGCCATTTCGCTCTACGCTCCTCGAGCACGGCAGGGTCGGTTTCTTCATCAATTTCTGGATATTCCTCAGACTCATTATCATTATTATTATTATTATTATCTTCTTCTTCTTCTTCGCGCGCCATGTTCGTTTCCTCGTCCATCTCTTCCGCAGCGGCTAAAATCAAATCAAGTTCTCGTTCGCGTATTTGCATGTCCTTTGGATCGTCAAACGACGCCTTCACCTTATCGTGCGTGTGCTCGTTGATGTATACGGGTGCGCCATTTGTAACGGTTTTCTTCGCAGGGCAGCCTCGAAATGTGCACTTGTAATACGATCGAGGAGCCAAATCATGTTTGAGTTGTTTTTCTCCGTATTTGTGCCAGTTGTAGCCGTCGTCATCGGTTCCTCCATTCCTCGGGGGATGGACTACTCTCAATTCATCTCTCGCTTTTTCCAACGAAGCCGGGTTATTGCTATTCCCCGTGTATTGGCCTTGTGTACTCCTCCGTCGTCTTTTTGACTCCTGATGTGGTTGTTTCCACGTCGGTTTGACATATCCGCCAATTTTTGGCAATGGGAGGTCCGGAACTTGTACTTGTTCATGTTTCGGCAACGGAAGGATCGGGCTTAGGGACACGGCTGCCGGCAAATTCTTTCGTGCTTCTTTTTTATCCATGTTAAGCGCGTTGCCGAGAATGCCTTCGAATTTCCGGGACTCTGCTCGTAAGTCGTGGTTATCTTGTTCTAACGAGCCCGCCGCCGCTTGGTTGTCCAATTCGTTCTTTACCGCGTTCACTAATGCGTTCGATTTGATTTCGACGTCCATCTCTTCCATCGTAGGAGAAATACGTTTGGTGTTAGATCGAACCGATTTAGCTCCCTTAGGTATCGGTCGTCTTTTGAGTTGTTGATCGAGCAGGTACTGCTGGCGCTCTTGTTTTTCGCGCAGTTCTTTTTCTCGATGCTCTTTGAGCAGTTTTTCTAGTCTTTCCTTCTCCTTAGCCGGCGAATCTGACGCTTCGACTCGCTCGTTCGTATCTTCCTCCTCCTCCTCCTTCTCCTCTTCGTCCAGCGTGTAGTCAACTCCCAATAGACGCTTTTTCTGCGATAACGTCGCCAACTTTGCTTCAAACTTTTTCTTTTCAACCTCGCTTGCAAAGGCTTCTTTTGGAAATGCAACTGGTTCGTCTCCCGGGTACGCGCCACCGAGCTTTTCTTTGGCTTCTAATAAGGCCTCTTTTGTCGGCGGTTTCTCTACTATATTCAACTCTCTCAACTGGTATCGATACAGCGGTCGCAACAACGCTTTTGGTTCAAATTTCGTCCTTTTGCACGCGTACCAGTGATTTTTCACAGCGTTTTCTGGTCTCCCTGGTACAACCTTTGCCAACGCGGCCCATCTCGTACCCAACGCGCGATGGCCTTCGACTATCATCATCTCTTCTTTCGTGCTCCACTCACCTTTTTTGATGCTTGGCGAGAGGTGATTGATGTACCGATCGCGACACTGTTTCCCTTTCCGGTTACACATGAGTTGCGCGACAAACGACCACTTCTTCGACCCGAATCGCTCGACTAAAGCCGCTAACCGGTCATCTTCTTCCGTCGTCCACGATTGGTGCATGCCTTTACCTCCTCCGATTGCCTTGGCTTCCTCTCTCGCTTGTTTTCTCAACTCTACCATGGTCAGGCCGGTGATGTCCTTCACCGGCCGACCTTTCCTCTTTACGTTTTTCGTCGCGCCGTCGTCATCCATCTCGATCGATTTTCGCTGTCTTTTCACGCCTTTTTTCACGAATGTTTCCGCATCCACCGACTTTTCTTCTTTACTTCCTCCTTCTTTTTCTTGTTCCTCTTTCTCGCTTCTTCCGTCCGAGTTGTTCGGCGGCGAAAATCTCGAATATTCGTTTCCATCTTCTGAAGAACGGTTTTCTTTTTGGGACATGACATCGTGATTGACCGGCGCTTTTTTTGACTCCGGCGACAAAGTCGCGCGAATCTGATGCGATTCGCGCTTTCCTCCGTCGAGCTTTTCGACCTCCGCGTTCCTCGCGTCCCCGTTGTTGGTTTCCATCATCCCGCGCGGCGGTGCGTGCCTCTTTTTTTGGAGCGCGCGATCGAAGAGACGACGACGACAGTGGTGCGCGTGTGTTCTTTGATTCGCTCAAAACGCCTCTCTTTCTTCTGGTAGGGAAATGATGATCACAAACGGGATCGCAATTTGTACTGATGAGAAATTCCCTTTAAACGAAGAAAAACACGTGCACTCTCTTCCAAACCAAAACGACGCGTCTCTAAAGCTCCTCGCTTTTACCGAAACCGAGAACAAAACGAAGAGGCGACGATCGATCGATCGACAAAACCTCCTCCCCTTTCGAACCCCAAAAAGGGTGGACGGTCGACGCGAGCGCGCGATCAGAAGAGAGGAGATCAGATCGACATTTTATTTCTTATTTCTTATTTTTTTCTTTTACAAAACCCTAAATAATCGTACAAAAAAAGACCATTGTATCTCTCAGGGCACCTCTGAAACCGGGGCTGGCGCGTCGGGCGCGTCGGGCATCTCTCGATCTCCTTCACCTCCATCTTCGGTATCCTTCGCTTCTTCTTCGGTATCCTTCGCCTCTACGCGCGCTACTTCCTCCTTCTTCGCATCTGGTTGTTGTTGTTGTTGTTGTTGTTGTTCTGGTTCTAGTTCTTTTTCTTCTTTTTCTTCTAGCGTTTCCGCGCTCGTCGTCGCTCCAGTTCCTTTCTCGTTTGCGTCTTCACCTGTTCCCCCATCTCCTCCATCCATCATCTCGTTGATTTTCTTCTCGACTTCTCTCTCGACTTCTTCCAACATTTTTTGCACCTCCTCTTTACTCACCTCGTCGTCCTCCCCAACCGCCGGTAAATACATGGCTCTTTTCCTCGCTTCGTTTTCTTTCTTATTCAACGTCGGATCTTCTTCGTAATTCTCTTTCGGTGCGGTCATCGTGAATCGAGGTCTTTGGATGTTCAACTCCGGTCTCGCGGCTTCGCGATTGACGATGACGTACAGCGAGGCGAGTTCCCAAAACAACGACTCGACGTCTACCTTGTCCGGGTTGGTTTGTTCGATGCATACCTTTTGAATTTGGAGCATGCGGTCGAGCTTTTGTTTCAACGGTTTCTCTGGGAATACCTGATTTATCGAGCGCACGTGATGGAGAAATATAAAATGTCAGTCGTTCACGAGAACGCGATGCATTGACGAAGAAGCATCATCGAACGCGCGGCGCTCGCATTCGAATGTGCAAACACCACCATTTTTGCCCTCTCAATGTACTCAACGAGAGAAACGCGTACCTTTGAGTTATCGTTCAGCCACAGTTCCAGCCCGAGCGCTAAATCGTACACGCTTCCAATTTCGAACGCCTCTGGATCGTCTTTCCGTTTTTCCTTCAGTTGTCTCAGCGTTTCTCGCATCACGTTTCGCTGCGCGTTCACTTGTTCTTTCGATTTACCCCCTTTTGGATCCCCCCCGTCTTTCTTCTTCGCCTTCGGTTCGCGCTTTTTCCGTTCCGTGCCGTCTTTGTTCAGCGTCACCATTATTATTATTATTATTCGTATTATTCGTTTTATTATCAAAAGGTCGTCAGGTCTTTGTCCGTTTTGTGTTCTTCTTCTTCTTCTTCTTCCGTGTGTGTGTGTGTCAACAAACGCTTTTAAAGTCGCGTCAAAAAAGAAAGCTTTGAGTGATGCTTTTAGATGATGATGATGATGACGATGAGGTGCTCTCTCTTCTTTAGAGCGAAAAAAAGTCTTCAAAAGCGCTTTTTTTCACA
>MDTG01052696.1_pt1 | contig 13101 bp, 13 predicted proteins | sample 811421 | NCBI WGS metagenome assembly MDTG01 (sample SAMN05326645, study PRJNA326480) | marine metagenome | isolation source: seawater | place: Pacific Ocean: South East | collected 2011
AGCATTATCATTCGTTTTACTAGCAACCTCTTTAACCATTTGAGCACCCATGTTTTCAAATTTATCTTCCAATTCAATTTCTTTAGCTACGGAAACGCCATCTTTTGTTGTTCTTGGAGCTCCATAAGATTTATCCATAACAACATTTCTTCCTTTAGGACCTAATGTTACCTTAACTGCGTTAGCTAAAGTGTTAACACCAGTTAACATCTTTGATCTTGCTTCTGTATCAAACTTAATTATTTTTGCCATATTGTTCTCCTATTTAAATTATTTTTTACCTTTTGAAATTCCCATAATGTCTGACTCTTTCATAATACTATATTCTTTACCGTCTATTTTTACTTCTGTGCCAGACCACTTTCCAAATAATACTGTGTCACCAACTTTAACGTCCATCGGTGTAAGTTTTCCATCTTCATTTTTTGATCCTGGCCCAACAGCTACAACCTCACCTTCTTGAGGTTTTTCTTTTGCCGTATCTGGTATAATTATACCCCCAGCAGTTTTTTCTTCGCTATCTAGTACTTTTATAAGTACACGGTCGTGTAAAGGTCTAAATTTCATTTTAATCTCCTGTTTGTACAGCAGATATGGTTAGTTTTATTGAAATTTCAAGGGAAGAATACACAAATAGGCTAAAAGTCTTGATATTGCTATATTTTATTAACTTTATATAAGGTAATTAAAGGACAATTTAATTTGAAAAAACTAGACCACTTAAAGAACATTGCTAATAATTATGATCATTTCATTATTGATCTTTGGGGGGTGGTCCATAATGGGATCAGACCTTACCAGGGGGCAATCGAAGTAATAGAAGAATTATATAATCAAAAGAAGAATTTTTGTTTTTTATCAAATGCACCTAGACCAGTAAATGACGTAAGAAAGTTCCTTATAGAAAAAATGAAAATTGATGAAAAATTTCTAACAAATATACTGACTTCAGGTGAAGCGGCTATCAATTCAATAAAAAACTTTAATTACGGTAAATTTTTTTTTCATTTAGGCCCAGAAAGAGATAGTAAAATTTTTCAAGGACTAGAAAATTATAAAACAAAACTTGAAAAATGTGATTATATATTATGCACTGGTCTTTACGATAATCAAATGACAAGACTAGAATTTTATGAAGAACTACTTAAAAACAGTTTGGATAAAAAAATGATCTGTACAAATCCAGACTTGATTGTTGATCGGGGCAATTTGCAAGAATATTGCGCTGGAGCTGTCGCTCAATTATTTGAAAGTAAAGGCGGAAAGGTGATTTATTTTGGCAAACCTTACAAAGAAATTTACAATTCAATTTTAAAAGAAAACGATAAAGCTTTAATAATTGGAGATAATTTAAGAACAGATATAAAAGGAGCTAATTTAATTAAACAAGACTCTTTATTCATATTAGGCGGAATTCATAAAAATGAAATCAAAGGTGACGATGATTATAATAAAATTTTAAATAAATATAATGTTGAAGCAAGCTTTGCTCAAGAACAATTAACCTGGTAAAAATGAAAATATTTAAAAATACCTCTATCAACAAAATTTATAAAAATTCAGTAATAGCTATTGGAAATTTTGATGGAGTACATATTGGCCATAAAAAAGTTTTAAAATCAGCTTTTAAAAGAGCGAAAAAAACGAAAACAAAATTCGGACTTTTGACTTTTGAACCTGTTCCGGTAATGTTTTTTAATAAAAAAATTACTAATCATAGATTAGACGTTCAAGCACAAAAAATTTCAAATTTAAAGAAAGAAAAATTAGATTTTGTAATTATTCAAAAATTTAATAGAAAATTTTCAAAGTTAAGTTATCAAGAATTTATCTATAAAGTATTGTATAAAAAAATTAAATGTAAATATTTATATGTCAGTAAAAATTTTAGATTCGGAAAAAAAAGAGAGGGTGATGTCTCTAAACTTAAAAGATTTGAGAAAAAATATTCATATAAGACCATTATCACTCCTCCTTTAACTAAAAAGAAAAAAACTGTTTCCTCTACAATAATTAGAAAGTTATTAAAACGTGGTGAAATAAAAAAAGTCAATTTTTTGCTTAATAGAAAATGGGAAGTTATTGGAAAAGTTGTTAGAGGCTCTCAGAGAGGAAGAAAAATAGGCTTTCCGACTTGTAACGTTTTATTAAAAAAATATGTAATACCAAAATTTGGTGTATATGCTGTAAATGTTAAAATAAACAATATTTATAAAAAAGGTATTGCAAACATAGGTTACAGACCTACTTTTAATGGAAAAAAACTTTTATTAGAGGTAAATATTTTTGGAATTAAAAAAAACTTATACAATAAAAAGATCAATGTGGTATTTAATAAATTTATAAGACCTGAAAAAAAGTTTAAGAATATAATAGAGTTAAAAAATCAAATAAGAAAAGATATAAAATTAGCAAAATAAAATGTCCAAAGACAGTTTACAGCTCCCAAAAACAGCTTTTTCGATGAAGGCTAACCTTCCCAACAAAGAGCCCGATATAATTGAAAAATGGGAAAAGAATAATCTTTATAAAAAATTAAGAAAAAGGGCGAAAGGAAAAAAGAAGTTTATTCTTCACGATGGCCCGCCATATGCCAATGGGCATATTCATATGGGAACTGCTCTTAATAAAATTTTAAAAGACATGATTACCCGTTTTCATCAAATGGATGGCAAAGATTCAATTTATGTTCCGGGATGGGATTGTCATGGATTGCCAATAGAATGGAAAATTGAAGAACAATATAAAAAAAATAAAAAAAACAAAGATGACGTTCCAATAAGAGATTTTAGAAAGGAATGCCGAGATTTTGCAAGTAAATGGATAGAAATCCATATCAAAGAATTTAAGAGATTAGGGGTGGTTGGAGACTTTGAAAATTACTACTCTACAATGAGCTATAAAGCCGAAGCACAAATTGTTAGAGAATTAGGAAAATTTTTATTAGACAAAAGTTTATATCAAGGTTTCAAACCTGTTCTATGGTCAACAGTCGAAAAAACCGCTTTAGCCGATGCCGAAGTGGAATATTTAGACCACTTATCAAGTACAATTTACACGGCATTTAAAGTTAAAAATACTGATAAAGATTTCTTAAAAGACTCAAATATCATTATATGGACAACTACTCCTTGGACAATTCCAGCTAATAAAGCTTTAGCGTTTAATAGCAATATTGATTATTCATTAATTGAAATAGAAAAAACAGATTTTTTTGATAAATCCAAAATCGTGGTAGCCACAGAATTAGTTAATAGTTTAATTTCATCTTGTAAAATAAATAAATTTAAAATATTAAAAAGTTTCAAAGGTGATGAATTAAAAAAAACTACGTGTAATCATCCATTATTAAAATTGGGGTTTAAACATGAAGTTCCTTTATTAAATGCTGGTTTTGTTAATTTAGAACAAGGGACCGGAATAGTTCATTGTGCACCTAGTCATGGTCCAGATGACTTTAATTTGTGTTTAAAAAATAATATACCCTCAAAATATACAGTAGATGACTCCGGACGCTATACAAAAGAAATACCTTTTTTTGATAATTTACATGTATTTAAGGCTGACAAAGAAGTAATCCAAAAACTAAAAGATGAAAAAATGCTTCTTTCAACTGACAAACTTCAACATAGCTACCCTCATTCTTGGAGATCAAAAGCACCATTAATATATAGAGCTACTCCACAATGGTTTATTTCAATGGAAAAACAATCTTTAAGAAAAAAGGCAATACAATCAATTAATGAGACTATTTTCTACCCGAGTAAAGGAAAAGAAAGGCTGTTGTCGATGATCGAAGGTAGACCTGATTGGTGTGTATCTCGACAAAGAGTTTGGGGAGTACCTTTGCCAATTTTTATAAATAAAAAAACCAAAGAGCCCCTCCGAGATAAAAAAGTAATTGATAGGATTGCAGAAATTTATGAAAAAGAGGGTTCTGACTGTTGGTTTACTGATGATCCTCAAAGGTTTCTTGGAACAAATTATAAAAAAGAAGATTTTGATCAACTTAAAGATATAGTTGAAGTTTGGTTCGATAGTGGATCAACACATAGCTTTGTGCTTGAACCCAGGAAAGATTTAAAATGGCCTGCTGATATGTATCTTGAGGGTTCAGATCAACATAGGGGATGGTTTCACTCTTCACTTTTAGAGTCATGTGGCACTAGGGGAAAAGCCCCGTTTAAAAGCATCCTATCTCATGGGTTTGTTGTTGATGGTAAAGGTATGAAAATGTCAAAATCAGCCGGCAATGTAATATCTCCTGAGGAAATATTAAAAAATTTTGGAGCAGATATTTTAAGGGTATGGGTTACTGCATCAGATTATGCAGAAGATTTGAGAATTGATAAAACCATATTAAACCAACATGCTGAGTCTTATAGAAAAATTAGAAATACTTTTAGGTTTATACTTGGAAATATTCAAGATAATTTTCAAAAAATAGAAATTAAGGATTTGAATGTAAAAGATCTTCCTGAGCTTGAAAGGTATATTTTACATAAAATATTTATTTTAGATATAAATTACAAAGAAAACTTAAAAAATTATAACTTTCATAAATTATACAAGGAACTTTTAAATTTTTGCACCCTAGATTTATCATCCTTTTATTTTGATATTAGAAAAGATGTTCTTTATTGCGATAGTAAGAATTCAGAAAAGAGAAAAAATTGTATAACAGTTTTAAATATATTACTAGAATGTTTACTAAAATGGTTTGCTCCAATTCTAGTTTTTACTACAGAAGAAATTTATAATTTGGTTGAAAAATCAGAAACCAGTATACATGAATTGCAATTTCCAGAAATGAAGTCTGAGTTTAGAGACGATACTTTAGCTGAAAAATGGAAAAATCTATATAAAATAAAACAAGAAGCAAATATAGCCATTGAAGAAAAAAGATCTTTAAAAGAGATAGGTTCTAGTTTAGAGGCAGAAATAGAGATTTTTACAAACAGCGAAAATTATAAACTTTTAGAAAAATTAGATTTACCCGAGTATTTCATCACTTCAAAAGCTAAACTTTCAAAAAATACTGCTGACACAAAAGAGACAATAATCAAGGTTAAAAAAACAAATGGTGAAAAATGTCCAAGATGCTGGAAGATACTTGAAAACAAATGTTCTAGATGTGCAGAATTTTTATAAAATAAAGCTACTTAAATAACCTCAATGAAATTAATCAAAGAAAATTATTTATTTTTAATTTTGATATTATCACTATTCTTCCTGGATAGGTTCACCAAAATGAAAGCTATAAATATTTTAGAAGATAGTAATTATCTATTTATTAACGATTATTTAAATTTAAATTTAGTTTTTAACACGGGAATAGGTTTTGGCCTTTTTAGTCTGAATGCAGGAATTTTTTATAATATTATATCATTTTTGATATTATTTATAATTTTGATTTTGGTATTTATCATGATCAAATCGAAAATACGTGAAAAAATATTTTTCTCATTCATAATTGGAGGTGCAATAGGAAATTTATATGACAGGATTATATTTAAAGCAGTCCCAGATTTTATAGATTTTCATATAGAAGATTTTCACTGGTTCATTTTTAATATTGCAGATATTTTTATATCATTTGGTATTATATTCATGATATTAAATGAGATAATATTTAAAACAAAAAATGAGAATTAAATTAATATTAATATTTGTATTATTTCTTATTACATCCTGCGGTACTTCAGAAGTCAGTAAAGCTCTGAGAAATGAAAAAACTCGAACAACCGATGAATTTTTAATTGAAAAAAGAGGACCACTATCTATGCCGCCAAAAATGGGTGAACTACCTAAACCTAAATCGAATAATAATAATAAAGATAATAAAAATATTTTAGGTTCTATAAATGAAAGCTCAACTACAGATAAGAAATCTGAACTGGAAAATATTTTACTTGAAGAAATTAAAAAAGATTAATGCCATATCAAAATAATATTAATTTAGAAATTTTTACTTTAAATGATAAATTTAAACATTTAAAAAATAATAATAAAAAAATATTTTTTAACTCAATTAAAAAAGCAAAAAACAATATTAAAGAAAAAAAAAATGTTTTTTACTCATTTTCAAATAATTTTAAATTTAATTTTAATTTTAGTGAATTAAAAAAATATAAAAAGTTTAATAGAATTGTTATTATTGGCTTTGGCGGATCAATACTTGGCGCACAAGCTATAAATTGCTTTTTAAAAACAAAAATTAAAAAAGATATGATTTTTGTTAATAACCTTGACCTTAATCAAATCAATAAATTAAATAAGTATAAAGATTTAAATAACTCATTATTTTTAATTATATCTAAATCAGGAACCACAATTGAAGTTCTATCAATAATTAATTCTATTAAAAATAAAGCTAAATTTAATCAAAATAACTCATTAATAATTACGGAGGACAAAAAAAGCTATCTAAGCACATTTGCAAAAGAATACAGGATCAAAACTATTGTCCATCGAAATTATATTGGGGGCAGGTACTCTATTTTTTCAGAAACAGCCCTAGTTCCTTGTTATTTAATGGGGGTAAATATTTTTAAGTTAAAAAAAAATATATTGAATTTTCTGAATAAAAAAAAATCTTCTTTAGTAAAAAATTTAATTAACTTATCTAAGATTTATGACTCAAAAAAAATTAACTCTCTTGTATTATTAAGTTACTGTGAAGACCTGGAGTATTTTTTGCTATGGTGCCAACAACTTATTGCAGAAAGTTTAGGTAAAAAAGGCAAAGGCATAATACCTGTGATCTCGACAGCACCTCGAGATCATCACAGCCTCCTTCAATTTTATCTAGATGGACCTCGGGATAATTTCTTTTATATTTTTTCTTTGAAAGAAAGAAAAAAATCAAAAAAAAATAGAGGCCTATTCATACAAGCATTGAATAATAAAAATTCGCATGAAATTTTAGAAAATCAAAAAAATGCAATGATATCCTTACTTAAAAATAAAAAAATACCCTTCCTGTCCTTAGAGCTGAAAAAAAGAAATGAAGAAACTATCGGTGAATTATTTTCATATTTTATTTTGGAGACTGTTTTCATGGGTGAAAGTTTAAAAATCAATCCATTTACCCAACCAGCTGTTGAACAATTGAAAGTATTAACCAAAAAAAATTTATTTAAAAGGACCCAAAGATAATTTTTGACCTGCCATAATTCTTTTCTAGTTCAACTTTCAAAAAATTATTAAACTCTTCATCACATTTTCTTTCCCGATGAATGATTATTTTATGATATTTGTTTAATATTTTTTTTACTTTAATCATACTAATAACATCCAAATATGAATTATCTTTAAAAGGAGGATCTAAAAAAACCAAATCAAATTTCTCCTTACTTTTAAAATTTTCAAGATAATTTTTAATATCTTTCGATATAAGATTTACTTTGTTTGTCATTTTTAAATCATTTATATTTTTTTTTAAAATTGATAAAGCAATTGGGTCTTTCTCTACGAAAACAACTTTGTTTACATTTCTTGACAAACATTCAATTCCGAATGATCCTACTCCAGAATATAAATCAAGAATATTTGCTTTATCTAAATTGAGCTTTGTTTTTTTTCCATGAGTAATAATATTAAAAATATTTTCCCGCACATAATCTCTTAGTGGTCTTGTGATTATTGAATTAATATATGATATTTTTTTTCCTTTGAATTTCCCACTTATTATTCTCATACTTTTTTTATTACTCTCCAACCAATATCTTTTCTATAAAAACCATTTTTCCAATTAATCTTTTTAATTAATTTTATTATTTTTTTTCTAATCTTATTAAAATTAAATCCCTTAGAAACAATATTTAAAACTCTTCCACCAGTAGAAAAAATATTCCCATTACTTTCTCTAGTTCCTGCGTGAATGACAAATAAATTTTTTTTGTCATTTATATTCTTCATTTTTATAAGTTTGTTTTTACCATATTTTCCCGGGTAACCTTTAGAACATAATACGATTGTCATACATTTACTTTTTTCCCAACTTAACTTTAATTCTTTTAATTTATTTTTCAGAGAATAGTTTATAATTTTAATAAGGTCGGTTTTAAGTCTAGGTACTATAACCTGACACTCAGGATCTCCCATCCGTACGTTGTACTCAATTAAATATGGATTTTTATTTTTGATCATTAATCCAACGTATAGAAAGCCTCTATAAAATTGCTTTTTATCTTTTAATGATTTCAAGGTTGGCTTTACAATTCTTGTAATAATTTTTTTTTCCAATTGTTTATTAATAATTGGTGCTGGAGAATAAGCACCCATACCACCAGTGTTGGGTCCTCTCTCCTGTTCATAAACCTTTTTATGATCTTGAGCAGTTCCAAATTTAATAAAGCTTCTTTTATCTACGATTAAAAAATAGCTAGCTTCCTCACCTTCTAAAAACTCCTCAAGTATTACTTTGCTTGAACTTTTAAACTTACCCTTAAATATTTGTTCTGAAATTTCAAAAGCTTTTTTCTTTGTATTACATATAACTACACCCTTACCAGCCGCTAACCCATCTGCTTTAACAACAATAGGTAGACTAAACTTATCAATTGAATTTTTAAAATCCTCCTTGTTTTTGCAAATTTTAAATTTTGCAGTCGGTATGTTGTACTTTTTACAAATTGATTTCATAAATGCTTTGGAACCTTCAAGCTGAGAAGCAAATTTATTTGGACCGAAAACTTTAATTTTATTTTTCTCAAGAAAATCGACAATGCCTTTAACCAAAGGTTCTTCAGGCCCAACAACAACAAGTTGAATATCGTATAATTTAAGAGTCTTTAGTAATAATTTAAAATTAAGAAAATTTATATCTATATTTGTAGCTAATTTTGCTGTTCCAGCATTTCCTGGGATACAAAAAATATTGTTTGCCAGGGTTGATTCTTTTAATTTTCTGCACAAAGCATCTTCCCGACCCCCACTTCCAATTAAAGCAATATTCATATTTAAAGATTTGTTATATATTACTTAAATTATGGATGGAATAAAAGCAAAGTTAAAATATTTAGCTAATACTTTTGAAATTATTGATAAAGGTGACTATGTAGAATGCGCTGTATCAAAAAAAAAAATTCCATTAGATAAACTTAATTATTGGAATGTAGATCTTCAAGAAGCATATTTTTCACCGTTAGAAGCAAAACAAAGATTCGACAAATTAAAATAATTTAAATTCAAATATAAGCTATTTCCATCTATTATGTGTTAAAATCCATTGACTAGGATCTTTTAAAATAAGTTTTTCAATAATTTTATTGATTTCCTTTGTCATAAGTTCTTTATCATTTTTCTCAGCTTCTGAAAATTTGATAGGATCTAATACCTCCATATTAAATGTATCATCATTGGTTCTTGAAATATAAACTGGAACAATATCACAATTAAAACGAGAAGATAATTGCGCAGGTAAAGTCGTGGTGTGAGCTTCACCATTGAAAAAACTTATTCTTGGACCTTCACTTACTCTTTGATCTACCATTAACGCAACGCTATAACCATTTTTCATATATTCTAAAGACTCTTTTACACCATTTAAACCTTTTTTAATTTGATTTTTACATACAAAAGTTTTTCTAAGGTATTCCATAAAAGGATTTAAAAACATATTATTTAAAGGCCGGTAAATTGTTGCCAGTTTAATTTTGGCCTTAGTCAGTTCCATAGACATCAATTCATAATTTGCAAAGTGACCAGAAACAAATATTACAGGTTTATTTTTTTTTAATATCTCGTTTAAAGACTCTTTATTTTTGATATTTATGTGATTAGATTTTTTTTTAAATGTACCAAGATAAATATACTCTATAAATGTTTTCCCATAATTGGACCACATTTTTTTTATTATTAGCTCCTTATCTAATTCACCTATTCCAGGCTTTATTCTATCTAAATTGTTTTTAATAATTTTTTTAGATTTAAATATATTTCCTATTTTCTCGAAAATAAAAGAAAAAAATATTCTACTCAATTTTAAACCAATAATTTTTGATATAATATAAAATGAGTAAATAATTACCGACTGAAAAAAGTAATAAATTTTTTTGATCATAAATTTCTCAACAATTCCTTTTCAAAATTTTTATTATTTACTATTTTAAGATCAACAGAAACATAATCAATTTTTTTTAAACCCAATTGTTTAATTCTAAAAAAATCTTTTTCTGTGGTAATTAATTTTAAACCTTTCTTTTTGGCTCTAGATACTAAATTTTCTAACTCTCTTTTAGTATAATTATAATGATCAGGAAATGAAATCTCCTCTTTAATTTTAAAACCTGTATCTTTTAATAATTTAAAAAAATTTTCCGTATTTCCTATCCCGGCAAATGCTAGTATTTTTTTACTTTTAAATTTCTTTAAATTTTTAATTACATATTTTGATTGATAAATTTCGATGTTATTTGATACAGATTTTAATTTTTTTTCAAAAGCAATATTACGTTTTCCATTAATCACTGCTATTTGACAACTTTTAACTTTTTCTAGTTGTTCTCTTAAAGGCCCTGCCGGTAATAAAAAACCGTTACCTATTAGATCTGAACTATTAAAACATATAATATTACAATCTTTAGTAATGGAGACATCCTGCAGACCATCATCCATTATAATTACATTATTATTTTTTGCTTCTGCTTTTGAAATAGATAAAGTTCTCTGTTTATCAGTAAAAAAATGCTTGACCTTATTTTTTGTAAAACTGATCTCATCTATATGATCACTGTAATACTTTCTTATAATTGCAGGTTTAAATTTTTTCTTTTTAAGTAAGTTATAAATATAAATACTTAAAGGAGTTTTACCCGTTCCACCAAGGAAGATATTTCCTACACAAATTATTGGAATATTAAATCTATGTTCCGTAGTTACATAAGATTTGAAAATATTAAATGTAAATGTAATTAAAGACAGAGGAAATAAACAAATAGAAAAAAAATTAATATTATTCCAAAATTTAGGTTTTTTAAATTTCATTTTTTTAAATTTAAAATTTCTTGTGTCGTTAGCTGCAATACCTTTTTTCCATAATCGTTCAGCTCTTCGACATTTACATTATTTGCATTAAGCTTATTATTAAAATCTTTTAACAAGTTTTCTGATAACTCTATTTCATCATTTACTTGATAAGCAATTTTTTTGTCATTTAAAAATTCATAAATTTCCTTAAAATTTGATACATAAGGACCATGATATATCTTGCATCCACATTTAGCGGGTTCTATTGGATTTTGACCACCTACTTCAATAAGTTTTTTGGAAAATGATTTGCCCATAAAAATACTATTACAATTGTAAAAATATTTTGTCATTTCACCCATAGAATTAACAATAAGTATCTCAGAGTCTTTCAATATATCACTTTCTTTTTCAACAATTTGACTTTTCAATTTTAAATTTCTACAAATTTTATCAATATTTTTTGATCTTATAATATGACGTGGTATTATTATTGTAACTAGTTTTATACCTTGCTGTTTAATTAAAGAGTGTGATTTCAAAATTATTTCTTCTTCTCCAGGATGTGTGCTTGCCGCACACCATAAATAAAAATTTTTGAAAAAAGAATTCAAATCATTACTTTTACTCTCATTAGATAAAGTTGCACAGAATTTTAAATTTCCTATAAATTTTACATTTTTTGCACCTAAAGATTTTAAATTTTTTTCAGACTCTTGACTTGATGATAAACATAAATCATATAAGCCAAATAATTTCCTTGAAAGGCTTGGCATCATTTTCCATCGATTATATGTCCTCATAGAAATTCTTCCATTAAGCAAAATTAAAGGTATCTTTCTATTAGAGATTTCTAATAAATAGTTTGGCCACACTTCAGAATCAATAAATATGACTAAGCTCGGGTTTAAATAATTCAAAAACTTCTTAACTATAAATTGAATATCAAGTGGAAAAAAACGGTGTTGAAAATTATTTGAATTAATTTTTTTATTTTTGATTAATAAGCTTGAACTGAGAGTGGTAGTTGTAAGTAAAATAAAAACATTATTATCCCTTTTAATTAATTCGTTGATTAAAGGTATTACACTATTTGTCTCTCCGACACTCGCAGCATGTATCCAAATAATTTTTTTTTTATTTTTTGGAGAAATATTTTTTTTTATGAATATTTTTTCTACAAATCTTTTTTTGTCTTCTTTAAAAAAAAATGTTCTTAGAAAAATTATTGTGATAAAAAATGGAAATAAAAAAAAAGTTAATATCCTGTATAAGAAAATCATAAATTTTATTTTAATTGTTTTTCATACAACAATTTGTAGTAATCACATTTTTTTATTAATTCATCATGTTTACCTGAATTGATCAAATTCCCTTTTTTAATTACGAAAATTTTGTCGGCATTATGTATTGTTGATAATCTGTGAGCAATTACGAGAGTTGTTTTATTTTTGGTTAAATTTTTAATGGCACTTTGAACTACCTCTTCGGACTCAGCATCTAAAGAAGAAGTTGCTTCATCTAAAAGAATTATTGGAGATTTTTTAAGTATTGCTCTTGCTATTGAAAGCCTTTGCTTTTGTCCCCCTGACAGCCTTACACCATTTTCACCTATTAAGGTTTCATGTTTTTGTGGTAATTCACGAATAAATTCCTCAGCAGCTGCAAATTTACAAGATTCTAAAAAATCTTTTTCAGATGCATCTTTATTGGCATATAAAATATTTTCTCTTACTGAACTATCAAATAAAATTACGTCTTGACTAACAAGCGAAATAGATTTTCGTAGTGAATTTAAGTTTACAGATTGCGTATTTTGCTCATCAATAAAAATTTTACCGTTTTCCGGGTCATAAAATCTTGGTAATAAGTTTATTATTGTACTTTTTCCTGCTCCGCTATGCCCAACGAAGGCTGCCATACTTCCACCTTTAATGTCGAAGCTAATGTCTTTAATGGCCCTATCATTTGAGTTTTCATATTTAAAACTCACATTTGAAAATTTTATATCACCATCTGATAATTTTAGGTCAGGCAAATCTTTATTATCATTAATTTTAATTGGCTGATCTATTACATTATAAATTCTTTTAGCTCCGGCTGCCCCTGAAAATACAACCATATTAATTG
>MDTG01156705.1_pt1 | contig 13101 bp, 9 predicted proteins | sample 811421 | NCBI WGS metagenome assembly MDTG01 (sample SAMN05326645, study PRJNA326480) | marine metagenome | isolation source: seawater | place: Pacific Ocean: South East | collected 2011
CACGCCTCTGCGGAGGGGAGCCCTCCGGCCGCGTACGCGGCAAAGCCACGCCTCTGCGGAGGGGAGCGCCCCGGCCGCGTACGCGGCAAAGCCACGCCTCTGCGAAGGGGAGCCCTCCGGCCGCGTACGCGGCAAAGCCACGCCTCTGCGGAGGGGAGCGCCCCGGCCGCGCACGCGGCGAAGCCACGCTGCTGCGAGGGGGAGCGCCCCGGCCGCGCACGCGGCAAAGCCACGCCTCTGCGAGGGGAAGCGCCCCGGCCGCGAGCGCGGCAAAGCCACGCCTCTGCGGGAGAGCGCTTCGGCCGCGAACGCGGCAAAGCCACATCTCTGCGAAGGGGAGCGCTCCCATCTCTGCCCCAGAGCCCGGCCCCACGGAGCCGCCTTCGTGTGTCGTCGAAGAACCGACCGATGTGACGCGGCCGGAGGCCGCGCCGAGGGCCCCACGGGCCCGCTGGTAAGCCCAAATTAGCGAGCGCCAGCGAGCGGAAAACGCCGCTCGGGCAGCTCCCCGGGGAGGCCGTCGGTGACGGCGTCCCCGGGGAGCGGCCCGAACGGCCGCTCGGCACCGAGCTTGGAAGGATGCGTGTGGTGGTTGGGGGAAGAGCGTCGGTGCGCCCCTCGACAGTGCAGCCCGCGTGCCACCCCTTCGGACGGCGAGATCCGCCCCCCACATGCACCAAGAACGGAATGCTTCACGCGACGTGGGGTACGGGGTCCCCGAATCGGCGCCAATCGGGCCCCGGGTGGAGTCCAGGGTCCCGAGCGCGCGCTCACCCCGAGCGCCTCGTCGCGGGAACGCCAACTCGCCGCGAGCCCGCTTCGCGCTTTGATGGCGCTCACCAACCGGATGCAAGCGTCCAGCTGAAAGCGACGGCGCTCGCTCGTTCTCCGACACTCGGTGCCAATGCGCGCACTCCCCCTCTTCGCGCTCGCCTTCCTCCTCGGCTGCGGTGACGACCTCGCCGGCGACCGCGAGGACGGCGGAGCTCCTCCCTCCACGCTCGACGCCGGCGCGACGACACCGGACGCCACGACACCGGACGCCACGACACCGGACGCCACGGCACCGGACGCGACCGTGGCCGTCGACGCCGCGCCCCCGGACGGCGGCTCCCCCGACGGCGGAGCGCCTCGCGATGCCGGCGCGAGCGGGGACGCCGCCGTTCCCCCGACCGACGCCGGCGACGACGAGGGCTGGTACGTGCCGCCCGTCCGGGCTTGCGCCCCGAGCGGCGACGTCTGCGCGGCCCCCGCCGTGAGCGGCCTGGTGGCGAGCTACCGGAAGGACGCCTGGCTCCCCGACTACGACGAGGCAGGCACGGCCCCGACGGTCGGCGGCCGCCTCCAGATCGCGGGCACGGCCGCCGCCAGCGGCACGGTCACCCGGGTGCTCGTCGACGGCGTCGATCCCGAGGACATCTACACCCCGAGCGAGGGCCCCCCGCCCTTCGACTGGTACCACGTCTGGCCGCGCGAGGCGGTCGCCGGCGAGCCGCTCTGGGTCGCCTTCCACTCCCGCGACGCCAAGTGGGACGGGCTCGCCGACGCCGAGCTGGTCGTCGAGACCACCGGCGGCGACGCGCTCCGCGGCCGCTTCCCCGTCGCCACCACGCCGGTCCCGCTCACCTACGTCACCACCGACGCCGACCGCGCCGAGCTCCTCGTCCACCTGCAGAACCGCGACGGCCGCGCCCACACCCTCCGCCGGCTCCGCGTGAACGCCCGCGACGTCACCGCTCAGGCCTGCCTCGGCGCGACCGAGCTGGCCCCGGGCGAGGCGACGCTCCTGCGCGTCCCCTTCTGCTCGGTCGCCGCCGCCGGCGACGCCTGGACCGTCGCCGTCGACTTCGACGACGCCCCGACCGCCGTCGGCGTCGGCCGCGTGCTGCCCGAGCGCTTCATCGTGGAGGCCTGGCCGAGCGGCAGCGACTGCGCCTTCCCGGGCGCGAACGACGCCAACTTCGAGCGCCACCGGCGCGCCGGCTTCGACACCCTCTACATGTACTGGGGCGGCTCCGGCCGCTGCGGCTTCGACGGCGCGACCATGGCCAACGTCACGGCGCCGGCCACGCCCGAGCTGAACATCCTCGTCGGCGACGACTTCCTCCAGCGCCCGAGCCCCGAGACCGCGATCACCGACCCGAGCGCCATCGTCGGCTTCCTCACGGGCGACGAGTCCGACGGCGAGATCGACGACGAGGACGGCATCCCCCGCCCCGCCAAGAAGGCCGACGACGCGCGCCGCCTCTGGTCCATGTACCCGGGCCTGCCCGTCTACAACGGCGGCAAGACCAACAAGAACGTCGGCGCCTTCGCGGGCATGACCGACGTGCAGGGCATGGACCTCTACATCGCCGCCTGCGCGCCCCACATCACGCGCTTCGGCTCCCACCCGCCCATCGACGGCGCCTTCGACTACCTCCGCAACACGCGCGAGAACCACATGCCCTCGCCGACCTGGCTCTACGCGCAGGGCCTCAGCGGCGTGTGGAACCAGGAGCGGCCGCTCATCGGCGGCGAGATCCACGTGCAGCCGGACCCGCAGGAGATCCTGCTCCAGGCCTTCCACGCCATCGCCGCCGGCGCGAAGGGGCTGATGTGGTTTCAGACCTCGCTCGAGGAGGCGGACCACGCGCCGCGCCGCTGGGACGCCATCGCCGACGCGAACTGGATGGTGCGCGCCGTCCGCGAGCGCCTGCGGGTCGGCGATCCCACCGGCGCCGCGACGGCGAGCGGCGCCGTGCTCGTCGAGGCCATCCGGGCCGGCGACGCGATCGTCGTGCCGGTGGTGAACCACGACACGACGGCGACCGTCGACGACTTCGCCTGCGCCGCGTCCTTCGTCTCCGAGGGCAGCGTGCCCCATTGGGAGCTGGCGACGATCACCAGCGACGTGGAGGTGAGCGTGCCGCCGGACTTCGGCGTGCGCGACGTCTTCGAGGTCACTCCCCGCGGCGTCGCCGAGGTCAGGCCGAGCGTCTCCGGCCGGCGCGTGCGCCTGCGGGCGCCCCTGAGTAACGCCACCCCCGTGCGCCTCTTCGTGCTCGCGGCGGACGAGGCGGCCCGCGGCGACGCCCTCGCCGCCCTCGCCGCGCGGCCGTAACGGAGCGAGGCCGTGGCGCCGAGCGACGAAGCGACGCCGCACGGGTCACGCGGCCGATGGTCGCGCCGCGTCTGCCATCGTCGGTCCGCCGCGCGCTCGTCGAGCGCGGCTACTCCTCGCGCGGCGTGAAGGCGAGCGAGGCCGAGTTGATGCAGAAGCGCGTCCCCGTGGGCTTCGGTCCGTCGGGGAAGACGTGCCCGAGGTGGCCGCCGCAATTCGCACAGACCGCCTCGATGCGATGCATGCCGTGCGTGCGGTCGTCGACGAGGCGGATCCGCTCTTCCGCGACCGGCTCCCAGAAGCTCGGCCAGCCGGAGCCGGAGTCGTACTTCGTCCGGCTGTCGAAGAGGAGCGTGCCGCAGCCCGCGCACTCGTAGGTGCCGTCCTTCTTCAGGTCCCAGTACGCGCCGGTGAAGGCCCGCTCGGTGCCCTTCTCCCGCAGGATCGCGTACTGCTCCGGCGTCAGGATGCGGCGCCACTCTTCTTCGGTCTTCTCGGCGGACATGGGCGCGATCATGGGGCCGGGGCCTTCCGAGCACCACCCCGGCCGGCGCGGACGACGTTCACGTGCTTCGCACCGGGAGCGTGCTAGGGCCATGGTCGATCATGAGTGAACACCGGTCTCCGCAGCCGCACGCTCCGCAGCCGCACGCTCCCGAGCCTTCCCCGAAGCTCGACACCGCCGACCTGCTCGGCACCAGCATGCGGATCATCGGCGCGAGCTTCGGCCCGCTCCTCGCCCTCGCCCTCCTCTGCCTCCTGCCGGCCATCCTCTTCGACACGCTGCTCCCCATCGCGGTCGACGCGCTCGTCCCCGAGGCCGAGCCCCTCGACCCCCAGGCCCCCGAAGTCGTGCTCCCGGCCGTGCTCGCGCTGGGCGGCCTCTGTGGCGGCGTGCTCCTGGAGCTGATCCTCACCTACATCGCGCAGGGCGCCATGACCTACGTCCTGATCGAGCTCCTCGCGGGTCGCCAGGCCGGCGTCGGCGCCTCCCTCGGTCAGGCCGCGCGGCGCGCCGGCCCGCTCCTCCTGACCTCGATCCTGAGCGGCGTCGCCGTCTTCCTCGGCGCGCTCGCCTGCCTCCTCCCGGGCCTCTACATCTCGATGGTGCTCTTCCTCGTGGTCCCGGCCGTCATGATGGAGGACGTCGGCCCCGTGCAGGCGCTGAAGCGCTCCGCCGCGCTCACGGAGGGGCATCGGGGCACGCTCTTCCTCGCGTTCCTCGCCGTGCTCCTGGTCAACATCGTGCTCGCCTGCATCATCACCTCCTTCGGCGTCGGCATGGGTGGCGAGGTCGCCGGAGCCTACGACGCGACCGGCCAGCCCCAGGGGCCCAGCGCCCTCGGGCTCGTCGTCGAGGGCGCCATCTCCTGGGCGATCGCCGCGCTCCAGTCCATGGCTCTCGCGGCCCTCGGCGCCGTCGCCTACGTGCGCATCCGCGGAATCCGCGAGCGGGTGAACGCACAGGCGCTGGCGGAGGTCTTCGCCTGACGTCGACGCCCCGCCCCGCCGCGTGCTACGCCCGCGCCCCATGTGCGGCGTCATCGGCCTGGTCCACCACGAAGATCGCGACGACCTCGGCGTCATCGCCGGTCGCCTCCTCGAGACCCTCCAGTACCGGGGCTACGACTCGACCGGCGCGGCCATCCAGGGCGCGAGCCCGGACTCGCTCGAGCTCCGCAAGGACGTCGGCCCGCCCTCCGAGCTGATCCACTCGCTCGGCATCGTCGACCTCCCGGGGCGCGTCTTCTGCGGCCAGGTGCGCTGGGCCACCTTCGGCGCCGTCGACGCCGTCAACGCCCAGCCGCACGTCGTGCGCTGCAAGACCTTCCTCTACGGCGCCCACAACGGGAACGTGACCAACACGGACGCGCTCCAGGCCTGGCTCCGGAGCGAGGGCCACGACGTGAAGTCGGACAACGACGGCGAGATGGTCGTCCACACGGTCGAGCACTTCTTCGCGCCCGAGCTGGAGAAGACCGACGACCGCAGCCTCGCCCTCCGCCGCGCCGTCGTGCGCGCCTCGAAGGAGCTCGAGGGCTCCTTCGCCGCCGTCGTCGTCGACCCGGAGACGCACACGCTCTGCGCCATCAAGCGCGGCTCGAGCCTCTACTTCGGCGTGGGCGAGGACGAGCGCGGCCCCTTCGCCATCGCCTCCTCCGATCTCTCGAGCGTGCTCCAGCGCACCAAGGTCCTCGTGCCCCTCGCCGAGGGCGAGTTCGTCCAGTACACGGCCGACGCCTGGACCGTGCGCGCGCTCCGCGGCGACGACCCGGAGGGCGCGCCGCTCCAGCGCGAGCCCGTGCGGAGCCGGCTGCGGGTCGAGGACACGGCGCTCCAGCCGCCCTTCGAGACCTTCATGGCGCAGGAGATCCACGCGCAGCCGGAGACCTGCCGGGACGCCCTGCGCATGTTCGAGGGCGGGAGCGAGGCGGCGCGGGCCGTGGCGCCGAAGCTCGAGGAATGGGACGAGGCCGCCCGCGGGCGCCTGGACGCGCGCCTCGAGGCGCTCCGCGCCGCCTACGCGGAGGACGACCTGCGCGCCCGGCTCGGCGAGCTGGCGGAGCTGCCCGAGGCCGTGGCCCTGGCGGAGGCGGCGCCGACCGAGGCGGCACCGGGCGAGGCGGCACCGGGCGGGGCAGCGCTGGCGTCGGCCGAGCGCGGCTTCCTCGAGGACCTGCTCGCCATCGACCCGGCCCACGCGAAGCTCGTCCGCGGGGTCGACGCCTACCTCGAGGCGCGCGAGGTGGGCGAGCTCGCCGAGGGCATCGAGCAGACCTGCGCGCGCATGGAGCGGGCCCTCGAGCGCGGCGGGCGCATCGCCCTCGTCTGCTGCGGCACCTCCTTCCACGCGGCCAAGGCGGCGGCGCTCTTCTTCGCCGAGCTCGCCGGCGTCGAGGTCACGCCCCTCCTCCCCGGCGAGTTCCGCGGCCAGCACGCCAAGACGCTCCGCGACGGCGACCTCTTCGTGGCCATCAGCCAGAGCGGCGAGACCAAGGACCTCGTCGACGCGATCAACCTCCTCCGCACGAGCGGCAAGGACGTGGGCGTCGTCGGGCTGGTGAACAACCTCAACAGCACGATCGCCCAGGAGAAGGCCGAGGTGGTCGTGCCGCTCCGCTGCGGCCCCGAGGTCGCCGTGCCCGCGACGAAGAGCTTCATGAACCAGCTCGCCGTCTTCTACGGGCTCGCCCATCGGCTCGGGGAGCGCCTCGGTCGGCGCCCCGCCGAGCCCCTGCCGGACCTGCCCGGGCTGGTGCAGCGGACCCTCGACGAGACGAAGGACGCCGTCGAGGAGGCGGCCGAGCTGCTCTACCTCTCGCCGTCCATGCATCTGCTCGCGACGCGTCTGCTCGCGGTGGCCAAGGAGGGGGCGCTGAAGGTGCGCGAGGTGGTGCTGAACCACACGGAGGGCTTCGAGGGCTCGGAGTTCAAGCACGGGCCGAACACGATCCTCGGGTTCAACACGCTCTTCGGGCCGCACCAGGTGCAGGCGCTCCTCGACCGGCTGGCGGCGAAGCTGGGCGGCGAGGAAGGGAGTGACGCGGCGGCGCTCGTCCGGGGCGCGCTGCGGAGCGACATGGACGCGCTCTACGCGGACTACCCGCTCGTCTTCATCACCGGACCCGACCGGCGCGACGTGGACCTGACGATCTCGCAGATCCACACGCACAAGATCCGCGGCGCGAGCGTGGTGGTGGTGGCCGAGGAGGACGCGCGGCTCCGCTCGGCGGCCATGGGTGCGCCGGCGAACGAGGAGGCCTACCGGGCCGTGTACGTGCCGCTGCCGAAGACCGGCGACACGCTGCTGACGACCTTCAGCGCGACGGTCGCGCTGCAGCTGCTGGCCCTGCGCATGAGCGAGAAGAAGATGGCCTACCTCGAGGCGCTCGGCGTGCGCGACCATGGCGTGCACCCCGACGTGCCGAAGAACGTCTCGAAGTCCATCACGGTGGACTGAGCGCGGGTCCAGAGGGCGGGTCGCGCTCGTGGCGCCGGCCGGCCGGGCGAGGGGCCGGGAGGGAACGCGAGGTGGCGACGGAATCTTCGCGCCCCTACGACCGTATCTGGTGGGGCCACTGCCCGGTGTGAGGGCAGGGGAGAGGCTGCTAGAGTCGGCCCGGCTCGGGGGGCGCCCGAGCACCGACGGAGAAGAGAATGGCGAACGAATCCGGTGGCGACGACGGCGGCTTCGGGGGCTGGAAGCCGGCCCCGCAGGGCGCCGAGCCGCCCCAGAGCTCCAGTGACGATCAGGCTCAGGGCGGCGGCCAGGGCGGCGCGTTCGGCGGTCCCCCCGCTGGCGGCCCGGCTCAGGGCGGCGGCCAAGGCGGCGCGTTCGGCGCTCCTCCGGCGCAGGGCGGCGGCCAGGCTCCCGGTGGCCAAGGCGGCCAGGGCGGCGCGTTCGGCGCGCCTCCCGCAGGCGGCCAGGCTCCCGGCGGCGGCCAAGGCGGCGCGTTCGGCGCTCCTCCGGCAGGCGGTCCGCAGGGCGGCGCGTTCGGTGCCCCCGGTGGTCAGGGCGGCGGCGCGTTCGGCGCGCCTCCCGCAGGCGGTCCGCCCGGCGGCGGCTACGGCGGCCCGCCCGGCGGAGGCGGCGGCTACGGCGGCGGCCCGCCCGGCGGGGGCGGCCCCTGGGGCGCGGGCGAGCTCGCGGCGTCGGCCGGCGTCGTCCGGGTCGGCGATCTCCTTCAGACCGCCATGCGCGGCATCGCCGCCAACCTCGGCTCCTTCTTCATCATCTGCCTCGTCTGCCTGACGCCGGCGATCCTCATCAACCTCTGGTACACGCTCGCGGTCCAGGATTGGTCGATGGAGATCATGGAGCGGTCGATGAACGACCCCTACTCCATGCAGAGCTCGAGCCCCTTCGACCTCTTCCCGTCCTGGTTCTGGTGGGGCACCTGCCTGAGCTCGGTCGTGACGATGACCCTCACCTACCTCGCGCAGGCGGTGATGATGTTCACCGTCGTCGAGTTCATGGCCGGCCGCCACGCGAGCGTCGGCGACGCCTTCTCCCGCGGCCTCTCCCGCGCCTGGTCGGTCATCCCGGTGGCGTTCATGGTCGCCATCGCCACGGCCCTCGGCCTCATCGCCTGCATCGCGCCCGGCATCTTCATCGCCATCGTCCTCTTCCTCTCCGTCCCCGCGGCGGTCATGGAGGACGTCGGCCCCTTCGAGGCGCTCCAGCGCTCCGTGCAGCTCACCGAGGGCAACCGGCTCACCATCTTCCTCGCGGGCCTCGCGGTCTTCGCCGCCTACTTCGTGCTCAGCTGCATCGTGGGCATGTTCGGAGGCGCCGCCGGCGCCGGCGCGGGCTTCGACGCCACGGGCGCCGTCGCCCAGCCGAGCATGGCCATGCAGATCGTGAACTTCGTGCTCACGTGGATCCTCCAGCTCGGCCAGACCATGGCCTTCTCGGCCCTCGCCGCCGTGACCTACGCGCGCATCCGCGGCATCCGGGACGGCGTCGACGCCCAGGAGCTGGCGAACGTCTTCGCCTGACCCCTCCCCCGTGCGCCGCCTCGCCCTCAGCCTCGCGCTGGCGGCCGCGCTCCCCGCGAGCGTGGCCGCCGCGCAGCCGACCGAGGGCCTCTCCGGGTCCGACCCCCGGGAGGTCGCGGCGCGGGTCCACGAGCAGGGCAACTACCCGGGCGAGCTCCGCTTCCGCGGCTCCGGGGGCGGCGGCGTGCGTTCGTTCCCCTCGGTGGGCGGCGGCGGCGGCTCCTCCCGCCCGGACGAGGCGCGGCGCGGGCGCGTCGGCGGCGGCACGGGCGGCCTCGAAGGCCGCGAGGCCGGCGACGCGAACGCGGCCGGCGGCGGCCAGGGCGGCTTCACCATCGGGCGCATGCTCGCCGGCGCCGGGCAGCTCCTCTCCACGGTCCTGCTCGTCGCCGTCATCGTCCTCCTCGTGGGCCTGGTCGTGATCCTCGTCATCGCCATCCGCCCCCGCGAGGAGAAGGACGCCCCCGAGCCGCGCCGCCCGCGCCCGCCGGCCCGCGCGCCGACGGACGACGACCTCCTCCCCCTCGATCTCGGCGACGCCGATCGGCTCGCCGCCGAGGGCCGCTTCGCCGACGCCATCCTCGCGCTCCTGGTCGAAGCCCTCCGCGACGCCGGCTGGGACCCGCGCACGCAGCGCAGTCGCACGGCCCGCGAGAGCCTCCGCGCCCTCGGCCTCACGGACCCGCGCCGCGCGCCCCTCGATCAGGTGGTCCGCCGCGCAGAGCGCGTCCGCTTCGCCGGCGAAGAGGCCACCCACGCCCTCTTCCTCGAGGTCCGCGAGCACCGCGAGGCCGTCCGCCGCGCCGCCGGCCAGACCGCTCCCTCCCTGCCCGCCGGGGCCCCCGCATGAGCCGCAGCCGCACCATCGGCGACGTCTTCTCGCCGCGCATGCGCCGCTTCGTGCTCGTGCTCCTCTTCCTCTCCGCCGGCGCGGTCGTGGCGACGCTCCTCTACGGCGCCCGCCTCGTCACCCCCTCCCCCGGCGAGGCCGACTCCTACGGCGGCGGCCCGCTCGGCCACCGCGCCTTCGCCGAGACCATGGAGGCGCTCGGCTGGCACGTGATGCAGAGCCGCGGCGACCGCTTCGACGGCCCCGAGGCGCCGCTCCTCTTCATCGAGCCCCAGGACGAGGCCCGCGTCGAGGGCCGCCTCCGCCGCCTCGACGACGCCATCACCACCCGCACCGCAGCCGGCCTCCCCACGCTCGTCGTGCTCCCCAAGTGGACCTTCGGCGCCGGCCTGAGCATGGGCGATCCGAGCGTCGGCTACGTCCCCGACGACCGGCTGCACGCCGTCTTCGACGCCGCCCTCCCCACCTCGGGCCTCGACGAGACCCCCCGCATCCACCGCGGCGACGACCGGCACGCCCGCCACACGCTCGTCGGGCTCCTCGGCACCTTCGAGGTCGAGGTCCCCGAGCTCCAGACCATCCAGCGCGTCCCCCCGGGCGCCGAGGTGCTCCTCGACGCCGCCACCGGCGCCGTCGTCCTCCGCGAGGCCCGCGGCACGATCGTCGTCAGCGACCCGGACCTCATCCACAGCTTCAACTTCCACCGCGCCGATCACGCCAGCCTCTGGGTCGCCCTCCTCGAGCGCTCCTTCACCTCCGACGCCCTCGGCATCGACGAGGTCTTCCACGGCCACGGCCGCGTGCTCTCGCTCAAGACCGCCCTCGGGAAGTTCCCGGCCGTGCTCCTCGTCGCCCACGGCCTGGTGCTCCTCCTGCTGCTGGTGATGCTCGGCTCGAAGCGCTTCGGCCCGCCCCTCGGCGCCCGCGACCTCGGCCACGGCCCGCAGGAGGCGATCAGCGTCGCCGCCTCGGTCCTCGCCGACGGCCAGCCCATCGGGCGCCTGGCCTACAACTACGTCGTCGAGGTCGTGCAGGATCTCCACCGCCAGCTCGGCCTGCCGAGCGCCCCGACGCTCGCCGCCCGCGCCGCCCGCATCGACGCCGTCGCCAAGCAGCGCCAGGTGCCGCCGGCCGCCGAGGCGCTCCTCCGCCGGGCCCACGCGCTCGGCGACGACCGCAAGGCCCAAAACGACGCCTGGGCCGTCGCCCGGGCCGCCCACCAGTTCCGCGCGCGCCTCCTCGGCTCCGCGCCCGGCGGCGCGCCCCGGCGTGCCCCCACAGCCTCCTCCGACAAGGAAAAGACGGCAGCATGACGCCCCAGAACGTCCAGCAGGTCCTCGCCCACCTCACCGAGCGCATCGGCCGCGTCGTCCTCGGCAGCGAATGGAACGTCCGCTACGCCTTCGTCGCCTTCCTCACGCGCGGGCACCTCCTCCTCGAGGGCGTCCCGGGCGTCGGCAAGACCCTCCTCGCCCGGAGCTTCTCCCGCTCCCTCGGCCTCGAGCTCGGCCGCGTCCAGTGCACGCCCGACCTCATGCCCGGCGACGTGATCGGCGCGAACGTCTTCGACTTCCGCACCCAGTCCTTCACGCTCACCAAGGGCCCGGTCTTCACCGAGTTCCTCCTCGTCGACGAGATCAACCGGACCCCGCCGAAGACCCAGTCGGCCCTCCTCGAGGCCATGCAGGAGCGCGCCGTCACCATCGACGGCACGACCCACCCGCTCTCCGACAAGTTCATGGTCCTCGCGACCCAGAACCCGGTCGAGCACGAGGGCACCTACCCGCTCCCCGAGGCCCAGCTCGACCGCTTCCTCTTCAAGCTCGAGATCGGCTACCCGGAGGAGCAGCAGGAGGTGAACGCCGTCCTCGCCCACTGCGGCTCCTCGGGCATCCCGGACCTCGACCAGCTCGGCCTCGAGCCGGTCCTCGACGCCGCCCAGACGAGCCAGCTCCGTACGGTCCCCTCGAGCGTGCGCATCGAGCCGAGCATCGCCCACTACTGCGTGCGCCTCGCCCGCGCGACCCGCGAGCACCCGAGCCTCGCCGTGGGCCTCTCGCCCCGCGCCGCCACCATGCTCGCCGCCGCCGCCCGGGCGAACGCCGCCTGCGACGCCCGCGACTACGTCGTGCCCGACGACGTGAAGATCCTCTTCACCCCCGCCGCGCGCCACCGCGTGATCGTCACGCCCGCCGCGGAGATGGAGGACGTGCAGGTCGACGGCGTGCTCCAGCAGATCCTCCAGCAGGTCCCCGCCCCGCGCTGAGCGCGCGGCCCCCGTCTCCCTCACTCCTTCGACGACGACGCGATGGTCCCCGCCCCCCGCCTGATGTGGACGATGCTCGCCGGCCTCCTCGTGGCCGCCGCGCCGACGCTCTTCCACGCGGCGCTCTGGCCGCTGGTGGCGGCGCTCTGGGCGCTCGTCGCCTTCGCGGCGCTCGTCGACTTCGTGCTGCTGCTGCGCGCCAAGCCCGCGCTCCGCGTCGAGGTGCCGGCGGCCGTCGGCGTCGGGAGCGAGCTGGCGCTCCGGGTCGAGCTCGAGGTGCGCTCGAAGGCGCGGCTCCGGGGCGTGCTCCGGAGCGAGGCCGAGGCGCCGCTCCACGCCGGGCCCGACCTCGATCTCCGCACGGCCGACGGAACGACCGAGCACGAGGTCCTCCTCGACGCCCCCCGCCGCGGCGGCGCCTCCGTGCGCGCCCTCTGGCTCCGGCTCCAGGGCCCCCTCGGCCTCTTCCGCCGCATCGATCGGCACGAGGTCGACGAGGAGGTCGCCATCGTGCCGAACGCCGAGCGCGTCCGCGAGCTCGCCCTGGCCCACTTCGGCGCCCAGCGCTTCGGGGGCATCCACGTCACCAAGAAGGTCGGCGACGGCGGCGAGTTCGACGCCCTCGAGGCCTACGAGCCGGGCATGGATCTGCGCAAGGTCGACTGGAAGGCCTCGGCGCGGCACCAGTTCCTCCGCGTCCGGCGCTTCCGCATGGAGCAGAACCAGCGCCTCGTGCTCTGCGTCGACACGGGCCGGCTGATGGCCGATCCGATCGAGGGCCTCGAGCGCCTCGACCACGCCATCCACGCGGCGCTCCTGCTCAGCCGCGTCGCGCTCAAGGCCGGCGACCTCGTCGGCGTCCACGCCTACGGCGAGCACCCCGAGGCCTGGGTGCCCATGGGGGGCGGCATGCGCCAGATGGCGCGCATCAGCCGCGGCCTCGCCAAGCTCGAGTCGGCGCCGGCGGAGACCAACCACGTGCTCGGCATCCACGGCCTGCTCGGCAAGATGCGGCGCCGCTCGCTCGTGGTCGTCTTCACCGAGTTCACGGACTCGACGACCGCCGAGCTCATGGTCGAGCACCTCGGCCACCTCGCCAAGCGGCACCTGGTCGTCTTCGTCGCCCTCGACGACCCGGCCATCGAGGACCGCATCGGGCAGGAGCCGAAGACCGCCGAAGACCTCGCAGGCACGGTGGTCGCCGGCGGGCTCCGCCAGGATCGCGAGCGCGTGCTCCGGCGGCTGAAGCGCATGGGCGTCGACGTGGTGAACGGCCCGCCGGGGCCGGCCGCGCTCCAGCTCCTCGCCCGCTACGTGCACATCAAGCGCCGGGGGCTCATCGGATGAAGCGGAGTCGCACGGCATGAAGGCCCCCGCCCAGAC
>MDTG01015030.1_pt1 | contig 13100 bp, 5 predicted proteins | sample 811421 | NCBI WGS metagenome assembly MDTG01 (sample SAMN05326645, study PRJNA326480) | marine metagenome | isolation source: seawater | place: Pacific Ocean: South East | collected 2011
CCATTTGCAACAGGCCTCTTGACACTTCTATGCGGGAGGTCAACAAAGATAACGGGAGAGATTCTAAAGAAACCAAAGAGCTACGTAGCTGTGATACGTTTCAAACACCCAATAGATCAAAATGATCTTACTGATTTGGTAAATAGCATGCAAGGTGATGTTTACAACGTCCCACCCAAGGAGTCTGCTGTAAAGATCCAAGTTAGATCAAGGAAGATTTCCAAGTCCGAGTTAATTCAATCAGAGGAAGGAGACAGGGTACATCTAGTATCAATCGATTGTGATGCTGGGACCTACATCAGAACACTCGTTCGTGACTTGGGGCTACTATCCTCTAACGATTGCGAATTACTCGAGCTACACCGATCAATGACCGGATCTCTTGACGACCAGATGGCATGTACCATGCAGCAACTAGCCGATGCCGTCTTCCTATGGAGGGAACACGACGATCCACGCGGACTTATCAGGCTAATCTCTCCGATAGAAACTGTACTAGGCGGGATACCTAATATTGTGATCAAGGATGGTGCAGTCTCCGCTCTTTCCCATGGAGCTCCCCTTGCTAGGCCGGGGATAGTTTCAGTCCCAAAGGGCCTGGATGTCGGCTCAAGAGTTCTACTTTCCAGCCTGAAGGGCGAGGCTGTTGCAATCGCAGAACTATCAGTGGGGTCCGACTCAATCCCTCAGATGAGCTCAGGACAAATAGCAATCCCGAGGACGGTCATAATGCAACCTGGGGCTTACCCGCAGACATGGGCGAAGGACTGAGTCAACTAAGACGACTCATGTTCTTCGTATATCCACTCATCCGTCTCCAGCCTAATTTTCAATACCATCATTTTTCACACACACCACCACAACATCACCCAAAGGCACAGCGCGGTAGGCAATTTTCGACTTTCATTCATCTATAACCATTGCCTAATCTGCTCTGATTATCAGCCAAACGGCAGCTAATTTCCAGCAAAAGCCAACTATTTTCTACGCTCAAACTCTCTTTTCACCGATTTAGGGCCGAGTTGGTATGCAGCGATAGAAATGAGAACCGCCATTAATGAAGCCACTATTATTGACGAACTAGCATCATCACTTCCCCCGCCTCCTTCTGCAATCCTTATCGGCATTCCAATCTGAAGTACGTTGTTCTCCTCAATAGTCTCATCCACAGAGTTAGTTCCATCAATCTCGACCTGAATATCTGTGACGCCCGAGGTGCCCAGCAATTGCAGATCGCAAACTGCCATCTTCAGACTTCCCGGGGCAATATCGCCAATCTTTCCAGTACCAACTAGAATCCCATTTGCCTTACAATAGAACGTTACATTGGATGCTAGGCCACGACCTTGGTTTCTGATGAAACCGATGACCTCTACTACATCCCCATTCGAGAGCTCCCTCACTTCGATCCCCCCTACCCTTATCTCAATGGATTCAACGATTAAATCGGGCTTAGAGGTGACGAATACCGTGACATTCCTGGAGTCTCCAGATAAACCATCGGTCACAGACACCCCCACAACATGCTCCCCTACTTCTACCGGTTCCAATATGACAGTCATGTTCTCGGATATCGACGCCCAAGACTTGGTTGAAGTCATCGAATGGCTGTCAGAATCTGGATCATATATCTCTGGGATGATTTCGTAGGAATCACCGAGCTCGATGTATACGACACTCGGAAAATCAAGTATTTCCGGGGGATCATTAACTTCTTGAATATCAACTGAAAACTCGCCCTCCCAGGAATTCCCCGACTCATCGCTAACAGTTACGGTGATTTTAGCCAAGCCACTAGCCTCTTCCACTGGTTCAATCCTTAGCAGGCTACCTTCTCCAGAAGCCATTAGAACTCCCTCATCTGAGCTAGTTGCGCTTATGGCTAGATTTTCTGAGGGGGTAATGTCATCCGAGCATATCGATGAGATGGAGATAATTTGTCCGCCCTCGTCTTCAACAAGCTCCAGATCCAAGAATCCCTCGCAAAAAGGATCCCTGTCCCATTCTATCCCATAGCCTCCGGATATTGACATTGAACCTATGTGTACGACAGTATTCTCCGCCGTCCCATTGGATGACCATTGGAATCTAGTGGCTACGCCCACGCTCAGATCTTCTCCCTCTGATGGGAGGGCATGCCCGACTGGTATCGAAACAGTAAACTGGCCGAAATCCATCACCTCCGAATGGACTAGGAAACTTCCTATTGCGAACCTAATGTGGCTGGATGACTCTGACAAACCATCTACACTTCCGGTTACCCTGCCTGTTACAATCAGATGTGGGTCATTGATATCGACTCTTGCCCCATGGATACAACCATCCTCGACATACACTCTAATGCGGGCCATGGATAGTGAAGGCCCCAATATTTCCCCAGAGTTGACTTCGGTGAACTCATCATCGGACACCCCACTAGAAATCCAGATTGTGCTGTTTCCCTCGGAATAGAGGTGAATTCTCCCTAGATACTGCCCGGGGGGTGAATCTACATCGAATTCCCATGTTCCATTATCAGAATCCCCGAGGACCAACCCGCAGGTACTGTGGTAAAGCCCATTGATCTCTCCATCATATGGGCTGAAATCTATTACGGGAATCTCTTGTGGGTTTGAGGAATGCTCTGCCCTAGCGTTTTCGAACGAGAACCATGGTTGGTGATACTTTACTCTCAAACCCACCGCATCAACCCTGACCTCGGAGTCATCTGCACCTTGGTTGTCAGAGACATAGTCTACATTGAACTGCGTTTGCTCCAACTTCGACCAATCCCACTCAATTAAGTTGTCAAGATCCAAGACCAGGGGCACACTCATCCGGTTAGTCGGACCCAGAGTTCTCGCAAAAGTCGTAATAAGGATATCAGAGCCGTGGTTCTGCAAAATTACGTTCACCTCGTCGCTTGGTAGTGAATTCGGGATGGAGAAGTAAAGGACTAGTGAAACATTCTCGATTTCCATGGAATGCAGGCCGGAGAAAGAATACCCACCCATGGTGATGTCGGGACCTTTAGACCATGAGTAGTACCCATCTGCTTCGCCAAATGTTGCATTACAGTCGGCACATCCGATACTTGTCCATGACGTGTGCTCATTGAAGTTGTTTGGCCTGGAGTGAGTGAATGACATCTCCCCGTTAGCAACCATTCCAATCGTATATTCGGCTCGATCGGAGGAAAAACCAGTAGTACTGCTGAAAGACCATTCTGAATCATCTAGAAAATTCCCAGCATCTAGGATTTCTACTTCCTCGGAAGATATCACTGAATCTCCTGATACGTACGGAAATGTAAGTGAGAACAGTAAGGCTGTAACAATAGTAGAAACTACCCTGCTACCTCCCATTCGCCCTAACGAGGGCACTCCTCGCTTCAAGTCGTTGGTGTATGGCTCGTTGGGCTTTTGCATAATTGTTGAAATATGTGCTGATATACGCCCAGCATACTATTGGCTGTGATGGTGTAGCGGTTAGCACGGTGGGTTGTGGTCCCGCCGGCCCGGGTTCGAGTCCCGGTCACGGCCCCATTCTATTCTTTGTTGAGTGATGCTTCACTGATTTTGTGCCCCATCTTCTTTGCCTTGGTAGAGAGATAACCGACATTCCCCTCTCCAACACCGGCAACTATTGGCATCCTCTCTACAACATTAATGCCGTATTCGGATAACTGCTCAACTTTGTCAGGATTGTTCGTCATTAGATTGACTTTGTCGATTCCAACGGAGCTAAGAATTTCAGATGCTATCCCATAGTCTCGAGCGTCAGCGGGGTGGCCCAGCATCAGGTTTGCTTCTAGGGTGTCTGCTCCTCTGTCTTGCAGGTTATACGCCTGAATCTTCGCGTTCAGGCCTATCCCCCTACCCTCTTGTCTCAGGTAAACCAGACATCCCCATCCGACCTCTTGGATCATCTTCATTGCCTCTTGGAGTTGCGGTCCGCAGTCACACCTCAAGCTGCTGAAAGCATCACCAGTAAGGCACTCTGAATGTACCCTTACCAATACTGGGTCGGGCCCCACCATGTCTCCAAGTAGTAGGGCAACGTGGTCCAGACCACTTTCCTCCTCGTGGAAGACTCTTATCCTGAATTCTCCGTGTGAGGTGGGTAGTTTGGCATCAGCAGGAACTTCCCCGATTTCGTACACACGAGAACTATTCATACCCATGGCTTCCAAAGGGCCCATTTGAATATGTGTTCCTATGGGTCAGTAGTTTCGTTGATTATCAAAAAAATGTATTCACCTGAGTTTTCTTTGACCCCTGCCAGTATTACTCCTAATCTGTCACACAGCGCAGGAATATCGTGGAGGGTTTCGGGGTCATCACAAATAATCCGGACCCTGTCGCCCTTCTTGCACCCTTTCAGGACCCTACGTGTCTCATGCACCGGTACGGGGCATAGAAAGCCTACGAGGTCGATCGTCCTCGCGTTATCCTCCACGTTTATCGCTGATGAGGCACGCTTCAAATACCCTCAGTTCTTTGAAAACGTGAACTCATCGTCCTCATGGGACCTCATGTAGTTGATCGCCGTGTTTTCATCCTCAAGGAGTTCCTTCCCCCTTACCTTGCCGGATCTTGCCTTATCCCAACGCTCCATGAAAATCCCAGACTCCCAGTCGTTCATGAACATCGGACGGATGTAAGAAGACCTACAAACCGCTCTGGTATTTCCTAAATCGGCAGCTACCGTATCGATTACAGCTAGCATTGCGGCACCTCTCTCTTTCTCGCTTTCTCCAGGCAGCTTACCGGACTCTGCGAGCTTAGCGAGCCCCTCGGTCCCCTTGAGGGTCTTCCCAGACCAGCTGATATACGGGGGGAATCCGGTTTCTTCGGATCTCTCTACTGCTTCCCTATGGAGTTCAGGGAGCTGATTTATCTGATCAGCACTAGCCTCGGAGACCATGGCCAATCGAGAGGCAGTCTTCCATGATGCAGCCCAGGTTCTGAAGTCCTTGGCAGTGTATCTGTGGTCCATATGCTGCTCCAGGTAGTTGTTGATGTGCTCGGCCTTGATGTCGTAGTCATTCCCGTTATCATCCAGATACCTGAAAAGATCCTGGGACTTCTCCTTTCCGCCTATCTTCCCGGACTCCTCAATCAGTTTGGCTACCTTATCGTCCTTGATCAGTAATTTCCACTCTTTCCCAGACTTGCCCGTGAAGTTCATTACCGCGTCTATATCGCCCTCTATCGCCTTTTTACCCTTCCAAAATTTTACATGTCCTTCTTGGAGGGTGGTTAGCCCATAGGACTCGTTCTCCTGAGCGTACTGGTCCGAACCAACTCGGATGTGGTACCTGTCGATTAGCCTGACGACTATGGCCACTACCTTGTCCCTATCCATTTTGTTGGCACCTAGGTCCGAATCCACTCTTCTCCTAAGCTCGTTGAGTGCGATTGCAAATTCATCGACGTTCTGATATTTCAGGATGGACTTGTACTCATTCCACTTCGGATGATAGCGGTATTGCAGTCTTCCGTTGGAGTCCTTTCCAGTAGCCTGAATATGGCCGCTATCTTCGGGACAGAACCAAACCTCGGTCCATGCTGGTGGTACAGCCAGGGCGTTCAGGAACTCTATCCTACTATCATCGGTCATCTTCTTCCCATTGGGAAGGTGGTAGTTCCATGAGATAGTGGGCTTGCCACCCTCTTCCTCCGGGGGTATCTCCACCTTCTGCCTAGTTATCCCGTCAACCTCTCTGTCGCTTAGTGTCAATCCTGCTTTCTCTGCCGATGTGCTTGAGTCTTCAGCCTTCATGACCATTTCCAGTGGACTAGGTTTGAAGAGGTTTCGACACAATCATTCTGAGAATTGGGCAAGTAGTGTTTCCAATGCTCTGATATCTGCTTCCAGAACTTCCCTTTCTACCTTCTTGAGGTCTCCTTCTGCGAGTCTGTTCTGAAGTACTTCCAATTCGGCCCTCGCCGAGTCTCGTTCCTCCTCCATCTCCGCTTCGTCCCTTAGCATCTTGATCCTCGAGACGTGCTGACGAGTCGATTTCATCCGACGCATCCTTTCCCCCGCGTCCCCATCTGGGAATGGGCTGGGTTTGCTCGGTAGCTCGACTGCCACCGGGTAAGGGATGCTGATCCCCTCTCTACCGAATGCCGAGTCTATCTCCCTTAGTAGCCAGTCAGTCGCGATGAACTCCTCGCCGTAGTCCCCAATCCAGACATACAGCCTGTAGTTCTTCGAGAAGTCCGCGAGCTCCCTGAGAAGTACTCTGGGTGCTGGTTCTTCCTCGATATGCGGGCACTTCTTTGCCACATCCAAAATAACCTGCTTGACATGAGCAGACCTCTCATCGTAATCCACCCCAATGTCAAGGGTTAGTGTGACTCTGGAGCCTAGCCCATCCCCGCCTCCTCGAGCGTAGTTGGTTATCGTGGAGTCGACCAGTCTGTTGTTCGGGATTACTACCAACTGCTCGTGAAGCGTCAGGATCTTCGTAGACAGTATCCCTACTGACATCACTGTGCCGGTTACGCCCTCGACGGAGATCCTGTCACCGACTTCGAATGGTTGGTCGATGGCTAGCATGAATGAGTTGAGCATGTTGCCCAGCGTCTGTTGTACAGCTAGGCCGATGATAAGGGAGAAAACTGCTAGGGATGCAAGAATTCCGAGGAGCTCGATCCCAACCTCTTGAAGTGCAAGGTAAAATCCCATGAAACCGACTACCCCTCTCGAGGCGAAAACAACGATCGGATTGCCACCGGTAACTGTGACGCTCTTGTTCGTGTTGTACCTATCCAAAGCGGCTGGAACGATGAATTTGATCGCTACACTGATTATGGAGGCAGATAGTAAGATGTAAATCGCCGAAAAATATGGTGCAACTGCACTGTAGACAGCATCATTCCTTCCCAACGACCACATCATTGAGAGCTCTACCCCTGCTAATAGGATGAAGATGTACAACCTGTTAGCAATCGGATCGAGAATATCGTTGTCCCAAGTTGCATCGGTATTCTTGACTACCTTCCATGCCATCCTCAGGACGAAGTACCTCGTGAAAAGTAAGAAGAACAGAGTTAGCCCGAGGGAGATTCCGGCCTGGGCTAGGAAACCTATCTCCTCAATTCTGTCTAAAACATCATTCAGGGATGACAATCCATCGTTAATCGGGTCAGCCATTCATCCACTCCCAAACGTTCCCCTATCAAATGTTTATCGTACCATTCGCTTTGCTTGCAGGACCCATTCGTCCCTCTCGATTCTACCTGGTCCGAGGCCTATCGCATCATTCACTTCTTCAGATATCTTCTGACTCATGTTTGCTATTTGGGAAAACTTGTATATTCCGACATCGTTCAGCTTCTTTTCTACGAATCTTCCGATTCCATCGATACGTTGCAAGTCGTCCTTGTCATCCTCGGATCCAAATCCAATAACTGAGAAGTCTATTGCTGATTCCTCCTCCTCTTCATTCACATCGTTAGAAGAATCGGCCTGCCTCATCTTGAGCATCTCCTGGGCCTTAGCCCGCCTTCTCTCTATCTCACTATCTTTCTTCTCTTGCAGGTCCTTCATCCGGATCTCGTCCTTGGCTTGGTCGAGCAGCTCCCTTTCGCCGATTGAGATTTCTTCTTCGATTTGAGAGGAGGTGCTTTCTCCCTGGTCTATGAGCTTCCTGGCTTGCAGTGCCCACTCGTCTCTCTTGATCCTGCCCGGGAAGAATTCGATAGCCTCGTTCACCCTGTCTTCCATTTCTGAGTTCATACGAGATATTTGTGCGAACGTGAAAATCCCGAGTGCGTTGAGCTTCTCCTCTATGAAGGGGCCAACCCCCTTTATCTCCTGTAGGTCTTGCTTGTTGTCTACCGTAGCGAAACCGAGTATTCCAAAGTCAATATTCCTTGACTTCTCAGCTACCCTTAGCAAGGCGCTCTCCTTCTTCTTCGCCTCTGCGTCGAGTTCTTCCAACTTGGCTCTCCTCTCTTCCAGATCCCTCTCCATCGAAGCGAACCTCTCTGCCGCCTTCTCGCGTGCCAGATCGTTCTCCTTCTCTTCTAGGTCCATCTGGCGCTTTCTCTCTACGGCCCTCTTCCTGAGTTTCTCCTTTGCCTCCATTGCCTTGATTTGCGCCACCCTCTCAAGTTCGGCTGCTTTTCTGGCCGCCTCTCTTTCAACCGCCGCTGCCCTGTCCTCTGCCTCTTTCTTGAGTCTGGCTGCCGCCTCCTCGGCCTCTTTCTCGATCCTGGCGGCCTCTTCCTCTGCAGCCTTTAGTGCAGCAGCCTCCTCGGCTTTCTTGGCTGCTTCGGCCTCCTTTCTCTCTTCCGCTTTCCTCTTTAGGATGGCGCGCAGCTCGGCAGCCTCTTCCTCTGCCTTCCTTTCCTCCTCGGCAGCCTTCTCGGCAGCCTCTTCCTCTGCGACCCTCTTTTCTCTCTCCTCTCGAGCGCGTCTCTCTTCTTCTTCGCGCTTTGACTCTCTAGCAGCCGCGGCCTCCTTCTCTGCAGCTTCCCTCTCTGCTTGAGCGGCCTTCATCTCGGCCTTTGCTGCCTTCATCTCAGCGGCAGCCGTCCTCTCTGCGGCCTCCTTCTCGGCCTGCTCAACCTTGCTCCTGAGGCGACTTTCCAGCTTTGCAGCCTCCTTCTTGGCCTCTATCTCAGCATTTGCGGCCCTATCTCTGGCTTCCTTCTCAAGTTGAGTTGCCTTCTTTCTCGCTTCCCTCTCGATTCTACTGGCTCTCTTCTTAGCTTGCTCCTCCTCAGGAGTATCCCGTCGGACTTCTACCTCAACTGTCCATTCGAAGTATACCGTTGCCTTCCCTAGCCTGATAAGGCCCGTGAACTCCGTCGTCTCCGACGTTCCTCCATCGTCATTGAACTCTAGGCGGAATTCTATGTCTCCCCTGGAATTCGCCTGAATTGATCCCATTCTGAAACGACTTCCATTCTGCTCTGATGACATATCCGTGAAGTCACAGTCAAGTCGGGGCGATATGTTCGAGACCTTGATCACCTCGTGACTCCGCGCGAATCCGCCTTTCCTCACCCCATTGACTTGTTTTAGGATGAACGGGTCGTCATACTCCCCACTACCGCTCTCCCAGCCTTCCTCCGTCGAAGTGTATTCTGGTTCGGGCCCCAATATCTCGTCTTCTCTTACTGCGAAGGGGTTTATGACCCAAAGCAAGAGTAGTAGCAGTAGTAGGAGCGGGAAGCAGCATATCCAAAGGATCTTGACTGCATCTGGTACAAATACTTCCAGAAGGTTGCATATTCCGTCCCCATCATCGTCCTCCGGGACAGAGGAGTTATCCTTCGGATTGGTGCCGCAACTGGTCTCGTTCAGATCGAGCCATCCGTCGTTGTCGTCATCCAGATCCTCGATAAGGTCGAATGTGCAGTTCGCGGTATCGGTGAGGTAACGACAGGTGACTTCGTCCGGCTCCCCATCTCCGTCCGTGTCATCCCATGCTATGGGGTTCTTGGGGAACTTGTCGATTGCATCTCCTATATTGTCGCCGTCATCGTCCTCGTCGATATGGCTGCAGATCCCATCCAGGTCGATGTCCTCTGGGAACGAGGATGCGTTCATTGGATCGGTAAAGCACTCCACTTCGACCAGGTCGTCCCAACCATCCCCGTCATCGTCAGTGTTGTTATCTATCGGCCAGAAGATGTCGAAATCCACTCGATAGGAGAACTTCCACTGGTCGTTCTCTGCACTGAATGTGTGGGAGTACTCGAGTATCACGTGCCTGTACGCCTGCTCCGGAGTACCATAGATGACGCCCGTGGCATTGTCGAGGATCAGGCCAGCCGGTAGTGCGGGAAGCACCGAGAATAGCGTGATCCCTCCGCTGTTCGGTGCGATTAGGGGCTCCAGAGGCTCCATCTCCTCCCCTACCGTGAGGACAAGCTTGTCGATGGGGTAGAAGAATACAATCGGAGAGTCGTCGAAATCATCGATTGGATCGCAGACACGATCCTCATCGTGATCCTCGGGCTGGCTGATGATGTCGAGGGGCTCAGTCCCACACTGTACCTCTATGGTGTCGTTCCAACCGTCCCCGTCGTCATCCCGGTCAAAGATGTCAGGATCCCCGTCCCCGTCAGTGTCCAGGTGTCTTGCGAACACGGTGATTTCGAAGTCGTCTAGGAAAAGTGAGTTGCTACCTGTCACCTTGTAGATCGTACCATCTACCTCCTCTATGGCGAATCCCGTGATCAATCCGTTCGTTTCGTTGAACTCTAAACCGGTTGGTAGCTGTGGCGAGATAGACCAGGATGTGACGTTACCTCCGAAAATCTGCGGCTCTAGGTACACCTCGTCCAAGTTCGTGGTTATGTTCAGCACCTGATCAAGATATATCAGGTCGAAGTCATCATCATCAGGATCGGGGGTGACTGACTGGAGGGTTATCTGAACGGAGCTGTGGTACTGTGAGTTGTTCGCCCATACCGTGAATACCTGTAGGGGGAACTCTCCTGCTGGGATTCCGCTGATGGTGCCGTTCACAGTTCCAGATCGAGTCAATGCTCCGTTCAGACTCAGCCCCATGGGGAGTGGGGGCCAAACCTCCCAGGTTCGCACGTCGCCTCCGTAAGTGATCGCATTGATTGGTTCAATAGGCTCGTTTACGAATAGCAGTTGCGAGCTCATGCTGTAGACGAGGAATAGCGCCGAGTCGTCCGTGTAGTCCAGACCATCGCACAGGCCATCGCCGTCCCCATCCTCTGGGTAGGATAGCGGGTCAAGGGCCCCTGTTAGGCAAGCGGACTCCTCAGAATCCCCCCATCCGTCGTCGTCGTCATCCGGGTCGGTCTCATCAGGCTCACCGTCCCCGTCCGTGTCCAAGAGTGCAGAAGAAATTTCGATCGAGAAGTTGGCACTGAATTGGCTGTTGTTGGCCCAGATTACGTACTCTACAGGGCCAAAAGGCTCAATCGAGATGCCTCCCAGAATCCCCGTGGCATTACTGAATGAGAGGCCCGGAGCGATTTCCGGGTGGATATCCCAGCTCCTCACTTCTCCACCGAACACTATTGGGTGGGCGTGCAAGCTCGTCAGGTTGACTAGTAGTTCGATGCTGTTTGTCGGGAATGCTAGACTAATCGGGCTGTCATCGACTAAGTCCACAAGGTCGCATTCGCCGTCCCCATCGGAGTCAGCGGGGAAACTCGTATTGTCCAGACCGCTGGTCTGACATGATTCCTCCTCCTCGTCGGTCCAGCCATCGTCGTCGTCATCCGGATCAAATTCGTCTGGAACTCCATCCCCGTCACTATCTACCCTCCATGATGAGATGTTGATGGAGAAGCTCGCCGAGTGCAGGCTGTTGTTGGCCCAGATGGTGAACTCGGTGTGTTCGAACGTCGCATTGGCGATCCCTGAGAGCACCCCGGTGGTGTCGTTGAACACCAGTCCGGTGGGCATCGATGGGGCTACCTGCCACGTGGTCACGTCGCCACCCAGGACCAGTGGTGACAGCAGCAGGGCGGTGACGTTGGTCGTCAGGTTCACGCTGGATACCGGGTAGGCGAGGAAGATATCGGAGTCATCGACGAGGTCCAGTAGGTCGCACAGGCCATCGCCGTCCTCGTCCGAGGGGTAGTCGGTCGAATTGAGGGGCCCAGTGCCGCAATCGGCCTCGGCGTCGTCGCCCCACCCGTCGTCATCGTCGTCATCGTCGGTTACGTCCGGCTCCCCATCGCCATCGGTATCCAGGAGGGAGGCGGACATGCTCAGGTTGAACGAGACTGAGAATGCGGAGTTGTTGGCCCAGATGGTGAAGACCGTAGTCGGGAAGGATGTGTTTGCCACCCCCGAGATCTCCCCCGTCGAGTCGTTCATCTGGAGGCCTCCGAGTAGCGCGGGACTAACCTCCCATGATTGTATGTCTCCCCCTGAGGTTATGGGGACTATCGATACGGAAGTGACATTCACTATCAGATCAATGTCGTCAATCCCGTAGATCATCGCTATGTTGCGGTCATCGAAATCGTCCAGATCGTCACAGAGGCCGTCGCTGTCCGTGTCATTAGGATAGCTCGTAGAGTCCAATGGGTCAGTACCGCAATCTGTCTCTGCAGTGTCGTTCCATCCGTCGTTGTCGTCGTCCTGGTCATACAGGTCCGCTACCGAGTCCCCGTCCGTGTCCAATAGGACCGTGATGGAGATTGTAACTGAGCTGGTCTGCTCCCCCGATGCATTGGACCATATGGTGTAGTTGGTTTGGTTTTGGACTACTACCGGGGTGCCCCAGATCGTTCCGTTGCTAGCCCCGAAGTTCAGGCCTTGGGGGAGGTCGGGAGAAATCTCCCAACTCTCAGGAGTGGATCCTGAGGTCTGCCCTGCAATCGGTTGCATTGGGACTCCTCTGGTTAGGAAGAGCCCGTCCGTGGGGAATGATAGGAATATCCCGTTTCCTACTATCCAGATCGACACCTCGGTGCTCGTACTGCCACCGGAGTTGTTTGCCCAGACAGTGTAGGAGGTCAGATTTGTCACTAGGAGGGGGATACCCTCGAAGTAACCATTGGTGGCGTTGAATGATAGGCCCAGGGGGAAAGATGTCGAGTTGATGCCGAATGACTCGATCGCGCCCCCGCCTAATTCCGGTTCTATCCTGACCAGGGCGTCCCTGGGGATCATGAAGGTCCCGTTACCGTAGGAGATGCTAGCGACAGGCTCGTTGATTGTGAACTGGAAGTCGACCCCCGTGATGCCTCCCTCGCTGGCGACCCTGAGCTGGAATGTCTGTTGGGTCAGGTTGACCGACGGGGTGCCATAGATCGTCCCATTGCTCTCCCCAAGGTGAAGGCCAGAGGGCAGCGCGGGAAGGAATGTCCAGTTCAGTATCTCTCCTTCCGCCACTAAGGGCACGATTGGGGAGATCTCCGAGCCACGCTCCAATACGAAGGTAGTCTGGTCGTAGGAAACGGTTGGCCTCCCGTTTAGGATGGAGAAGGAGACCTCTATCTGGTTGTTCCCCAGGGAAGTGTCGTTCATCCAAAGAGTGAATGATGACTCTGACATGTTGGAGGTCGCCGTACCTGAGATAACCCCGGTATCAGAGTCGAGGATGAGGCCGTCTGGGAGGGGGGATGACTCCCAGGACCCGAGGTACTCGTCACAGGAGGAAC
>MDTG01226877.1_pt1 | contig 13099 bp, 12 predicted proteins | sample 811421 | NCBI WGS metagenome assembly MDTG01 (sample SAMN05326645, study PRJNA326480) | marine metagenome | isolation source: seawater | place: Pacific Ocean: South East | collected 2011
CAATACTATAAACAAATGAATCTTGAAGTATTTGATATAACTTTAACAAGTTTGACTATTAGAACACTACCTGCATTGATAGATTTTTTAGAACAGAGATATCCTGGAACAACATTTTTACTTAGACCTGTAGTAAACAGAGAAGGACAACGCATTACTAATGTGCCTACACATTTACTTACAGACACAATAGAATGGTTAGAGAAAAAAGTTGCTCTTACTAAAGAAAGCAGAGATGCTTATTGGCGTTATAATAATATAAGCCAAATATTACATTTATTAAAACAAGGTTACAAAGACGAGAAACAAACATTCAAGAGACTTGTAACATATTGGGATAAAACAGCAAACAATACATTAGGTTCTTTTGATCCTAAACTAGCGGAGTGGGTACATGCAGACTATAGCAGTTGAACATGCCAGTGCAAACCAAGCCAAGGTTGTAAAAATTGAATGGAATTTTGGAAAACGTTGTAATTTTCATTGTAGTTACTGCGATGAGTTTACACACGACAACAAAAGCAAACACATGAGTTTTGAAGTTGCTAAACGCACAATTGATAAAATTGTAAGCAAACTCCCAGGACGTAAATTTAAAATGAATTTGACTGGCGGCGAACCTACAGTTAATCCTAACTTTGAAAAAATATTAGACTATATGTATGAGCAGGGGATTGATGTAGGCGTTACTACTAACGGTAGTAGAACATTAGAGTTTTACAAACGTATACTTCCAAAACTAGCAAGTTTTATTGTAAGTTACCATATGGAGTATCATAAAAGAGGAGTTATACCTGAAAACATTGTTGCTCTTAAAAAACTTGCACTAGAACAAGATCGATACATACACGTACATGTTCATATGATGATGTTGCCTACTACGTTTAAAGAAGCAAAGGAAACAATCGAATATCTTAAAGCAAACGATGTTCCTGTTGTAATGCGTAGAATAAGACCAGCCAGACAAAAAAATCATCCTGATAGTAAATTTAATGACAAAGGACAATTAATTGAAGGTCCTATTTCGCCACCTTTTTATGATGGAATAGTAACACAATTATTTAAAAATAATAATCCTTGGTATGGCGGAGAATTAGATTACTATTCAGAAGAAGAAAAAGAATTTTTGGAGAACGCAGGTGTATAAAATTTTAAAAGATCAAAACAAAGCAGGAAGTTTTGTAAATGTTGCAACTATCCAAGAGCGTGAAGACGGTCTTACTAAAGTCGAAGAAAATGTAAATGACATTACAGTACGACAAGAAAATGAATATACTGGTTGGTTATGTTGGAGTGGTCAAGAAAGTTTATTCATTAGAGATAATGGCGATGTATATAATGCTACATGTAGAGTAAAAAAATTAGGGAATATTTATGAAGACTTTGATATTCCAACTGAGCCTATTGTGTGTCGAAAAAATTGGTGTGCATGTGCCGCAGATTTAAATACTTCAAAAGCAAAAGATAAAGAGTCAGCAAAATACTTAAGGATAAACAATGAGTAATAAAGACAAAGCATTAAAAAGTGACACGTTTTGTTTGCTTCCGTTTATTCACATGGCAACAAAAACAGATGGTGACATGAAATTATGCTGTCGTAGTTGGCCAGTAGGTAACATAAATGAAACTACAATGAAAGAGTTATGGAACAGCGACAAGTATAAAGAAGTAAGACGTATGATGCTTGATGGAGAAAGGCCTAAAGAATGTGATGCTTGCTGGAGACAAGAAGATATAGGTGTAAGAAGTATGCGTCAGCGTTATAATAAAACTAGAACTAAAAAATATTTACCTAGACTAGATAAAATGTCAGATGATTATACAATGCCTTTTGAAATACCTGTATTAGAATCTAAGATGAGTAACTTTTGTAATTTAAAATGTAGAATGTGTCATCCACTTGATAGCACTAGTTGGAGTAAAGATTGGGAATCTATTGAACATCTAATGCAAAAAGCAAATGGCAGTACATTTAGAAAAGTACGTGAATTTGGATTAACACGTAAACCATACATCAGTGGCTGGGAAAAGAATGAAGATTTTTGGAAAGAGTTTGAAGAACTTGCTCCACACTTTGAGCGTATAGAATTTGCAGGTGGAGAACCGCTTATTGATCCAATACACTATCGTATTTTGAATATCTTAAAAGAGCATGGAAATAATATTGAACTAAAATATAGTACTAACCTTACAAAGTTAAATTATAAAAAAGATGATGTTATGGAATTATGGAATCACTTTAAAGGTGTCGAAGTAATGATTAGTATAGATGGCGTTGATGATGTTTATAATTACATTAGACAACTTGGTGATTATGAAGATGTAAAAAAGAATATTTTAAAAGTTGTTGATCATCCAAAAGTAGTTAAAATAGCAGGTGCTTGCACATTCCAAGTTTATAATATTTTTAGTATGCCTGAAATATTTGACCAGTTTACACAAGATTTGAACATTGACATACATGCACATAGAGTTAACTATCCAACGTTTTTAGATATGAGACTTATTCCAGATAGTGTAAAACAGTCTTTGACTGAAAAACTACAAACGTATGTTGATTCAATTGATAGTAAAACACATCCTAATTGGACTGATGATAGAAAAGTTAATGCAATCAGACATGGTAAAGATAACATTGCCGCACTTAATGGTGGTAATTTAGATAAAGAGATTCCTGCATTTATAGAGTTTAGCGACACATTAGATGCAAAACAAAAAGTAAAACAGACTTGGAGAGAATTACTTCCGCAGTTAGCAAAGGAAATATTATGATTAAAGAAGAAGATCAACGCAATAGATTAGTTAGTGGAAATAAAATTATGATCGCGTATGTTGATAGTCATGACACCAGATACAAAGATTCTTTTATTGAAATGGTATCAAAAAATATTGCTGAGTTCAACACACTAGATCTAAAATTTTTACATCAAAAAGCATGTTCAGTATCATCGTATTTAGATGCTCTTTATCAAGCAAAACGAGAAGACTGTGAATATTTGCTATATGTAGAATTAGGAACTGTTATAGATTGGTGCGATGGTCCTATGAAAGATATTGTAAGTTTTATGACAGAAAATCCAGACAGTAAATTTTTTGGACATATACTACAACATGCAAACGGGTCGTTTTATATACATCCACAGTTTATGGCAATAAACGTTAAGTGGGCATTTGAAAACAACATAAGAAGAATTGAAGAAGAAAATCCTAAAATAAAATGGCAAGCACCTGTTTTTGAACGCAGTGAAGAAAACTTTCATGATGAATACACACCGCATTGGGTAAAGGTTGGCGAGAAAAAACGTGTAAAAGTAAGAGGACAAGGCAAAGGCTGGAACATTTTAGATGCAATATTTGAGACTGGCAGTGAAATGCAAGTTTGGCCAGAGCATATACGTAATGCTAAAAAGTTTCTTTATCCTACAGTAAAAGAAGAGTGTTTAAAAAATAAAGCAGTGCTTTTTGGTGAAATGAATACAAATAGGGTATACGTTGCTAACACTGAAGAAATTACAAGAGACAAGTATGCAAAAATTTTAAATAATCATGATATAAAATGTGTAGCAACACCGGCAAGTGGATTAAGTACTTTTTTGTTGCCGTTTTATGCAAATGCAGATGTTACACTTGCATATGATATTAATATTATGTCTTTGCATTTTATTGAAAAGTGTAGAGAAGATTGGGACGGAACTAATTTTAAAGATTTTGTTCTTACAGAAATTGTAAATCATCCTGCTCTAAATGCAGTATACAAAGCAAAAGAAGCACATCTAGATTCAGCAGATGCTTTACTTAGAAGTTTAGGTGATGAATGGATTGACTGGTGGAGAAATAAAGGTAAAGTAATTACTAGAGAAATAGATATTTTTAATCATCACACATGGCACAATTTTAAAAACTACATGCTAGGCGATGAACGTACATTGTTAAATATTAGTAATATTATGCACTATGCACCTACAGCAACTTTATTTAATACACAAGAAAGAATTGACATACTAAAAAACTTACATACTTATATCACAACAAAAGTAATGAAATCAGAAAATTTACTCATACACGGAGTAAGTCCTACAGAAAGTCAACATCCTATTAATGGTTATTTACTAGAAAGAGATATAAAAAGTAATTTGCTATTTCCATGGAGGAACAAATAATGGAAGAAATTAGAGAACTGATTAAACGTAATTTAAAAATAAAACATAACGAACATATTCCACCTATTCCAGAAGAGTTCAAAGATGGAAATAATGATGCAAAATTTTGTGACTGGATTATAAATGAAAGCCAATTAGCAACACTTCCTTTAAATCTTAAAATACCGCATGAAGAAATGTACAAAGAAGCAATGGCACAAAAACATTTGTTTGTAAAACACAGAGGTGATAGTAGCCCAGGCTGGTCTAGCATGGCAATTCATGGCACCGCAGTACATCATACTTCGCCTAAAGAAAATTATTTTGACAAAGATAATATGCCAGAATATGATTGGACTGAACTTGCAGACCTATGTCCAATTACAAAACAATGGTTACAAAGTTTAGGATTTAGCAAATTTAACAGAGTTCGCTTTATGTTACTTGATCCAGGAGGATGGATTAATCCTCATAGAGATACAGATGTAAGAAAAGTCCATGCTTGGAATGTAGCAATAAACAATCCTGTAGGACACACATTTGTCTTAGACGGCCATGGTATAGTTCCTTGGAAAGTAGGTGAAGTTAGAGGTATTGATATATCTCAACTACACACTGTAATTAATGATGGTGTAGAACCTAGACTACATATGATCATACACGGCCACTTTGATGAAGGGATAGCAAAAACTATCTGTAGGAGTTATGAAGAGTTAGTATGACACAATATGATATTGCACTAGTAAGTACGCCAGTAATGGAAACAAACGTGCCTGCACCTGCAATCTATTATTTAAAAGGTGCATTAAATCCACATGGGTTTAAAACTAGGTGCTTTGATTTAGTTAGAGATAGTGAAGAACATTTTGGTAAAGAAGAAAATAAACAAGTAAACAGTTATTTACTTGCTGATTGGCATTCAGGTATGCACACCGAAAAAAAAGACAAAGAAATTTATGATATGATTGTTGATTATTATAGAGATTATGTAGTAGAACGTATTGCTCCTACGCAAGCAGAATGGGTAGGCATAAGTGTGTTTAGTCAGAACAGTCAAAAATCATCACATATATTGTGCAAAGTATTACGAGAAGCAATGCCTGATACTAAAATTATACTAGGTGGTACAGGACTAGGTATTAGTATGGGAGGCAAAAAGACTTTTGGTACTAGGTTAATTGAAGAAGGTTATGCTGATTACTTTATTGACGGTGAAGGCGAAAATGCTCTTGTTGCGTTACTAAAAGGAGATACTACATATCCAGGCATTAATAGTACACAGTATAAACAAATTGATAAGATAGATGAAATTCCGTTTCCTGATTACAGTGATTATCAAGAAGACTACGGAGATATTACAAAAATAACACTTACTGGATCTCGTGGGTGTGTAAGACGCTGTAGTTTCTGTGACATTGGGGCGTTTTGGAAAAAGTTTAGATTTAGAAGTGGTGAAAATATTGCCAAAGAAATGATACGTAACAAAAAAGAATATAATTCAAAAACATATTTCTTTTCAGATAGTTTAATTAACGGTAGTATGAAAGCATTTAGAGATTTATGTGTTGTATTAGCAGACTATCATGAAAAACATCCTCGTATTAAAGATAGAATCAAATGGGGCGGACAATTTATTATACGCAGTGAAAGACAAAGTCCTGCATCAGATTATGAATTAATGGCTAGAGCAGGAATGACTTGGGCTAGTATTGGTATTGAAAGTGCAAGCGAAGACGTTCGCAATCATATGGACAAACAATTTAGTAATGAAGATATGTATTTTAGTATTGATCAACTTATTAAAAACGGCATTGGTGTTACAGCAATGTTTATTGTAGGATATCCTACTGAAACCTTAGAAATGTTTGATGAAAATATAAAATTTTTAAAATACTATGCTGATAGGAATAGTTCTAAGTATACTAAAGAAGGTTTAGACCCAGGAGATTACGGTTGTATTAGAGATATTAACTTAGGACAAACACTTGGAGTATTAGACGATAGTCCTTTGGCACTAATGACTGATGATTTTGAAGGCAAGGATACGTGGATATCTAAAACTGTTCCGGGTTTAGATTTTGAAGAGCGTGTGCGTAGGAGAAAAAAGTTATCAAGAGTTGCTAATGCTTTAGGCTATAATGTTAGATGGGACGAAAAACAATTACACTTTTTAAACAAAAAGTTAGAAGACTGGAAAGAAAAAGGCAAACCTATAAGATGAAAAATAAAGAAACATTTTGTATATTGCCATGGATGCATCTTGCTACTAATGCAAGCGGTAACCTACGTGTGTGTTGTAACAGTACACCAGGTAAAAACTTTATTACAAAGGAAGATGGCACTCCTTACAAGTTACACAAAGATGATATGCAAGAAGCATGGGAGAGTGAAGTATACAAAGTTATTAGGCAACAAATGCTAGATGGCGAACGTCCTGAAATGTGTACACGTTGTTTCCGTGAAGAAGATGTAGGTATTAAAAGTGCTAGACAAGCATGGAATGACAAATGGATGCAAGACAAAGAATATACAATGGACGCTCCGTTTGATATCAAGTATGTAGATCTAAGACTAAGCAACTTGTGTAACCTTAAGTGTAGAATGTGTAATCCTTATGCATCAAACATGTGGGTCAAAGAATGGGCAAGTGTTGACAATGCACTCAGTGAAAGCGAATACAAACGTCTTAGTAGAATGGATTGGCCTGAAGAAGAAAAGACTTGGGAAAATTTATTCAGCATTGCACACACTGTTGAAGAAATATATTTAACAGGTGGTGAACCTACAGTTATAAAAAAACAGCAAAAATTGTTAGACTATTTTATAGACAACGGCACTGCTAAAAATATACGATTAAAATATAATACAAACTTAGTAAAAGTTCCTCCTTGGTTACTAGATAGATGGACACACTTCAAACGTGTGCAACTAAATTGTTCAATAGACGCAGTAGGAGCATTAGATCATTATATTAGACATCCTAGTAAATGGGATATAATTGTAAAGAACTTTGAAACTGTTAGGCAATTGCCTAATGTTAATATTGAAATACATTGCACAGTACAAATGTATAACATACTTCGGTTGCACGAATTAGTTGAGTGGGCAAAACCTTATGGGCATAAAATATATTTAAACATACTTAATCATCCTGATTACTTAAATGTTAGAGTACTACCTAAGAATCTTAAAGATCAAGCAAAAAAATCTTTACAAGAACATCTTGATGTACCTAAAATGCAAGGCTTGATAGATTATATGTATGCAGAAGATTGGAGCAACAAGTTACCTGACTTCTTCAAATATACAAAAACATTAGACGAGTCACGCAATGAAAATTTATTTGTAATAATACCGGAGTTTGGCAATGTCTAAATTTTGTCCTTTACCGTGGAACCATTTATTTTTTAGAGCAAACAAAGATGTATTTCCTTGTTGCGAAACAAATATGGTAAAAACAACGTTTAACGAAACTATAGAAAAAACAGCAAATGCAAAAGTGTTTAACGACTTGAGGTTAGAGTTTTTAAAGAATTCTAGAGATTTACCTCCTGTATGTTATAACTGTGAAATAAATGAACAAGCACGTAAAGGTAGTGTTAGGGAAAGGTGTATTGCAACCTTTCCAGAATTAGATTTAAACAAAGCAAAGAGTATGACTAATGAAGACGGGAGTGTAAAAGATTTTAAATTAGGTAGGTTAGACATACGCAGTAGTAACTTATGCAATTACAAGTGTAGATTCTGTGGATTAATAAGTAGTAACTCGTGGCTCAAAGATCATAAAGCACTAGGGCATGAAGCGAAGGATTCTTATGATCCAAAAACAGGAATAGCAGAATTTAATTTACCGTGGGAAGATCTAAAACAGCATCTGCCATATGTAAAAGAAGTCAAACTTGCAGGCGGTGAACCAGTAATGATGCCAGGAACATATCAATTACTTGAAGAATTAATTGCTATAGGCAATACAAATATTAAAATTAATTTAATAACAAATGCAAGTGTGTTAAACTATGGCAAGAAAAACATTATTGATCTATTAAAACAATTCTCTAATGTAGCAATTAGTTTAAGTATAGACGGTATAGGACAACAACATGAATGGCTACGTTCTGGAAAACAAGACTGGGATAAAGTTGAAGCAGTTATAGATGAATATACAAAAATTGCTAAAGAAAAAAACTTTTACTTATTTTTTCACACCGGTGTTAGTTGGATGAATATGTGGCACTTAGAAAAAATGATAAAAAAATTTCCTACACATAATTTTATGTTTAATCCTGTCAAAGGCCCAGACATTTATTCACCACAACATTTTTATGCAAAGCAAGTTAAAAAAGCCCAAAAGCATTATAAAAATTTATATAACAAAACAAAGGATAAAAGATATAAAGACTTGTCAAACTCTTTAAACACAAAGCACAGTCAAAAAGATTTTAACCTAGAAAAATTTAAAAGGACAACAAACATTTTAGATGCTAGTAGAAAACAAAGTTTTCAAAATGTTTTTCCAGAACATGCGTGGGTACTCAATGGATAAAACAGCATATTGCCCAATGCCATTTGTTACACTTACTGTAAACCCAACAGGAGTGATGACTCGTTGTATGATGAGTATGAAAAATATGGGTCCTATTTCAAAAAGTACTTACAGTTCTAATAGTTTTAAAAAACTTAGAAAAGATATGTTAAATGGAAAGTGGGACGAAGACGGATGCTTTTCGTGTAAAAATGCAGAAGAAGGTGGCAGACTAAGTCAGCGCAAAAAGTGGTTAGACAGAGAGGAAAGGTATTTAGGTAGAACAGGAATTTACGAAGAAAATACTAGTATAGTAAAAAATGATATATATCACCTATATATGAATTTTAATAACATTTGTAATTTCAAATGTAGAATGTGTGGCCCACATTTTAGTAATGCATGGATACCAGATCATAACAAATTAGCAGAAGTGACAAAAATTGCTAGACCTTGGCTAGACCAATCAATGCAAAAACAGCGTGTCGACGTAGATAATTTTTTCGAACAATTCGGCGACATGATTTCTAATTTGAAACAGATATGGATTACTGGTGGTGAACCGTTTATGGATGATTCTATATACAAGTTTTTTGATAAACTTGGAGACTATGCAGATTTAAAAAGTATAAAAGTAGTAATCAATACTAATGCAACTAAAGTAGATCCTGCAAAACTCATTCCTTTAATGGGTGTGAAACTACTTGCTTTAAATATAAGCGTAGACGCAACAGGCAAATTGTTTCCGTATATGCGTGGATACAATTATTCGTTTGATCAAATGGATGCTAAAATTAGGAGTATATGCAAGTTGAAAAAAAGTTATAAAAATTTCCAAGTGCAAGTAAATGCCGCATATCAAATATTCAATATATTAAACGTAGAAGATTTTTATAATTGGTCATGTGAAATATTAGATGATCCAACAGCAGGATTACTAGAATATAGAACATTATCAGGACCTCCTTTTTTAAGAGCAAGGAATGCTCCCAATGATATTAAACAAGATGGACTAGCAATGCTAGAAAGATTGTTAAAACGTTTTCCTGACAATGTGTATATTCCAGATATGATAAAAGAAGTTAAGCAAGAACAAAATAAAAAAGATATAGAAGATTTTGTATTATGGAATAAAAAATTAGATGAAATACGTAGTGAACATTTAGTAAAAGCATTTCCGCAACTAGTAAAGTCTTTTAATTTAGAAGGAATAAAGATATGACAACTAAATGGACTGATTCACGTGAAGGACCTAAACGCCGTTGGTGTCAAGCAGGTAAGAATCACGTTTGGCTTAGACAAGACTGGTCAATGCAGTTGTGTTGTAGTCTATATGGCGACACTTCTGAGCATATATTACAATTAGAAAATCCTAAACATTTATTTAGAGTGCTTGCTAAAGAATGGCCTAAGAGGTATAGAGTGCTGAAAAGAGGTCCATTACCAGATGACAAATGCCGTATTTGTATCAAAGAAGAAAATTTTTGGAAATCACAAGGACCATACCAACGAAGTCAAAGATATAAAATTAATGATTTAACTGAAAATGGAAATAAATTTTTCCTTAAGATTGACTTTAGCAATAAATGTAATTTAAAATGTACAATGTGTTCAAGTAAAAGATCTACTGGTTGGATTAAAGATGAACAAAAAATGAATAAGGCATTACAAGGCGACAAGCGGTTAGAAGTACCAGTAGCAACTCACGAAACATTAGGATCAGAATGGTTTAAACAAATACCTATTGAATGGTTTCAAAATTTAGGTGCAGTTGAAATATCAGGCGGTGAACCATTGTATCAAGAAGATGCTTTAGAATTTATTGAATTTTTATCTATTGAAGTGCCTGACATACAAATGCGTATTATTACAAACACTACACTTGTTGATGATAAAATTTTAACAATACTAGAAAGATTTACATTCCTTAGAATACTATGTAGCGTAGACGCATGGGAGAATGATTGCTACAAGTACGTTAGAGGAGGAGTATACGAGTTACCTCAGATTAAAGAAAACATTATTAAACTAGGTGAAATTGTTAGTGGTCATGTTGCTATAACAGATACATTACATCCTGCAAATTATAATCAACATCCTCTCGGTATGAAGTTCATAGAAAAAGTAAATGAACAACATAAACCTAAACGCCCAGTTAAGTATAGTTGGAGTTATGTTACAAAACCCCTACACCTAAATCCAAGAACAGTTTTGGCTAAGCAATTCTTAGAAGGCAAAAAGGATCTAAAGGAACAAAAGTATTTTTATAATTTTACAACTAATTTAGATAAAATTAGAAAACAAAGTATATTAGATATAAGACCAGAGTTTGAACCATGGTGGCTAGAAATGGAAAACATATGCAAACCTTAGGATTATTTGGAGATAGTTTTGTACAAGATCATAGAGCAGGAGAGTTTTTGTTCTATAGGCTTTTAAACATAAGAGATGATGCAATACTTAACACTTATAGAAAGCAATATGAAAAAGCAGTACCGGCTTGGTGGGAATTACTAGATGGTTATAATGCTACTTCACACGGTGTAGGTGGTGCAGATAATTATTGCGGACTAGTAAACTTTCTAACCAATCATGAAAAATACGAAAGAATTATATTTTTAATTACTGAAGCACAAAGACAAAGTTTTTGGTTTGAAGATAAAAAGTCAAAAGATAATCTTACAAGTGATATAGAACATAGTGCAAACTGTGAAACACGTTGGATACATGCAACCAATAGAGACCAGTGTATTGCTCAAGATATAAACTTAAATATTAAACAAAATAAACTTATTAAAAAGTCTTATGACGTAATGAAAAGTTATCATGAAAATTTAACATTAGTAGATAGGGTAAAGGGTAACTTGTATACAGATCTAATAATAGAAAAAGTAAAAGCACTAAGACCAGATACACTTTTTATTGATGGGTTTGAAGGCGAAACATGTTATACTAATCAATTTTTTAATCGTAAAAAAGGAACGCCTTTAATTAAATTATATAAGATAGATAACGAAAAATTAGGTGAGCGAAAACATCATGAAATAGATATGAGAATTTCACATCAAACTACACCATCAAATAAAAGACTTGCAAAAATTATAAAAAAGCATCTTGATAGTAAAAAAACATTGCTTGAATTTGATACAGAGCCGTTTAAGAACTTACAAGTTGATAAAACTATTACATATATGGATAGATACGATACATCATCTTTTAAAAAACATTTATCTTTGTTAGGTATAGATTCATGAAAGTAGGAGTATTTGGAGATAGTTATGTTGCTAAATGGCATCCTGCACATAAATTAGCAACACAAGTTTTAGACTGGAAATATGCAACAAGATTTCATAGTGACAATAAACCTTTTATTTGGTGGAAGCATTTAGAAATTATTGATCCTACTTTAGAAACATTTGAACATGGAGCAGGCGGTTGTGATAATTGGTGGATATATTCAGAATTTTTAGATAACCACGAAAAATATGATAAGGTAATTGTATGTATAACTGCGGATAGTAGATACAGTTGGTCAACATACGAAAAAGGTTACAGAGATTATCCAGAGGAAAAACAAAATCGACACTGGCTACATGCAACAAATATTATGACGGCTGAACATAAATCTGAATATTACGATGGCGGACAAAGATTGCGAGATGATTACAAAGTAATGGTTCCTTACCTTGAAAGAGTGTATTATAGCGATAGAAAAAGATATGTTACATTCAGTAGATTATTACGAGAAGAAATAAAACGTATAAGACCTGATACTATCTTTATTAATTGTTTCAATCCAACTCCAGTAAACGGCATTGATAATGACAATAGTTTATATGAAATAACACTATATGAGAATGCAAAATTAAACAAAGATCTAGGTATACCTACATCAATGGAAGACCCTGCATTAGACAGTCAAATTGATTGTAGAATAGCACACCTTACAAAGCCATCACATATACAACTTGCAAAGCGTGTGGCTAATTGTATATTACAAAATAACACAACTGTTTACTTGAATGTAAATGAATATCATAGGGAAATGGACGAAGATGATTATAAAGAATTTTGGACTAAAAGAGATATGTTAAAATATGCAAATAGGTACTATGATGCAGGAATACCAATAGGTTGACAATTTGGAGCAAAGGTGCTATAATATATTATGAATGAAGACTTAAAATGGAGTAACTATGACTTCACGAAAATACCGTTTGACGACATTGTTAGTGTTGGTCAACGCACTTTGCTTTATCGTGATTTATTTACAGTATCATGGTTATTGGGGAGATTCTGTAACTACAGATGCTCGTACTGCTGGCCTTACGCCAGATCCGATCGTAAAGATCACCGACCTACCGAGTTATGCTTGCGTACAGTGGATGAAATTAAACGTCAAGCCAGAGACAACGGTTTCAACAGTTTCCACTTCTCC
>MDTG01331526.1_pt1 | contig 13099 bp, 12 predicted proteins | sample 811421 | NCBI WGS metagenome assembly MDTG01 (sample SAMN05326645, study PRJNA326480) | marine metagenome | isolation source: seawater | place: Pacific Ocean: South East | collected 2011
CGTACCCGCAAGGGATTACAGGAGTGATTTTGTTGTCTGCGATCGATTTACCTTCAACGGAATCCTTTGCTCTTTTTGTCATCCTTGTACTGGCTGGGATAGTGCTGTGGGATGCATTTTGGTTGACTAAGCAAAAGGGCGACGTTCCTAGTTTTGGTGAGTTGCCCAATGGAGGTTATGCTTGGGCCAGCGAAGGGGCACATGAAGTAATTCGGCAATGGGGTAATTTATTTTCGATGGCGGCAATGATGAGCTTGCCTTGGGCTCTAATTTCACTATCGAACACTCCAATAATTTATGGCATAATATGGGATTTTTTACTTGCACTTCATATCATTTATTTATTGGTGCCAAAGCGTTATGCTGTTACCTCGACTCATTTGTTTGCTGATGGGCAAAGATATGAGTGGTCTAAACTTCGCTTAGCAAAAAAGCAACCCAAACGTCGAATCATGCTCTTGCGTAAAGGCTGGGGCATATTTGGACCGTTACCACTGGGTGGCAATTACCACGATTTAGAACAAGCCAAACATGCTATAGCTCGGTTTTATCAAATTGAAGATGAGTCCGAGTGACCGTTATGACCAATAGGCGCATTCTATTGGAAAAGACATGGAATGGACTCGAAGCGATGAAGACTTGCTGGTAAGAATAGATCCTGGTGAAGAAATCCACGCATCTTTGCAGCAACTTGCAGATGAAGTTGGATTTAATGCTGCAGCAATTACTAGTGGTATTGGTCGGACACGCGATAATGAATATGGTTACATGAATAATGATGGAATCTATATCAAAAGATTACTTGAGAATCCTTCCGAACTCGTTAGTTTATCTGGCAATATTGCTAGGACACAGGAAGGAAAGCCATTCACTCATATTCATTGTTGTTGGTCCGATGACGATAATACCGTTCATGCTGGGCACATGTTTTCTTCAACAGTCGCGGTAGTGGCTGAAATCCATCTAAGGATTATGTCACATGCGATAATGACTCGTTGTCCTTTGGCTGATGTACAACTATTAGGGCTACAATTTTCGTGATATTCAAAGCCTATGACTTGGGTGGTTGAACATGGCCGAGGAGAGCAGAATTGAGCAACTCTCAGCGGCGATTCGCTATCATCGTGAATTGTATTATAATCACTCCGCACCAGAGATTTCAGATACGGATTTTGATAAATTATGGGATGAATTGAAATCACTAGACCCAGATAATTCAGTACTTCATGAAGTTGGCCCAGAACCACTACCAGGCACAGTGAAAGTAGAGCATATATTTCCCATGAGGTCTTTGGATAAAGGCACAACAGATGAAGACATAATTCACTTTGTAACTCAATCGACATTTGGCGGTAAGCGATTTCTTGCTCAACCGAAGTTGGATGGTTCAGCTTTATCTTTGGAATATGTTGCCGGTAATTTGCATAGAGCAGCAACTAGAGGTAGCGGAGAGAGAGGCGAAGATGTAACTCTTAACGCCAAGTCAGTCGCCAATATTCCTTTACGACTAAACATTCCAGCTGATTGTCATGTGCGTGGAGAAGTAGTGATGCCACTATCTGTTTTTGAGAAAAAATATCGAGATGTTTCACCAAATCCTCGTAACCTTTGTTCTGGCGCCTTACGCCAAAAGCATGGTGACGGCAAGGCTGATGCAGCTGATTTAGTGTTCTGTGCTTATGATGTTAAATTCGTTAACGAGGCTCCAACAGCAACCAATGATAGCGAGTTATTGACTTGGTTGCAAAAAGCAGGAATAGAGCCTGCGCCATGGACCGTTTTCGAATCAGATAGACCCCAATTAGAAATGATTGAACATACTAAAGAATGGTCTATCAAACGAGATGATTTTGAATTTGAAATAGACGGCATAGTCTTCAAACTTGATAATTTACAGCAACGAGAAAATCTTGGAATGACTGCCCACCATCCAAGATGGGCATTAGCATGGAAATTTCCACCTGAAGAAGCAACATCTGTACTACTTAGTGTCGATTGGCAAACGGGGAGAACAGGTAATGTGACACCAGTTGCGAGAATCGCTCCACAAAGTGTGGGGGGTGTGACTGTTGAGAATACGACTCTACATAACCCGGGTGAAGTCTCACGTTTAGGCGTGAAAATCGGTGATAAGATTCTAATTGTTCGACGTGGTGATGTTATACCTAAGATAGAACAAAGCCTTGGTCAAGCCAAACAGGAAGATCTAGTCGGACGCCATCATGCAGATGGCACTCCATTTACTCATGAACTCCCTAAACAACAGGAGATTGCAATTCCTCAAATTTGCCCATCTTGCGATTCTAACTTAGTTGTTGAAGGAGCGTTCCTCAAATGTTACAATATGCTTTGCGAGGCACGAACCAGCCGTTCAATACTATACTGGTGCAGGGCTCTTGAGATGGATGGTATTGGAGAGAAACTGGTCGATCAATTACTTGATGCCGGAATGATTTCATCGATATCAGGGCTCTATGAGTTAACCCAAGTACAATTAACCAGCCTTGAGAGAATGGGTGAAAAATCTGCGCAAAACGTTTTGTCTGAATTAACTAGAACTAAACAAATGACGCTGGGTAAATTCATTCATGCACTCGGTTTACCAGGCATAGGGCCTGAGCTAGCATCACTATTTGCCAGCCATGTCAAAACCCTCGATGGCATGTTTGACTGGCTACATTCTGCTCATGCAGAGTTAGGTGATGGGGAATACGGACCAGAACTTGACGGAAATGGTAAACCGCATAAAACAAATAATGCAATTCGTGAACTTTGTCAGCATGATGGAATTGGTGAAAAAGTAGCAATTCAAGTTAGAGATGGCCTAGAATTAAGACGAGATTTAATCGTAGAGTTATCCACTCATTTGGAATTAGATGAAGAGCCTGTTGCCGTTTCTACTGGTAAGTTTGATGGTATGACATTCTGTATAACCGGGACTTTAACTCAGCCACGTAAGGCGATTCAATTGATTGTTAAAGCAGCAGGCGGCAAAGTTGTCAACTCTATCTCTTCCAAGCTGGATGTATTAATCGCAGGCGAAAATGCGGGGTCAAAATTAGCCAAGGCGGAAAGTTTAGGAGTTATGGTATGGAATGAAGAATCACTGAACCAAGCGCTTGAAAATCCGCAACAATCCAACACATCATCAGCGACATCAGAAGAAAGACAATCTAATAATTCCCAAAAATCACTTCTTGACTTCTAATCGAGGTTTGTTAGTGCATTTATCAGTAAATGTTCAATAGTGTGAGGCAATGGTGGTATTATGAGTCAGCGCAGGTTCCTTGTTGCTGTTACTATAGTATCAATGCTGTTGCTGGTGCCAGCAATCCAAGGATATGAAAATGGAGTTTACAACCAAGCATCAGGTTGTGGTTGCCATTCTCAAACGGGAGCAAACCCTGCTAGTGTGACAATATCAGGCTTGCCAACATCTTATGATGTCAATAAATTATACCAAGTTACAGTTTCAGTTAGTGGGGGAGTTTCCGGCTCAACCGGAGGATTCTCACTAGAGGTAAGTGATGGAACATTAAGCACAGGATTTGGATTAATGCTAGTAAATGTAAATGGCTTGGGCAATAGTGCCACTCATAGTATCACAGGTAGTAGTTATCGTTCTTGGAGTTTTGAATGGACCTCTCCTGCAGCAGGCTCGGGTACCGTTATCTTTGAGGTAGCAGGAATGACATCTAATGGAGATGGCAGCAATAATGATGATCGTTGGGTAACTGATGTAGTCCAAATCCCTGAAAATGTACCAGTAAATAACCCCCCATCCGCATCTAATGTTTTGTTAACTCCAACCGATGCTAAAACCACGGATGATCTTACGTTAAGTTATTCATACAATGATCAAGATGGTGATTCCGAATCCGGTAGTGAAATAATTTGGTATCGAGATTCTCAAGCTTTGCCCCAAGGAACGATCTCTGGCTTAACTGTCCCATCAAGTCAAACCCAGAAAGGCCAAGAGTGGTATGCAACAGTGAAACCATCTGATGGTAGTGATTATGGCAGTTTGGAAACAAGTAATACCGTAATCATTGAGAATTCCCCACCTAGCCTCTCAATGCCAACAATTTTACCTTCTTCAGCCGATGAAGACGATGATTTAACTGTGAGTTATACCGCGAGTGATGACGACCAAGAGTCGCTAACTGTAATGATCAGATGGTACCTTGATGGAGTTCTAGTTTCTGAGTTTAATGATGATTTAACAATTCCATCCATTGCAACTCGTGAAGGCGATGAATGGCGTGTTGAAGTTTCGGTTAATGACGGTGATGACTTGGAATCTCGCTCGTCACAAATAATCACCATAGGAGGAGTCGTACAGCCAAATAATCCTCCAGAGGTAACATCTGTAATCATTAGTCCAAACCAACCAACGACAACTGATGATATACAATTGATTTATACAACTCAAGATTTAGATAACGATCAAATTACTGATACAGAAATTGAATGGCGAGTTGATAATGTGCTTACGGTTCAGACAACGACCACAGTTTTGTCTACAACAACACAAAAAGGCCAAGTTTGGCAAGCAAAAATACGCGTTAGTGATGGAATAGATTGGTCGGCATGGGCAGATACAGAGGTGCTGATAGGCAATACTCCGCCTGTTGCAAATACAATTACAGTATCGCCAACGGAAATTTACACAAATGATTCAGTTTTTGTGACCTATGAGTATAGCGATGCAGATGATGATGAATCGAATAATCCATTGATTATCTGGTCAAAGAATGGCATTGAACAACCGCCACTTGACGGATTAAATCCATTGCCAGCAGAGTATACCTCTAAGGGCGATGTATGGACGGTATCTCTCAAAGCAAATGATGGCGAATCATTTAGTGAAATAGCTTTGCAAGCAACATTTACTGTTCAAAATAGTTTACCAACAATTAGCATCAATGAAATACCGGCCAACATATCATTTGCCGAAACAGATTTGACAGGTTTAGAAATTGTGCCGGAATTCAACGATTTAGACGATGATCAAATCGTTAGTAGCATTCAATGGTTAAGGAATGGTTTTAGAGAAGGTAGTTTAGATAATACCTCTTTTGTTCCAGCCGAATACTTTGGCGCTGGACAGTTATGGACGTTGGTTATTTCATTTCACGATAATGATGGACTAGAACAACAACAATCTTGGACAATAGAAGTAGATAATCTTCCCCCCAAAGCAATTTTTACCGTCCCAACAACAAACTTATGGCGTGGCGAAATAATTACCTTAGATGGCAGTGAATCGTTTGATTTAGACGGAGTAATCACCAACTATCTTTGGCAATACCAGGATAGTGAAGGTAATTCTGGGTCTGAGACAGGAAATATGGCTGAAATTCTTGGCTATGGAGAAATTACTGTAACGCTAACAGTTGAAGATGATTTAGGATTAACAGATATAGTAACAGATGTAATCATAACAACTCAAGGCCCTAAGGTTTCTGAACTTGAAGCAAGGAATGATGGTGCTGAGGTCTCATTATCTTGGCAATGGACAGGAGAAAGTGCTGATTTTATTTTACTTAGGAATGGTGAAGAAATTGGCAGGACCACCAATCTTCAGTTTGATGATGAACCGATAATGTCTGGTGCAACTTCTTATACAGTTACGCCTATTGTTAACGGTAAAGAATTAATTGCAGGTTCAATGACAATTTCAGACTTTGAGGTAGCAATTACCACTGAGCCAGCCAGTGGTGTATCGGAGACGGGTGGGTTTATTTTAGGGCTGATTTTCTTACTTTCAAGCATTGCAGTCATATCACTTAGTCTAATTCAAAGGAGGGAATAATCTGAATAGAATCTCATTAATTTCTATTGTAATAGTTCTCCTTGGTTTCACTTCTTTTGGTGGAGCTAATCCCGGGGGCGTAGGGGATGGGGATTTTGACATGCAATGTGGCGGTGCATGCCACGGTGACTCATCACAGAATCAATCTTCGCCGGCATTACTTGAATTAATATTAGATAATACTGCATATATCGATTTGCCAGTTTCTATAACGGCAAAAGTAAGCGGGATACAATTTTCTTCTTCGGATACTATCGGGCTGTTTTTGATAACCGATACTACCGGTCATAGCGATTTACCAGAAGATGCAGATTGGATAGTAATATCAGATCAAAATGGTGGCGATAATAATTATGTTGAATTAGAAGGCTCTTCGCTAAATAGTGAATATAGCGTATCTTGGACTGTAAAACCGATGAGTATCCAGCCAACTAATTTTTATCTTTCAATTCATCATGGTGGTGAAAATACACCTTTCTTCGGTATTAGTGATGCGTTAACGATAACGCCACAAGAAATTCCAGACAATTTACCTCGTTTAGCGAGTGATTATTCGCCAAAAATAACTCGAGACATCGGAGAGAATTCTACCATTGCAATTTCAACTATAGACGTCCAAGAGATGGAGATAGAATGGCGTTTAGTCGACGGGGAATCAACTTTTGTCAATGCACTAACAACTGCTGATCAAGAGTGGCAGTTTAATCTTCCAGCCGCTTTACAACCTTCAATTATTGAATGGCGTGCGACCATGAAAGGAGATGGACCTGACCAAACAACGCCATGGTTTAGAATTGCTGCACAAGAGCCAGGATTGGAGATAAATCAAACCCAATTGTATCTTCAGTCTCTTGCCCTATGTTTGTTCTTTGCCGGTTTGGTGTTGACATTACACACTAAATTCAGTAATGAAAAGAATCCAACACAAATTGTATCAATTGAACAAACAGCAATGGTAAGCGAGACTCAATCAATACAGAATGATGCGCCACCATTGCCTGAAGGCGGTTTACCTGCTGGCTGGACAATGGAGCAATGGAAATGGTATGGGCATGAATATTTGGAGGAATTAAAGTGATATCTTCAGCAACATTTCATGTTATTAGCACTGAATTAGTCGTTGGCTCTTTTGCCATGGCAGGAGTCTGTTTTATGCTTAAAGCCTTACAGTGCTTCAATATTTTACACTCAGAAAAACTCTCTCAGATAACTGACACAACAGGTCATTTTGCTCTTGGATTTGGCCTAGTAGCAACACCATTTGCAATTCTTTCGGGTATTTCCTCATCTCCAGGTTCTGATATTTCTTCACCACTATTGGTCAACAAAATGCTTCTTTCAATGATTGCTACAGGACTCGCTACGGCAGCGCTTTATGCAAGATACAGCATTGGTATGAAGATCTGGTCGAGTAAACCATCATCGATTATCCAATCATCAACAGGTCTAGCAGCTAGTGGATTCATGTTACTTACCGCATCAGCAGGTGGCAAATTTACCAGAAATGAATCATTATTTGATGTACTAAATTTGCCTTTTGATACAATTTTCTTAATGCCGGTATGGATTATCGCCATAATATTGGTAACAGGCTTGGCAACTACTGCATTAGCGATTTTAAATCTAAGAAATAAATCAGCCGTACAGCATTGAATTACTGGGTTGATTATCTTTGGAAATATTTGCGCCATCCATCATGGCTTGCAGTTGTGATTCGAGGAATTCTGCTTCTTCAATTAGCGGTTGATGGGGTAGGTTGATTGAAGGCAATAAGTTATTGAGATTTTCAATTAATGTTGCTGCTGCACGGGCGTCTGGGAAGCGAGGGTCAGCCTCAACCATAATCGACATTAGATCCAATCCTCTTCGTCGTGCTTCTCCCAAAATAGAGGCATTAATTCCTTTAATTACGCCTTGTTGTAGTAATGGGACCTTCATTTCTTCAAGCCGCTTTCGACTTTTATCATTAGCACCAATTCCAACCACATCAATTCCTTCAGTGTCTTCATAATCAACCACAGGTTCAGCACCATTTAGATTACCTTTCATCCCTTGTTTTGCGAAGGCATCAATTACGACACCAGCGACAATTTTTTGTTCCTTTGACCATTCAAACATAGCCCAAACAATATCATGTGCTAATGCTTCGGGAACAACCAGTTCACTCATTAATAGAATAACTTGGTCACAACCTTCAATTGTACACTTTGGCTTACCAGCATAGGCTCTAATTGGTGGCAAGGGCACACCTTTGTCGACCAATGTAAGAGCAGGTAAGCGTGGATCGATAACGCCGCCAATGAATTCCAATTCAAGATGGTCAATTAGAAAATGGGCAACAACACTTGAGACCATTCCAACGCTGGGGAAGCATGCTACAACCAGCGCATTTTCTGTCGATACCTCTGCATTTATCCTTACACTTGGACCTTCCATGCGTTGTCCTATTGTCCTTCAATGTATGAACACTTGCATCAATTGTTGGGTCGGTGGTTTGATGATGTTTGCCCGTTAGGGTGAATTATGGCAGATGCTGTGGAACAACAAGTTAGCCACATGATATCTCCATCATCTTGGAACCGGTTTGAAACCTGTCCCAGAATGTATTGGTTAAGCCGACAAAGGTTACCAAGAAAAGCTGGCATGGCTGCATCACTTGGAACTGCAGTACACGCATCAGTCGAGGATTTGTTGCAGGAAGATTACTCACATATTGGTAATAGTGAAGATGGTTGGTTGCCCAAAGAAGGCGAAAGGTTACTCAAGATTCGTTGGGAAGAGGAAAAAGAGATTTTTCATGCCACTCCTAGAAGGCCACAATGGAAAGAAGATAAGTGGAAAGAAGCGATTAATCATCAAAAAGGCGCAATAAGGATGCTACTAGACCATGTCGGAATAACCGGCCTTGATCAGAAAAAAATCACCGGCGCCTTATGGCGTAAAATACAATCATTGGCAATTGCTGTTGAAGGCGAATTGAAGACTAAAAATGGTAAATTGATGGGGCGCCTTGATTTATTGATGGCAGATGTTGATTCTAGTGGAAAAATGGTCGGCTGGTTAGTTGCTGATTTGAAAACTGGAAAAGCACCTAAGGATGAATTGAAGGTAGAAGTCAACCGTCAACTTCGTTTATATCGCGATATTTTGCGAGATAATAACCCAAATGGACCGCCGATTAGAACAGAAGGATGGTACACTGCCGACTCATCTAAATGGACTGCACTAGGAGAAAATGTTCTTGAAGATGCATATGCTGCTTGGCAGGAAACAATACCTGGAAAAATACCGTTAGAGCCGACCATTGGGGAGCAGAGTTGTGGAGGATTTTGTGATTGGAAAGCGTGGTGCCCTCATTGGTGGCAATGGCGCCATGATAACAATACCTTACACAAAGGAGATTTTTCAGATGCTGTTATCTTGTTACATAATTATGACCAAAATAGTGGTTCAGCGGTAATTGAATTGTGTGAGCCAAGAGACAATACTGGTAATGTAATTCCAACCGGAATTAGAACTGGAGCGAAATTTGACAATCGCGGTAAAGACGCCTTAGAAGAGTTGTTAGAATCAAATCATCGCGGTCCGATTTTCATAGGGTCTGCTATGTCTAATCGGAATTCGTGGCGTATTGGACATTGGTGCGATGTCTTACCTTGGTCTCCAATTCCAGATGGCGAAGAGTATTCGAGACAAGAATCATGAAAGAAACTCTCTAAGAATTCCTCTTGCCTTTTCGTCTTCAATCCCTGACGGGGAAAGCAGCCAATTGATGTATGACGGGTCAAGTTGAGCGACTTCACTCAAGTGTCGGCCTCTATGTCGCCCGAAGGCAACAATGTAATGGCCATCATCGATCCGAATTTTGCCGAGAGAGTCAAGCATTTCTAAGTCGTTCAAACCCCTCCCAAGATTAGAATCATCAGTAACAGATTTCCCATGAATAAGCCAACGTTCAATTTCTTCCAACGAATTTCTAAACATCAAAGCATGGTCCATGGTTAATCGCCAAAACAAGAGTAGAGAGGCAGCTGCATCGGCAGCAGCAGTATGTGCGTTGTCCAATGAAATACCATGCCTTTGACAAAGACTGCCCAAATTATGAGGTCTGCCAACTTTGACTCTTCTTACAATTTCCAATGTATCCATCATCGCTTTTGGTTTCGGAGGCAATCGACCAATTCTACGAAATTCATTATCTAACAGCGGCATGTCAAATCTTCTTACGTTATGGCCAACGATTACTGAATTCTCTATTAATTCATGAATTTCATCAGCATGATGTGAGAAATCAGGTAAACTTTTGACATCACTATCGAATATTCCGTGAACATTACTAGCTCCGGAGGGGATTGGTCTCCGAGGATTAATCATAGTTTCATAATGTACAGCATCGCCCTTTGAATTAGAACCTATTAGTGCAATTTGTACAATTCTGTCATCATTTGTTGAGATGCCAGTTGTCTCAAGGTCAAAAGCCAGTACTGACTCATCAGCAAGGAATTCATGACCCATATAACATAGCAACTATTGCTACCTATTGAATCTCACTATGAGCAATTAAAGGTAAAATTACAATGAGTACTGGCTGTGGCGGTATTTATGGGAATTAAGGACAGGTTGCGCAATCTGTTTGAAAATAGTAATTCTGAAGAGGTAGAAACTTTAGAAGAAACCGTAGAAACAGATGAAGATAAAGCACAATTTCTTGCATTGGCTAGTGAAATAACTGATGAATTAATTCATGAATTAGTAAATGAGGATATAGAGTCTCCAGAAGTTGTCGAGACGATTCTTATATCAGAATACGATGCTGGTGATGTTGAGATTGATCTATTGACTGCTGAAGAGGACATAATGTCTAATCATAACGACGTTAATGTTGTTAATCATGATTCACTTGATGATATTGTTGAACATCTAGAAGGGGCCGAAATAATAGGGGATTTACCAGAGGAAGTTACTTTCTAATGGCTAAATTTGAAATCATTAGTTTTTGATGCAAAACGTGAAGAGATAATGCATACTATTAGAAGGGTGAAGAAATTCCTCTATATCATGAGGGGAGGAAGGGGCATGAAATCAATACTCTTGTCCTGCTTAATGGTATTTTCAGTATTATTGTCGGGATGTGTTGCTTTTGAGTCAACAGTTAACCCTAGAGCGGTATTACAAGCTTATCCATTATATATTCAAGAAGGTGAAACAATTACTCTTGACGCTCGTGATTCCGAAGCGGTAGAGGGCGTCATCACAGATTTCGAATGGGACTTTGGTGATGGGAAAACTGCAAAAACAGTAATCGGGTTTACATCACATACCTATGAAAAATTCGGCATATACACGGCGACTTTAACTGTTAAGAATAGTGGCGGTGGAGAAGATCAAATTTCAACAAATATTGTGGTTAATGGTGCCCCAATATTAAATTTGACACTTCCTGAAAATATCAAGGCTGGAGAATCTGCTTTACTAGATGCATCTGCAAGTTTTGATCCTGAGGGCAAAGAATTGCTATATTCTTGGGATTTAGATTGGTCAGAGGACTCCAACGATGACGGCGATAATAGAAATGACGTAGATGCAATAACATCTTCAGTTCTATTGCCAACCAATAAATCAGGCACTAAACTTGGTAGTTTGACTATTTCCGATGGCGACGGAGCGTCTCAATACACAACTTTCGAATTAGAGATTTCAACACGAACCTTTGAAGTTGAATGGAAAACCGAACAAATCAGCTTTAGTTGGGATGAATATCTTGATCAAGGCTCTTCTTGGGAAGAGACCATCACCCCAGGTTTAGAAGGTAGGATTATTTCTTTTTCCGCAGTTCTAGAATTAGATCAAGAACTTGGCCCTCAAGACAATTTTACTCTTCAATTAGATATCTCTGAAGATGGTTACAAGAAGTCTGCTAAAACAGAAGGAGGTAATATTACTGCCAATGAAACTTCCAAGGCTGAAATGGAAAGATTCGCCATAAACCCTAATGGCGAGGATGGAACTTATACAGCAGATTTTGCTGATGATGTGCTCCAACAATTACTGAATAAGCCAGGATACCGTAACGGACAAGGCGAATGGACTTGGACAATCTTCGCCCAACAAGCAGACCCAGACCCTTTGTTTGATGGCTTACCAGATCCAGATCCAGGGAATGATTGGACACTTGAAGTGGTCATCGAAATACAAATTCCGATTTTAACTGAGATCGCCGTGTGATTTTCTACGATGAAACAATAATCTACATCTATTTCTTCGGAGTGATTGAACACCATGGTTGATACTGTCGAGATTAGCAGAGTTAACATACGAGACAGCCTCTCAGTAGATGTTTCAGTTTGGATGAATCATCCTAATGATTGGGATTTCAGACCTGCACTTGCTTGCTCGGGCAATGAGTTTCAAATTTCGGATAAAATAAGTGGTAATCAACTTGCATCTGTAGAATTATCAGATGAAGAGTTGGAAGTCCTCCAACGCGATAGAGTCGCAGAATTACGAGTCAAGTTTAATGTTCATGGGATGCATGGGAAGCTTGCCATTATCAATCCGATAATCGCCGACGGCAAGGCTAAAAAACTCGCTACTGCCAATTGGAAAACCACTCAATCAGTAGATTTTTCATAATTACTTATTGATGGGACAACCACCATTTCTTTGATATGGGTTAACTTTGTTTTAATCGTTCATGAAGCGCAGAAGCGAGGGGTTAGGGCCCCAAAAGAAAGCACGTTTTGAACGATTGAAGCAAGAGATAACCCGTTTTGTCCTGGCTAATCATGGGTGTTCAGCACAATCGATAGTTGCAAATCTGTCTCATGACAGAGCAATGCGTAATCACGGTTTAACACCTCGTAAAGTTGGATTCTTTATCTCTCGTAATCTTGCTGAGAAACTGAGTTGGTGGCAAGATCATAGGGCAGGTAGAAGAGTCTATGGCGATAGAAGAAAAACCGATTAAAAACCACTGTAAGGCAACAAATTCGCCGTTTCACTCATGTATGATTGATTAGAGGAGCCTCTGATGAGTGACAAAGTTGCTGCGTATTTCGACTTAGACGGGACGCTACTAGACTCATCAAGTGAAAAAACGCTAACTGTGGATTTGGCTAAAAGACGCCCTTGGCGGATTCCAGTGGGCACAGTAATGTGGACTATTGGCCTGCTTGGTAATTTATTACGCGGTCGTTCATTGTACGATGCGGCAAGAAATCGCGGGCATTTCGCTTTATCATCATGGGGGGTGCTAGAAGGCTACTCATCTAGATTAGCAAAAGA
>MDTG01180375.1_pt1 | contig 13098 bp, 12 predicted proteins | sample 811421 | NCBI WGS metagenome assembly MDTG01 (sample SAMN05326645, study PRJNA326480) | marine metagenome | isolation source: seawater | place: Pacific Ocean: South East | collected 2011
AATAAAACTATTCCTTACCGCTTCAGTAGTAACGCAAAGAAAAGATGTTTCTATTTTCACGCGTTAGATGGTGCAGAAAAGACACCCGATGGAACACTATATTTCGACATTGCAATGGAGAAAGACATAGTTCACACGTTGTGGTGGTTTGATTCTCAGCGTGAGTATAGTGACATACGAGCGTCATACAAGATTTCAGATGGAAGAATTCAACTCCGTGTTAATGAAGATGATCTACGGTACATGATAAGTTCAGTTGCCTTAGACAAGTCATCTATTATGAATCCAAAAAAATCATTTCATATTGAAATGAATATGCCTTTCCTGTTACACGGACTAGTTTTTGGCAGAGGAGAACACTTCATCAACTGTTATGTAGCATTCGTTAGGATGTTTAAGATAAAAAATTGGAACAACAGCTTCAACAAATACAATGTTCAAAGACTGTTGAATAACGTTTTCTACAGTCAAAATTTACATCGATTATTTCAACAAATGTTGACATTTTTGGGAAGATGTTTGCAATCAGGAAAATTGAAACAAGATGATTTCGTTTTTACAGAAAATTCTTTGCTTGTAAAGGCTATACAAACGTTCTGTTATTTGTTAAACATGCAAATCAGTCAGTCATCTGGTAATTCACGCCATACAGTGGATATGATCGGCTCGTGCATATACAACGGAATATATCGTCACGCAAATATTCGGCTGAGTAAATTACAAGAACCTTTTTCTTGTACCGTTGCAAATGGCGTTGAGTTGTACAAGAACATTTTTACAAATTTAAATGTGGACGCATTTAAGAGCACGTACTTCACACATCAAATCGCAACAGGCAACTTAGGCAACGGCATACGGTTAAAGAACTTTGTTGAAGATGGATTTAACTTTGCACGTCCAATAGTTTCTGATGATGCCATGCTACATAACCCCAAAAAAAGAGCATACCAAACATCGTTCATTCAGAGTCAATACTTTTCATTAGAATCGAAATATGTTGAATTGGAACATACAAGACGTGCTGTTAGTGATTTAAAAACTGACACGATAAAATTAAAGCCTCTTTTGTTTCTATTGGACTCATTAACCTTCTTCAAAATGCATGATGGAGATGGTTATGTACACAAGACAAGACTATTTGATATTCTGAACAAGGTTATTGATAACCAAAAATTAAAATCAACTCCATTTATTGTACCGTTGATTCCGCCTAGAGAAGATATACGGGGAAATTTAAGGGCGTCAAATGAATACGATTATTATACTACGTGTGATTGGGTATTTCCTATATTTAAGGCAGATGTGGAGTACGATATGAGTGTAGTAGAAAATAAAATTAAAAGAAATAAACATAAAATAAATTAAGATAAGATACTTATTCGGTCTCAGCAGTCTCCTCGAGGTTGCCCATTGGGAACTTGTATTCTACCAAAAGCTCTGCTACAAGCTTCAACTCTTCCGATTTAGACGGTTGGTTAGATTGGAACTTAACGCTCAAGTTATCAAACTCCGTATATGGGATTTGACTGATGATATTTTCGTACAATTGTGAAATCACGTTATTGACGATATCTTTTTGGATCTTTACGTAGGTGCCTTCACGTGCGCTCTCCTGGTCCAATGACATCCCCAACATCTCCCAATTCCTGGAGATAACCTTCAACAGTATGTGATTACGGTCCACGTAAAAATAGTCCTTGTTAGGGAAGCTTACAATGTTGCTCCAGAGATTTTCTAAAGTGTAACCTCCGTACTGATCGATAAAGCGCGAGTTCAGTAAATTACTTGGAACATAGACATCAGTGTCCATACGATTTTTTTCATAGGGCAATAGATTTGCCAAATTTTCGAAGCCATCCATAGAGGATTGATGTACCGTACCCATGTCGGTTTTAGTTGGCGTGTACAAATGACCTACGTTGTTGATGATTTGTGGCTTGTTCTTGTACAAGTTCATGCTAAGAGTTACACTGTCATCGACGTTGGAGAAGACAGATTTCAATTTGATGTTGGTAACAATACCTTTGCTAAGATCCAATTTGCTCATAGCATTTTTTGATTCTTCATCCAATTTCTCAATGTCGTACTGAGGTTTGAAGAGATCTGCACCGTTTGTAATAGCGACAGTAGCACCATGCTTCAACTCGTCACTATTTCCTTTCCACGAAACAACTACACGTCTACTATGAGTGTTGCCAATAGACGAGTCTTCGGCACTGACGCCAGTTTCGGCGGTAAGGGCACTTGTGTCTAATAAAGGTGTTTCAATTTGTTCTGATACTTCTGTTTTGTTTACTTTGCTCATATTATTTGTTATAACATTTTTGCTAGGAATATATAATCTATATTATCTGATTGACTTGACCCGTTGGAGTATAAATATTATGCGATATTTCGTAAATGGCGAATGCATTCAAGACCGAAACAATAAATTTCGAGCCAAATGAAGAAGTTTCTGGAGTGTTAAGTTTAGGCCAAACGTACGACAAATTACCAGCAGCTTTAGAGCCAAACGAAAATAAACGAAAAAAAGAAGTGAAGGATTCCCTTCCACCATGGATGATACAGCCAGACGATAAAACGTTGAAGTGGGAGCACAAGCGTGAAAAGAAATTGATGAATTTAAGAGATAATCCAGTGTACCAATTTTGTATGCTGGTTACTAGCTTTACAAATGAACGTATGGATCGGTATTGGGTAGCACCATCTGAAAATCAGGCAGAACATTTACGTCCCGGTGTTCAAACCGTTGGGAAAGTTACTTCTGGTTTTACGAATGATTTTAAAGGAGCACGAAAAGACAGCATTAACCAGGCAAACAAAAATTTTCATTCATATTACATCGACACGCCATGGTTGGAGGGTATCATATACCTAAGTCCTGCAATATATGGACATTTGGAAGAAGCTTACGTAGCAGTAACGCAAAAACATCTTCATTTATCACATGTACCGTTACATTTATTTACAGATACCCCACGCATTCGCACCATGTTCGCTAAATTGGTAGCGTTTTTAATTCGAAGCTCAGACTTCATCTCACAGAAACGGTACAACTTAGATTCGACGTATACTAGGTTGAATATGGAGAAAAGACGTCTTATGCATTACTACACGCACGTCAAGTATGTAGATAACACATTGTTTTACTTCCATGATAATGGAACACGTTTAGACTATGTGGTAGATAAGAATGCGAATCCGTTTCAAATCGGAGGAAAAGCAAATATGGGTAATTTGTTTAAGTTGAGTATGAATTTGGATTCAAATATAGGTAAATAATTATAACTTATTCATTTAATAACTCTGTCAATAGATCTCGGGGTAGCGCTAGGTTGTCTCCTGATGAAATAAATTTCTTACTGAAGACTTTCTTCCAATGATTCATCACCAATTTGTTAAGAAGATTCTCTGTTGCTGGTAATTTTATTATATTTTTCTTAATGTGACTGTGAACTTCTTTTTCCTCAGGTATCAACGTTGCTTCTGGTGTTAAAAACAATACGAGCTTCGGTTGAAGCTTCTCTACCATGTTCGGCGTATTGGAAAAGTATCCATTCTCCATCCTGTAGGATACAGTCTTCTCTTCTCCTAACCACCCCTTGTAATTTTCTACCGGTTTCCTTAATGTAAATGTATTGACAATATTCTTCCCGGCCCATTTACAGTTCACGTATGCACGCCTTCTCTGCTCATCGTTGAAGGCATTGATATCCAAATAGTTGTCGCATGACATCAAATCAGCTTCAAATTCTTTCCCACGACCTTTGATGCGTACATATCCCATCAAAGGACTTATATGGATAAGACTTTTTTGCCCAGGTTCGCTTTTTAAGGCGTGGTTATAAAACAAGAACGAGTTGTTGGATTTGTAAAATACGTTGTAACTTTCTGAAGATTGTCTCTCCAAACCGCCTATTTCTTTCGCTATTTCTTGTATGTATTCATTGGTGTGATCTTTAATGATTTTGCCGTCGAATTTAAGAGTATGCATTTCACTATAAACATCTTTCAATGTGCTTTGCCCGTTCAACCAATGATCCAAAGCAGATGTTGCAATATCGTCTTGAGACGTATCAATAATAACAAATTCTTCTTCTGCATAGCCGCCTATTTCATCAAAGCTGTGAGTTGTGTAGTATGCTACTGATGATCCATAGCTGCTAATGTCAAATGTATTGTTTGCTACCTTTTCCTTCGTATCGTTTGACGAGGCTTTGTATAAATTTCTGGTTTTCATAAGTTGGGGATGTAACCAAAATTTGTCTGTGTTGTTCAACTTATAGTCGCGACCCAACTCAATAACAAAACCCTTATAAATATCATATCCTTTTGTGAACGATTGTTCTAAGTCCAACCCAAAATTTGACAAAATCTTCACGCGAATAACCTCCTTATTATCGATCAAATTTTGGAACTTCTGTAAATGTTGCTTCAACTTTGTTGGTATGCCTTCCGGATAACGTTGCTCCAGTAGTGTAATATCCATTTGTTCATATTCAGTAACCCTTTATAGTAATTTTTCATAAATCTCAAGCTTGAGATAGACGAGAAATAAATAGTCGTGTTAATTCCTCCCTGTTCTTAGCATATGATATAGGCAGATCATGCAGTTGCTCAACAAGAAGATATTCATAAAAATCTATCGTGTCCAATGCTAGATCTTCATCGTATCCCTTTAAAACTAATGGAGCTGTCATGTAATACAAATTGAGTCTAAAATTGTGTTCAAACTCAGCAACTGTTTCATTACAAACTTTTTCATGTTTTTTAATAAATTCTAATATATCTTCAGCCTTAGTATTTTGATTCAGATCTTTCACCTTTTTATAAAAAGCTGCGATTGTCGGGACCTTTGATAACAAAAGCGGGGCTGTCAATGCTTTTTTTGGAGGCATCCGTGTATGTTGATTTATTTTTTTATTCTATATATACACATCTCTTACAATTCAAATAATGAGTTTCATAAACAAAGGTAACCAAAGTGCAATAATGCAGGAACAAACAACGGCTTCACAGGTCAAAAGAAGTAAAATTCAAATGAAAATAGATGTTGTGCCGATTCCAACTGGCGCTTCATCTACATCTAGTCCTGAAAAGCGTGCAGCACAGCAGAGAAGCATAAACCAAATAAAAACACAAGGAAAAGATTTATTTGAAGTAAATTCAACCATTGTTACAGACTCTGGATCCAATCGTTTGTATCAAACCGCTGATCTGTACTCTGAATCTTTACCGTTGGAAGAATTGATTCCAATGCTCACAGGATCTCATTTGACTCTTAAACTAAATGCTTTAAGATCTGGAAAACAATCTTCCAATACATGTATGGAGTTAAAGACGGGGCAATTAGCCGATATAATTGAAAAGACTCCTGTAGATGAACGCAATGAGAAAATGTGTAGCGTATCACTTCAAACTAGTAAAGAAAGAGGCTCGATGTTTGTCGGGGTAAAATTTAAGGGTGGTAAGCATTTCATACAAAAGTTGGACTTTGAAATTCACAGAGATGAAGACAACAAACTACACATTGAGGATTAAAAATTATTTTATTTATTTTAAAGCTGATGTTTCTGAATTCGTTTTTTTCTTTTTTGCTTCTCCTCCTTTCTTACCTTCTGATGCCTTTCTCTTCGCATTTGTATTGGCCCCACCTCCACTTTGCATTTGTACTTCTGGGGTTGGAGGCCGTTCAAACAGCAGTTCATCAATAGGTGGACCCTTTGCTAAAAATTTAGGATTTAAGTCCTCTTTTGGTAAACTCACATTGGCTATGGCATACTTTGCGTAGGTTTTAAAGGTAATTACACCTTGTTCATACAAGGTACGTAGTGTCTCATTAGATACAAACGGGGTTACAGGGAAAAAGACTTGAACGCTATGGTTCAACTTTGCCAAATGTACATCTTTTTCTTTCGCAAAATCAATCCCATTTTTTATTTCTTTTGCATTGATCACGTTGTACAGATGGCTCAATACATTCCCTAATTTTTTCTTCCAGAACAGTACGGTGGCCTGGAAGACTTCGTGCTGGCCTTCAGTGTCACTCTTACTACCCAATCCACCGCCGCCTTCCGCCATAATCATGGATCTAGGCACCCCCATAGTTGAACACACATCTTCAATTAACGTCTTGTGAATACCACCGTAATCACCACGTCCAGTATTTTGAGGACCACTGACCAAATGTTGCCCGTTAGGGAGTGGTACCACGTGTTCCAGCTGCTTCTCTGCCTTCTTAGCATGCGCTTTTCCCAAATACTTATCATATAGATCCATCTGTTGATTTAATATGCTAACGTTAAGACTGTTTCGCTGAAATTTCATTTCTTCTGTAATTTTGCTCGTGTTGGAGTCCGCATAAAAATCATAATCCACACCTTCACGTTTTTCGCTGTTCTGACTCTCTTGAATCTCCGTGAACATGGTATTCTCAGCTCTTCGCATTTCCATGGCTACCGCTGTTTCACGTAGACGCTTCAGAAACAATAGACGCGGTACAACTTTATGCACAATGGATGTAAATTGACCTGTTGGAGTTAGTTTAAATCCAAATCCGTCAAACACGATGGTGTTAGGTATCTCTTCATCTACTGCTGAAACGTTCATCACACGGTAGGTGTAGTTGCTTCGATTGACGGTGACCTCAATGTGATAACTGCCCAAATTCATTATTTCTGGGATCTTATTCTCTACACTGACCACCGCTAAACCGAAGCACAACACATTATCCAATAACGTCTTCGTGAATGGTATCCAAACATCCTCTATTTCTGCTTGTAATTTAGCGTCCACATCCATTTTATTTCCTTTGCAACCACCTTTGCAAAAAGAGATGCCATTGTTCAATAATTGACTGGCAATTAAATGGGAGCACATGTGAAGAATTGGACTTTGAACATAACAAGCATGTAAATAGTTTAGTGATTCCAACGGTATTTTAAAACTGCGATTCATTATATAAAAGTGTATGGTCATTAATATATAGTCAAAATGAAAAGAAAGCGTCAACCAACAAACGATGTGAACAGATCACGCCCATTTCAAAAGAAAGTAGAGCTATTAAATGAATGTTTATGTTTAACACTCAAATATAATACAGAATTCGGATATTCTCCAACAGATTTATCATTGTACAGGTATGCTGAAAAGTTAGCATCTGAGGCAGATATTTCTTCCTTTAACAAAAAGATGGAAGCGGCATTGGCGACGAGACAGGAACTAACAGGTATATAAAGAATAAATATTAAAAATAAATGAGTTGTAATGTAGACTTATTGCATATAGGAATTTGGACGTTCTATTCCGGCGCGAGTTTGATGTTAGCGTCTGTTATTTCGTACAATCAACTGGCTCCAATCGAAAATGATGATTTGCTCAAAGAAAGAAATGACATACGTCAAAAAACCATAACTAAACGAACTTTAACTCCCGTGCTTCCGGTCGCTGTAGGGAAGAGATTGAACTTTTCAGTTTAAGTTGGTCTTGTTGGTCCTTTGTAAGCACCACTTCGACTGGATTCTCCTCCAAATATTTATTACCGACCATAAACAAAGAGCCATCACCACTGTACAACCAGGTGTGAAGCAGGCCGACTCGAACCACTTTGCCCTCCACACCATCCTTCAACTTCACCACTTCAGCTTCCATGACGTGAGTAGCATCAAATATGGCACCCGATAGAATTTTGGAAAATACCGGCCTTAAAGCAAAACCGATACCCAAACCTAAACCAGAGACCAAATACATGGCGACTGCTTGTCCGAAAATATAGTAGAAGGACCCTATAATAGCAACACTGAAAAATACTAGGTAAAATAATTGCAGCCTGAAATTATGCCTCCTGCTACATAAACGAAGTATCCCCGTTAAAAACAGTAAGGATGGAATCAAAATGCCCAGCCCTATCAACACGTTGGATAGTTCCATTATTGGGACAGTGTGTGAGTATAAGTATGAAAAAATAATAGATAAATGAAGAAAAACGATGAGAGACTACACGTTGCGTACGTGCCACGATTGATAACAAAAAGGAAAGAGAAAGTGTTGCGCCAATACGTGGAAAGATTCTACAGCCCGTACATTTTTATTTTATGGACACTCGTGGCGTTTGATATAGACGACTGTGGGCACATGAAGTACTTAGTACCTATGCTCACATGTGTATCAGCAGTACATTCAACTTATAAGAAATATGTTTTATATTATAAAGATTTGGTGTATTTGGTGCAGAGTGAAGACATAGAAATAGATATTTTTACAAAGTGTCATTACATCATATTTGAGTTTGTTTTACATTTTCTCACTACCGGCGTTGCTTTTTACTGGATCGATGAGGTCCACACGTGTTTATTTGACATCAACAGAGTGTATCAGTCGTATTTGTTTGTATCCATAATTCTGGTGTCGTTTATGCTACATGTTGGACACTATCAAAAAACCAAACACATGACGGAATATTTTGTACGAACGAGTTACAGTCATGTCAATAATGATGTTTAATCCATATAAAATATTTCTGGTAATTCTTGTTTCCTCTTAATCATTGGTACTCTACCTTTCTCCAACCCTGGTCTCTCCTGTAATTTCGTCCCATACGCTGCCAGTTGTGGTATGATACACGCTATATCTTCTAAAATTATTTCTTTTTGAGGAACTGGATTCTTGTATTTTGAAACACAATCACATTTCATACATCCATCGCTGTGTGGTGTAGGTATGTTAATGTACTCTTCTGGGTTCCAGGGCATGTACCTGCCCAGAAAGGAATGGTCTCCTACATTTTTCCGTTCGGTTTCTTTGCAACATGTCCACTCCCTTCGTACAAAATCCCACTTTCCTGGGTGATACGTACACTTCCACTGTCCGACGTTTTCCATTTCCGTAAAATATCGATCGCAAACCTTACATTGATGAACTTGAAGAAACACTTTTGTCACCGCGCGGACTTGAGTGTTGCTAGAATATAAACCCCCTTGTAAGTCTGTCATTTTCTGGTCACAAAGACTAATTTATACTTTCCACTCATTGTTTAACATTTCAACAGCATGACTAATTTGACAAGCCTCTATCTCACTTGTCGAATCATACTGTACAGGCTTCCATCGATGAATATCAATCGCTTTTATGGTGACGTTTGCCGATCGTTTCTTCTTCTGTAAAACCCCCGCGTACTCCTCTGTGCACAAGATATAATCCTCACTATTGTACACTATCTCTGCATTCCCAAATGCCTTATGGCTGTTGCATAGCATGAAGATGTGATCGTTATATGTGGTATTAGATATTTCACTACGTACGTACTGAAATGAAAAAATGACATCGTTGGAGGTCGCTTCGCAACTGTAATCCATCTGCCATGCCATGTTCTGCTTTTTCTCTTTGATATCGTCCTGGTCAAATTCAAGAGACGTCAAAAAGGTTGCTGGGGGCCTAACAAAATGGCCTTTATGTGGCGTGTAGTATACAAATTTTTCACCCTCCTCCGCTACATCCTTCACAAAAAAGAAGCTTACGACAGCGAATACAACGGCTACGATAACATAGTGGTATTTGCTATTTGTCAGGCGTTTGCCCTTTACGGTTTCCACAAAACTGTTGGACTTCTTCTTACAACTAGAACAACAAGAGCACTTTTTCATTTGTTACGGATATAACATCATTTATACCTCGAAGAATGAAAATCTAGTATATATTAATGTGGAGATGTGTATAATAATATGTCTAAGTCATATGATGAATTAGGATACGCTCAGAAATTAATGATCGATTCTTATGGTGTAGATTCAACTGTGCCTTTGTCGGTGGAGAAAGGAGAAATAACAATTGTTAAAGGAAAAAAGGTGTGGCAGTACAATGAAAAGACACGAAAAGAGGGCGCTACGTTGGCAGACGTCATGACACAGTATTGGAAGAAGGTAGAGACGGATCTACGGCTCAATAAGGATTTTGCAACTATACATAAATCCGACCCTCACATGCTCCAACAACCGTACCTTTTCGACAAAAAACCACCTGGTGCGCCAGCAACTTACCCGTTTTTAGAAAAAAAGAGCGGGAAAAGTTACACCGATGACGATATTAAAGACATGGACTACATGCATAATCTTATTAAGATGCTGCACAACAAAGACAAAACGATTGGTACGTCATTGATGGACGAAATAAAGAACAATACATTGATATTACAGGAAGATCCAAATACAATGATCAATAGAAAGAAACATTATGAAGAGCTAGCTAATTACGAGCTTAAACGTTTATTTGTACGTGGTAAGAAACGTAAAATTTTTGCGGAGCCTGTCTTACAGCCGTCCATCTACATTGACACCAGGAAAGAAACGTTTGAGACAGCATACTACGAGGTAGCTAAGTTAATTAAAATGACTGCCAATTTCACAGTAAACAAACGCGATGATTTTCACCCTGGTAGTCGTCTTCAACGATACCACAATTCGTTGTATGCCAGGGCACAAGGCATGTTGAACAAGATTAGTGGTAAACAGGAAGCAATCAACCAATATCGGATTCGGCACATTCGACGAGAATGGGAACACTATGCCAACATGTTTAATTACGACTTCATGCATCTTCCTCCGGGATACGATCCCTTACCGCCTACCAATTGTTGGATTTCAAAAACCAATTTGAAATTTTTGAAGATAGACCGATCGTACCACAACCAGTTGCTTACGAAGGATTGGGACATTGAAGATTACTTGTACTTTGATCCAACACTACTGGAAGACGCAGCTGGGTACGAAGCATGGAAGGTGTGGGCAGAGAAAGAGAAGAAACAGTATGCAAAATTGTGCATGGAAGAGTTCGAAAAGCCTTCGGATTGGACACTGGGTGCTGGAGCACTGAGGTTAGAACCTGGTCCTCCGTTCAAATTGAACAAACTAGGTAGGTTTAGGAAGGACGGTAAAAGAGCTAGAGGTTGGTCGGCACCGAGTACGAGTTCAACACCGCCTCCGCCACCGCCTCCACCGCCTCCGCAAACTCCACCTCCGCAAACACCACCTCCACAAACTCCACCTCCAACACCACCGGCTACAAACATTGTTCAAGCTGCTGTAGATCAACATATTTTAGATATACAGGCTACTGCTGATCAACCTACTTTAGATGCATTATTGCAGGCAAATTTAACAACGATAAATGGTGTAGTACGTACTCAACTAAACGCTGCACAAAATCAAGCTATAGGAGACGCTATAAGAATACAAGAAGCAAAATTTCCCACAACTCCGACAGTATCTCCTGCAAATTCGGCACCACCATCACCTCAGCAGCAGCCGCCGGCGCAACAGCCATTCTCATTTGCCAAAACGAAATTTTTCAAAGGCATGAAGTCTAAGTACAACAGAAAAACTGTTGAAGGAAACGTGTTGGAAATCGTAAATTTGTTTGCAAATCAAAAGAAGAAAAACGCTAATGACCTATCAGGGCGCCTGGGTCCATCAATTGTCAAATCTATTATTAATTACTACAAAGAGGAGAATAAGCCTGTTAATTATATCATTTTGAGTCCTTATTTATCTAAGGATTCCACATTACTCGAGTATTATGAGAAGAAATGGGGAATGAAATTGGCAGTGTCCCCTGACCCACAGAAACTTGTAGACAGAAAATACGATAACACAGAAATGGTAGATTGGAAAAATAAAATAAATGAATCACTTACTGACGACTGGGGTTCCTTCTGGATGATAGTGTCAGTAGATGAGTTGTTGGAGACCCCCATGTTCAAAGATGCTTGTGGAATCGGTGGAAAAGGGGGATTGAAGGTGTTCAAAAAGAAAGGTGATCCTATTGACATCACCGTGGACGAATTTAAAGAGGTTGTAGAAGAGACAAAATTAGAAGACGGTAACATTGATTTAAGCAAAATTAATACCAAACCCGACGTGGAAACGGAATTACAGAGAATGATTCAACCAGCTATAGGTGAGCTCATCTTTTTCCACCGTGGTGCCGTGGACAGGGCAACATGCGTGACAGCTACAAAGTGTGAAGAGGAATATAGCAACCGAAAAGATATTATTTTAAAGAATATTGCAGATGGAGTGTATGAGTTTGATTTGTCAGGAGGTAATATCACTCTATTTGCGCCTACAACACAATATATGTTCGACGTGAAGGGTATGGCACAATTGTTACTATCGTGCAAAGGAAATGCGTGCCCTCCAAACAAAACGACATGTGGAGCAGAACATCCTGAAGTGGTGGAACGATTTGCGAAGGAGATTTTGGCTGAATATTTAACTAATAAGGGGAAAATGAAGAAAAAAAGTGGGAAAGAAATGATAAAGACATTGATGAAGAGTAATTTAGAAAAGAAATTAAAGGACAAAGCAGCAGCTATTTTGAAAAAGGTTGCTGACAACGCCTGGACATTGGTGTACTTAAACAATGAGTTGAATATCAAGGAGAATGTAACAACAATTATCCCTGTGAAAGAAGAGAATATAAAACGATTTTTAACAGGGAAAGTCTTTGATAATTTCAAGATAATAACAAATCATTATGCAGTAGACAGTGAATTTAAGAAGGCGGTTGAACCAGCTGCAAAAGATTTAGTAGATCAACTGACGGCAAAAGCACCAGCACCAGCAACACCACCACCAAAAGAAGAAACCGACGCAACACTAAACGATTTGGACGAGATTAAGTTGACAGTGGATCCAACCTGGGATAATGCTAAGAGATGCTGTCGTTTTACATTTGAACGGAATGGTGAGAAGTTCTATCTTCGTACATACGATAAAAAAACGAATCCAGATTACCACGAATTCGTGACTGAATTGGAAACGTGTTATGTGAAAGGAAAAAAAAAGGGTACAGAACGAAAGAAACTATTTAAAAATTTGATGCCGTTGCATTTGTTTACCGAATTCAATACTATAGGAGCCAAAGTTACAGTGAAGAAGGTAAGCGAGATTGGCGCTCGATTATACAAGGATCAAAATTATAGGGGACTAAAATTAAAGTTTCCCAAACAAAGTGACGCACCAGACAAAATTAATAACAAATATTTCTACATTCAGAAAAAGCGAGGGGACAGTGTAAAAAAATGGCTTGAGGATAAATATTACA
>MDTG01181439.1_pt1 | contig 13097 bp, 5 predicted proteins | sample 811421 | NCBI WGS metagenome assembly MDTG01 (sample SAMN05326645, study PRJNA326480) | marine metagenome | isolation source: seawater | place: Pacific Ocean: South East | collected 2011
CACCACTGTTTTGGTTAAAGCCACCAAGATTTATACTTCCATCAGAAGTCTTGTCTGCCTCACTTTTAAGTATGTTGTATACAACCCACTTAACGTTATCGTTTTCTAGATAACCTTGTAGTTCATTAATTTTTTCTGCCATATATTAAATATCTGGATTTCCTGATGGATTTATACTTTGTTTAAAAAATTGTCTTAAAGCATCTACATGATCTTCTCTTGAATAATTGTCAGAATATTCAATACCTTTTTGTTCTACAGTGCCATCTTTGTTTTCTACAATTTCGCCAGCTCCAAATTTTTTCTGAAACTGAGTGTGGTCAACAGGCATATATTGGCCAGCAACATAAACTTGCTCGCCATCTTGAAACGTTTGAGTGTAGTGTTGGTAAAATTGTTTACCATTTTTAACAACAACCTCAAATTTGTGTTTAGGTTGTCCAATTTTGCTTAATTTTCTTGTGCTAAAAACAGTTGCATCATTGTTTTTTGCACTTGCATCAAACGCAGCGTCTACAAGATTGTTTATACGTACGTCTTTTTTGTTGTTAAAAAAATCACTACCTTGCTTATGAGATGAGTTTTCTACCTCGTTAGCTAAAGCATCTCCAATAACATCTTGAGCAAGCTCTGTTTTATATAAAGGGTTTTTAGGATTTGTTAAAGCATCTACCATACTTGACATACTACTTTGATACATACCAAGCTTTTCATTATTCATTAACATGTCTAGATCGCCTTGATCAAACCCTTTAATGTTATTAACATCATAAGTAGCTAGCATGTTTTTATATAGCTCGTTCTCGTTCATGTTTTTTATAACCTCTTGCTGAAGCTCAGGGTTCAACATTAAAACATCTTTAAAATTACCATTTTTTATTTTACCTTTTTCGTCTGGTGGTAGCTTAAATTTACTGGTTGTGGCAAAATGATTTATATCAATATCATCTTGAAACAAGCCTTTTATAATTCTATCTTTAACATCCCCATAGTTAAAGTCAAGCCCCTCTTTAGCGTTTTTAACAACATCACCCCTTATACCGTCCATAGTTTTTGCGTCAGCTTCATCTGTATTTAGCTTTATATGATTTTTTTTCCAAACAGCCCATGGCACCTCCTCCTCACCATCAAACTTAATCATCAACTTGTCTTCATCGTTCCATCTAGCATTATACTGTCCTTTGTTAAATTTAATTAAAGCACCCTTTGTGCCATTGCTAAATTGACCTTCTGAACCTTCTTGAATTTTATAATCCTTACTGTTGTTAAAAATACCTGTAAGCGTTGTTGCAAAATCATTTGATTCTTTGCCCATCATAGCGGTAGTTTGTTTAAACTTTTCTTGTTCCATAGGGTTCATGTTGGACCAGTTTGCAAAGCCAGGGTGTTGCATGCTGGCGTTAATAAGCTTTTTATCACCATACCCAGCAAAAGTAACATTTTCCAACGACTCTTTGTAGTCTTTGTCTACTGATTTTTTAGCTTGAGCTTGAGCTTTTCTTGCTTGAGCACTCATAGCCATACCCGCTACCCTAGAAATCATTGCACCCTCCTGCATAAACATTTTTGACATGTCTTTAGGTCCTCTAGCCATAGCGGCTCTATATGCTCCTTCTACTAACGATCTATCTGCTGCCATAATTAATTAAAATTTGCGTTTCCAAAAGCTGCTCCAGCTACACCAAACATACCTTGTGTCATTGCTGATTGCGCTGCCATTTGGTTGGCATAGCCTTGTGACACAGCGTTTGCTGCACCAGCTGCTCTTCCTTGAGCCATACCTAATAATGTTGCTTGTCTATCTCTTTCTGCTTGCTCTACGTTTGCTTCACCACCAGCATCTGCCATTTGTAGCCTAGCATCTTCACCCATAATCATCTGTTGTATTCTTGCTTGCTCACCTCTAACCATACCTTGTATTCTACTTGCTTCTTGAGCTTTTAACTTAGCGTTTGCAGCTTCTTGTTGTCCTATAGATGCAGAAGATGCGGTAGCTTGGTTATTAGCTTGATTTGCTAATGCTTGAGCTAAACCAGCAATACCAGACCCACCAGCAGCACCTCTTAAACCTGAAAGTATGTTTGCAGTATTTTGTTGAGACTGTCTTTGCATGAAGTCAGCTTGCTGCGTATTAACCTCCAGGTCTTCCATAGTATTTTCCATACCAGCAAACTGATTTGTCATACCTTCAAATTTGTTTTCTAAATTAGCATAGGGATTATTAAACTCCATGCTTCTGTAAATGTCTCTTTGCTTATCTAGCTCTGCATCTCTTTCTTTTTGATAGGCTAAATTTGCAGCTTGATGCCTTGAGGCCATAGCTCTACCTTTAGCCGCAGAGCTTAATCCTAAAACTAAACCAGCAGCGGCTACAAAAGGTAATATAGCCATTTGAACTTCTGGTATGTATTGTACTAATTCTGTCATTATTTATTTGTTTTAATTATAATTACACTTTTTATGTATTATTTACTACTTACAGTTACTTCTGAACTAACAGCAAATAACTCAGCTTTTTCTGTTGAATTGTTTTTCATTGTAACCTCTGCATAATAACCTGCCACACCAGAAGTTTCTATCTCTGTATTTTTTCCAAAAAATATATAATCTCCCGAAACAGGTAGCAACTCGTCACCTGTAGTTTGTACATCTATAGTGTACGTATTGTCTCCAGCTACAACTGCTATACACTCTCCTAGCTTTACAATATCTCCTGTTTGTTTGCCATCTGCATCTAAGTTTACAAAATAAACAAGATCCCAAGAACCAGTATCTACATGCGAAGATGAGTTTGTTGCAACGCTAGATGTTTTTGCTTGCAAAGAAGTATTTATTGGATTTGGTAGTGTTAGTGTTATTGTTGCCATGTTTTATGATAAATTCATTATTACTGTATATTCTACGCTGTTTTGATGACCATCGTTAACTTTAAATTTAAAATCAGTTTGGTGTGAACTGTCTGAACTTCTTGTGTAATGCACAGTTTTTAAACCGGTTGGCAAAGGTGTGTTTACTTGCGTTATATTAGTACTTGTACCTTCTACAATATATTTTAAAGTTCCATTAGCAGAGTTACCAGAAACAGTTTGTGGTAGCTGAGTTATTATATATGTAGGATCATCAAATTCAGATGCACCAGCTGGTAACTGAACATCGGGAAGTGTTATTGACACAGCTTCGTTAGTATTAACTGTAACAGATGCAATTCCAGCTGACGTAAAAGGTTCGTTAACTTTAATTATATTGTCAAACAACAAACCAACAGTTTCATCAGCAACAGCGGAAGAATTTAAAGTAGCAACTCCAACTGCAGTAGCGATAGGATTAAAGTGTAAAGTTGCACCTTCACTTATAGTGCCACCAGGTACACCACTCAAAACTAAAGTTGTGTTGTTAATAGAAGATACTGTTACACTGTTTGTTATTCCACTACCTATAACCTTCATGCCAGGTTTTATAGCTGAGTTAGCACTTGATAAAACTACGTTTGCACTAGTAGTTGTACCACCTGTAGTTCTGCTAGTACCTTGTTGCACTGTAACAATAAGATCTGTAAAAAATAGGTCAGCTCCTTTAGCAGATCTAGCCGCTTTATTACTAGTTGCATTTATTCCAGAAAAGTCATGGGCTGTAAAAGTACCAAGCTCAGGTGAAGTAGCTACGCTAGGCCTATTTAAAGTTTTTAACGGTATTGTTACAGCAGTTCCAAGGTGGTTTTGTCCTAAAGCAGAATTACTAGTAGCTGTAAAAGAAAACTCTTTTTCTATTGATTTAACTGTATTACCAGCAACTGTAAAGGTAACGTTAGTACCACCAATTATAAACGAACTTGCACTTTGGCTTTCTTGTAACGTAAGATTTACGTTTACATATTGAGGTATAGTAACAACAGAAGGCGTTGTTAAATTAACAAAAGAATCTGAGGTTATTTGAGTTAAAGTTACAGTATAAGAAGATGCTGAAGAAACTCTTGGAAAATTAATTGGTAAAATGTATTTTCCACTACTACTTATTGTGGCTGTAAAGCCACCAGAAGATCCAAAAGTTAAAACAGTATTAACACCTAGCGATTTAGCCGCGCTAAGAGTTATAGAAGAACCACTAACCGCAGCAACAGTAACACCATTACCAACGCCTGTTCCTGTAACGGACATACCTACAAAAATTCTATTATTAGCAACTGTTGTTGTTAATGAAGCAGAGTTAGATGTAGCTGTTTTAACAGATGCCGTTGTAGTTATTAAATTTGATCCACCAACTTTAGTAATTGCTAAATTTACAGTAGCGCCAGTGTCTCCAAATATAACTAAATCTCTTGTTTCACCAACTTGCTTAAGTGAAGAGTTGTTAATAGAAAAACCATATATACTTTGAGTTGTAGATGTTATTGCTCTTTTACCTCTTGCAAAAAACTTAACAATATCGTTTTTAGGTTGAGTTAGTTCGTAAGTATATTTTATAGTAAAAGTTCTTTGTGTAAGGTTTTTATTTTGAACACCATTAGCAGGAATATCCGTAACTTCAAAACTATAATTACTTGGACTATTTGTTTTTGTAAAATCTACTGTAGGTGGTGTTTTAAAAACAAAATCAGTATCAGCTGTAAAAGTCTTGCTAAAAACGCTAGCAGTTGTAAATGGCACTCCACTTGTAGAGTACGTTGCAATTGCGCTTTCAGTGCAGTTTCTTATATTTGATTTTATAGTTCCAGCCATGTTTTATTTTTTATGATTGTACAAGTGTTGGTATCATGTTTATTTTAATAACAGAGGTTTCCCCGTACCAAGTACCAGGTAGTGTTGGGTTTCCTGTTCCTACGCTGATAGAAACCCTAACTATGTTGCTACTAGTATTTACATGTGAATTACTAGCCGTCCAAGAACCACCGTTGTTATAACCGTTTGCAGATGTTAAAGTGCCAATTATATTGCTAGGATCAGAAACTTCTGTCAAAGTACCTGTTGAAACACCCCATTTTTGACCGTCAACACTTTGAGAGTGAAGATAAAAATGTTTAGTCTCAGCACTTAAAGTTCCTTGAGGTCTGTTTGTAGTTATTTGTTGTGAAGAAGTTGTGTTGTTTGTTACAGAATCTGTTATTATGTATTTAGGGTATAACGCAAATTCCTCTCTTGTTATAGATATGTTTGAAATAACACCAGCAACATAAGCTCCTTTAAATATACTTACATTGGTATTTGTAGCAACAAAAGTTTTTGATATTAAACCATTGCTAGTTCTTTTAGCATCTTCACCAATTCCAGATGTGTTAGCAAATCCAATTGAATTTTCTCCTGTTGAAAAAGAACTACTGTAGCCAGATATTGTTGCTGATATAGTGTACGTTTGGCCAGGTATTAATGTTGTTATAACATTTCTTAAAAATCTAGCACCACTAGTTATGCTGTCGTCACCATTGTTTCTAGCAGTACCTGTTATTTGAGACGTAGAATTTACAGTAAAGCCAGCCGCAGTATGTGTTGTCCCTAAAGTTGCAGGATTAATTTCACCACTGCTACTTGATAATGCAAAATCACCTCCAATAAAACCATAAGTACCACCAACTAAAGAAAATGCAATAGAATCGTTTGATTTGACTAATTTTACAACATGAGGGTATTTTGTAGAATGAGAACCACTACTAACAGTAACTGCACTACAAACACCAAGCCCTTGAACACTAAACTCTTTAGCGTCTATATTTGCACCTGTCAAAGCAACTCCTTTTATATAGTTAAACCACTTGCCTTCTTTTTCTTTAAAAGATTTAATTTCACCAGATTGTAAGTCTGTTTGTAAAGAATCAGAATACCAACCGTTATTTTTAGCTGTTATTTCTACACCATTAGTATTGTAGCTTTTAGACTTAGAACCTTCGTAGCTTAAGTTTTTAAAACTCTTAATAGTAGAAGGTTCGTCGTTAAAAACAAACTTTATAGTAGATTCGTATTGCGTTCCGTAAAAATTATTTTTCAAAGAATTACTAGAGTGCTTCCAAAGCTCACCGTTAAAAAAAGTAAAATAATTGTTTTCAAAAGAAATACCCTCTTCAGGTAAAAACGATTTTAAACTTGTCCACCCATTAACATCTTCAGAAAAACTAATAGTTTTAGAGTTTAATGTTAAGTTGTATAGGTTTTTGTTTTGATCGTAAGTACCAACCACATTGTTAGCATGTTGCAAGTTTTCTTTAAAAAAGTTTTTCATTCCTTTTTCAGATATATTTGTTATACCATCGCCAGAAAGTCTAAGAACAGCACCTCTTTCTTTATCAGAAAAGTAAACTCTAAAACCATAATTACTAAAAGACTCTGGGTTTTTTGATATACCAAACTCACCAACAAAAGGTATTGCCTCACCTAAAACTCTGTTAGTAGACACAACGTCTGGGCTGCCATCAGCATTGAACAAAGCGTCTTTGTTAGATAATACTTTTAACACTTTATCCTCACAAAAAGTTAATAAATTTGTATTTCTAGTAAAAAGTTTTTGAATACTACCGTATACAGGATTTAATTCTTTTGTTATGTTTTCAGCTTGTATAAACTGGTTTAAATTATTAACACCACTAACGTTGTTATAAATTCCAGAAAATATAAACCCGTGTTTTTTATCTTCTTCTTTATATCTTGATAATAAAGTTGTAGAAACTCTAGGGCCTTTGTCTATAGTTAAAGCGTTAAAATCATCTCTAATTCTATTTGATTCAACTCCATTACCAAAAGAATAACAATTAAAATATTCTAGCTTGCAAGGTCTTATAGTCAAACCATGACCAAAAGAGTGTCTTGGTAAATGGTCTAATCTTTTTTTATTACCCGTTGAATCATTTTGAAAGCTTGAGTTGCCAGAAAGTACATAAAAATCTTGAGTGAACTCTGTTTTACCGTTTTCATCTTTAGTGTATATAGTTAGTTTTGCGCCACTAGTTATGCTGTCGTTAGTGCCATCTATACCAATTCTTACAAAATTACCTTCTACATCATAAACAACTCTATCTATAATAGCGTCATTAGCAAGAGCATTACTAACTAAAGAACCAGCTTGATTTAAGTAAGGCGTTACAGATACATACATGCCTGGTTTTATTATTAAGTCAGACTTAGCGGTTTCGTAGTACAAGTTAGTGTCAATAGCTGGTGGAGGCTCTACCTCAAAAACAGCTGGGTTTTTACTGTAAAAACTTTGCCCAGTACCACTTCCAGTATCAAAATTTAATATCTGTATAACTGAAGAGTTTGAGTCCGCATGTCTATTGTTTGAGCTTGTTAAATGCAGTATTTTATTACTGTTAGTTGTGCCATCAGGGTTTAGTAAAGATGTTGGAGACCATGTTATAGCTTTATCTAATCTCAAATCAAACCTCCAGCCTTCGTTTTTTCTACCACCGTATTCTGGGTCAGCAGGGTTTACTTCAAGAAAATTATCAGTTATACCATTACTAGGTATGTGAAAATACTTTATCCCGTCATTTTGACTTACAGAGTGATTTGATAGTATGTTAGATGATAAAACTAATACGTGTTTCATTATTCCAGTGACAGTACCGTCATCAATAAACTTTGAGGCAATAGTACCTATAACCACATTGTCTGAAGCTCTTTTTAAAACAGTACCAACATCTACGTGGTACCAAGTGTCGTACAAACCAGCATTTGCACCATTAGACAAATTTTGTGTGTATGTTTCTACCTCGTCTTGACCAGCGTTAGCGTCTTGCGCTACATCCGCTGTTATTGCCACAGTGTTTCCGTCATCATCAAAAGGTAAGTCTTGCTGTTGTGAATGTTGGTAACTGTGAACTCCATGAGAGCTAGACTCAACAACAGTATAAACAGTTAAGTCTGGATCGTCTTTCCATCTAAACATTGTTCCAGGTCTTTGTAAATCTTGGTATAACTTGTAGTTTTCACTAACCATAGAATTTGGTACAGTACCTCCGGCTGGAATTTGTGTAATCTCTCCACCGTTAGTTGAAGAGTGTGGTATACTGTGTAATCTAAAGTTGCAAAAATTATTACCAGGCACAAAACCTCTACCTTGCTGCGCGCTGTTACCTACACCATAATCTTGATCCATATTAAGCACTCCAGCTCTAGACCAGCTAAAAGCTTGGTCAATTAACCATTTTTGATTAGACTTATAAGTAGCACCATCTACAACGCCTTTTAAATCGGCATCTATGTGAGTTGTATTTATTGGGTTAGTTCCTTGAGTTCGTTGGTGCTCAGCTATAAAAAAACCACCTTGACTGTATGTTGATTCTGGGAAATTACCAGTAAAACTAGGTCCACCCTGCGATCCAGTAGGCGGTCCCATTGAATAAGCTCCACCGCTAAATATTTGAGACCAGCTATAAGTATCTTGAAGCCAAGTGTTAGTGTCTAAAAAAGTGTCGGAAAATACGTTATTACCTGTTGAGTGGTAGTTAGTACCACCTGTAGGAATACCATCATTATATGTTAAGCCCCAAAAAAACTTTTGACTATATTTTAAATTATAATAAGCCTCGTCAGTTGAAGACTGAAGCGCTAATATACTGTCTGTTATGTATTCGTCTTTTAAAATTTTAACAAAAAACTTTCCTTCAAATTCCTGTCTATATTCTAAAGTGTTATTTTCGTAAAATTCTAAAAAATTATTTGCGTTTTGAGCAGTTGCTGTTCCAACAAAATTAATATCACCTTCAAAAGGTCTTTGTAGTACAATTTCATAGTAATCATCATCTTCAGCAAAATCTCCATTGTCGTTATGATCTACGGCAAGAACAGATGCTACAGCATAATAATCTGAATATATAATTTCTGTGCTGTTACCAATTCTAACATATTTATTAGACTGATCTAAGTCGTGAACACCCTCTAATTCTGTGCCAGCCATAGAGCTACCTCTAACTCTAAAACTAACAGCTCCAATAGAAGGAAAACCAATACTTGGTGCTGAAGCAGTTCCAAACGAAACTGGAAGCGCTTGCCCTAAAGACTCTTTAATACCTTTTATTGATTCTGGAGCTTCATTTGTTTTTTCTAAAATTTTATACTTAATCTTCGTGTCTGATTCTACAGCACTGTCAGAGTCGTGATTTTTTTTAAGTATTATAAAATCATTTTCCTGAATTTTATTAGCATCGGCAGAAACAAAAGAAAGCCATACATACTCTCCAGCTTCATAAAATCTATCTAAAGCCACGTTGTAGTGGTCGTTGTATTTATCGTGTATAAAATACTTGTAATGTGTAGCCCACTCTTCTGGCTCAGAGGTTACTTGTGCTTCAAAAACATTAGCTGTTTTAGCATTAACATTACCAAGTTGAAGTTGCTTGTCATTTCTTGTAAACACTGGTGTTTGTCTACCATGTTTATCAAGATAAGAAATACCTAAATCATAATTTCTAAACGATTTCATAGACTCTTTAGGTATTGAGTCGTTAACTTGATTAGTTACGTTTTTAAATATATAATTTAACTTTGCGTTATCATTTAAATCTCCAGTTATATCATACTGTTGTTTGTAATTTGCATAAATAAGTCTATTAGCACTTATTTCTTGAGCTTTAGCACTTTTTGGAACATTGTCATAAGGTCTTAAAAGTTGGTTAGATGGTAAAGCACCTTGATTTGTCTCAGAATCTATTGATATAGTAGTAAGATTTTCTAAATCTCCAGAAGATTTTTTTAAAAAACTATATATATTATTACTGTTAGACTCTTTGTAAAGTAGCTCAAAACCAATAGTATTATCAGGCATTGTGTCAAACTCAGACAAAACAAGAGATCTAACATTGTTTTGCATTGCTAAATTATAACCATCTTCAGAGTCGTATTGATAACCATTGTCAATGTCTGGTAAAAAAGCTATTTTTGAAAAAGGTGATATAGCAGAATATTCACCATCGTGATATTGCCATCTATAGGCAAATCTTATAAATTTATCTTCAAATAAAGCGTCTTTCTTTAGTAAGTTAGCCTCCCAAGTTGTTTCTTGCGAAGTGTCTAGTAAAACTATACTGTCTGATATTGTTAGTATTTTAGCGTTAAAAACTCTTCTGTTATAACCAGGTCTAGAGTTTGTTCCGCTAAATCCATATTTCGCTAAACCATCGCCAATAGTTAAGTTTAACTTTTTAACACTAACAGAGGTTATATTAAAGTTAACGTCATCATCATTAGTTAGTCCTTTTACAGCTTGAACAGCTAAGGTTGATTTAAAGGTTATAACAGCACCAGTTTCAGGGTTTGCAAGTGGAGTCGCAAATAATTTAACAGAAGTTGGTGAATCAACTTGTTTAACAATTCCACCAACAGTTTCTCCAGCAGTAGTACTGTGCCAAAACATAGTCATACCAGGCTGTACACCTGCAGTACTAGTTATTTTACCAATATTTGCACCAGTAAAAAGCTGACCATAAAAAGTTGAAGTAAGGCTCATGTCCTCTTTACTCTCTTTTTTTGTGTGTAAATAAAAAGTTGCAGTACCTGCTGATGCTGGTGAAAAATACAATGTTTCGTTATTACCCGTAGCAGCACCACCACCACTAATAGTAATAGATGTTCCGCTAACACTGGAAACAGTTCTGTTGTCAGCTTTCGGTATGTTTGTAGATGTAACTCTCATACCAGCAACTATATTTTGGTTTAAGTTTTGTATTGACAAAGTATCGTCTGTAGAGTCGTCACTTGTAATTGCTGTTGTTTCTAAAGGATAATCATCAAAAACAGTTTCAGTAAGCTTTACTCTAACTGCGCCTCTTAAAACTTCTCCTGCAGCTGGTGCTTCATAACCGACTACAATTTTATATGTAACGTCTTGTTCAAAAGTTTGGGTTGCTAAAAAAGCTACTTCAGCCCCAGCGCTGGTAAATTGCTCAGAAACACTTCCTTCAATATATTTTATTAAGCCGTTGGCACTTTTGTCAGCTCCGTAAGCACTCCAATTATTAGAATTGCTATTAGTTAGCTGATTATTAGCATTTAGCAATTCACTTTGTTCGTTTGAAATACCATCAGCATGGTTTCCAGGTTCTATTATCTGAGTTGAGTCAATTACTTCGTCTAAAAGTTTTACTTTTACTTTTATTTTAGAATCGTCACCAGAAGAAGCTGTTGGGTTTGTAGTTTCTAATATTATAGTATCTCCTTTAAAATAGTTTGGTTGACCATTAAAAACTAACTCTTCTATTCTAATAGGGTAGCCGTTTTTGTCTACAACTCCAGATTGTTCTTCGTTGCTAACACCAATAGGTTTTGGTTGTATTTGACTGTCAAAAGTTTCATAAGTCCAAAAAGAGTTGTTGTTATAAGGTTTTAACCAATATCTAAAAGTTATTATATCTCCATACTCTATTGCAGAGGTTAAGTTTTCTGTTAGTCTAACCGTGTGATTTTCGTAGTTAACAGCTTCAACGCCGGCAGATATTGTTGATCCATTAACCTCTACAGTCATACCTTGGTGTACAGCTCTCCAATGCTTATAGTGAATACCATCAGCCATAACGTTTGCAACACTACTCACGCCAGTTCCAAACCTTAACACTCTTTGACCCACGTCAGCTCTATAGGCTAAAGGTCTTTTAAACTCTTGGTTTTTTACTCTTAAATCACCTGAACTTCTAGCGTGTATACCACCACCACCTCCAAAAGCAGTATTTATTGGTGAAAGTACATAAGAACTGGTTTTTCCTTCTCTAATAGAAGATGACATGCTTAAAGCTGGTCCGTTTAATGGGTATTTCTTTATAACAGTTATGTCTTTTTCTGTTACCTTGTCCGCTACTTTTACGTTATTAACAAAAAGCTTTGTTGTTTGTGTAAAGAAAGAACTTGAAGATCTAGAGCAACCAGTTTTCATTTGCTCTATATTTATTTTTTTAGGCTCGTTAACACCATCTGTCCATAACAAAAGACCATCTAAAACATTTACAGCTGTTAATTTATAATTCTTGTTAAACTTTAAAAACCCATCGTCTGAAAACACTATTTCTTGATCGTCTATAAAACTTTCATACGTGTCAATAGTTACAGTGTCAACGCTTGTAAAGGTCAACTCTGTATCAGCAGGTATAGTACCTCCTGGGTTGCCAGAAAGAACAATTTGATTTCCTGTAATTGCAGCAACCGTTACAGCATTGCTTATACCAGCGCCGGTTACAGTTTGTCCAACTATTATGTCTGCATTTGCAGAAGACATAGTTATAATTTGAGTAGTATTACCTGCAACACCACCATGCGTTTGTGTAGTAGACTTGTTTAAATCAACAATTTTAGGTTTATTTGTTTCTAGTAAAGCTTGCATACCAAACCTTAAATTACTACCGCTGTTTGAATTTATAAAAAAAGAATCGTCTGCAGCGCCTGCCATAGCACCATTAAGTTGTACAGTTACACTAAAAATGTCTATTAATATAGGTACTAATATTTGTTGTTCAGGGAAATACTCTACAATAGCGTTTGTGTTGTCGCCAGCTAGAAAGTATATGATACTTGTAGAGTTTAAAGAGTTGTTTGGGTATAAAACACTACCAATGCATTTTGCACCAACAATACCACTGTTTGTTTTTACCGTGTTGCCATAAGAATTTTGAGCAGACCCAACATCACTACTATTAGACGTAGCAATATCTATGTTTAAAGCATCTATATATTCATTTTTAGGCACTAACCTTTCGTCAAGGTCTTTGTTCATCTTCCCTGACGTAAAAGTATTTTTAATCTCCGGCATATTTTAGTGTTTTATTTGCTTAGATTTACCTCTAAGAACTTGAGTTAATTCTTCTATTTTTAGGTTTGATAGTCTTAATTTAGCTGTTCTAACAGCTGCAAATTTTTGTTTTCCAAATCTTCTTACTATAAATTCTTGTACATTTGACTTTGTACATAAAATAGCGTATGCTATACACTTGTACATTGCTTCTTCAGCAAACTTATGTACTTGCATTTCTTCGTCTGTACCTAGACTATCGCTTATATAATCTAATACAATTGTTTGGCCACTTAAATTAGAGCTAAAGTGTATTAGGTTTGAGTGGCAGTCTATATAGAACGAACCGTTTACTTGCGCGTGCGAAGGCTCTAAACCATATCTTCTACCTTCATTTGGCC
>MDTG01224638.1_pt1 | contig 13097 bp, 10 predicted proteins | sample 811421 | NCBI WGS metagenome assembly MDTG01 (sample SAMN05326645, study PRJNA326480) | marine metagenome | isolation source: seawater | place: Pacific Ocean: South East | collected 2011
ACAAAAGAGTTTTCAACTACATTGAAGAGAAAGGAAAACTATTCCTTGTCTCAGATAACAAATCCTACTCTGCTTACGAGCTTGACCCGGCAGACCTGATGGAAATTTGGGAAGCCAAGGCATTCATTAGTGTGGAGTTCCCGGACGCTGAATCGGCAACGGAATTGTCGCTGGATAAGCTGGCAGGGATGGTCATGAGCTTGCAGGAAGAAGTGAAACAACTGAAGAAGTAGATCAAAAGCGAGGGAATTGATTCTTAACAGCTTTTCTTGAGCATGAGAAAAGACTACTGTTCCCTGGTCACTGATGCCAGAACTACTCAGGTAGTTTCGTAAAAAATCAAAAATATTTTCAATTTGGGGTGGATGATTGTCTGCCCCTAGTAAGAGTTCTCATCAAAATCCATTTGCTTTGCATCTTGCTTGCTAATCATTTCTTGATTGAGAATACTAACCTCCTTCTTTATTGGAATTGTTCTTAGTTTCAATTCCATTGCACAGACCACCATTGTTTCGGGAAAGGTAACTGAAGTCACGACCGGAACTCCGGTTCCGTTTGCTAACGTCATCTTCACGGGTACATCCGAGGGAGCTACAACTGATTTTGATGGAAATTTTTCTATCTCCACAAAAGCCCCGGTGGATTCTATCGAAGTAAGGTATATTGGATATATCAAAAGGGTAAAGCCTCTTATTAGAGGATCAGAACAGGTAATCAACTTTCAATTGGAGGAAGATCTGCTCACCCTGGGTGAGGTGGTGGTCTACTCGGGTGAGAATCCGGCCTTTGAGATTCTGAGGAGAGTACATAAAAACAAAAACAAGAATGATCCGCGTTCATTAGAAGCTTATGAATACGAGGGCTATACCAAAATTGAATTTGATATCGATCAAATAGGGGAAAAGCTCAAGGGCAGGAAAATCATGAATAGGATTACTCAGATCCTGGACAGTGCCGAACAAATAGCTGGAGATGATGGACAACCAATCATGCCGATTTTTTTGTCTGAAGCCATTTCAAGATTCTATTATAAGAAGAATCCAACTTTCAGACATGAAGAGATTCTAAAAACCAAGGTGCACGGGATCGGAATTACAGATGGCACATTGACTTCTCAGGTCATTGGAGCTTCGTTTCAGCAATACAATTTCTATATGAACTGGTTAAATATTGTCAGCAAGGAGTTTGTTTCGCCAATTGCAGATGGGGGCCGGATTTACTATGAATATGACTTGATTGACAGCCTCTGGCTGGATGGTGATTTTTGTTATCGCATTGATTTTATTCCCAAGCGGGATCAGGACCTGGCCTTTCGGGGTAGTATGTGGATTACCCGGGACGAATATGCGCTGAAACGGATAGACGCTACAGTGCCCAGATCTGCTAATCTCAATTTCGTGGATCGGTTGAAGATCCAGGAAGATTTGATCAAGACGTCCGCAGGCCCCTGGTTGCCTTACAAAACCAGGGTAGTCGTGGATATGATCGAACTTACCAAAAGGTCACCAAGTATCATAGCCAAGTTTTACGTATCCACAGCTGATCATGTGGTGAATCAGCCGAAGGACAATAAGTTTTATCAAAATCCAGTGACTTTTGATGACTGGGAGATTGAGCGTGATGAATCTTATTGGTCTGAAAACCGACATGATTCATTGACCTCCACTGAAGTAGCTGTGTTCAAGATGATTGATACACTTAAACAAGTGCCCATTATCAAGCTTGGAATGGATGCTGGAAAATTTGCATTTAATGGCTACCATAAAATGGGAAAGATTGAGCTGGGTCCATATACCACCTTTTTAGGAAAGAATGATATTGAGGGATGGAGGCCAGGCATAGGATTGAGGAGTTCAATAGATTTCAGTAAGGATTGGGTGATCGGTGGTCACGCAGGGTATGGCTTTGATGATGATAGGTGGAAATACCGGTTATACCTTGAGCGGATTTTAAGTCGTAGAAAATGGTCTACAATTAGATTTGAGCATCAGAGAGAAATAGAGCAGGTATGGGTACTCAATGACGATTTCGAACCTTTTAGTTTCTTGTATACTCTCAGCCGGTTTGGTACCCTTTATAACCCGTTTTTGATTGATGGATATAATGTAAAATACTTAAGGCAACACGCAGCAGGGTTAAGTCAGCAGCTCCAATTGAAGCACGAGGTTTTTAATCCACTTTTTGATTTCAGGTATTACAAGAATCCAGGCTCAGATATGACTACCGATTCTGTTTTCAGAACTTCAGAGATTTCCTTGAAAACAAGATATGCCAAGGATGAGATTTTTGTGATCAATGACAATGACAGACTGAGTATGGGGACGGTCAGGTGGCCGGTTTTTGAGTTTAAATATACGTATGGATTCAGGGATGTGCTGGAAAGTTCTTTCGAATATCACAAGTTTAAATTCTCATTTGAGAAAAGGCAAAAAATGGGAATTATGGGAATTTCAAAAATAAAGGCAACAGGTGGTTTGATCCTTGGGGACCTCCCATATCCGTTGTTGTATAACACCATAGGCAACCAGACGCCCTTTTATGTGGATTTTGCTTACAATCTGATGGATTATTTCGAATTCAGTTCAGATCGTTTTGCTGAATTGAGGTACAGACATTCTTTTGAAGGGATCATCTTGAATACCATCCCATTAATCAAACGATTAAAATGGAGGTTGATTGGAGAGGCCAATGTATTATACGGAGACCTGAGTCAGTCAAGTATTGATAGAGTGATTTATCCTGTAGATATCAACGATGATCCTGTGTTGCCTTTCAATCGGTTTACAAATAAGCCCTATATTGAGGTAGGGTATGGGATTGAAAATATATTCAGGTTCCTTTCCGTACAGGCTTTCCACCGTTTAACCTACCTGGATCAAAATAATGTCAATAAATTTGCCATTAAGTTCAATATTGACTTTAATCTTTAGAGTGCGACTATTTACACTTTTACTTATACTGATCATTGGCTGCAATTCCAAAATTGAGAAGCAGGAAATTTCAAGCTTAGACTCAGCTGGAAATATCTATTGGGATGCTTACGAGGAAGTGGAAAAGGCTTATGAAAATGAACCCTCTGATCAGCTGGTCAATCAGAAGCTCTACTATCTTGAAAAAATGGGGTGGCCACCGATGTCCATTGACGCTTTAAACCAGGCGAGGAAGAGATTGGGACTGGATGCCGGTTTGGTCAAGAAGTACATCCTCTATTATGAAAAGAACCAACAATACGCTCCAATGATGGAGCTATTGGATAGCTGGGGGAAACTCAATAAGCTGGATGAAGAAATGATGGAGGCAAACATCAGGGCGCATATGCAGTTGGCTCAGAAGGAAGAAACCATTGAGCTCCTGAATGACTACATCTATGACTATAACCAACCTGAGAATGAGGCTTTTGTTGCCGGTAAGTTTTTGAAACTAGGAGATACCCTGATGAGTGTTTACCATTACAGTAAGCTGCAAAAGATGGACCCTACACATCATGACCTTGTCAGTTTGTATGTGCCTATATTATTGAAAATCAAACAACCTGAAAGGGCAAGAAATATTTTAACAGCATCTGCCAGATCAGACACTACATTTCATACGCGATTGATGCTGGCTAAAAGTTTATATCAGTTGGGAGAGCGTAGGCAAGCCAAGGGGATTTTATTAAGCTACGAAAATAAAGAGGCCCTGGATCAGATGACACGATGGTACTGGCAAGAGGAACTTTGGGATTCAACAATGTTTTTTGTTAATAAACTGATTCAGTTAGACTCATCCAGAGAAGCCCTTTTCATGAAGGCATCCATTTATGAGGAGCGCGGAGCGTTAAATTCTTCTTTGCAACTTCTCCATCTATTGATAGAGTTGGATTCTACAGACAATTTAGCGAGAGAAATGGCTCAGGATGTTTCCCGAAAAATCGCATATTTGCGGGAATTAGAACAACGGCGAAAAACGCCTGTACCAGAATTGTCACCCAAGACATCCTTAGATAATGAGTGAAATCAAGATCACACTTCCTGACGGTAGTGTGAAAACTTTTGAAAAAGGGGTTACTGCACTTGATGTGGCTGTAACCATCAGTGAAGGATTAGCTAGAAATGTACTGGCTGCAAAGGTCAACGGAGAAGTGTGGGATGCCACCAGACCCATCCATTCAGACGCGAGTTTAAAGCTTCTTACCTGGAATGATGAAGAAGGAAAGATGGCCCTTTGGCATTCCTCTGCTCACCTGATGGCTGAAGCATTAGAAGCCCTATATCCGGGAATCAAATTGGGGATTGGTCCGCCCATTGAAAATGGGTTCTACTATGATATAGACTTTGGGGATATTCCCTTTGATTCCGAAAACCTCAGGAAGATTGAGGATAAGATGCTGGAGTTGGCCAGAGAGAAAAACGAATTCACCAGGAAAGAGATCACCAAAAAAGATGCTGTTGAATACTACCAAAAGAAGGGTGATGAATATAAACTGGAATTGCTCGATGGGCTGGAAGACGGTAAGATCACCTTTTATACTCAGGGTAATTTTACTGATCTCTGCAGAGGCCCCCATATTCCTAATACCGGGTTCATCAAAGCAGCAAAGATCCTCAATGTAGCAGGCGCTTACTGGAGAGGGGACGAGAAGAGAAAGCAGCTCACCAGACTCTATGGAGTTACTTTTCCCAAGCAAAAAGAGCTTACTGAATACCTGGAACTGCTCGAAGAGGCCAAGAAAAGGGATCACAGAAAAATCGGCAAAGAATTAGAGCTATTTACCTTCTCCGATAAAGTTGGAAAAGGCTTACCTCTCTGGCTTCCTAAGGGTGCAATACTCAGAGAGCGGTTAGAGAACTTTTTGAAGAAAGCCCAGGTTAAGGCGGGGTATGAGCAGGTCGTTACTCCTCATATTGGAGGAAAGGAGCTTTATGTGACCTCAGGACATTATGCCAAATATGGTCAGGACTCGTTCCAGCCTATTCATACACCTGAAGAAGGAGAGGAATTCTTGTTGAAGCCCATGAACTGCCCGCATCATTGTGAGATATATAAATCCCGACCTCGTTCTTACAAAGATTTACCCATTCGGTTTGCCGAGTTTGGTACAGTCTACCGATATGAGCAGAGCGGTGAGCTCCATGGGTTGACGAGGGTAAGAGGATTTACACAAGATGATGCTCACATCTTTTGTCAGTCTGATCAGGTAAAAGGTGAGTTTGCTAAAGTGATTGACCTGGTACTTTATGTGTTTAATGCGCTAGGCTTTAAGGATTTTACGGCTCAGATTTCATTAAGAGATCCCGAAAATCCTGATAAATATATTGGTACGGATGAAAACTGGGAGAAGGCAGAACGAGCCATACAAGAAGTAGCTGATGAGAAAGGACTCAAAACGGTTGTTGAGTTAGGAGAGGCTGCTTTCTATGGTCCTAAGTTAGATTTTATGGTCAAAGATGCATTGGGAAGAAAATGGCAGCTGGGTACCATACAGGTAGATTATAGCTTGCCAGATCGTTTTGAGTTGGAGTATGTAGGTGCCGACAATCAAAAGCATCGCCCAGTGATGATACACCGGGCACCTTTTGGATCCATGGAACGGTTTGTTGCTATTTTGATTGAAAGTACAGCAGGCAATTTCCCACTTTGGTTAGCACCGGAGCAGGTTTCAATTCTACCAATATCTGAAAAGTATCATGGTTATGCGCACCAGGTATTTACAGAGTTGCAGGTTCGCAATATCAGTGGTAAGATTGATGAGCGAGATGAAAAAATTGGCAGGAAAATCAGAGATGCTGAGATGCAGAAGATTCCATTTATGCTGATCGTTGGAGAAAAGGAGTCGGATGAGGGATTAGTTTCAGTTAGATCTCATGGAAAAGGAGATCAGGGAGCCATGAAAGTGGCCTCTTTTATTGAATTCTTTGAAGCTGAGGCTGGAAAATTTATAAATAATTAGAATATTGCATTTTTAATGCTGGAAATAATCCCGATATTTGCGGTTCTATTTTTTATGGTGAAATTAAAAAAGAAGGAAAACAATTATTAGAAGACAAGGAAATTTTAGGGGGCGAGTTGAAGAGCCTTATAGGATCAACGAACATATCCGAGCCAGGGAAGTCCGGGTTGTAGGAGACAATGTTGAAGTTGATGTATATGGTATTCAGAAGGCCTTAGATTTAGCAAGAGCTCAGGGTTTAGACCTTGTGGAAATCTCACCGAAGGCAGATCCTCCGGTTTGTAAGATCATTGACTATTCAAAGTTCAAGTACGAACAAAAGAAGAAGCAGAAGGAAATCAAAGCCAAGACCCAGAAAACGGTTATTAAAGAAATACGTTTTGGGCCAAATACGGATGATCATGATTTCAATTTCAAGCTGAATCATGCAATAAAATTCCTTAAGGAAGGAGCAAAAGTTAAGGCTTTTGTCCACTTTGTTGGAAGAACAATTGTTTTCAAGGAAAGAGGAGAGATACTGTTGCTGAAGTTTGCCCAGGCATTGGAAGAATACGGAAAAGTAGAATTGCTTCCAAAGCTTGAAGGTAAAAGAATGTCAATAATTCTTTCTCCAAAACCAACTACGAAGAAAAAGTAAAAAAATGCCGAAAGTAAAAACTAAATCCAGTGCCAAGAAAAGGTTTAAGGTGACCGGATCAGGTAAGATTAAAAGAAAGCACGCTTTTAAAAATCACATCCTGACCAAAAAGGAAACCAAGCAGAAAAGAAACCTGGGCCATATGGCGTTGGTAGACAAGTCTGATGAGCAGAACATAAAAGACATGCTCAACATCTAATCTGTTAATTAAGTTTAACCAGAGGATTGGTATTAAGTGCAGTGATCTGACGCCAATCATCAAAACAAAAAACAATGAGATCAGTAAATCATGTAGCCTCCAGGGCTAAGAAGAAGAAGGTGTTCAAACAAGCCAAAGGTTTCTTTGGTAGAAGAAAGAACGTCTGGACAGTAACCAAAAATGCTGTCGAAAAAGGTATGCAGTATGCTTACCGCGACAGAAAAGCAAAGAAAAGAGAATTCAGAGCTTTGTGGATTCAGCGGATCAATGCCGCAGTGAGAGAATATGATCTTTCTTATTCTCAATTCATGAATGGTCTGAAGAAGGCAAATATTGACATCAACAGGAAGGTTTTAGCTGACCTGGCGATGAACCACCCACAGGCTTTTAAAGAAGTAGTGAGTAAGGTAAAGAAGTAAGAAAAATTATTTCTCTGAAGAAAGGAAGGTATCTCAATTTTGAGATACCTTTTTTTGTTTTAGTGGTGCTTTATTTCATGAATCCATGTTTTCTTAGGAAAGCATCCGTACGTTCCATGATCTCTTCATCGAACAATCGGGAATATTTTTCGTTTCCCTCTCCCAGGTAATGTCCGCGCCCCTCATAGGTTACTGTTTCAAATTCATTGCCGTATAATTTAGTTCTGCTCTCAAATAACCTGACCGTCCAGAATTTTACGATGTTGTCATCAAGACCATGAAATGCTATAGCAGGGGGCATCCCGGATCTTACATTATGATAGGGAGAGATATCCCAAATTCTCGGGTCTTGTTCTCCAAAAATACGATCACACCACGCCTCGATTGTATTCACTGTGGAGGAGTAAAGTAACATTAGATTGGGGGTAGGGTCAATTGTAAGGTCATCTGATAATTCATTGATGGAATCCGCCAGGGCAGTCATTAATGTCAGTTGGCCACCCACAGATTGTCCACCAACTGCAATTTTGTCTGGGTTAATGTTAAACCTTTTGGCATTTCTTTTCACCCATCTTACTGCAGACCGGGTATCCAACACACACTCATAAGGGGTAATATCCGGATGTGGATATGAACCGTCTTGATTGATTGAAAGCCTATATTCTACGGAGAAAGTGACAAAACCTTTTTCAGCGTATCTTTTACAAGCTCCATGAAATTCACTTGCATGACCATATACCCATCCGCCACCGTGAAAGAAAACAATCGCATTGCGGGGCGCTTTTGAATTTTCAGGCATAAAAATATCTATGGTAAGGCCAATTGTATCCACGGTCTTGTAGACTTCAGTCGTATGTATGATGGATAGTTCCTGAGACTGAACGGTCTTACTAAAAAGAAAAATAATTGAGGTGAAGTAGAGATATTTGGTCATGGATTTTTTTTGACTTTTTGTTTATTACATATTAACAAATTGAGTAATATTAGTCAGTTATATAATTGAATCATTATTAAAAGAAGAGCGTGCTAAATACGTGAGAAGGTCCAATATTTCTTGATTTATGATCGTTAATATACCTCTGAAGGCTAAATAAACTGTTATTTGATTTATATTTAATCTTGCATTTGGCATCTCAAACACTAATTTCAATTTGTGAGGAAAATATTGGTTTTAGATGATAGTCAAACTGCATTGTTTGACATCAAAAATAAACTTCAGGATATAGATTTTGAAGGAGAAATTTTGTGTGTTTCAAACTTTTTTGACGCCAAAAGGATTCTTGAATCTAATCCCATTGACATAGCTATTATTGATCTTCAAATGCCTGAAAAGAATGGTGCTGACCTGATAGTTCACATGAAAGGGGTAAATGAGATGAAGAGTATCCCAATTATTGTTCTAACCGGATCGGGAGATAATTCTTTACTGAAAACCAGCTTGGAACCTATGGTTAACTATTATTTAAATAAACCCGTAAGCCAGGAGCATCTAAAAGAGCTTATACAGGAACTTTCAGATGAGTGATCAAAAAGTTATTGACACCAACTGGCTAAAAAGCCAATATAAGGGTAATATGAAAGATCTTCTCGTCATCTATAAAAAAGAAAATGACGAGTGTATGCTACGGATCCAAAATGCCCTTAACTCACAGGATCATGATGATATCCGGGCGATCGCTCACAAAATGAAAGGCTCAAGCAGGATCATCGGGGCTTTTGTTGTTGAAGGCCTGGCTGATCACATTGAAAAAACCTTTGACCCCGTCGAGTTGCAATCTAAAGTGACTCAGCTCCAGGAAAATTATAAAGACCTCATCCGGGAGATTGATAGCTTAATCGCTAATTAATTACTATTTCTTTCTGAAACTTTAATGTAGCTAATCGTTGTTACATCAATGTGCTCATGAATTTAGATTAATCTAAAATTTTGTTTTGAATCAACTAATATATAATTTAGCAGGTACATTGAAATATGATTAGACAACTTGCAATTTGTTTTTTATTTTGTTCTCTTCCCTTTTGGTCGGTGGGGCAATTCTCCATTGAAGGAGATGTGATGGATGAAGAGAGTGCCATACCTGGAGCTACTGTAAGACTTTTAGGAACTGAGTTTGCTGTTGTAACTGACAATCAGGGAGTCTTTAAAATTGATGGTGTTCCTCAGGGAGAATACCAGCTCGAGGTACGTTTTATAGGCTACAAATCTCATGTTCAGAAACTTTCCGTAGATCGGGACATAAAGAATCTGGAGATAGGGCTCGATGAAAGCTTGCTGACTTATGATGAGGTGGTCGTAACAGGTACAATGCAACCGACGTTTGTATCCCAGTCACCAGTGAAAATAGATGTTGTTACTTCGAATTACCTGCAAACATATTTGCCTTCTGCAGCATCGAGCATTGTAGAAGGGATTAGCCTTGTAAATGGCGTGCAGGAAGTTGTAGCCTGCGGTGTATGTTTTACCAATAGCATATCAATCAATGGCTTGCCGGGGCCTTATACAGCAGTATTAATGGATGGATCACCGATCTATGGTAATCTGGCATCAGTCTATGGTCTCAACGGGATTCCAAGTATGATCATTGACAGGTTTGAGGTGATTAAAGGTCCAAGCTCAACATTGTATGGATCTGAGGCTGTCGGTGGAGTTATCAATATCATCACAAAGGACCCTAAAAATCAACCCCCTGTCTCTGTAGATATCATGGGGACTTCTCACATGGAGTCTTTTGGCAACCTTTCTTTTGCTCCCAGACTAGGAAAAAGTCATGGATTTATTGGGTTCAACTATGCCTATATCAATGATTTTGACGACCAAAATAATGATGGTTTTAGCGATAATGTAAACCTTGATCGGTTGTCTTTCTTCACCAAGTGGGATATCTACAGGAAATCAGGGAAGCAGTTTGATATTGCTGCGAAATACTATTATGAAGATAGAAGAAATGGAGTAAAAGAGTTTCTGACAAACCGCAACTATCTCGAATTAAGGGGTGACAATCAGATATACGGTGAAAGCATTTTCACCAGAAGAGCCGAGTTGTTTGGAACCTATGCATTGCCGTGGGTTGCTAATGTCAACCTAAAATACTCCCTAAGTACCCATGATCAGGATAGCTACTATGGAAATGATTATTATCAGGCGTCTCAGGATATTGTTTTTGCAAATCTTATATGGAACCACTCCAGCCAAGCTCATGAGATACTGGCCGGACTGACCAATAGATACCAGGTATATGATGACAATACCATTGCCACCAGTGTTAATAACAGAAACGCTCCCCAGAATCAGTTTATTCCAGGCATATTTGTGCAGGATGAATGGGCTGCGACAAACAGATTAACCTTTTTGGGAGGGGCCAGACTGGATCATTACAGTGAGCATGGATACATCTTTGCTCCCAGGTTTAATGTGAAGTACAAACCTGGTGAGTGGACAACACTTCGATCAAATTTCGGAACAGGCTTTAGGGTGGTGAATCTTTTCACTGAAGATCATGCTTTTGTTACAGGTCAGCGGGAGGTAGTCATCGAAGAGGAACTAATGCCTGAGGAGTCATACAATTTTTCATTCAACCTCAATCATGTTTATGTGATTGGCAATAGTCAGGGAATGATTGATGTGGATGCCTTCTATACTTATTTCACAAACAAGATCACGCCCAATTATGATATTCAAGAACAAATCATCTATTCCAACAGTCAGGGCTATGCGGTCAGCAAAGGTGTAGGGGTAAGTATCCAGCATCAGTTTGATTTTCCATTAGCGTTCAACCTGGGGGTAAACTTCCAGAATGTTACAGAGAACGAACAGGGACAAGTCAGTGAAATTGAGTTTTCTCCCAGGTCATCAGGTGTCTTTACCACCAATTATCGAATTAAGAAGTTTGATCTTGATATTTCATATACTGCGAGCTATACTGGCTTAATGAAACTACCTGAGGTTTATGATCTCGATCAGAATGGTGATCCACTACCACAGAGCAGGCCTACTACATCAAATGATTTTTCCATTCACAACATTCAGTTATCGAAGGGCTTGAAACATGGGTTTAATTTGTATGCGGGTATCCAAAATCTATTCAATTACATACAACCCTGGTCTCCGCTTACAGGTTTCAATGATCCCAATACCCGTCCCGGTTTCAGCGAAAACTTTGACACTGCCTATGCTTATTCACCCATTCATGGAAGGGAAGTATATTTGGGAGTAAAATGGAGTCTTCTTCATAAAAAGTAATTTTTTTTATTAATTTCAGCCCCGCCATGAAAATTGATTCACATATACACTTGTGGCAATTTGATCAGGAAGAGTATGATTGGATCACTGATGAGCTAGCAGCTATCCGTGAGTCATTCACTCCAGATGATTTATTGCCATTTCACCAGAGTCTGGGTATTGACGGATTCATTGCCGTACAAGCCAGACAAAACAACAAGGAAAATACATTCTTACTCAATTATGCCAATAAGCACGATCATGTTTTAGGTGTGGTGGGATGGCTTGATCTCCAGTCAAAGAATTTGAAAGGAGAAATAGAAAAGCTGAAGGAGGATCCGTTTCTTAAGGGACTTAGGCATATTTTACAAAGTGAGCCTCCAGGTTATATGCTTCAATCAAAGTTTATCGAAGGAGTTAAGTGCCTGCGTGAATTTGATCTAACTTATGACTTGCTGATTTTTGAGAATCAACTGGAAGAGGCCAATACCTTTATGAACAGGATTCATTCAGATCAGAAGGTGGTGCTGGACCATATAGCAAAACCTAAGATCAAAGATGGTGAGCTGGTTGACTGGAAGAAGGGTATTGTAGCGCTGGCAAAGCATGAAAATCTCTTGTGTAAGGTATCCGGAATGGTCACTGAGGCAGATTGGCAAAACTGGCAGTACGATGATTTTATCCCTTATTTGGATGTCATTTTTGAAGCGTTTGGCCCTGATAGGATACTTTATGGCAGTGATTGGCCAGTTTGTCTTTTGTCGAGCCCTTATCAGCGAGTTTTTTCGATTCTTGATCAATACCTAAAGCCATTTGATTCAGGTATCAGAGATGGAGTGATGGGAAATAATGCTGCAGCTTTTTATAAGGTCTGAAGAAACTAAAAATCATTGTAGTTTTAAGTTTATAATGCCTGGAGGGGATATCTTCAGATCATAGAATAATTATCATTTTTTTTTGAAATAACATGGATTTAAAATTATCAAAAAAGACATTTATTGTAACCGGTGGAGCAAAAGGAATTGGTGAGGCTATTTCCAGGGAATTAGCCCAGGAAGGAGCCAATGTTGTAGTGGCTGGCCGCTCAAAAGCAGAGGGGGATGCCCTGGTGAAATGGATAGAAGGAATCGGCTCCAAAGGTTTAAGTATCCATGTGGAATTGTCTGAAGATGGAGCTTGTGAACGGGTGATTAAGGAAAGCGTTGATAAGTTTGGAGGTATTGACGGGATTGTAAACAATGCCGGATTTAATGATGGGGCAGGATTGGAGAAAGGAAGTCCGGAGAAATTCAGAGCCTCCATCAATACCAACCTGATGCATTACTATGATATGGTCTACTATGCACTCCCATACTTGAAGAAGACCCAGGGATCTATTGTGAATATAAGTTCCAAAACATGTGTGACCGGGCAGGGAGGTACATCAGGCTACGCAGCGAGTAAAGGTGCTCAGATCGCTTTAACGAGGGAGTGGGCAGTTGAACTGGCACCATACAATATTCGGGTTAATGCCATCTTACCTGCAGAGGTGATGACTCCGCTCTATGAAAAATGGATCAAGACTTTTGATAATCCTGAGCAAAAGCTCGAGGAGATTTCCGCAAGAATCCCTTTAGGAAAGCGAATGACTACCTCGGAGGAAATTGCTGCAATGACGGTATTTTTACTGAGCGATAGAAGTGCACACACCACCG
>MDTG01283077.1_pt1 | contig 13097 bp, 14 predicted proteins | sample 811421 | NCBI WGS metagenome assembly MDTG01 (sample SAMN05326645, study PRJNA326480) | marine metagenome | isolation source: seawater | place: Pacific Ocean: South East | collected 2011
TATATGGAGCCGGTTCAAACTCTGTTTCATTAATCAATCTTATTGAAAGTTTAAAAACATATAAAATCGTTGGAATAATTGGTTTAAAAAAAGAGCTAGGAAAAAAAATTTTGAAATATAAAGTTAATTATACTGATAAAGACATAAATTTTTTATCAAAAAAATATTCCTACATTGCTCTAAGTAATACATATTATAATAATCTTAAAAAAAGAATGAATATAATCGAACGTTTAAAAAAAAAATTTGAAATGCCATCACTTATATCGCCAACAGCGATACTTAATAATTATTTTATTAAAGGAAAGGGAATTCAAATTTATAATAGTGTCGTTATTAATACTCAAAATAAAATAGAAGATTACGTTTTTATTAATACTGGTTCAATCATTGAGCATGATGCAAAACTTGATGAAAATGTTCACATTTCAACAAGAGTTACTGTCAATGGAGGTTGTCATGTTAAAAAAAATTCTTTTATTGGCAGTGGAACTGTTTTGGTTCAAAATAAATTGGTTAAATCTAATTCATATATTAAAATGTTTTCAAGAATAATATGAAAACAATTATAATAGCAGAGATTGGAGTAAATCATAATGGTAGCTTGAAAATAGCAAAAAAATTGATTGATGAAGCTAAAAAAGCTCAAGTAGATTATGTAAAATTTCAATCTTATATAACGGACAAATTATTAGTTCCTGGAACAAAATTAGCAAATTATCAAAAAAAAACAAAAATTAAAAATCAGTTTGAGTTACTAAAAAAATATGAATTAACTTTTTCTCAACAAAAAAAAATTTTTTCATATTGTAGAAAAAAAAAAGTAAATTTTTTATCAACACCATTTGATAAGAAAAGTTTGGAATTTATTAAAATGCTTAATCCTAAATATATTAAGGTTTCCTCAACAGATTTAGGGAATATACCATTATTAAAAGAAATTTCTAAATCAAAAAAAAAAATATTACTCTCAACAGGTATGTCAACAATTGAAGAAATAAAAAAAAGTTTAAAGGAACTGTATAAGCACAAAACAAAAAAAAAAGACATAACCTTACTTCATTGTCATTCAGCTTATCCAACTTTATCCAAAGATGTAAATTTAAATTCTATGATATTTTTAAAAAAAAAATTTAAATTAAATGTAGGTTTCTCAGATCATTCTTTAGGTATAGACGCTGCATTGGCTGCAGCTACGTTGGGAGCTAAAGTTATTGAAAAACATTTTACTTTAGATAAAAAAATGAGGGGACCAGATCATTCCTCAAGTATAAATTCACGTGAATTAAGAAATTTGGTTAAATCAGTAAGAAATATTGAAAAAATTTTAGGTGTAGAAAAAAAATTTTTATCTAGAATTGAAAAACAAAACAGAATTTTTACAAAAAGATCAATTTTTGCTTTTAAAAGCATAAAAAAGGGTGAGAAATTTAATGAAAATAACATTTGTACTAAAAGACCTTTCATTGGAATTCCTTCCCATATGTGGAATGATGTAATTGGGAAAAGAGCGACAAAAAACTTTGAAATAAATGAAAAAATTATCTTATAAAATTAAAAATATTTATTTTGTTACAACTAATAGAGCCGATTATGGTCTTCAAAAAAATCTTATTAAAGAAATATCCTTATCAAAAAAGTATAATTTAAGACTAATTGTTGGAGGAGCGCATAACTTAAAAGAGTTTGGAAACACAATTAAACAAATTAAAAGTGACAAAATAAAAATTTATAAATCAATCAATATAAAGCTAAACAAAGATACTCCACATAGTATATCTTTATTTAATCATAAACTCAGTGAAAAGATTAATGATATATTTTTAAACGATAGCGTTGATTTTTTATTCTTGTTAGGAGATAGATCGGAGCTATTTAATATTGCTGGTTTAGCAAAGATTTATAATATCCCAGTCGGTCATTTGCATGGAGGTGAAAGTACATTAGGAGCAATAGATGATTCTATTAGAGCATCCATAAGTCACTTATCTACATTACATTTTGTATCACATAAAAATTATAAAAAAAAACTTATTAGTATGAAAATTGAAAAATCTACAATATTCATCTTTGGAGGTTTAGGCGCTTCGAGTATCGTAAAATCAAAATTTATAAACAAAATGGAAATAGAAAGAAAATTAAATTTAAAATTAAAGAAAAAAATAATTTTAGTCAGTTATCATCCAGTTACTTTAGAAAATCACAAAACAAAAGTTGAGTTTCAAAATTTATTAGGGGCTTTAACGCAATTTAAAGAATGTCAAATTATTATTACTTCTCCTAATACTGATGTGAATTTTCATGTAATAAATAAATTAATTAAAAAATTTGTAAGTGAAAACAAAAATTTCCATCATTATTTTTCTTTAGGTAACGAACTTTACTATAGTTTAATGAAATTAAGTTCAGCATTGGTCGGTAATTCATCAAGTGGTATATTAGAGGCTCCTTCATTTAACACTATTGGGATTTTGAATATTGGAAATAGACAAGGTGGAAGAATTCAAGCAAAGCAAATATTAAATTGCTCATCAGTCAGTGACGACATAACAAAAAAATTGAAAAAAATTTTATTTGATAAAAAGTTTAAAAAAATCATTGCAAAAGGTGAAAATCCATATTTTATAAAAAATACTGAAAAAAATATTGTTAAAATTTTAAATAAGTTTTTTAACAATAAGATTATATTTGGGAAATCAAAAAAAAAATAAAAAATTAAATACGAAATTTGATCTTATTGATAAAAATCTAATATCAAGAATTGCAGAAACTAATAACCCATTTTTTAAAAATAATATTAAGATAAAAATTAATAAATTAATATCGCAATTACATATTTAAATGAAAAGTCCAAAAATAGTTTTCATCGGTTGTGTTGATTTTTCTGATTTTATCATGAATGAATTAATTAAAAGAAAAATAAATATTATAGGTGTTTGCACAAAGAGTTATTCCAAAATAAATTCTGATTATATGAATTTATCTATTGCTGCAAAAAAAAACAAAATACCATATATTTATTGGAATAATCATAAGAGCAACAATAAAGCTTATAAATGGATAAAAGAAAAAAATCCAGATTTCATATTTTGTATTGGCTGGCCTAATTTATTAAAAAAAAATTTTTTGAAAATTCCAAAATATTTTTGTGTTGGTTTTCATCCGAGTGACTTACCGTATAATAGAGGCAGGCATCCAATCATTTGGGCTATAATTCTTCATTTAAAAAAAATTGCCAGTTCCTTTTTTTTAATGTCAGAACATGCTGATAACGGTTTTATATTATCTAAAAAAAAAATTTTTTTAGATAAAAATGAAACCTCAGGTAGTCTTTATTCCAAGTTAAAAAAAAATTCTAAGAAACAGATAACTGTTTTATTAAAAAATATAATAAAAAATAAAAAAAGGAAAAATTCAAACCATAAACTTAATCAAACTAATAAAAATTCGAATATATTGAGAAAAAGAAGTATTTTAGATGGTATAATTGACTGGAGAATGACAGCAAGAGATATTGATGCACATGTAAGAGCATTGTCAAAGCCATATAGTGGTGCAAGTTTTATTTATGATAAAAAAAGTCTGAAGATACTTAAAACAACAATATACAAAACAAATAAAAAATATGAACCTGGAAAAATTGTCAATAAGATTAATAATTTACCACTAGTTCAAACAGGTGATGGTTTGATAAGACTTGATAAATTAGATAAAAAAATAAATTTTAAAATTGGAGATTACTTAATATGAAATGTTTAGTTTTTGCTCCACACCCTGATGATGAAACTATTGGAGTAGGTGGAACTATTTTAAAGAGAATAAAAGAAGGTTACGAAGTGGGATGGGTGATTGTTACACGTATGGGCACAAAAAAATATTCTGAAAAAACGATTTTAACAAGAAAAAAACAAATAGATTTAGTAAATAAAAAATATAAATTTAGTAAAGTTTTTCATTTAAATTATGTTGTATCTGAACTTGATACAATTCCTAAAATTAAAATTTACGACAATGTTTCAAAAATTATGCGATCTTTTAAGCCTACAGAAGTTTTTCTTCCTCATCCGTCAGATGCTCATTCAGATCATAAAGTTGTCTTTGATGTTGTTTCTGCAAGCACAAAAAGTTTTAGATTTAAATCTATAAAAAAAATTTTTTGTTATGAAACGTTATCTGAAACAGGTTATGGCTTAAAAATAAAAAATAGCTATTTTGAACCAAATTATTATGTAGATATTTCTAAATTTTTGCAAAAAAAAATTGAAATTTCAAAAATCTATAAAAGTGAATTTAAAAAACACCCTTTTCCAAGAAGTACAAGATCTATAATTTCAAATGCTTTGATAAGAGGAGCGGAGTCAGGTTTTAAGTTTGCTGAAGCATTCGAATTACTAAGAAGTCTAGAAGATTAAAAGAAATGAAATCTTGGAAAAAAACAATTATTAATTGTAAATCGTCCATAAAGTTAGCTATCAAAAATTTAAATAATTCAGGATTAAAAATTTGTCTTGTCGAAAATGAATTTGGAAATTTTATAGGTACTATTACAGACGGTGATATTAGGAGGGGATTAATTAAGGGTCTAAAATTATCAGATAATATTAACAGAATAATAAATAAAAAATCCAAATATGTTAATAGTTACTGCACAAAAATAGAGGCTGATAAAATAATGAGCAGAAACAAAATTTTTCATTTACCTATAATTGAAAATAAAAAAATTTGTGGAATATATTTTCATAAAATTGAAACTGAAATAAAATTAAAAAAAATCAAAAATACCTTTGTGATAAATGCTGGGGGCAGAGGTCTAAGATTGAGACCAATGACAGATCAAATTCCAAAGCCAATGATTAAAATTAATGGCAAACCTATGATTGAGCATATAATATTAAAGGCCAAAGATGAGGGCTTTAAAAATTTCATAATAATAGTTCATTATTTAAAAGATAAGATAATTAATCACTTTAAAGATGGAAAAAAACTTGGAATAAAAATCAATTATGTTGTTGAAAAAATTCCACTTGGAACAGCAGGTGGTTTGTCATTATTAAACAATAAAGTTTCAGAAGATTTTATATTTACTAATGCTGATGTTTTATCTAATTTTAGATTTAAAGAGCTTATCGAGTATCATATGGAGAAAAATTCTTTGATTACTATGGCGGTTAAAAATATAGAAGTGAAAGAGAATTATGGACTTGTTAATATAAAAAAAAATGAAGTTGTTAGTCTTCAGGAAAAACCTATATTAAAAAAATTTATTAATTGTGGCATTTACTCTTTAAATAAAAAAATATTAAAAAATTTTTCAAAAAATCAAAAAATTGACATGATAACATTTTTAGAAAAATTTAAATTTAAAAAAAAAAAGATATACGCATTTCCTGTACATGAAACTTGGCGAGATTTAAGTTTAAAAAAATTTTTAAAAAGTGAAATAAAAATATGAAATTAAAATGGTGCTCTAATTGTGTTTCAATGTCAACGCGTCCAAGAATTACTTTTGATAAAAATGGGTTATGCAACGCATGTTCTTGGAGTAAAAGAAAAAAAACTTACCCTTGGAAAAACAATATAATTAAATTAAAGAAACATTTAAATTCAATTAAAAATAGATTTAATTATGACTGTATCGTGCCAGTGAGTGGTGGTAAAGATGGATCACATGTGTATCATCAGCTTAAGAAAAAATTTGGACTAAAACCATTAGCTGTATCTGTTAGCCCTCCTCTTCCAGAAAAATTAGGAGATGAAAATTTAAAAAATTTTATCGATTCTAATGTTCCAACTTTAGTCGTCCATCCACCATTTGAAGCAATGAGGAAATTAAATTTATTTGGTTTTGAACATATGGGATTTCCTTATTATGGATGGTTAATTTCTATTCATACAGCTGTTATCAGAATAGCAATTAACTTTAATATTAAATTAATATTTTATGGAGAAGATGGTGAGTTAGAATATGGTGGTACAAGCGAAACTTTAAATAAGATTTTTTACGATGTTGATTATCAAAAAAAAATTTATTTAGAAAATGGTTACGATAAAATTCTTAAAAAAAGTAAAATTTCAGAGACAGATAAGTATTTTTTTTCATATCCCAAACAAAATATAAACGATATAAAATTAACTCATTATTCTTATTTTGAAAATTGGGACCCCTACAAAAATTATTTGACTGCAAAAAATTTTTACGGATTAAAAGAAAATACAGATACAAATCAAGGAACATTCTCTAACTTTGCTCAAAACGACCAAAAGTTATATTCTTTGCATGCTTATTTAATGTATTTAAAATTTGGATTTGGAAGAGCAAATCAGGACTCGGCGATTGAAGTGAGAAGAGGAGCGATGAGTAGAGAGCAAGCTATACAATTAATAAAATTATACGATCATATTTTTCCAGAAAAATATTTAAATGATTATTTAGAATATTATCAAATTTCAAAAAAGAAATTTGATAAAATTTTAGACAAATGGGCTAACAAAAAAATTCTTTATAAATCGAAAGGCAGATGGATGCCAAAATTCAAAATTAATTGATGGTTTCTTTACTTGATTTAGACTCTGGGAATATAAGATCCTTGGGAAATGCTCTTAATTATCTTGGAATAAATTTTAAAATAGTAAAAACTTCAAAAGAGATAACTAAGTCAAAAATTTTAATTATACCTGGTGTAGGTTCATTTGATCATGCAATGGGTGGCATTGAAAAAAATAGTTTAAAAAAAAGTATCATCGATTTTGCTAATGTTCAAAAAAAACCCTTATTAGGTATTTGTATTGGTATGCAAATATTATTTGAAAGAAGTAAAGAAGGAAAAAAAGAAGGGTTAGGAATTTTGAATGGAAACATAGAAATGCTAAAAAGCTCTAATCAATTTAAAGTACCACATGTGGGTTTTTCTCCAATTAAAATTTTTAAAAAAAAAGGGATATTCAAAAATATTGAAAATGATTTAAGTTTTTATTTTACAAATTCATTTTGTTTAAAATATAAAAAAAAAATTAAATTTGATAATTATTGTTATACAAAACATAGTCAAAACTTTTACGGTTTAATACATAAAAAAAATATATTTGGAATTCAGTTTCATCCAGAATTATCTCATACCTCAGGACTTATTATACTAAAAAATTTTATTCAAATGAATACTTAATGAAAAGATTAATTTTTACACTTTTATATTCTGAAAAACATTTTTTCTTGAGTAGAAACTTTAGATTACAAAAGGTTGGAGATATTGATTGGTTGTTTCAAAATTATGATTTTATTAATCTTACTAACTATATCGATGAACTAATAATATTAAATATTTCGAAAAAAAAAATTGAAAGTGACTTTTTAAAAGCAATAAAAAATATTTCTAAAAAAACTTTTATTCCAATAGGAACTGGTGGAGGAATTGAAAAATTAGAAGATGTTCAGAAGTTACTAGATTCAGGTTCAGATAAAATAGTTATAAATAATATGTTTTTTGAAAGGCCAAAATTTTGTGAAAATATAGCAAGTAAATTTGGAAAACAATTTTTAATTGGATCTATTGATTATTCTTATCATAATAATCAAATTTTTATTCACCAAGAAAAGAGAAATAAAAAATTTAAAAAAAATTTAAATAGCTGGATAGATTTTTTATCTAATAATGGAGCGGGCGAGGTTATATTGCAATCCATTGATAGAGATGGAACAGGTTTTGGTCTACACAAAGAAATTTTACAAAAAATAAATAAAAAAAAATTTCCTATAATTTTAATGGGTGGTGTTGGTAAATTTAAACACATTGAGGAGGGTTTTTCTCTGAAAAATTGTGATGCAATATCTACTGCGAATTTGTTCAATTTTATTGGTAATGAATTTGCAGACGTACGAAACAAGCTTGAAAAAAAATTTAATTTACCAAAAAAGGGTAAAAATAATATAAAGCTTTTAAAAAATTTATTCAATTATGGATAACCAAATTTTAATTATAGGAAATAGTCCAATTGCTATCAGGCATTATAAAATTTTAAAAAAATTTTACCCTTATAAAAAAATTTTTTTTTTAAAAAAACATAATACAATTTTACAATTTAAAAATAGTAAATTTAAAAAAATTAATTACATAAATTTAAAAAAATTTTCTTTCTTTTTAATTGTCATTTGTACTCCATCAAATCAACATATTACATACGCAAAAAAATTTTTTGAAAAATCTAAATATATATTTATAGAAAAACCACTATCTAATAATTTAAATGAGGCAATCAAATTTTTTAAATTTTATAAATTAAGTAAAAAAAAGCCACAAATTAAAATTGGATATAATTTACGTTTTTTAAAAAGTTTAATTAAATTTAAATACCTAGTTAATAAAAAAGTATTTGGTAAAATATTTTATGTTAATTGCTATGTCGGGAAATCTATTGAGTTTTGGAGAAATGGAGATTTAGATATAGCAGCAACTAAAAAAAATGGAGGAGGTGCACTATTTGAACTTAGTCATGAAATTGATTATTTAAAATGGATATTTGGAGATTTAAAATTGAAATATTCATATATTAATTTAATTAAAAAATTTAATTTTAATGTAGATCAAAGTGTTTTTGCATTATTTTTATGTGAGAAAAAAAGACTTAATAAATTGCCTATAAATTTAACTATGGATATTATTAGTGTTGATCCCAAAAGGTTTTGTGAGGTAATTTGTGAAAAAGGAAATATCTTCATTGATATGGTATCAAGTAAAATTATTTTAACAAATAAATCCAAAAGAAAAAAAATCATTTTTAGTAAAAAAGATTTAGACAAAAGTTATATTGAACAATTTAAATATTTTTTAAAATCGAGTAAACAAAATTCAATTTCAGATATTAAAAACTCAGCAGAGGTAATTAAATTAATTAATCAAATTAAAAAAAATGATTATTGAAAATTTAGGCCTTATTTGTGCTAAAGAAAACTCAAGTGGTTTGAAAAAAAAAAATTTGAGGAAAATTAAAAATAAAACTCTTTTCGAAATAACTTCTGATCATATATCTAAAAGTACATTAATAGACAAAACTATTGTTTCGACTGATAGTAAAAAAATTATGATGATTGCAAAAAATTATAATTTTGACATTCCTTTTAAAAGACCAAAATATTTATGTCAAAAATATTCATCTGAATGGAGTGTTTGGCAACATGCTTTAAAATATTTTTATAAAAAATATAAATATTTACCAAAAAGATTGATAGTCTGTTCTTGTACATCACCAAAGAGAGATCCAAAAATAATTGATAAAGCAATAAAAAAATTTATCTCATTAAAATCTGAAGTATTAATATCTATTTGTAAAATAAATTTAAATCCAAATTTTAATATTATTAAATTAAATAAAAAAAACCATGTAGAAATTTACCAAAAATTAAACAAAAAAATTTATAACAGGCAAGAAGTTGAACAGGCCTATCAAATAACTACTAATATTTATGTCTTAGATCCAAAATTTGTCATGAGGAAAAAAAATATTTTTGATTCACAGAAAATTGATTATATTGAGATTGATAAATATTCATCTCTAGATATAGATGATGAGTACGATTACTTATTAGCAAAGTCATTATAAATATGTTCAAAAACAAAAATACTCTTATTACTGGAGCTTCTGGACGACTTGGTAGAGATATTGCTTTAGAATTTGTTAAATTAAATTCTAACTTAATATTGATTGATAATGATCAGAAAGAATTAAATTTATTAAAAAACAAACTTAAAAAAGTAAATCCTAAAATTGAAATTGATACTTTTCAATGTGATTTTTTAATTGCAAATTCAAGAAACAAATTAATAAAAATATTGAAGAAAAAATTTAAAGAAATTAATTTTATAATCAATAACGCTGCTTATACAGGGTTAAAGAAAAAAAATAAAAGTTGGATAGGTAGATATTACGAACAAGATATACAAACTTGGAATCAGGCTTTAGAAGTTAATTTAACTTCAATATTTCATCTAACTAAACAAATATTTAAATTTCAAAAAAAAAGTAATAATTACTCAGTTGTTAATATTGGTTCAATCTATTCTGAAAAAGGCCCAGACTTAAGTTTATACAAAGGAACAAACTTAGGAAGTCCTGCCGCATATCTTGCCTCAAAGGGTGGCCTTAAACTTTTAACTAAATGGTTTGCATCGAATATTGCTCCTACCAGAGTAAATATGATATCTCCAGGCGGTATTTATTCTTCTCAACCCAATACATTTGTCAGAAAATATTTAAAAAAACTTTTAGTAAAAAGAATGTGTAAAACTGAAGATGTTACAAATCTAATTATTTTTCTTTGCTCAAATAAATCAAAATATATTACTGGTCAAAATATTAAGGTAGATGGTGGTTATACATCTATTTAAAAAATAAATAAAATGAAAGTAATCTATGTTATTTTAGCACCACTATCCTTTTATTATGGGAAATTTCTCAATATAGAAAATTTTCAAAAAAGTGAATTTAAAGTTGAAATTTGTGATCTTTCTTTAATGTTTTATTCTAAAAAGGATATTAAATCTTATTTTAATAATACAAAAAATTATAATTTAAAATTAAAGAATAAAATAGTTATAAAAAACTTCAAAAGTTATAAAGATTATTTAAATAAACAAGATCCTAAAAAAACTATAATTTATTATACGGGTAGGAGTTTTTATAAAAAATATGATGATGAAATTTATTTTAATTATTTATTTAATAAAAATTTTAAAATTTTTTTAAGTGAATTTTCTATAGAATTTTTTCCTACTAATATTAAAGAGAAATTAAGATTAAAATATTTTATAATTAAAAATAACTTAAAATTTAGGAATTATAAAAATTTAAATTTTATAGGATGTGGTGAAAATATTATGAAAATATCCAATAAAATCTACAGAAATTTAAATTATTTTAGTTTTCCTCATCCAAACTATTATTGGAAAGAGTCAAAAAAAAATTCAAAAATATCATATTACATAGAAGAATCTCTTGATCAATCTCCAGACAATAGGTTATCTCATAAAACTAATTCAGTTTATAAAGGTTTTAAATTGGGTTCTAACAGCTTTATTAATTCTGATCAAAAAACAATAAAAAAATTTTATAATAAACTGAATAATTTTTTTAGTTACATTGAAAAAAACTATAATACAAAAATTAAGATACTTGCATCTGGGAAGTTTTTTTATAAAAAGAACCCGTTTAATGGTAGGGAGATCATTTATAACGATACTATCAAACATATTTCAAAATCTAAATTTATTATTGGTCATAGTTCCACTGCTTTATGGCAATCTTTTATATCAAAAAAAAAAACTGATAATTCTAGCAGATGATTTATTGTCCAAAGCAAAATTAGCAGAAATAAAATCATTTAGTTTAAAAACTAAAACTCCTATTTTACAAATGGACGAGATAACAAAGTTTAAAAAATATATTACAAGTTATAGCGGTTCAGATAATCAAAATTTTATTCATTATTTTTTGAATAATAATAATAAAAAATTTAATCAATCATTTAAAAATTTAATGCTTGATTGTTTTATCAAAGTTTTTAAAAAAGGTTGAAAAACTTAATGAAAAAAATAAAAAAACCATTTTATTACAAGAAAATCAGAACAAATAAATTAAACTTATATGATTGGGCTGGTCATTTTCCAGACAAGGATAGTGCAGAAAAATATGCAAATGAAGTAAAAAACAAGGACCCTTACCATCTTGATAGACTTAGATCCATAAAATATCTTTTAAAAGACGTAAAAAATACTAACCATGTATTAGATTATGGTATCGGCGATGGTCGTGAATTTGTTCAATTAAAAATAAAGTCAAATAATTTGATTGGTATAGACATATCTCCACATATAATTGAATTTGCAAAAATCAATCTTTTAAAGATTAAAAAAAAACTAATCACTGGAGGTGTTGAAACTATTAAAAATGTTAAAAGCAATAGTCAGAACTTGGTAATAGCTATTAATGTTATGGCTTATTTAACCGATAAAGATTTAAATACTTTTTTTAAGGAAGTTAATAGAGTTTTAAAAAAAGGAGGTTCTTTTTTATGCTTAAATGGTAATGAATTATTTGATTTATTTTCATTAAATAATTTTACGAGTGATTTTTTTATTGAAAATTTTAATCAAAAAAAGGACCACATGGACAAACTTTTAAAATATAAAAAAATAAAAAAAAAATATATATTGTCTAGAAGATTTAACCCTATAAATTTTAAACAAATTTTAAAAAATTATAATTTAATTGAAGTTAAGCAATCATATTCTCAATGGCATAGATTTAGCCCAGAAATTGGCAAATTACTCTATAAGAAAAAAACACAAAATGTTCGTTTATTGCAGAGAGATAATAATTTTGATGCAAATAAATTAGATGATAAAAATAAATGGAAAGCTATCTTTTGTTGTTCAATTTTCGGTTCATTATCAATAAAATCATAACTTACCAATATAAATAATTAACTTGACTTAAAATTATAAATTCATAAGTCTTAATTTTATTAAACTTTAATACTGAGCATATAATGTCAATAAACCTAAAAAACAAATGTGTTGAAGATCTTGTTAAAAGTGGACCGCCTGTCATAATAGTTGCTGCAGTGCATGAGTCAGAAGCCGTATATAATTCTTGTAGAGAAAAAGGAATTAAAGTTGAAGCTTTTTGTGACAGTATTGAAGGTAAAACAAAAAATTTATTCTGTGGTTTAAAAATAATTCATACACCTTTATTGCCAGATACTTTTAAAAAGGCTAGATTTATAATCGCATCACAACATATTCAAGATTGCATAGAGCAATTGACTGCTTTAGGATATGATGAATTTTACTCACCTTTGGAACTTTTAGAAAATTATGATGTTAATAATAATAATCATAAAATAGGAAACTCTCTTATGGAGGCTAGACTCACAGTTTGCAGGAATAGTCATAAATTTTTTCTAGAAGGTAAAGATAAAACCTACATGAGAAGTTTAGATGTGATGATAACAACAAGATGTGGCATGAAATGTGAGGGATGTTCAAACTTAATGCAATATTATACAGAACATAAAAATTTTGATCATGACCAAATTTTAGATTCCA
>MDTG01360855.1_pt1 | contig 13097 bp, 11 predicted proteins | sample 811421 | NCBI WGS metagenome assembly MDTG01 (sample SAMN05326645, study PRJNA326480) | marine metagenome | isolation source: seawater | place: Pacific Ocean: South East | collected 2011
AGTTAACGAATTCAATATATTGCCGGATTAGCTCAGTCGGTAGAGCAACTGATTTGTAATCAGTGGGTCGGGAGTTCAAATCTCTCATCCGGCACCAACAAAATTAATTTTCTAAATTAATCTTTTTGTATTTTTTTTTTTAGTTCCCACATAATTTGATTCTGCCTAAAAATGATAAAATTATTTGCTAAAAAAAAATTTAAAGATGTATCATTATTTTTTTTTACTTTTGATATAATTATAGATCCGTTAGATAATTTTTTTTGAGTTTCTTTAAAAGCCTGATTTGCTATTTTCATTCCCCTATATGCTTTTACTATATAAATATCTATTTCATATTTTTTAATATTGATATAATCTAATCTAATTTGCCCCACTAAATTCTGATTTACTTCTATAATTAACAAAAAACTCTTACTATCAGACAAAGTATTTTTAAGCCATAAACTATGCTCTTTAAAACTTATTTTAGTTTTTGTTTTTAGTTTATATTTGAAACTTTCTTCATCATTAAACCAGTCAAATAAAATTTTTTTGTCTTTTTCATTGGCCTTTCTAATCTTTATTTCTAACATTTTTTTAAAGTTTATTTAATTTCAAAAAAATTATTTATAACTTTTGCAATATACATAACACATCTTTTTTTCAAACCAGTATACATAGGAATACTGATAGTACTTTTATAAAACTCTATCGCCCCATTTAAACTTTTAATTTTAGTGCTATTCTTATAATAAGGGTGATAAACTAATGGTATGTAGTGAACTTGTGATCCTATAGATTTTTTTTCTAAATAATTTACAAAACTTTCTCTGCTTTTACCTAAATCAGTAAAGTTAATTTTTAATTGATATAAGTGCCAGCCAACTGAATTTTTATGACTATTGCATTTAGGTAATTTTATAAAAATATTTCTCTTCAAGGCCGACATGTAATATCTAGCAATTTTTTCTCTTTCATTAATTATTTTTTCTAGCCTTTTAAATTGACTCAAGCCTAGCGCACAAGATATCTCACTGGCTCTATAATTCCAACCGATGTCATTCATTTGATAATACCAAGATGGAGGGTTAGAAATATTTTTCATCTTTTTTTTATCACGTATCATTCCATGACATATATTTAACCTAATACTTTCAGCTAATTTTTTATCATTAGTAGTAATACAACCACCCTCTCCCATGGTTATATTTTTAATTGCATGAAAGCTAAATGTAGTAGCTATACTATAATCACAAGATCCTATAAAAAAATTTTTTTTATTTCTTTTATAGTATTTAGCTCCAATAGCATGACATGCATCCTCAACCAAAAGGCAATTATGCTTTTTAGCAATTTTTGACAATCCCTCTAAATCACAAAGATGCCCTCCTAAGTGAACTATTGTTACTATCCTAACTTTAAAACTAACTTCTTTAAAAGCTTTTTCTAATGTATCTGGAGTCATTAATCCTGTTTCTTTATCTACATCTGCAAAATAAATAGGAGCATTACACATTTTTGCTGCATTTGCTGTGGCTAAGAAAGTAATAGGAGTTGTAATTAATCCATTCTTATTATTTAAACCAAGGCATTTATAAACAGAATGAAGCGCCGCCGTACCAGAGTTACAAACTACTGTATTTTTAACATTAAATTTTTTACTTATTTCATTTTCAAAATTTTTTACTATACTACCTTGAGCTAAATACTGACTTCTTAGAACTTTGACAACTGATTTTATATCATTTTCAGTTACGTTAGGTCTGGAATAAGGATAGTACAAATTACTCATAATAAATATTTACTCTTTATATATCATTAGTCAATTAAATACAATTTAGTATGCTTTGCAGTAGTTTTCTATTTTTTTTATTATTCTTGATGCACCTTTATTATCAAATTTTTTATTTATATTTTTTTTTAATTTATTAATCATTTCTTTTGATTTAACTAAAAGTAGTATTTTAGCTTTGAGATCATTGTCAATATTTTTTGCTACAAGACAGCACTTGCTTTCTTCCCAATATTTTAACAGGTTTTCCTGCACTGGGTTTTGAGGTAATAATATTGTAGGTATCCCATACTCAATTCTTTCAAGTTGAGAAAAACCAGGTGCCCCAATTGCAAAACTCGCTTTTTTGTAGAGATCATCTAAATTGGCTAAATTTAAAAATATTTTAAATTTTTTATTTAAAGAAATTTTTTTTTTTATAAGATTTACTTTTTTCTTATATTGCCCTAAGACAACATTTACCTGAATTTTTTCACTATCTAATACTTTACTTGAAAATAAACCTATAATTATTTCAATAACTTTTTCGGTAAATCCTACGCTGTCAATATTTCCAAATGATACTAATATTTTTATTTTTTCTTTTTTTATGCTGTCACTTTTTTTTTTATATAGTGGAAGGTATTGAAAACCAGACAAAAAATTTTTTTCCAATCTAGGAATAGGGTGCAAACATATCCTAAGTGTATTTGATATTTTTAAATAATAATCTACTATCAAAACTACTGGATAACTTTTTGATAGTTTTTTTATTTTATTTTTTTCTACACTAGCTACATCAATTATTATTGCCTTTATATAATTTTTAGTTAAATTTTGTTCTAATTTAGAAAATGAATTATTATTATCTTCCTCATATACTTCATCATTAATATTATTAAAGAATAACTTCTTTGTTCCCTTATCCACAAACCACTTAACTTCAGATTTTATTTTATTTCTAATTCTTATACATCTATTTATATGTCCTTTACCTAAACTAGGATTTGATGATACTTTAATAAGATACATTACACTAAATGTTTTTAATTAAGTTTTTAATATCTTTTACAGTTAGAAAATTAATGTTGTTTTCACTTGAATATTCAAATGGCTTTTTTATATTTTTTCCAAATCTCTGATTTTTTTTTATTACTTTAGACTTATCCCACCATGATAACATTGGCTGAATTATATAACGATCTTTCATCTCAATACAATTTAATGACTCCTCCTTAGGTATCATAACTTCGTGCAGTTTTTCTCCAGGTCTTATACCTATTAATTGAAATTGCTCTGTATCCGTCATAGCAAAAATTAGCTTTCTTATCTCAATACTAGGAAGTTTAGGAACAAAAATTTCTCCTCCACTCATGTTTTTAAGACTATTGAAAACAAAGTCTATACCATCTTCAATTGAGATTACAAACCTAGTCATTTTAACATCTGTCAAAGGTAATTTTTTAACCCCTTTATCGATTAATTCCTTAAAATAAGGTATTACGCTTCCTCTAGAGCCCAAAACATTCCCGTATCTAACTATTGAAAATCTAGTTTTTCTTTTTCCAACTAAATTATTTGCAGCCACGAATAATTTATCTGCGCATAATTTAGTTGCACCGTAAAGATTGATTGGATTTGCAGCCTTATCTGTTGATAAAGCTATTACCTTCTCTACCTCATTAATAATACTAGCGTCTATTAAATTTTGAGCCCCATTAATATTTGTAGCAATACACTCTGTAGGATTATACTCAGCTGCAGGTACTTGCTTCATAGCAGCTGCATGAATTATAATCTCTATATTTGCACATGCCCTAATCAATCTGTCTCTGTCTCTTATATCCCCTAAAAAATACCTTACAGGAAAATCTTTCTCATTAAATTTTTGTGATAATTCAAATTGTTTCAACTCATCTCTGCTGTATATTACAACTTTTGTAGGATTACTACCTAGTAATATTTTTTCTAAACAATGTGCACCAAAATACCCAGTAGCACCGGTTATTAATATTGATTTTTTATTAAATATTGATTTCATTATAGACCTTTATTGTAATTACTGGCATTACCTTCGTATTTAATTTTTCCGCTTTCTATTTCAATAATATGATTAGCAAATAACAATGAGGATAACCTATGGGATATAAATATTATAGTGATTTTTTTATTCTTACTTTTAATTAACTTTAAACTCTTTTGAATTAAGTGATCAGTTGTTGCATCTACAGCGCTAGTGGCTTCATCTAATATAAATATTTCACTTCTTTTTAAAATAGCTCGAGCTAGTATTAACCTTTGCCTTTGCCCTCCTGATATACTCTGGCCCAACATACCAACATTAGTATTAAGTTTTTCAGGTAAAGAATTAACAAACTTATCCATCTTTACCAAAGCTAAGGTATCCTTAATTTCTTTTTTTGATACAGACCCTGCTCCATAGGTTATGTTATTAAAAATACTATCCTTAAATAAAAATGGATCTTGAGGTATATAAGTGATAAGACTCCTAAGGGTTTTATCTTTTATATCCTTAATTTCAGTAGAATCGAAAAAAATTTTACCTTTGTTAGGTATAATAATTTTTGATAGAAGATCAACTAAGGTTGACTTTCCTGAGCCAGAGGAGCCTATTATAGCATTAATTTTACCTACTTTAATTTTAATATTAATGTTATCTAAAATATATTTTTTATCATTTTTGTATTTAAAATATAAACCTCGCATACTAATCTCATTTTTTAAATTTATAGATGATATTTTTCCATGATCTTTAATAGATAGTTTTTTTGAATTATCATAAATATTTTCGCAAAAAGTGTATGAGGGCAAGAGCTCTACTAGCCTATTGATATTATGCTGAAAAACTTTAAATGTAGGAGTTAATCTCATAAAGGCTATTCCAAAAACTAAAATTTTAGTTGCATCAAAATTAAAATTTGTGATTAAAACATTTAAAGTTAATAATATCAAAGCAGTAGCTATTGCAACAAAGATTAATTGCGTAAATCCAGAGATTTTTGTTATTTTTAATGTTAGATTGTAAATTTTATTTTGTATCTCTTGTAATTTTAGCTTTTCATTTTCTAGAGTGTTGAAAGTTTTTATGGTTTTCCAACCTAAATATCTTTCTGTTATTAAATCTCTATATTGTGATCTTAAATACACTAAGTTTTCACTTAACCTTTTTGTTCTAATAGCTACTTTACTACCAGTTATAAATACTACTAATATCATTGCAAAAACTCCAAGTATAGTAGGTATAAAAGAAGTTAGAAGCAATACTGTGATATAGATTAGCATAGTGAGAATATTAGTATGAAAAGTAAAATAACTTTTCATTGTCATAGCTATCATAGAAGGCTCAATATCTGTAGCATTAATAAATTTTCCTGTATCTAGTTCTGTCATAAACTTTTGAGAACTCTTCATCAAGCTTCTAAACATTTCTAAATTCAATTTTTTATGTATTCTAGAACAAATTTTTTGTATTAAAACTAGGTTAAAGTAATTTAAAAGCTGTCTAAAAGAAATAAAAAATACCGCAATCATACTTAATATCATCATATTTACTTTAAGACCTAAGAAATTAAAAAAATTGTATAAGTAAAGAGATAATAATGAACTTTCTTTAAATTTAGAAATATCTCCATCAACTTGAATGTAACTAAGCAACGGGACTAATATTGAAACACCTAGCCCTTCAAATATAAGAGCACATGTGCCTAATGCTAAAGCTAAATATGCTTGCCTTTTTTTTAAAGCTTTCAACTTAATAATAAATTTAAGATGTCCAGAAATATAGTTTCTTAAATTTAAAAGCTTTTTTAAATTGCCTATCATAATATTATTTAATAATTTTTTTTATTATGTAAAAGGCTTCTGCCATTTCAAGACCAGATTCGGCACCTCTTTTTATTGCTAATGCTTCAAGGTTTTTTATAGACCTAGGATGAGGATATGAGCCCAATTCTAAGTTGTAGTTTTTTAACGCTTTTAATTTCTTTTCCCATACATTTGAAATTGATATGTACAAATTAGGTTGAAATACAAAGCCATCTAAATACGGAGTTTGGTCTGTACTAGATGGAGTTTCGAATGCTCTTATTTCAGGCATAGAATTCACAAATCTCATAGGCCTTAAAGCAACTAAACTAGCTTTTGCTACTAACTCATGATCCTTATTGATATCTGATGGATTATGTATGTAAACTATATTAGGTTTAATATTATCTAAAGCATTTTCTACTTCATTCACTAGGTTTTGCTGTGGTAAAGTGTCCATCTTTTGGTCTGGAAAATAAACAATTTTAAATATTTTAGAATTAGTTTCTAATGCCCAATTTTCAGCAGCTTTTATTCTTTTAGGATTTTTATCTTCTGGCTTTGTTTTTGCTCCCTCACCATCTGAAAATATTAATATATAAACCTGATCACCTGAGTCGCTATGCTTAATTAAAGCACCTCCTGGCCCAAGTGCTTCGTCATCGGGATGTGCAACTATACATAAAATTTTTTTCATCTTTTTAACTATTAAAAATACATTTAAGCCTACATTATCTAAAAAAGATAATTATTAATTTATATTACATAAAGATATTACCATTTTCTAGGGTCAATTAATTCTTCGTTTACATTTTCAGTAAAATAAGGAAATTTAATATTTTTAGTCCTTATCATTAATATTTTTTTTAATTGAACAAGATTTTCAACACCCAATACCATTTTTGATATTTCTTTTTTTCTAAGAATAAAATGAATACAGGCTTCTAAAGAGGTTAAATTATTTTCCTGTAACCATGAATAATATTTTTTCCATATATTTTCATATTTTAAAAATATCAACGGTAATTCATGTTTTTGTTTTAACAATAGCCCTTGTAAAAAAACTGACCTACAGTGTATTTCTATTTTTTTTGCATGTAACTTTTGTAACCATATACTTTTTTCTAATCTTCTGTCAAAAAAATTATATGGAACCTGTATTATATCGGGCTTTAATACATCAAAGCAATTATCTAGTTCTTTTACATTATAAATAGTAACACCTAATTTTTTAATTATTCCTTTAGTTTTAAAATCTTGCGCCTGTTTCCATAAGCTAATTTTATTATTATCTACTAAACCTCTAGGGTCTCTGAATAACAAAGCATATATTCTTTTTAACTTTAAATTTTCTAAAGATTGTGAAATTGTTTCTTTCATAAAATTATCATTTAATTTTTTAACTTTGCTTAAATTTGGTATTTTAGTAATTAATTTGAATCCTGTACACCCAGCATCACCTAATAAAATTTCAGCGTTTTTATAATCAGGAGAAGTATCAATTGTATTAATATAGTTATTTTTACAGAAAATTAATAAATTTTTAACTTTAGTTTTTCTTCTAATATTACTTGGGAAAAGACCATAACTGCTATCAAAATTTGCTGTACCTAAGGCTATTTTATTATAAATCATTAGATTAATTAATAATTATCAAAAACACTAGTTTACTTATTTTAGCCAATTAATACTCTTTAAAATTATATTTTACAATTTAATTAAATAATAAATATTAATTACCGTAAAGCTTTAAATTTTGATTTGGAATACAAATACTTTAAAGAAAATGTTAAAATAAGTATAAATGATAAAAAAAATTGTGATAAGTTAAATTATTGTTATTATGTTCTAATATTGTAAGGAAAGTTTTTGCTTAAGAGTATTGATTTTGAAAGAAACCTTAGACTACAATCAAGAAAAAACCAAGGCAGAGGAGAAATAGAAAATTTCTCTGATTGGTTAAGAGATTGGCCTGATAAAAAATTAAAAGAGATTGGATTCGAAACATTAAATCTTGTAACTAATTTCAAATATAATCACAATATTTTAAATAAAAAAACTTACTTAGCTCATGTTCTTAGAGTTACAAAGATGTCAATGCTTGCAGAGCCTAAACTAGCCAAAGAACTAATTACTCTTTCTATGATTCATAATATTTTTGAAGCAACTGACCTGAATGAATTTGAATTGTTAAATCATTTTGATAATACAACTATAGAAAGGGTAAAAATATTAAAAATTAATAGAGAAAAGCAAAATTCAAATTCATATTTGAAAACTTATTACTCTTGCATAAAAGATGCTCATATTAGTGTTGGAATAGTAAAAATAATAGATAAAGTAGATAATCTATTTACACTATGCCTTAACCCAAACTTAAATAAAAGAAATGCTTATTTAAAGCAAATTGAAGACTTTGTTATACCCTTAACAAGATTAAAATTACCTAATATGCTAGATTATTTAATTAGATTAGTAAATAATGCTCATAAAACAAAACATATTTTAATTGAAAGTATATTATGAAAAAACTTGCTAAAAAAGTAGCTTTAGTGACAGGAGGAAGTGAAGGGATAGGTTTTTCTTGTGCAATGTCTTTAGCATCTGAAGGTTGTAATTTAGTTTTAGTCTCAAGAGATAAAAAAAAATTAGAAAAAGCTTCTAATAAAATAAAGATTAAACATAAGATAAAGTGCTTATCTATCGAAGGTGATGTTGCTAATCCTAGTCTACCTTCTCAAGTATTAAATAAAATTAAAAAAAAATATAACAGATTAGATATATTAGTAAATAACTCTGGAGGCCCGCCTATGGGTTCTTTTTTTAATCAGAATGATAAGTCTTGGGATATGGCAATTGACCAAAATTTACTGAGTGTTATTAGGTTTACACGAAGTGCCTTTTCACTTATGAAAAAAAATAAATTTGGACGAATAATTAATATTTTATCAGTTTTAGCTAAAGAACCAACTCCTCAAATGGTTCTTTCTTCTACTACAAGAGCGGGAGTTATAGCTTACTCTAAATCAGTTAGTCATGATCTAGGGCCCTATGGAATAACTATTAATAATATTTGTCCTGGTGGTGTACTGACTAAAAGATTTGAGTCTTTATTAATTGATAGAGCAAAACAATTAAATAAAACTACTAAAGAATTTTTAAAAGAAAGAACTAATACTGTGCCGATAGGAAAGTTTGCAAAACCTAATGAGATTGCTAGTATAGTTTTATTTTTATGTGATAAAAATTCCTCAATAATAACAGGCACCTCTTTAATAGCTGACGGAGGACAAAGTAAAAGTCTTTAATAAGAAAAGATATGAGTTTAGATAAATTTTCAAAAAACAAACCTATATTAAGTGATATCACGTTAAAACTTACAAACGAAATAAAATTAGTTCTTAATGAATATGATAAGAATTTAAATATTAAAGTTATAAAGTTTATTGGTGATATTCAAGAAATAAAGAATGATTTAAATAGCATAAATTTTAAAATAAAATTTAAAAATAAAAATAACTTATTACTAAAAAAAATTCCTGAGTTTAAGCATGACATATCTTCTATGATGAAAATGACTGAATTAATGAAATGGTGTAAAAAAAATAAAATTTCAATGCCCAGTATTTATTTTACAAATAGAAATAAACCATTTCTCTTATTTAATAGTCACTATTGGATATTAATGGAGTATTTAGAAGGAACATTTTTTAAAGGGAACGTTAATCAATATAAACAAAGTGCTTTAGATTTTGGTTTTTTGACTAACAAGATATCTAATTTACCCAAATCAATTATGCCAATAAAAAATAAAAAACCCTATTTTCAAAAAAAAGAAACGCAAGTTTATAAAAATCTAAAAAATTCAAAAATGCATTGGAATACTATTTTAGGTAAATCTGCTGCTATCAAACTTAAAAAAAATTGGGAACTCGTAGAAGCAATATGGAAAGATTTAAATCAAACCAAGTATTTATTAAAAGAATATAAATGTCCAATACATCATGATTTACATCCTCATAACCTAATATTTAATAAAAACAGAGCTTATATTTTAGATTATGAATCATTTATTTTAGGTTCCGTTCAATCAGCTATAGGCTTTTCAATACTAAAACTATTAAAATATATGCATGACTATAATTATCAAAAAAGTTTTGAAAGTAAATCTAGTGAGCTTTTTAATATCTGGTTTATAGCTTTTTCAAAAAACTTTCCTAATAAATTTAAAAAACAAGAAATATTGAAATTTGGTAAAGCTGAGGTTTTTAGAAGATTTCTATCAATGACAGATAAAGCATATAAAAAAATACCCTCCTCATTTAATGGCCCTGAAGTACACCTTGATACACTTCTAGTAGCTCAAAAAATATAAATCATTTTATAATTTTATTTACATCAGAATATATGTAAAAGTTTATAATCAGAAAAAAATTATTGCTCTTTTAAATAAAGCTAAAAGTAATCAATAACTTATCTAACTTTAAAAACCGACTCTAACATATTACCCCTTAAAAAACGTTCTGGGGATTTTGAAAGTTTTTTATAATTAAAACTGTCAATTGCTTCACTAAATTTTCTTATTGTTTTTCTTTTGATATTATCTGTATTATGACTTGAGCATAAATTTAAACTTGCTCCTAAAAAAAGACCATTAGATATAAGTTCTTGTCTTAGCAAACTACTAAATAAATTCTTATTGATTTTTGTATTTTTAATATTTAATCTTGGCCACCAATCGTTTCCCTCAAAAATTACTTCATCTATTAATTTTTTTTCCTTTAATTTTTTATTTAATTCACTTTTAAGATAAGCTCCCAATTTTATCAAATTATCAATTACATTATCTCTTTTTAAAATTTCTATTGTCTTTAAACATGCTTCAATTGACAATAATTCTCCAGCAAAAGTTCCAGAAACAAAAACCTGACCTAATTTTTCCATTAATTTTCTTTTTCCTACTAATGCGGCTAAAGGATAACCATTTGCCATAGCTTTTCCAAAACATCCTAGATCAGGAAATACTTTATATTTTTTTGCGGCTCCACCAAGCATAGTTCTGAAACCGCAAATAATTTCATCGTAAACCATTACTATACCATGTTTGTCACATATTTTTCTAACTTCTCTTAAAAAAGAAACATTTGGCTTTTCAAAAGTATCAGGCTCTAGCACTATCGCTGCAAATTTTTCTGGATTTTTTCCTAGAACCTTCTCTAAAGAGCTTATATCATTATAGTTAAATTTTTTTGTTAAGTTCCTCACTACTTTTGGTATACCAAAGTTTCTAGACGTAGTTCCTATATACCAGTCATGCCAACCATGATATCCGGATACAGCTATGTAATCTCTATTTGTAGAAGCTCTTGCTAATCTAACTGCTGCCGACAATACATCAGATCCATTTTTAGAAAACTTAACCATCTCAGCATAAGGAATTATTTTTATTAGTTTTTCTGATAACTCAATCTCTTTTGGGTGAGATAAAGACAAAATGTTGCCTTTTTTCGCCTGAGAGTAAACTGCTTGGTCTATTTCTTTATTTGCATATCCTATAATAATAGGCATTAGCGCTAATAAATAATCAATATATTTATTATTATCTACGTCAGTTATTTCACATCCCTTTCCACTTTTTAAAAAAAGTGGACTTATGTTTAAAGGCCATTGCATATATGATTTAGAAAATGTTTGTGAGGCAGTAGGAATAACCTTAATAGCTTTTTTAAACAAAAGTTTAGAATTAGCATAAGAATTTTTTTTCTTTATATTTTTTTTTATTAAACTCATTGAAATTTTTGACCCTTCATTAATTTTAATATGATTATTAATTCTTTTTAAAGTAGGATTTCTTTTTAATAAATTTAGCACCTCCTGCCAAGAACATAAATCATCTAAACTAGAGAAAATTTTTCTAATTAAAACTAAATCCTCAGGTCTATCTAAAGTAATTCTAATTTGACTATAATCTACCTCATTAAGAAGTTGTTTAGTTTTAAATTTTCCAGCCTGAACCCCTTTTGGCACCTTACCATGCATATAAGGTGTAACATGTTCTTTCAAAAAAGGGTGTTTTGCTTTTATAAAAGTTTTTTTTAATACTGTGTTAGAAAATATTTCAACATCTAATCCATCAGGAAAAGTTCTATTAATAGTATTTGATAAATAATCACAATTGTTATTTTGAAATTTTTTTATTACTTGATCAATAATTTTTGCATCTATTAAAGGACAATCAGCAGTAATGCGAACAATAGACTTTGCTTTAGTAATTTTAGAGATTTGATAAAACCTTGAAAGAACATTTAAGTTACTTCCTTGAAAAAACTTAATTTTCAATTTTTTGCAAGTCTCTTCTAATAGCTTATCTTCTTTTAAATAAGTTGTAGCTAGCCATATTTCATTTATTAATTTACTCTCTTGGACTCTCTCTATTACTCTTTGTAGACAAGTTTTTCCAGAAATATTAACTAATGCTTTTTTGGGAAGCCTCTTAGAGTTAAGTCTAGCTTGAATAATACATATAACTTTATTTTTTTTGTCTGTCACAATTTACTATATTTATAGGATTTTTGTTATTTTTGATAGCTATTATATTTTCAGTAATTACTTTAACTCTTCTCTCTAATAAGTTTTCTGTCAAAGCAGATAAATGAGGTGTCATTATTATATTTTTTAATTTTGAAAAATCGTATTTAGAAGGTTTAAAATATTTTATATTTTCTTTTTCAGGATATTTGTACCAAGTATCAATAATAGCTCCTTTTATAAGATTATTTTTCAAAGCAAAATACAAATCCTTTTCATTTACTATAGCCCCTCTTGCTATATTAACTAATACACAATTTTTATTCATACTCTTTATTTCTTTTCTCGTGATTAAATTAAAAGTACTTTCATTTAAATCACAAGCAACTATAAAATAATGATATTCATTTAATGATTTAAAAATATCTTTAACAAGAATATTCTTACTAAAAAAGCCATCTTTTTTAATTTTCTTTCTAGTTATAACAGTTACTTTTGTATTAAAAGCATTTAATTTTTTTGCAACTTCTTTTCCTATTCTACCATAACCTAGTATACCTATAGCTTTTTTATGTAATTCACCATGAGGGTTATTAGAAAACAACATACTATCTTCCCAGTTGTAATACTTAAATTTATTAATTTTATTTATTAAATTAATTTCCCAATTTAATAAATTAGCTAAAATAAATTCAGATATGGCTATTTCATGTTCATATACATTACACACTTTACAGCCTTTGGGTACTAAAGAAAAATCAATACCATCGGTTCCGGATCCCGGCAAGTGAATTAATTTTAATTTTTTTATTTCAGGAACACTCAATCTTAGGTTTTCGCCCCAAATTGATTTTCCCCATGTCATAGAAACCAAGACATCAATATCCTTAAGTTTATTAAAAGTTTGTGGGCTCATATTATTAAATTGCTTTACTGTAAAGCCATTCTTCAAATTTTTTCTGAGTAGTTTAGTATAGGCGGTACGTCCTAT
>MDTG01080950.1_pt1 | contig 13096 bp, 13 predicted proteins | sample 811421 | NCBI WGS metagenome assembly MDTG01 (sample SAMN05326645, study PRJNA326480) | marine metagenome | isolation source: seawater | place: Pacific Ocean: South East | collected 2011
CATATAATCGTAATTTAACTTAAATATAGTGGTTTAATCAATTTATTTTCCAATAAATTATTTTCTATTAATATGTCAATATTTTTAAGGTCAATTTTAGCAATACAGACTTTTTTTTTTCCAATATTTTTAATAATCTCATCATTTTCTAATTCTTGAGAAACAACTACTAGGGAATTTTTTAATTTTAAGAAACCGGGTTCCATTTTTTTAGGTGCCGTAAATTTTGAGTTTTTACCAATACTCCCCTCTGAGTAATAATAGAATTTATTTGTTTTTATTATAGAAATAAGCGTTTCTACATTTTTCAAGTATGGAGCTGCATTGATTATAAAACTATTGTAACTGTATATATTTGATTTTTTTACTAATTGAATGCCTTTACTAACAGCTAAAGCAATTCTAATTCCTGAGAAACTTCCAGGTCCAGAATTAACTAGAATTGAAAATTCTTGATCTATTTCAACTTTATGCTCTTTTGTAAATTCTAGTACAATTCGCGATAATGCTTCATACTTAATAATATTAGTTTGTAATTTTTTCAAAAAAAACTTATTATTAACTTTTAACGCAATAGTATCATCTTTACCTGTGCAATTAATTATTAAACAATCTTTAATCATTTTTTTATTATTTTTGGTTGCTCCTACCCAACTATTATCAGCTACAAACAATATAGAGGATAAAGGCATTATTGTCCTTATGTATCATCGCTTTGAAGAAAATAAATATCCATCTACAAATACTAAAATAGCTGATTTTATAAAACACTTAAATTTAATTAAAAAAGAGCAATTTAAATTTGTAAATCCAGATGATTTTGAAAATAGTCTTTTAGGTAAAAAGGACAAGAAAATCTTGCTAACTATAGATGATGGTTTTCAGTCATTTTATGATCAAGCTTGGCCAATACTAAAGAAAGAAAAAATACCTTTTATTTTGTTTGTTAATACTCGGGAGGTAGGAACTAGAGGTTACATGGGCTGGGATCAAATCAATGAAATTTCTAAAGAGAAATTTACTCATATAGGCAATCATAGTTACTCTCACGAATATTTAGTAGATATGAAAGATCAAGATATTATTGATGATATAAATAAAGCTTCGTCAGATTTTAAAAATAATTTAGGATATAATTCACCTTTTTTTTCATATCCATTTGGAGAGTATAGTAATAATTTTAAAACTATAGTTAAAGATTTAGGTTTTAAATATGCTTTTGGTCAACATTCAGGAGTAGTAGATGAGACTAAAGATTTTTATGAATTGCCTAGATTTCCAATAAATGAAGCCTACGGTGAATTAAAAAGATTTGGCACAATACTTAAAACAATACCATTTAAATTTAAATCAATAGAACCAAAAGAAAAATATATTCAAGACTCAAACAATCCACCAGAAGTAACAGTTGAGTTTTTTAAAAATTTAAAAAATATTAAGTTATTAAATTGTTATTCGAATGAATTAAATTCTTGGAGAAAATCAGAAATTGAGTTTTTAGAAACTCATAAAATAAAAATTAAACTGATTGGTAAATTTACCACAGAGAGAGGAAGGATAAATTGCTCTCTTAGAGAAAATGACGGTTCTTGGAGATGGCTTGGTATGCAGTTTATAATTGCTAGTATTAAGAACTAAAGCTTCAATTCTTTCTTATTTTTTAAATCGTCTATTTCCACTGTTTCAAATTCATCTAAATCATTTTGGTCAATGATTTGTCTTAAGACTTTTGTGTATTCTTTGCCGGTTTGAGCATAATTATCTAGTTCATCTATAAGATCTTGACTTGTTAAAGGTTTGTTTTGTTCTCGTAACTCTGATCTCTTTTTTCTAAAATCTTTATAGCCATTGTGAGTATTTAAATTAGTTATGTAAGCTTTAACTGAAGCTCTTAGTAAAGGAAATTTAAGTATTTTGTGATTTTGATCGCTTGATTTTTCAAGTGGTTCGATACCATCTCCCTTCCATGTCCACTGTCCAAATATAGCATTTCCCTCTAGAGCAAACCTAGAAGTCCCCCATCCACTTTCTTTTGCCGCTTGAGCAAGAGCAATAGATATTGGTATCTCATCCATTTTTTCTATTAATTCATTAATATTTCGATTTGAAACTTTGTAATCTCTGTATTTTTTATTTATCCATTTCTTATTTTCTGGTTTATCATTTTGCTTTAAAATCTTAAATAAATACTTTCTATTTGTTTCAATTTTTTCATTTTCTGCAACAATTAAAGGTAATAGAATTTTTAAAAACGTCTCTTTCTTTTTTTTAGTACTTCTTATTGAGTCTAAATCTTTTGGCAATCTTGTAAAATAGATTGGTTTAACAAGTTTTGAATCTCTTACTGTGTCTAAATCGTAATCTAAATCTTCAAACAAATTTAATACAGTTAAAGTATTTAAATTATAGTCATTTTCGGGATCGTAAGGTTTTTGTTTCGTCTCAGGTTTTTTTACTAATTTTTTTGAATTATTTTTATTTGTATTTTTATCTTCTGAAACGCTAGTTTTTTTCTCTTTATTTTTGTCTGATTTAATTTCTAAAGATATCTTTACAGAGTCTAAATTCGAAATGTAGCCTTTTATGTAAAAACCCCCAAATACAAACATCAATAAAAATGATGCGAAAACACCTCTTAAAATAAATTTATTAATAATTTTTTCATTTACTTTAAAATTGTAAAGATTGTTTAAGCTTTCAACTACAGTTTTAGTAAGCGTTTTAAAAAAATTATTGATACTAGAAATTACAAAAGCAAAAGAGTCGTTAATGAGGTCAAATATTTTTTTAAAACCTTTGTTGTAATTAATTTTTATAGTCAACTTTTCTTTTGCAGAAGAATAAAAAGATCTAATGTTTTTGTTAATATTTATATTTATTTGAAGTTTTTCTTTTAAGGAGTTATATAAAGGTTTTACAAATTCATTAATAATTTTGTGAGATAAGTATCCTCGTCTTGAAGGTATCGGAACTTTATTTCTCAGAAGTTCTAGTTCTATCTCATAAGTAGTAAGTTTTTGATCGGTGTCCAGAACATTGGCAATTTTATAAATTCTTGCTAACTCAATTATTTTTTGCCTGTAGCTAATTACTTTTTTCATATTAAATTGCTTCCACTGATTTTACTTCTTCTACGTAATGACAAAGTAAATTTTGTACACCTTGCTTTAAAGTCATTAGTGAGCTCGGACATCCAGAACAACTACCTTGCAGTTCTACATGAACAACCCCGTTCTTAAAAGATTTAAATTTGATATCCCCACCATCTCTTGCTACTGCAGGTCGAATCTTGGAATCAAGAATTTTTATTATTCTTTCTTCTATATCGTTATTAACCAAACCTTCGTCTTTTTTTGTGCTTTTTTTAGTGAGAATAGGCTTGTCATTTGTTTCAAAATAATCATTTATATGAGAAATAATGGTCGGTTTTAAAACGCTCCATGAAATTTCTTTGGTTTTTTTAACTGATAAAAAATTATCTGAAAGGAGAATTAATTCTACTCCCTTTAAATTTAACAAATTTTTTACAAATTCATTTTTAATGTTAGCTAAATCTTTTTTTTGAAATTCTTCTGTTCCTGCCTCAGAAATAGTTTTTTCTGACAAAAACTTAAGAGAATCTGGGTTTGGAGTTAGTTCGGTTGTAATCATCATTAATTATATCATTTTTACTTAAAAAAATCCCACGACATTTTTAATCTCTTTCAGGTTGAGTTCAGCTATAGCCCTAGCTTTTTCCGTGCCTTCTTTGAGGGTCTTTTCTAAAAAAGTTTTATCATTTAATAATTTTTTAATTTCTTTTCCAACAGGGCAAATTACCTCAACTAGTACTTCGGATAATTTATTTTTTAAATATGAATATTCCTTGCCTTTTACCTCATTAAGGACTTGATCTAGAGACCTATCAGATAAACTTGAATAAATAGTAATCAAGTTCAAGGCTTCAGGCTTTTCTTTTAAATCTTCCAAATCATCTGGTATTACAGATGAGTCTGATTTAGCTTTTTTAATTTTTTTTATAATTTCATCAGCCGAATCTTTAAGATCAATTCGTGAATAAGTTGACTCATCTGATTTACTCATTTTTATCGTTCCGTCTCTTAAACTCATCACTCTTGAGATGTTTTCTTGTATTAGGGGTTCGGGCACGGGGAACAAGTCTTTTTTAAAATCACTATTAAACTTTTGAGCAATGTCTCTGCATAATTCTAGGTGTTGTTTTTGGTCTGCACCAACTGGAACATGTGTTGATTTGTATAATAAAATATCTGCCGCCATTAAATTGGGATAAATATAAAGACCAACACTTGCTTTCTCTTTGTCTTTTCCTACTTTATCTTTGAACTGTGTCATTCTATTTAACCAACCAACCCGGGAAACACAATTTAAAATCCAACCTAATTCAGCATGCCCACTTACTGAAGATTGATTAAAAATAATACTTTTAGAATGATCAAGACCTGAAGCTAAAAAGCCTGCTGTAGTCTCTAAAATGTTATTTTTAAGTTCTCTTGGATCTTGAAAAACTGTAATCGCGTGTAAATCTACTACACAGTAAATACATTCTGTTTGGCTCTGAAGTTTTACGAAGTTTTTTAATGCTCCAAGATAATTACCAAGGTGCAAATTACCAGTAGGTTGTACGCCAGAAAACACTAATTTTTTTTTATCCATTTTAATTTGTTTTATAATTTTTTATTTTTAATACTCCTAATAAGCTTGCTGAGGACAAATATAGTCCAGCATTTAAAATAACAATCATTATAAGATAAAATGATTTGTAATAATTGCTATAAATCAGCTTATCCTCAAAAAAATTAATAGAATAAAAGAGTGCTAAAGTCATAATTGCTAAAGAAATGAGTATTTTTATAAGATTGATAAAGAAAATTAATTTAAAATTTAAATATTTAGATTTAATTAATAAAACTAAATAAATTAAAACTCCAATCCAAGTTGATATTGATGTAGCAATAGGGATAATAATAAAACCTATTTCTTTAAAGTAAATTATAGATATCAAAATATTTAAAAATACAATAAATGATGAAATATAAAATGGAACTTTTGTATTATCACGTGCAAATAAAAAATTTGAAAGTATTTTAATTAAAGCAAATGCAGGCACGCCAAAACCAAAATATTTTAAAGCTTGAGCGGTTAAAATAACATTCTCTTCATTAAATGAACCATAACCAAAAAGTGCACTAATTATTTCATTTGAGGCTACAATTAATCCCAAGGAGGCAGGCAGAGAAAGAAGTAAACATAGTTCTAAAGACTTATTTTGCATATTCATAGCACCAACCATGTTTCCTTTTTTAATATTTTTTGCAAGTTCTGGTAGAGCTACAGTTCCGATAGCAATTCCTGCAATTGCTAAATTTATTTGATAGATTCTGTCAGCATAATATAAATAAGAAACTGCGCCAGCCTCAAAAGAAGCGATTATAGTTCCAACCAAAATATTAATTTGTGTAACACCTGAAGAAAAAATACTTGGCAATAATTTTTTTAAAAAGAATTTTACTTTTGAACTAATTTTAATTTTAAAATTAATAGAAGGCTTATAATAAAGTTTTGTAAAAAAAATTAAAAATATTAATTGAAATAAACCTGCCAAAGAAACAGCATAAGAAAGATTAATTTCAAAATTTAATTCAAAAAAATTAGAAATAATCAAACTTAAAATTAAGAAAATATTTAATATAATTGGTGCAGCTGCGGCTGCAGCAAATTTATTATTTGTATTTAATATTCCCGAAAAAAAAGAAGATAAACTTACAAAAAATAAAAAAGGAAATGTTATTCTAGTAAGCGCTACTGCTAAATCAAATTTTTCAGTTTCTTCGATAAAACCTGGGGCTATAATGAAAACAACTGAGGAAGTAAAAATTTCTACTAAAAAAACTATTCCCAACAAAATTATTACTAGTAAATTAAGTACATCATCTGCAAATTTTTTTCCCTCGTTTACACTACTTAACTTTGCTTCCGCATAGCTTGGGATGAAAGCTGCGTTAAAAACTCCCTCTGCAAATAGTCTTCTAAAAGTATTTGGAAGACGAAAAGCTACAAAAAAAGCATCTGCATAAATTGAAGCCCCTAAAAAAACTGCTATTAAAATATCCCTCAAGTAACCTAAAAGTCGGCTTACTAAAGTATAAAAACTAAAGATAGAAGCAGAGGACAATAAGTTCATATATTTTTATTAAAAAAAAAATCAAATTAATGATGATTTTGTCTATTTTATATTACATACTCACTTTTAATGACAAAAAAATCTAAAATTGATCATTATACAGATAAAGAGGCATTAGACTTTCATACACAAGGAAAGTCTGGCAAAATTGAGATCAATTCCTCAAAACCTTTAACCACAAAAAGAGATCTATCTTTAGCTTATTCTCCAGGGGTTGCAGTTCCAGTCAGGGAAATAGCAAAAAACCCTGGGACTGCATATGATTACACCAGTAAAGGTAATTTAGTAGCGGTGATTAGTAATGGCTCTGCAATTCTTGGCCTTGGAAATTTAGGCTCTTTAGCGGCGAAGCCTGTTATGGAAGGTAAGTCAGTTTTATTTAAAAGATTTGCTGACATAGACTCAATAGATATTGAAGTTGATAGTTCTGATGCTCAAGAGATTATTAAAACTATAAAAAACATAGGTAATACTTTTGGTGGTATTAATTTGGAAGATATCGCTGCACCAGATTGTTTTATTATTGAGCAAAAACTTAAAGAGTTATTAGATATTCCTATTTTTCACGACGACCAACATGGTACAGCAATTATCACCACAGCAGCACTGATAAATGCTTTGGATATTTCTAAAAAAAAAATTAACGAAGTTAAAGTAGTTATAAATGGAGCAGGTGCATCAGCAATTGCTTGTACTAATTTATTTAAACTTTCTGGGGTAAAAAATGAAAATGTAATTATGTGTGATAGATCAGGAGTTATATACAAGGGTAGAGAAAAAGTTGATCAATTTAAATCTGCTCACGCTATTGAAACTAAACTTAGAACCCTTTCAGAAGCAATGAAGGGAGCTGATGTTTTTTTAGGTTTGTCCGCTAAAGATGTGGTTACTCAAGAGATGATAAAATCTATGGGTAAAAGTCCTATTATTTTTGCGTGTGCTAATCCAGACCCAGAAATTAAACCTGAACTAATAGATGAAGTAAGGTCGGATGCTATTGTTGCTACAGGTCGATCTGATTATCCAAATCAAGTGAATAATCTTATTGGTTTTCCATATATTTTTAGAGGTGCTTTAGATGTAAGAGCAAAAGAAATAAATGAAGAAATGAAGGTTGCAGCAGCAAAAGCTATTGCCCAATTAGCTAGGGAAGAAGTGCCCGATGAAGTGATTGCAGCCTACGGCGGGGAACGACCAAGATATGGTAAAGAATATATAATTCCGTCAACTTTTGACCCACGTTTAATTAGTGTAATTCCTGCTGCAGTCGCTGAAGCTGCTATGAAATCTGGGGCAGCTAGAAAAAAAATTAATAATTTAGAAAAATACAAAGAAGATTTATCTCGTAGACTAGATCCTTCAATGAATATTATGCAAAATATAAATATTCAGATTAAAAAATCACAGAAAAAAGTTGTTTTTGCAGAAGGAGAGGATCCAAATATTTTAAAAGCTGCAGTAGCTTTTAAAAATAGTAAACTAGGAATACCTATTCTAATCGGAAAAGAAGAAAGGGTTAAAGAACAATTAAAAAATATAGGACTAGATGAAAAATTTGAAGTTGAAATTGTAAGCTCAAAAGATAGTAAAAAAAGAGAAAAATATACAAACCATTTGTACAAAAAACTGCAAAGAAGTGGAATGTTAGAGAGAGAATGTGATCACTTAGTTAGAAATGACCGTGTAACATGGGGATCTTGTATGGTTGCTTGTGGAGATGCTGATGCTATGGTCACAGGTGGAACTAGACACCATGCTGCTACTATAGAAAAGTTGAACAAAGTTGTAGACTCAAGACCTGGAGAAATAATATTTGGTTTAACCATGTTAGTATCAAAAGGTAGAACAGTTTTTGTTTCTGATACAAATGTTCACGATAATCCAACAGCAGAGCAACTTGTAGAAATAGCAATTTCAAGCACTAGAGTGGCAAGATTATTTGGTTTTGATCCTAAAGTCGCTTTTTTATCTCATTCCACTTTTGGTAAACCCTCAACTGTTAGGACAAAACATGTAAGAGAAGCAATAGAATTAATGAAATCTAAAAAAGTAGATTTTGATTTTGATGGAGAAATGCAGCCAGATGTTGCATTAAACCCCGAATATAAAGAGTCATATCCATTTTCAAAAATTGTTGGTAATGCAAATATATTAATTATGCCCGCTCTTCATAGTGCTTCCATATCTGTAAAAATAATGAAAACATTTGGAGGTGCTAAATTAATTGGACCATTATTAATTGGCTTGGGGTTGCCAATTGAAGTTGCTCCTTTAAGATCGTCTCCTTCTGAAATTTTAAATCTTGCTTCAATTGCGGCTTACTCTTCTGAGGTAATTGATTATAAAAACTAACTTTTGTTTCTACTAAGCTCAGAAACAAGATAGATAGCCGGTATAACTTTTTTTGTATCATATATCTTTTCAGCTTCTTTAATTACTTCTTTTTTTTCTTCATTATTCATTGCTATGCCAAAAATATAAATATTTTTATTTATCGTCTCCAAAGTGTAGTTCCCAGACTTAATTTGGTTATTAAAAATTAATGCAGTTCTAAGCTGCGAAGTTATAAAAACATCTTTAGCAGTACTTTTAAAATTAGATTGACCTTTAATTGTTATAGCATTTTTAACTGACCTTACTCCTTTAGTTTCCCAAGCTAATTTTGTTATTTTAATTTTTTCCTCCGGTTCGTCTACTTTTCCTGTTAAAAATATTCTTCCATCTAAAACTTCGGCTTGTATGGAAATAAAATATTTTTTTTCAGCAAGTGTTAATCTGGCAATTAAATTTTTTTGCATTAAGGTATCATCAATTTGCATGCCCACAGTTCTGGGGTCAAAGCTAATACTTACCCCTCTTCCAAAAGTGCCAAAATTATTTCCTACACAACCTGATAAAACTAAAGCTAACAAAGTAAAATTAATTATTTTTTTTATCATTTTTTATTTTTAAACAAATTTCATAAACTTTTTTTTTAGAGATTTTTTCTTTTTTTGATATTAATTCTACAACATCTTTCAAACTGTACTTATCAAGAAATTTATTTGCTTGGCTAATGATTTCTGTGTTTAGTATCATTTTATTGTTAGTATAAATTTTTGATAACACAATAGTTAACTCACCTTTTAGTATTGATTTAAAAGGCTTAACATTGCTTATTTTTTCTCTGTAGAAAGTTTCGTGTATTTTACTTATTTCACGAGCGATAAGAATATCTCTGCCAATAAAATTCTCCTTAAAAAATTTTAAGTAAAAGTTGATTTTTAAGCCCGGAATGAAAAAAACTAACGAAAAATCCAAATCTTTAAGTCTATTTATAGTTTTAATTAAATCATTTTCAGTTTTAGGTAAAAAACCATAAAAAAGAAACTTGTCATCAAATCCTGAAATGGAAACTGCAGCAGTTATTGCTGACGGACCTGGCATAGGATAAATTTTAATATTATTTTGAATGCATGTTTTAACCAATAAAAGACCCGGATCTGATAATGTAGGTGTTCCTGCATCTGAAATTAATGACAAAATCTTGCCCTCATTTAAATATTTTATTATTTTTTGTAGTGCTTTTTGTTCGTTAAACTTGTGATATGAAAGTAATTTTTTCTTAATCTTATAATGATTAAGCAACTTTAAAGATCTTCGTGTATCTTCGCATAATATGATATCTGATTTTTTTAATACCTCTAAAGATCTTAATGTTATATCATCTAAATTTCCTATGGGAGTTGATACGATATATAATCCAGAATTTAATTTATTCATAAAAAATGATTAAAATAATTATTACATTTTTATCTTACATATTCCTATTGTTTAATACGGGCCTTTTGGCAAACGAAAATGATGGCAAACTTAAAGTTGGTTTGCTAGCTCCATTTTCTGGTGAATATAAGAATTTGGGTGAGTCTTTATTACTTTCAACTCAATTGGCATTAGATGAAATAAATAGTGAAAATATTATTATTATCCCGAGAGATAGCGGTTCAAACGATAAAGAAAAATTTAACTTAGCCATAAAAGAATTGATAGATGCTGGCTCAAAAATAATTATCGGTCCCGCCACTTCTTCTCATTTCAATGAAATTAAAAAATATAAAAACACTATTTTTATTTCTCTCTCAAACAAAGAACCTAAAATTTCAAATAATTTGATTAATATAGGTATCAGTTTAGAATCCCAGCTAGAAGCTATTGAAAATTTATTGCGTAAAGAGAAAAAGAAAAAAACAGTAATTTTATATCCTAAAAATGAATATGAAAAATTTATAGATAAAAAAATTAAATCGATAAAACTAAAAAATTATAGAGTTTTTAAATACAGTCCAGATCCTAGAGTTCTTACAGGTCAGATAGAAAAACTAACTAATTATAAACAAAGAAAAAGAAATCTTGAAACAAGAATTAAAATTTTAAAAAAAAAGGATAATGAGCAGTCAAAAAGAGAATTAAAAAATTTAGAAAGACTTTTTACCCTAGGTTCGGTTAACTTTGACTCAGTGATTATTATCGATTTTGGTAATAGTCTTAAAAGTGTCTTGTCATCATTGGTCTATACTGACGTTGACGATACTAAAGTACTAATTTCAACTGTTAATCAATGGTTCGATGAAAGCATATTGAGAGAAAACTTAGTTAAAAATTTATACTTTCCATCAGTGAACATGAAACAATTCAAGAAATATAACAGAAGTTATTTTAAATCTTTTGGTATAAAACCGGATGAAATAACTATTTTAGCCTACGACGCTTTAGGTTTAATTCATTATGTGTGGAAAAAAAATAAAGGTATCAATACTATAAATGATTTTTTTATTAAAGAAAAAATAAAGGGAAAAATTGGAACTTTTCAATTTAAAGAAAAAAAAGTATCACAACTTTTAAAAATATATAAAACAGACAACAAAAAATTTAAAGAATATTAATTTTATATTTTAATTTTTTGAAAGCTATAAATCTATGATCCATAAGTATTTTTTTTCTTTTGCTTATTTGACCAAAAGTTTTTGTGCTCCCTTTTGGAATAAAAATAGGGTCATAGCCAAATCCTTTTTTGCCCAAAAGTTTTTTTGAAATCTTACCTTTTATAACTCCTATTGTTGTCACTGTCCTTCTGCCGTTAAAACAAAAGGTAAGACTACAAATAAATTTAGCTTTTGTATTTTTTTTTCTTTTTATTTTTATTTTTATTTTTTACAAGTTCTAATATCTTTTTTCCTGCCTTGTCAAAATTGCCATAAGTCTTTGCCCATCGTGCTGAGTAAATCCCAGGTTTTCCATTCAAACAATCTACACAAAGACCCGAGTCATCAGAGATAGTACTAATTTTAGATTTTTGAAAAAAATATTTAGCTTTCAATTCTGAGTTTGCTTTAAAACTTTTTCCAATTTCTTTGGGGCTTTTAATGTTAAGTTCTGAAGGTGAAATTTTTTTTATCTTTTTACCTAACAGATAGCTAATTTCTTTAAATTTTCCCCTGTTATGCGTACCTATTAAAATTTTTTTAATTTTTTTCATTTGTCCCTAGTAATTCAGTTTTAAAACCCTATATAGCAGTTATGGAAAAAGAGAACGACAATAAAATTCAAGAAAACCAAGATTCTTATGAAAATAATGAGTCTGCCGCTGAAAATAAAACTGAAGAGATTGCAGAGCTGTCGCTTGAAGATAAGCTCAAGGATGCGCAAGATAAATTGCTAAGATCATTAGCAGAAACTGAAAACCAAAGAAGACGTTTTGAAAAAGAAACTAAAGAAGCTTTTGAATATGGTGGCTTTAATCTCGCAAGAGAAACTTTGTCTGTACTTGATAACTTACAAAGAGCATATCAATCAATTAAAGGTGATGAAAATTTAAAGGATAATAAGGATTTAAATAAATTTTTAGATAATATTAAAATTATAGAGAAAGATTTAATTAGTATTTTTGAAAAAAATAACATTAAAAAAATAAATTGTCTTAAAGAAAAGTTTGATCCTAATAATCATCAAGCAATGCTGGAAATAGAAGATAGAAATGCAATTCCCGGAACTGTGCTACAAGAAATTCAACCTGGCTATTTTTATAAGGACAGGCTGTTAAGGCCTTCATTTGTGGCCATAGCTAAAAAAAAAGACGATAAAAATGATGAAAAAGATGAAAAAAATTAGAATTTAAGCCTTGTACGTAAATAAAAAGCACCCATATAAATAAAACAAAGGAAAATATAATGAGCAGAGTAATAGGAATAGATCTTGGAACTACTAATTCATGTGTCGCTATCATGGAAGGTTCGCAAGCAAAAGTTTTAGAAAATTCTGAAGGAGCTAGAACAACACCTTCTATTGTAGCTTTTTTAGAAAATAATGAAAAATTAGTTGGTCAATCTGCAAAGAGGCAGGCAGTTACTAATGCGCAAGATACTATATTTGCAGCTAAAAGATTAATTGGCAGAACCTTCGAGGACGAAACTGTAAAAAAGGATATTAATAAAGTTCCATATAAAATTGTTAAATCTGAAAAAGGAGAAGCTTGGATTGAAGCAAAGGGAGAAAAATATTCTCCTGCACAAATCTCAGCTTTTGTTTTACAAAAAATGAAAGAGACTGCTGAGAAGTATCTGGGACAAGCAGTTACTAAAGCGGTAATAACTGTTCCTGCTTACTTTAATGATGCTCAGAGACAAGCCACTAAAGATGCTGGAAAAATTGCTGGCCTTGAAGTTTTGAGAATTATAAATGAACCAACAGCAGCTTCTTTGGCTTATGGCTTAGATAAAAAGGGTGGAAAAAAAATTGCAGTCTATGATTTAGGTGGGGGTACATTTGATGTTTCAATTCTAGAATTAGGTGACGGAGTTTTTGAAGTTAAATCAACAAATGGAGATACATTTCTAGGTGGTGAAGATTTCGATAATA
>MDTG01189826.1_pt1 | contig 13096 bp, 10 predicted proteins | sample 811421 | NCBI WGS metagenome assembly MDTG01 (sample SAMN05326645, study PRJNA326480) | marine metagenome | isolation source: seawater | place: Pacific Ocean: South East | collected 2011
GAGGTTAGTAAAAATTCAACTGAAGAAAATCAAGCTTTATCAGCTAAAGTTATGAAATCAATAGTAGAGACTAATCCAGAAAAGATAGAGACTTTAAATGATGAGAATAAAGAGACTATAATTACTCAAACTATAGAAGCTGCCAAAAATCAAGCCGAAGGAACTGCATTGGATGATACAGATTTAACAAATACTATTGCAGAGATTGTAACGAAATCTGAATCAGAAACTGCCGCAAAAGTATTAGAGACTTTAGATAAAGTATCTGAAGAAACTGAATCAAAACTTTCATTAAATGTAGTTACAAACTTAACCAAACAAGATAACTATGAAGAAAAAATGGAAATACTATCTGTTACTTCATCGATTATAGATGAAAGTATTAACAAGTTAGTTGAAAAGGCTGTTGAAAATGCAACTTCAAAAGATGATATAGAATTAGTTACAGATATTGTTGAAAAAAGCAAAGGTACCATTTCAGATAAGATTATTGAGAGTGCAAATAAAAGTGAAGACAGTAAGAAAAAAATTACCGAGGTAATTGTTAATGTTGTTGAAAAAAATCCTGAAAAAGCAATTGAGATAATAGAAAAAAACAAAAATACTAATACCGTTTTAGAGACTGTTAAAACAAAAATAGAAAACAATGAAGCCGTTACGTCAGAAGATTTTGATGAAGTTTTTGATACTAATGTTTCACCAAATTAACTATGCAGCTTTCAAAAAATAAAAAATATCAATATTCATTATTTAGTATTATTTTGATAAGCACAATTTTTAATGGGGGTAATTCAAATGTTTTTATCCAAATTAATTTTATTTTTACTAGCTTACTATTTTTATTTTGTCTTAAGGACAAAAATTACAGAATTCATTTAAAAAATTTTTTAAACAATAATAAGGTATCAATTTTATTTTATTTTTTATTTTTATTTTTATTATTTTTTCAAATAATCCCATTAAATAAATACCTTTTAGGATATTTGTCTCCAGCTAAATTAGAATTTTATAATTCATTACCTAATAATATAGCTTCAAAACAAATTAGTTTCGCTCCATCAGAAACTTTTTTTCAAGCTATTAATTTTTTATCTTTATTTATTATATTATGTATTTTGCAAATGACTTTTTATACTAGTAGACATAAAACAAGGTTATATTTATTCATATCTTCATTAGGTTTTTTATGCTCTTTATTCGCATTAATTTTATTTTTTAATGGAAATCCAGATTTTTTGTTCATTAAAAATTCATTTTACAAAAGTTCATCAACTGGTTTTTTTATTAATCGTACTGTTTTTGCTGTATTTTTATTATTTAGTTTTTTATCAAGTTTAGAATTACTTAAAATTTATGAATTCAAAACTTATAAAAAGAATGAAAATAAATTTTTTTTGAAAATTTATGTTAGATTATTTATTGTTTTTATAACAATTGGCATTATTACAAGCTTTTCTAGAATAGGAAATTTCCTGTTGCTAACAGTAATATTCATTTTTTTGTTTAATTATATTTTTTTAAAAGAAAAAAAATATTCTTTTGTAAACATAATCTTATTAATTGTGATATTTGATATTTTTATTCTTGGCTTCTACTTTGGGTCATCAAAACTTTTTGATAGATTTTATTTTTTAAAGGAAGATTTTTCCTATGTATATGACAGTAAAATGAGTTATTTAGAGAGAATTCAAATAATTAAATTTAGCTTTAATCAATTAAATAATTTTTTATATTTTGGTTATGGGGCAGGTGCTTACGAGACTATATTTCAGTTATATTTTCCAAATCCAAATAATTACTTTGCTAATCATGCTCATTCAGATTTAATTGAATTTATAGGTGAATTTGGATTAGTGGGATATATTTTTTTTATATGTTCATTTATCAGTTATTTTTTTAAATCTAATAATTATAATATGATAAATTTAATTTTAATTTGTTTTTTAATAGTTATTTGTTTATTTGATTTTTCTCTACACATACCAATCATACAAATTATGTTTGTAATTTTTTTTTCAGTGAATAAAAAATCACTCAGTTAGATTTGTATCACCGCTTTTAAATCCACCTTGAATTATCGGATTATAGGAGCTAAATAAATCTGTCTGAGGTAGCAATAAACTTATAGTTCTATTCCACTTCACTATTTCTTTAGGAGGAACAAAAATTATATCCTTAGGGTGAAGCATAAATTTTCTTCCAGCTACAAGATTTATAGGATTTTCTATATCTAGTTGAAATACATCTATTTCTAAAAATGAATTAAATTTTTCTCTAATTACATAAACTTTTTTAGCATTTGAGGTTAATTGGTTTAAACCTGAAGTTGATATTAATTCAGTTAAAGAATAATCTAAATTTGGGAAATAAACTCCAGGTTTCGTTACTTCACCAAACACGTGAATTGCATCAGAGTTTCTATCTATAAAAATTACATCATTTTTTTTTAAAAAGAAATTTTCCTTTTCATCTGCGCCAGTAAATGCATTTTGTAGATTGATTTTATAAACTTTATTATCTCTTCTTAAAAAACCTTTAGTGCCATATAATTTATCATTAGCACTAGGATTAAAATTTGCTTGAATTGCAGCTTCTATAATTTTTATAGGCTTTTGGTCTAAACTTATTGTTTTTTGATTTCTTACAGCTCCCAATATATGAACCTTACTACTGTTAAATTCTTCAATATTAATTTGAAGATCTGGATTTTTGTAAAATTTTTTTATTACGTTTACTAATTTGTCTTGTGCTTGATTTAAAGTTAAATCATTTAATTTTACTTTACCTACAAAAGGTAAATCAATCATTCCACTTTGGTCAATTAAATATACATTATCTAAGTCATCGGTATCTGTTAAGTTTATTGAAACAGAGTCAGCTGAGCCCAAAATATATTCATATTTATAATCATAAATCTTAGAAAATTTTTTTATTTTATAATCTATTTCTTCAATTTTAGTTTTATTAATATCTTCTATATCATTTCCAGATAATGAATTTATTTTTACAATATTTATTTTGATATCATTTATTGAATATTGACTTTCTTTTATATTTTCATTTTTGTTTTTTGTTATTGGAACTTTATTTATTCCTGGAAGAGAAACACAACTATTTAAAATAAATAATATTAATACTAGAAATTGAAATTTATTTTTAAAAAAAAACATATCCTTTTAATATAATAATGATAATTACCTTCAAATAAATTGATTTATTAAAAATTCAAGGAATATCAGTACTTTTTGAGTAGGATTTTCGTCTTATTGAAATTTTATCATAAAAGAAATAAATGTTAAGTAATTATGATTAATAGATTTGAATCACTGTTAAATATATTTGATGTAGGAGACATTAAATTTTTTCTTTTAGTTGTTAAAAAAAATCTAAGGAATCTTTCAATTCTCTCTCTTATAATTTCACTGTTGGTATTAATTATTTCATACAATCAGGAAAAAAAATATTTAAGTAAAGCTACTATCGTAATTGAGCCAGATGATAATAAAATAGTTAATATAGAAGAAGTTTATTCTTTTGAAGCAAAAAGTAATAGAATAAATAATCAAATGGCTATTTTAAAAAGTGATGAAGTTCAAGAATATATAGTAAATGATAAAAAAAATTCAATGAAATTTCAAAATCTATATTCTCAATCTAATCAAAATTTTTTTCAAAGAATATTTTCACAGAAAAAAGAAATAGATAAAAATTTTTTAAAATCAATTTTATCAAATAATTTTACAGTAAAAAATATACCAAGAAGTGATGTGTTAGAGCTTTCTTTTGTTTCAACTAACCCAAAAATTTCACAGTTAGCTTTAGTTTCCATTATCGACTCATATCAAAGATATGAAATTGATAGTAAAATTCAAATTACCAATTATGCAAATCAAAAAATTTCAGAAAGATTAAAAGAACTTGTTGCTCAAATGGATATCGCTCAAAAAAAATTATCTAATTATAAAAGAGATAATAATTTAGTAGATACAGGAAATGTAAAAGAGCTAAAAATAAAAGAGATTCAATCTATTTCTTCAAGAATAGTTGAGGCAAAAAAAAATTATCAACAACAACAAAATGATTTACTTTCTATAAAAGTTGCGGATGGAGATATTGATGCACTATTAGCTATTGAAGATTTAAGATCTAGAGAAGAAATTTCAAATATAAAAGCAAGCCTTAATGCAAATGAAAGCAATATTCAGTCATTGTCTCTAATTTATACAGATAAACATCCAAAAATTATCCAAGCAAATGATATAAATGAAAATTTTAAAATTCAGTTAAAGAATATACTTGATGAAAATATCCAACAAAAAGCTTTTGAACTTAGCAATTTAGATAATTTTATAAAGTTATCTCAAGATGAATTACAAAAAGCCACAGATGAATTAAGAATTATTGAAGAAAAAGAGGCAGGCATGTTAAGATTTTCAAGAGAAGTTGACAGCAGCAGTAAACTTTATGAATCTTTTTTACAGAGAGTGAAAGAAACTAATGAAGCACAAAATTTACAAGTATCAAAATTAAAAGTAATTGAAACTCCTAGCCTAGCTACAGCTCCATTTTCTCCTCAACCTAAGAAAAATTTTTTGGTATCGTTTTTTATCTCATTTCTATTTTTGTATAGTTTGCTTTATTATAGAGAGATGAATTCATCAGTTATAAAAAGTCCTGAGGCGATAGACTCCCTGAGTATTCCACAAATCGGAATTTTACCAAGAGTTGAAAAACTTAAAAGAGGTTTTCATATACTTCAGATGTTTGTAGAAGATGGTGCATCAAGTTTTTCTGAAGCCATAAGATCATCTAGAGCAATAATAGAGTCAAAATTTGAAAAAAATAAAAGTTATATGGTCACTTCTTCTAATCCGTCTGAGGGTAAAACCACATATGCTTTCAATTTGGCCTTGTCTTTAGAAAAATCAAGCAAAGTTCTATTTATTGAAGCAGATATTAGAAGGCCTTCAGTATTAAATGGTTTTTATCAGTTTGATAAAGAAATATTAGGATTAGGAGAAATAATATCTGGTTCAGCTCAGTTGAAAGAAGCAATTTTTAAAGTCCCTGGAACCGAATTAGATATTATTACATCAGGTGAGAAAAGATTTGATATGTCCGATATTGTTAACAAAGAACAAATTAAAAAATTTTTAGATGTACTAAAATTGGAATATGATTATGTAATAGTTGATTCACCACCAGTTCAACCTGTATCTGATACCTTGATTTTAACACAAGCATCAGATTATAATTTATTTGTAATAAGATCTGAAGAAACTAGAACAGTTTCATTTATGTCTTCAATCAAGAAAGTGCAAAATGTTGGAGCAAAAATTAATGGAATTATCATAAATGATTTAGACACATCAAAAGATAGTTACTACAGTTACTATTATAGTTATTCTCCAGAATATTACACTAAACGTCAAAATGTTTAGATTAGAGAAAGTTTTTCAAAATGATGACTCTGGATATATACTTTTTGTAAATTTTATAAAATCTATTACCATTTTAATATTTATCTATATTTTTTCCATCTTAAGATATGACTCTATATTTGATTTAAATAATTATGAAATATTCTTAAATTCAAAATTTTCTTATTATTCAATAATTTTTAGTTTTATTTATTTTGTAAATTCTTTTTTTTTAAAAGATCGTTTAAACTATAATAATAATTTTATTTCTTTTTTAAGAGAAGATCTTGTTAATCTGATAGTCTCAAATTTCGTTACAATAACAATAGTTCTAATGTTTAATTTTGAATTAGGCACTAATTTTGATTATTTTATAATTTTTGCCTTACTAATTTTTGTTTTTGGAATTTTAAAATTATATTTTAATTACCTTTATCAAAAATTAATTGAAAAAAATATAATTCAAAAAAATGTTATGTTAGTTGGAAGTTATGAGGAAGTTAAAAAAATTTTAAATAATAATTTTGATAAAATTTTGATTTTTAAATGCTGTATGTTGACTGATTTAAATTTAAATAACATCAAGCTTATTAAGAGTGAATTTAAATTTCCTATTTTTAATGAAAATGAAGATATTCGATCAATTTTAGAATATCATTCGCTAGGACAAATATGGATTTTAAATGGAGATGATATTAATAAAAAAAAAATTTTACCTAAAATATTTAAATTTTCTGTGGATACATTAAATATCAATTTAGATAAGGCAAGTAACCTTCATGGAAAAAAATTATTAGCAGATAAATATGATTTTGAATTTTATGAAAAATCAAGATTCTACGGAATAAATTTGTTTTTAAAAATATTGATTGATAAATTACTTTCTATAATATTTTTAATATTAGCATCTCCATTGTTAATTTTTTCATTTATATTTATTTATATAGAAGATGGATTTCCAATTTTCTTTACCCAAAATAGAACTGGATGGGATGGTAGAAGATTCAAGATATATAAATTAAGATCTTTAAAAAAAACATCTTTTGATAAAACATTGCAGGTTTCAAAAAATGATAAAAGATTACTAATATCTGGAAAAGTGTTAAGAAGATTTAGTATAGATGAAATTCCACAATTTTTTAATGTGTTGAATGGAGATATGTCTATCGTTGGACCAAGACCACATATGGTTGAACATGATATTCATTATTCACAACTATTTAGTAATTTTCTTAAAAGACATAAGTGTAATCCGGGGTTAACAGGATGGGCACAAGTTAATGGTTTACGTGGTGCAACACCACACCCAAACGTAATGAAAAGAAGAATGGAGTTTGATTTGTGGTATTTAAATAATTGGACAATTTACTTAGATATTTACATTATATTTAAAACTTTCTATGCAATTTTTAGGTACAAAGGAGATTAAAAATTATTATTAAAATTACAAAATTTATGTGATCAATTACCCCAATCTTTAATATTAGTATCTTTCCAATCTTTCATTGCACTATTGAGAGTGTAAATGAAATTATATTCAGCATTTAAGAGAAATTGAGGTGTAACAAAATTTGATCTAAATAATTTTTTTAACCTTACATAATTATAATTACTTCTTGGGCTTAAATTTTTTGTAATAATTGAAGAAATAATAATTATTATTTTAATTAAGCTTTTTGGGAATGATATAAATTTATTTTTGTTTTTAAATTGAGTTGATATTGCCAATACATAATTTTCAAGACTAGGACATGGATGAAAAGATCCATTAAATAAAGTTATATTATTAAATTTACCTCTAATTTGATTTTCATTAACCCACATTATTGAATTTATCAGTTCTTTAATATAAATGCCTGATTTTTTTAGAAGCTTATTTCCCATAAAAAAAAATAATCTTTTTTTAATAGTTTTAATTAATCTAGTAACATTTCCATTTTCTCCTGAACCAAATACAACGCCAGGTCTACAAATTGTTAATATTTTTTCATTTTTATTTTTATTTTGCCAATTAAGATAATTATTTTCTGCTTCTAATTTTGATTTTCCATAGGCAGTATTTGGTAATGTCTCTGTATTTTCATTTTTTTCATAATCACCAGGTCCGTAAACAGATATACTACTTGTAAATATTATATTTTTACATTTAAAATGATCTGCAAAATTACAAATGTTCTTTGAACCAATAACATTTGTCTCAAAATATTCACTATCAATATGACCTGGTTCTCTGTGCACAGCAGCAAAATCGTAAATAGTGTCTACTTTAGAAATATTAATACTAGTTAAATCTTTTCTAATATCTTTTTTTATAACTTTAATTTTATTATTCAATTTCAGATTTTCATAAATATTTCTACAATATTGATTTTTTGGTTCAGATATATCAATTAGATAAATCAAATCATCTTTGTTTTGATTTAATAAATGATTTGCAAAATGAATACCAATAAAACCCATTCCTCCAAAAATAACTACAGTTCGCATTTTTAAGTTAGTATATCATTAAATATTTTTTCAAATTTTTTTGAGATAAAGCCAATATCAAAATTTTTTTCAGCATATTTTCTTGCATTTATTGAATAATTTTTTTTCAAAATTTTATTTTTATTAACATCTTTTAGAAAACCTGTGATTTGATTTATATCGTTTGATTCAAAATTTCTTCCAGAATTTGACTCAATAATGATCTTTGATGCTAAATTATTTTCTGGTGCACACAATAAAATAGTTTTTCCTGCACATAAATAATTTAAAATTTTCGAGGGCACAGAAAAAATGGATGCATCTTTATTTAATATACTAAGGCATACATCAGCTGAGCTTAAAACATCATCAATTTTTTCAAAAGGCTGTATTGGCAATAGATAGATATTTTTTGGCAATTTTAAACTTTTTTTTAAATAGTCATATCCACTACCAAATCCAATTATAAGAAAATTAAAATACATTAATTCTCTAGCAATTTTTATAATTAATTCAGGATCATGTTTCATTGCTAAAGTGCCAGTATATAAAACATAAAACTTATCAGTTTCCAAATTATTTTCTTTAAGAAAATCTAACTTTTTGTGTTCGTAGTAATTGATATTTTTTAAATTTCCCCAGTTAGGGATAAAAAAAATCTTATTTTTATCAATTGACCATTTAATTAACGTCTCTCTAAAATTATTTGAAATAACAATAATCTTATCAGCAGTTTTTAATTGTTTTTGTTCTAAAAATTTAAATAAGTAATAAATTGGAAATGCTAAAATAGAAAATTTTTTTTTTAACAAAATTTCAACTGCAAGTGAGTAAAAATCTTGTACCCAAATTATAAATTTTGAATTATTTTTTTTTGCAGAATTCATTATTATATGTTGAGATAATGTAGGACAATTACCTGATAAAATAAGATCTGGTTTTATAGTATTAATTCTCTTAGCAACTATTTTTCCATACCTTATATCATCAAAAAATCTATAGATAAAATTTTTTTTATTATAATTAATTTTCTCACCCAATCCTTCAATTATAATATTCTTATTTTTTTTTTTAAAATTTGCTTTAGGACCTTTATCATTTTTAAAATATAGATGATAAACTTCATATGATTTTGATAATTGTTCAGATAGTTCAAATTGAAAAGGGTGACCAGCATAATCATGAATAATAATTTTATGCATTATTTTTTTTTTAAATCAAATAAAACATATTGATTCCATGATGGTAAAAGATTTAATTTATTCAATTTTTTTTCTAAATAATCTCCAAATTTTAAAATAAAATTGTTTGGATTTTTTGGAAATACAAAAGATGTAACTACAGCAAGCGGTGCAGTAATTATACCACAGAACAAAACATTATCAGTTTCCCAAAGTTTAGGATCAATGATTTTTTTTAAATCTTGTTTTGAAAATGGTTCCTCATCTTCTGTCCTAGCCTTTGGTGTAAAAAATCTGAAAATCTTAAGTAAAGGGTTATCAGCTAATGGCTCTTTAAATACAAGTCTTCCACCAGGTTTAAGAACTTTATAAATTGAATTAATTGCTACTAATTTATCTAGATGGTGGAGTATTCCATTACCAATTACTAAATCAAATTTATTTTTTTCAAACTCAAGATTATGTGCATCCATAACTTTAAAATTATAATCTTTTGTTGTAAATCCATTTTTCTTTGCCAAGGATATTGATGCATTGACATAATTTTCTGCAATATCAATTCCATAAACATTTGCTCCAGCTTTTAAAAGTTTTAAACTATCTAAACCTTTTCCACAGCCATAATCTAAAACAGTTTTTTCATATAAATTTTCGTAGCTACTCTCAAATTTTTTCATTAATCTTTTTAAACCAGGATACTCAGTAATATGAGCAAATTTAGCTTAGCTTTTAATTTAATACTTTCTTCAAGTACATCATCATCCTCATGTGATTTTCTTTCTCTTTGTACTCTTTTATTAATACTCATAATTTTTTAATAATATAATATTAATTTTTTTCTTTTTGATGACAATGTTTATTAAAATATAATACTATAAGGTCTAATTAACTTAATTAATAAATAAAATGTGCGGAATAAGCGGTATATATAATTATCAAGATAAAAATATAAACGCTGAAAATATTATTAAAAATATAATTAAATTACAAGATAAGCGCGGACCAGACAACAGTAATTATTGGCGCTCAGATTGTAATAAAGTTTTTTTTGGTCACAATAGACTATCAATTATAGACTTATCAATAAATGCTAATCAACCATTCGTATCAGAAGATAAAAATTATTCAATTACATTTAATGGAGAAATTTATAATTATAAATCAATTAGAGAAGAATTAAAAAAAAATAAAATTAATTTTAAAAGCAACTCTGACACTGAGGTAATTTTAGAGTCTTACAGATTTTGGGGTATTGGTTTTTTAGAAAAATTAAGAGGTATGTTTGCTTTTGCAATCTGGGATATTAAAAAAAAAAAAATGATACTGGCAAGAGATCCTTTTGGTATCAAGCCTCTATATTATACAAAAAAAAATAATGTTTTTTATTTTGCGTCAGAGATCAAGAGCATTTTGTCAATTAATAATTTGACTTTTAAAAAATCAGAAAAAGGAATTGTAAGTTATTTTCTTTGGGGAAATGTTCAAGAACCTTTTACTTTATACAATGAAATAGAGTCAGTTGAGAAGGGAACAGCTAAAATTATTTATAGCAATGGAAAAGATGAGACACATAAATACGCAAGTATTAAAGATGAAATATTAAATTCAAAAAAGGAATACTTTAAAAATAAAATTGATTTAAATTATAAATTAAAATATTTCATTGATGAAACAGTAAATTGTCATCAAATAGCTGATGTACCAATAACACTACTTCTGTCTGCAGGATTAGACTCCTCAGTAATTTTAAGTTCTTTAAGTGAAGAAAATAAAAATAATTGCTCAGCTTTAACATTGGATTTTCATAAAAATGAAAAATTAAATGAATCGTATATTGCAAATAAATGTGCAAAACAAAATAATATCAAGCATATTATAAAAAATTTTAACAAAGAAGAATTAAGACAACTTGTTCAAAGATTTTATACTAATATGGATTCACCAACAAATGATGGATTAAATAATTATATAGTCTCATCTTATGCAAAAAGAATGGGAACCAAAGTAATTATATCAGGAATTGGTGGAGATGAGTTTTTTAAAGGATACCCAACCTTTAAAAGGATACAAAAAATAAATTATATCCCCAAAACAAAATTTATAGGAGATATAGTTTATCATTTATTAAAACCAATTTTAAATTTTTTAGATCTAAATCAAAAATACGCAGGAATATTGAAGTATGGAGGAACCTTAGCAGAAGCATACTTTTTACAAAGATCTTTTATGTTTCAAGATGATTTAAATGATTTGTTATCACCAGAAACTATCAGGATAGGTTTAAAAGATTTAAATTTATTTGAAGAAATTAACGAAGATTTAAAAGATTTCGAGGATATTAATTTGGCGATTATGTATTTGGAAATTAAATATTATTTAACTTCAAAATTATTAAAAGATGCAGATTGGACATCAATGTCAAACTCAATAGAATTAAGAACACCTTTGGTTGATTGGTTCTTTTTTAAACAAATTATTCCATTGCTAAAATCAAACTTAAATATAACAAAATCAAATTTATTCGAAAGCTATGAAAATAATTTACCAAAAGAATTAATTAATCGAAAGAAAACAGGATTTGTTGTACCACACAGAGAGTTATTTAAATTAATCACAAATAAGACAGTAACTTCATCTAAAATATTAAAAGAATGGACTATTTTGAATTATTCAAAATATTTAGAAAATGAAAAATAATTTAAAAATTTTAAGAATTATTCAAACATTAGACCCAGAATATGGCGGTCCTGCTAATGCTATTATTGACAACTCCTTAATGCTTAAAAATAAAGGATTTGATGTCCATATCTTAACCTATGACACAAAAAATAAAATTAAAAAAAAAGATAAAAAAAAAATTAAAATAATTAATCAGGGACCAAGTATTGGTAAATACAATTTTAGCCTAAAAGTTTTTTTTTGGCTTTTAAAAAATAAAAAAAATTATGATATATTTATTATCCATGGTATTTGGCATTTTAGTTCACTAGTTGCTAGATTATTATTAAAGAAAAAATATTTTGTTTTTTTGCATGGCGGATTAGATCATTATTTTAAAACTGAGTTTTTGAAAGTTATAAAAAAAAAATTTTATTGGTATTTTGTAGAAAGAAAAAACCTCATGTACTCTAAGTCAATTTTATTGACAACGAATTTTGAACACAAACAACTAAAAAATACATTTGTCGATACTTCAAATATATTAAAAAAAAATGTTGGATATGGTATATTAAAACCATTTGTAGAAAAAAAAGAATATAAAAAAAATTTTTATAAAAAATTTCCTTACCTTCAACATAAAAAATATTTACTATTTATAGGTAGATTTCATCCTAAAAAAGGATTGTATATTTTACTTCAAGCTCTAAAAAAAATTAAACATTCTAATTATAAAATGAATATATTAATGGTAGGACCTGAAAATTTATACAAAACAGAATTAAAAAATTATTGTGAACAAAATGGACTAAATAAACAAATTTTTTGGTCAAATACTTTGACAGGAAAATTAAAATTAGGAGCTATATTGTGTTCTGACGCAATGGTTTTGCCATCCCATGGCGAAAATTTTGCATTATCATTAGTTGAAGCGCTTGCACTATCTAAACCTGTCTTGACAACAAATAAAGTTGGAATTCATAATTCAATAATTAAATATTCAGCAGGTTTTGTATCAAAAAATAATGTAAATCAATTTTCTCAGATTTTAATAAAATTTAATAGATTAAGTAGTAAGGAAATATCAAATTATTCATACAATGCATTAAAATGTTTTGATAAATGTTTTAATTTAAAAAATAATATTGATACATTTTCACGTTTTTTAAAAGAAAGTATTAAATAGTTTAAAAATTTCAAGAATTGTTTAGATACTTTAAAAAAATTGTCAGTTGGGCACTAACAGTTCTTTCTTTTTTAATAACACTATAAATTTTACTTATTTTTTTTTTATAAAATTTTTTATTTTGAAGCTTATTTATTTTTTCAGATAACATCTTTGGATTATTTATATCAAACAAAAGATCTTTA
>MDTG01346938.1_pt1 | contig 13096 bp, 13 predicted proteins | sample 811421 | NCBI WGS metagenome assembly MDTG01 (sample SAMN05326645, study PRJNA326480) | marine metagenome | isolation source: seawater | place: Pacific Ocean: South East | collected 2011
CATGGGTTTTTTCCATGGACAGACAGTGGACGCCATCCATAACACGTTTTCGAAGTGCCGACGCCGAAGCTGAATTAATGGGTGTACAAAATGGACTGGGGTTTGCTCAAATTCCTGACTTTTCGGCCCAAGACTTATTACGCCAAGAGAAACTTGTGAGAGTGTTAGAAGAGGTCGAGCCAGCGCCTTGGGATTTATATATTTATCGCCCTCAACGTGGCCCAGTACCACAACGTATTCGATTGGTTTTTGATCACTTGGTGTCAAGATTGAGTGACCGCTAATGGCACAATTCCGAAGTTTTTGCTCATTTTATTATTACGCTATTTAAACTGACTGCCATACTATTGGTTCCTACTAAGTAGGAGACAACTTATGGCAATTCGAATTCATACACCTTGGAATAAAGATCGCATAATTGGGCAGAAGAAACCTCTTCAGATATCGCATATATGGGGCATCCGAATTCGATTAGAAATTGAAGGTCGGACGCGTGATCTTGCACTGTTCAATCTTGGTCTAGATAGCAAGCTACGGGGTTGTGACCTCGTTAAACTAAAAGTTTCAGACGTCGTTTGCGGACGTTCTGCGCTGAGGCGTACAAATGTTGTTCAGCAAAAAACAGGTAGCCCTGTCCAATTTGAGATAACACCAAACACTGGCGAATCGATTTTGGCTTGGGTGAAGAAAGCAGAACTAAAAGCGTCCGACTACCTTTTTAAATCTCGTATACACGGTGCTGAGCACATATCAACTAGACAATATAATCGCATTTTCCACGGATGGATTGACAAACTTGGACTGGATACCTCGCTGTACGGTACCCATTCACTGCGCAGGACCAAACCTTATTTAATTTACAAGAAGACTAAAAACCTTCGAGTAGTTCAACTCTTGCTTGGACACAAGAAATTAGAGAGCACAGTTTGTTACTTGGGCATCGAAGTTGATGACGCAAGGCAGAAATAAAGATGCCGCCTATGAATACATGAACTGGTGGTTGTCAGGCTGGCCCGGCGCATTTATCGCCCGACAGGGGTACTACATTTCAAACCCGCAACGTTCAGCCCAATACCTCAGCCAGGCTGAATGGGATTACTGGTATCAGGGCAAGCCGGCTTCAGAAACCTTACTCGGGACTGACGGCAAACCGTCTGTAAGCAAAGGTGAGCAACGCAGCGGCGGAAGTTATGAAAGCCGGTTTAGTAATGTTGCTGTTTGGAATACAGTAATGCCTACCTATGAATACAGCCTGCAAAAGTGGTATGAGTTCATTACTTCGTAAACAGGAAAGCGCGTAATGTCGTCAATTCGTACGCAACTCATTATTGTACTGGTAGCGCTGGTTTCACTGCTGTTAATCCAGGGTATGCTTGCCCGTCAGAATCAACAGGTGCTGAATGATGGTCTGGAGATAACAAGGCAGGCAATTAATGATGTCAGCCTGGTGAAGGAACTGGAAAGGGATGTACTGGATTTACAGCGCAATGTTTTGATTTTTAAAGAAACGGCAAGCCTGTCTGCGGTAAACCGTTTCGAGTGACTGATGCAGTCAATTGAAGACAAGCTGCAACAACTAAGCGAGTCACCCGGCACTTCCACAGGCTACACTTCAGATGACGATGTGCTCAGTCGGATGCGTTCACATCTGGAGAACTATCAGGGAAACTTCATAGATGTGATCGAGGCGCGGACCAAACGTGACAATTTGGTCCGCTCCGGCTCATTAACTGACATTCTGGAATTGCGTCAGTTGCTGCAGTCCTTGGCCACGTCAGAAAGCGTGCCTACTTCTTATATTAATGAGTTAAGCCTGAACTTGGATGCCGCAGAAAGTGCTTCTCTGCAATATCTGATTTCACCCAGTCTTAAGCACATTACCGCGTTTAATTCGGCCATGCAGTTGATGCAGACACAGCTTGAAGCGGGAGCGCCATTTCCGGTAGAGACGATGATTTCGCAAATAGAAAATGCCAAGGCCCGATTTTTTAACCTGACACAAATTACCCAGGGCAACCTTTACTTAGTGAATGTCGTGATGGCGGGCTCTGCAAACGAGTTCCTTTATCTAAGCGGTGAACTGGCCGAGCAGGTAGCCAGCTATTCGGATCAAATCCGCATGCAAACCCAGCAACATGCAGATGCAGCCCAGTCAAACGGCGAATTGTTTTCACTAATAGCAATTTTGCTGGCTCTGGCTGCTGCTATTTTTGCCATCGTCAGAATTCTTGGCCCGGTTCGTTCTATTACCGAAGTTTTCAATCGCCTGTCAGAGGGGGAGAATCTGAAAACCATACCGGGTATCAACCGCAACGCTGAAATCGGTGAACTGGCAAAAGCCGCCTATGTTTTCAGTGATAAGAATCGCGAAACCGAGCAGCTACTGGAAGCGGCCAGAGAGTCTAATATTCAGATGGAAGCGCTGAATAAAGAACTGGTGGAATCAAAACTCCGGGCCGAGCAGGCTACCGCGTCAAAGAGTATATTCCTTGCCAACATGAGTCATGAGATCCGTACTCCGATGAATGGCATTATCGGGCTTATCGAGCTGGCACAGCAACAACCGATGTCATCGACGATGCGAAGTTATCTGGATAAAGCCGCCTACTCAAGTCAGATCCTGATGACGGTAATAAACGATATTCTGGATTTTTCAAAAAGTGAAGCGGGCAAGCTGGAAATTGAAGAAGTGAGCTTTTCACTTCATTCTCTGTTCGACAATCTGATTGCGGTGATCGCCCTGCGTGCACAGGAAAAGAACCTGTCAGTCAAGCTGAACGTTGAGCCTTCGCTACCGCCTCAGGTGATAGGTGCTCCTCTCAGGTTAGCGCAGGTTTTAATGAACCTTGGTACCAACGCGGTCAAGTTTACCGAACAAGGCGAAATCAATATCGTGTTTCGTGGTCAACGCAACGACGCCGCTAATCGGATTAATCTGGTTATTGAGATTCAGGACTCTGGTATTGGCATGTCTGATCAGCAGTTAGTACGAATTTTTCAGCCATTTACTCAAGCTGATGGATCGACGAACAGGCGCTATGGTAGCACTGGTCTGGGTCTCACCATCGTAAAACAACTCACCGAACTGATGAAAGGCCGCCTTGAAGTCGAATCGACTCCCGGAAAAGGCAGTCTGTTCCGAGTAATGTTCCCCCTGCGCGTATTTCAGAATCAAACCGGGGTCCTTGAGGGGATACCCAGCATCCCCGAGGGCATACAATATTTCAGCGACATGCCGCTATTGTCCCGAAGCTACCTCAAATTAATTGGTATACGAGAGTCAGGTTTGCCGCTGGACACCCTCGGACAGATCTCAGATCACACACGCTGCAGACTCAAAACGTTCGCGTTGGCCTGGTGATGGACACACAGGTTGGCGCTATCCAGGAAAAGTTACTTAAAGGTTGGCGAGGCTCCGTACTTGTCCATCCCTTCTCTCCTATTCAGTTTGAACGTTTTATCAAAGAGCTGAATAAGATTGAATCTGAGCCCGTGGTTTACGATAGCCAGGCAGAACACATTGAGCTTGAAGGGCATATTCTGTTGGTAGAAGACAATAATATTAATCAGGTAGTGACCGGAGAACTTCTGTCCAGCCTTGGCCTGACCAACGATATCGCGGAAGATGGGTTGCAGGCTGTCAGAAAAGTGATGAATTCACCGGTATACGACCATCATCCTGATGGATGTGCAAATGCCAGTGAAAGATGGGTACGAGGCCACACGGGAACTTCGAGATAGAGGCTTCACTGATCTTCCGATCATAGGATTGTCAGCCAACGCGATGAAAGAAGACCGCAGTCTTGCTAAAGAAGCAGGCATGAACGATTACCTTACCAAGCCCATTAAACGCCAAGCCTTATCACACAAATTAAAGGAATATTTGTGTCAATAACTCTTAACGTCGTTTGATAATTCTGTGAAATAAGCCTACCAAAGTCAGTTCATAGTCTCCTGACGAAACACTTTTAATAAAAATCAGGAGCTCTTCTCGGTACAGCTGGTGGCAATAAGCCCGCTATGTGTTGCCCGTTTATGTATAAACTTGTGTTTGCTGACGTTTTCTATCCCCTTGAGAAATCGCCCTTTATATATTCTCCTAGCATTGTGCACCTTTTTCTTTTTTAACTTTTAGCCATGCGCCTTTATTACCATTCTCTGACATCATTTCACTATTTCTACCACTTCAAACTGACGGCCACAAAACTTCGCGCCTGATTACTATTTGCATCATTTGATTCTTTATGTCATCAATTGCATCAACACTTGCTTTTGTAAAGCTGCTGTAAGCTGCGAAAACAAAGATGTTACATAGCTGCAACATAGTTGGCCTGCTTGTTGCAGTTGTCCAATTCAGAAAATCAAAGCGACACAATGCGAAGTGAACTGAACATGCAAATAGCTTATTTTAAATCAGCAAAAAAATTGATTACTGGTAACGGGGCAGTCAGCACTCTGAAAGATGAGCTATCCCGTCTTGGAGTAAAACGCCCAGCCGTAATTACGGATAAAGGAGTGAGCCGGTCCGGTGGACTATCTCTGGTTACCGATCAGCTCCAGCCGAACAGTTTTTTGGTCTACGATGACATTCCGCCGGAGCCGGAAATTTCGGTGATTGAAAACTGTGTTGCAGAACTTCGTGGCAAAGACGTTGATGGCATTATCGCCGTGGGCGGCGGAAGTGCGATGGATAGCGCAAAAGTATTAGCGGTGTCTATGGGACATAACGGGAAAATTTCAGCGCTTTTTGGTGAAAATAATGTCTCGTCCAGAGACATTCCGCTTATTGCGATCCCCACCACCGCAGGCACAGGCTCCGAAGTCACGAATATTGCTATCTTATCAGATCCGGAAGACCAACTTAAAAAAGGCATTGTAAGTGAGTACCTGCTACCAGATGTAGCTATTGTTGCTGCCGAAATGACGGTAAGTTGCCCTGCCAATGTCACTGCCGCCAGTGGTATTGATGCGCTGGTGCATGCACTGGAAGCCTATCTCTCAGTAAACGCCAGTGCGATTACCGATGCACTGGCAATGAAAGCGGTAACAATGATCTACCCTGCGCTGCCCAAAGCGTTTGCTAATGGAAAAGATCTGGAGGCAAGGGAAAACATGGCGACCGGCAGCCTGCTTGCCGGCCTCGCTTTTGGCAATGCAGGCGTAGGCGCTGTGCATGCTCTGGCCTATCCGCTGGGAGGCCGGTATCACCTGTCTCACGGTATGAGTAACGCGGTTATGTTACCGCACGTCATGAAGGCGAATGCAGAAGTAAGCCGGGAGCGCTTTGTTGATATTGCCAGCGCGATGAAGTTAGAAATTCAGGGGCATTCCACTGAGGACATCGTCGCACAGGTACTGGATGCGATAGAGAAAATCTGCCGCGACGTAGAAATACCAGCAACCCTGAAACACTTTGGCATTCCGGAACAGGACATTCAAACGCTGGCGGTTGAAGCCAGTAAAGTGACGCGTCTGTTACGCAATAATCCCCGCAAACTGACTGTCGATGAGATAGAAGAAATTTACCGTCAGGCGTTTTAACTCCAATAACAATAAATAACGAGAATAACTATGAGTAGCACGACCCCCGGTGGCTCAGAGCAGCAGCCTTATTACTCTCTCGGACCGTTTAAAATCCGAGTGCCATTTAAGCATTACCGAATTGAGTGGCCTGATTATTTTCAGGGCCTGCTAATGTGCGCAGTAGACCTGGCTGCTATCCCCCTGATGACCGAACTGTTGGGTATGCCCTTTGAAGCGGCTATCGCTATTGTCATGCTAAACGGCCTGTTATATCTGGTTCACCACCTGCTTGGAGACCCGGTGATCCCGGGTTGGATAACACCCGCCATTCCCCTGCTAATCGCCTATGTTGAAGCGTTTGATCCGGGGGGCGCTCGTATTCACGCGCTTATTGCCTTTCAGATGACACTGGGCCTGCTGGTAATGATACTGGGGCGAACGGGCATGGCTACAAAAGTCGTGCACATGATTCCAAATGCCATCAAATCCGGCATTATTATTGGAGCGGGGATCGCTGCTATCGCGGTGGTGTTCAAGGAAGGCGGCCGCTTCGATACTTATCCAATCACCATTTCCATTGCGGTTGGTGTTGCTTTTTATCTCATCTTTTCCCGTCATTTCACGCAACTACGTCACCACAACAAGATCTGGGCAGTTGTCGGTAAGCTGGGCATATTTCCCATTATTGTGCTGGCAGTTATTGTCGCTCCACTGGTAGGCGAAACACAATTCCCAGACATTGAGTGGGGCTTCACACAACCTGACTTTATGCTGATGTGGACAGAGTACACGGTGTTTGGCGTTGGCCTTCCGCCTCTGACGATGTTTCTTACAGCACTGCCGACGGTACTGGCGGCTTACATCGTGGTGTTCGGCGATGTACTGCAGACCAAGGCCATTCTTGAAGAAGCTGATGAGATCAGAAAAGACGAGGACATCGATTATGATGCCAACCGTTCCCACATGATCTTTGGTGGGCGCAATCTGTTTATGAGTATCTTTGGACCCGACGTCACCATGTGCGGCCCGCTATGGGCTGCGATGCAGGTGGTAGTTGTCGAGCGCTATAAGCAGGGTAAAACCGCGATGAAAAGCATTTTCGGAGGCTCCGGCTCATTTCGCTGGGGCACCAATACCGGCTTATTACTGCTCCCTATTGTCAGCCTGGTTCAACCAATCCTGGGTGTTGCCCTGGCGCTAACTCTGCTTATTCAGGGCTTCGTCAGCGTCCGAATTGGTGTAATGGAGTCGCGTTCGCAGCGTGATTTAGGGATCGCCGGTGTCATCGCCGCAATCCTCAGCATCAAAGGAGCCGCCTGGGCTTTTGCGATAGGCGTTGTGCTTACCGCGCTGATTTATGGAAAAGACTTCTTCAAAGGCGAAGTCGACAATACCTTCAACAAACATTCCGGCCTGTGAGGTAGCACTATGTCTGTGGATTTTGAATCACTACAACCTGTACTTGATGCCCTCCAGGATGGCGTATTCATTACCAATGGTGAAGGCATGGCTATCACCATAAATCATGCATATGAACGCATTACAGGGCTACAAAGGCATAAAATTGTCGGACGACATGTCAGTGACCTGGTCAAAAACCATGTCATTTCCAAGTCGGTAAGCCTGGAGGTTATCAAGGAGCGCCAGCCCGTAACGTTAGTCCAGACGGTTATGGGTGATCGTAAAATTCTGGTCAGCGGTAATCCCATGTTTGATTCTCAGGGCAGCATCACTCAGGTAGTGCTGAATGTACGTGATGTGACTGAACTACTCAGAGCCAAACATGCTGAAGAGCAGCTTGAGCAAATTCTGAATAAATTTGAGCAGTACAACAACGCGTTACCTGACAAAGAAGCCCATCCCGGCTTGCTGGTAGGCAATAAGACTAGAGCCTGTTATGCCCTGGCACGACGCGTTGCACCGACAAAAGTGAAAATACTGATTCAGGGAGAAACCGGCACTGGCAAAACCCAGTTGGCGCAATATATTCATCAGGAAAGCGACAGAGCGTCTAATCCTTTCATGGCGCTTAATTGTGCAGCCATGCCTGAAGGACTCATTGAGGCTGAACTTTTTGGCTATGTACCTGGTGCATTCACGGGAGCGTCCAGCAAAGGAAAAGCCGGGTTACTGGAAGTCGCGAATGGAGGTACCTTGTTTCTGGATGAAATTGGTGATCTACCGCTGGCGTTACAGGCAAAACTTCTCAAAGTCATCGAAGACAATAAATATTTACCTATTGGTGGTACCAAACTGAAGTCAACGAATGTGCGCATTATCACAGCCACTCACCATGACCTCACTGCCGCCATCAATGAAGGAAAATTCAGAGAGGACCTGTATTACCGCATCAGCGTCCTGCCGCTCAAGTTACTGCCGCTGCGACAACGGCAAGAAGAAATACTGCCCTTGTTCGAGCATTTCCTGGCGCAGTTTTGTGAGCAATATGAATGTGACCGCAGCCTTACCAGCGAGGCCAGAGAGCTCATCATTCAGCACGCGTGGCCGGGAAATATCCGTGAACTGATCAACACTGCAGAGCGCCTGGTGGTTTCAACCACCCGCGAAGAAATAGATGTTGCAGATTTACCGGGAACCCTTCGCTATATAAACACTTCGACTTCCGATGTCTTTGGCGGCTCTCTGAAAGAGCAGGTACAAGCCCTCGAAGCGCGGCTCATTGAGAGTGCTATTCAACAATACGGAACTACCCGCTCTGCCGCCGCAGCGCTGGGAATTAATCAATCGACGCTGGTGAAAAAGCGTCAAACACTACGAAATGAAAATAAGGTGTCGTCATGACTTTGCAGTCTACTTCAATATTTCGGGATAAATGCCTGCTAAACGGAGAATGGTGCGGGGGTGAAAGCCCGATGCCAGTTTACAACCCTGCAACGGGAGACGTAATTGCGCATGTCCCATCACTGGGTGCAGATGAGACAAACCAAGCCATTGATGATGCCGCGCTCGCGTTTTCTTCATGGAAGCAAACGTCGCCAATGGAAAGAGCCCGTCTTCTGCGTAAGTGGTATCAGCTGATTCTGGATGAAAAATCCTCTCTGGCTTACATAATGTCATGCGAGCAGGGTAAACCACTTGCCGAAGCGAGTGCTGAAATTGCTTATGCGGCCAGCTATGTCCTGTGGTTTGCTGAAGAAGCGATGCGTGTGCAGGGCGAGGTTTTAAGCAGCGCTAATCCAAAGCAACGGTTGATCGTGACGCGCTCTCCTGTCGGGGTGTGTGCTGCAATTACGCCCTGGAACTTTCCGGCGGCGATGATTACGCGAAAAGTTGCGCCAGCACTGGCGAGCGGTTGCACTATGCTCGTAAAACCCGCGCAACAAACACCGCTTACGGCACTCGCACTGGGCGAGCTGGCTAACCAGGCTGGCTTTCCTGCCGGCGTTTTACAAATTATTACCGGTGACGCAAAAGCGATTGGCGGTGCGATGACCTCCAACCCCGTGGTCAGAAAGCTTAGCTTCACCGGTTCCACTGCTATTGGCTCGCTGCTCATGAGTCAGTGCGCCGCCGATGTGAAAAAGCTATCACTGGAGCTTGGTGGCAACGCGCCATTTATTGTTTTTGACAAGAGTGATGTGTCACTGGCGGTCGAAGAACTGATGAAAGCAAAGTTTCGAAACGCAGGACAAACCTGTATTTCACCAAACCGGGTTTATGTACAAAAGAAGGTGAAAGATACGTTCACAAAAGCCCTGATTGCTGCAGTTGCAGAATTAAAACTGGGAGACGGGCTGGATCCCGATACCACCGTTGGCCCATTGATAGATTATGCAGCCGTGCAGAAAGTACAGAAGCATATTGAGAACGCCAGGTCACTGGGTGCCAGCGTGCTGTGCGGCGGTAAGCGCCCGCATACAGACGGAAACTGGTTTGAACCTACCGTTCTGGACAATGTGCCTGCCAACGCACAGTGCATTGAGGAAGAAACATTTGGACCGGTCGTCCCACTGGTCACGTTCGATACCGAGCAAGACGTGATCACCCTTGCCAATAACACCCCTTTCGGTCTCGCCGCTTATTTATTCTCTGATGACATTCATCAGGTAGAGCGCGTGGTCAACGAAATCGAGAGTGGAATGGTGGGCATCAACACCGGCGTGATCTCAGCAGCCAACGCGCCATTCGGTGGTGTAAAGGCAAGTGGGCTGGGACGCGAAGGCGCGCACACAGGAATCGAAGAATACCTGGAAATGAAATATCAGTGTTATGGGCTTAAAGCCTGAACATCGGTGTGAAGGATGTCCCTGTAAGCGTTGCAACTGCAGCCTTAACAGGAACTAAATAATAATAGGAGAAAATTATGTTAAACATCCAAAAAGCCTGTCGTACCTTAGGTACTGCTGCGACAATCCTGGGATTGGCACTGACAGGGAGCGCATCTGCCTATGCCGCTACCCAGAGTAGTCCAATTCAGACCCTGCAAAAAGATATGCCAAAGAACTGGGGTAAATGGGGTCAGGACGATGAAATAGGCGCTCTTAACTATCTGGATACTAAGCAGGTGAAACGCGGCCTGGCTGCGGCGCAGAAAGGTGAGAAGTTCATGCTTCAGTTGCCGATGATCCACGGTGTCGGCCCGGTATTCCCTGGACGCGTTCCGGTAATGCATTTTATGTCGCAGGATGAAGGCCTTTACTCTGCAAACAAATCCGCGCCGCTGGATGGTGGTATGAAGTATTCTGATGATGCGGTTTTCATGTATTTGCAGGGAACAACTCACGTCGACGCCCTAGGACATGCGTGGTATGGCAACGAAGTTTATAACGGCAAATCATCAGACACCACCGTACACGGACACAGTTTTGTCAGTATCGACAAACTGGGTGAACAAGGCATTGTCGGTCGCGGGATCCTGTTGGATATCGGTCGCTTAAAAGGCGACAGCAACCACCGTCTGGCGCCAAATGAATGTGTGACGTTAGACGATATTAAATCAGCGCAGAAAGCACAGAAAGTCAGTGTTGAGAAACGCGATATTCTGGTAATTCGCACAGGATCTATGGGACGTTTCTACGACGAAAGCGATGCCAAAAACTGGTCAGCACTTACTGAGCCGGGCCTGTGCTACAGCAAAGAGCTTGTCACCTGGATTGATAACATGGAAATTCCGGTAATTGCTGCGGACAATCTGGCAGTAGAGAAATCTTTCCAGAACATTGATGGCCAGGACTATGTCATCCCGCTGCACGGCGCGCTGATCCGCGACCTGGGTGTGGTTCTGACAGAGCTTTACTGGCTTGATGATCTTGCCGAGGCCAGCGCTAGCGACGGCCAGTACACCTTCTTCTTCTCCGCGACGCCAATGAAAATGGAGGGCGGCACAGGCTCGCCAGTTAACCCACTGGTTATCCGCTAACAACCTACCCACTCAGCTTTCATAATCTGATGTAGAGCCATCGCGAGATGGCTTGACGTGAAAGCTGTGTCTGAAATTTGAATAATTCTAAGAATCAGGACACATTATGAATACGCATTTACGCAATTTTACAGCCTTCCCATTTGCAACAATCAGCTTGATAAGCTTCAGTACTCACTCAGCAGAAATAAGTCACGAGGGCTGGCAATATTCCTTCAACGGCTTTGTTAACACCCATGTGGTCTATGCAAAATGTGATGACAGCAACACCGTAGTAGCTGGCAATGCACTGCTGTGCCGGGGTGAAAACGCCTCTTCCGTTTCAAACGGCTATAGCCCCGCCAGTTTTAGCTTTGGTGCCAAAACCGAAAAACACGGCTGGCAATACTCGGCGACACTCGCCATTGAGCCTGGCAACACTGACAATACGGCATTTAACGGCAGCGGTGATAACAAAGCCTATCGCGCATTCTTTACCGTTGGTAACGAGCAATACGGTACACTGAAAGCCGGCCGTGACTACGGTGTTTTCGGTATCGATATTGTTCTTGAGGACATGTCGTTAGCGGGTACCGGCGCACCTGCCAGTATCAACTCTCCTCTGAATACCAGTCTTGGTGGTGCTGGCTACGGCTATATCTTCACCGACAGGCTTTCACAAATTACCTATTCTCACAGCCTGCCTTCAGGCTTCAGCGGTGCGGTGGGTATCTATCAGCCTCTGGATTTAATTTCATTTGGCGGCAACGGCTACAATGGCGATACCGGCTCTTCCCGCCCGGGCATTCATGGAAAGTTGCGCTATGACCATGCAAACGGGTATGTTTCTACCACGTTTATCAGCCAGGATGTAGACACCGCAGTGAATGATTATACCGCCCGCGCGATAGATATCACTGCCGCACTGGATATTGGCAATACCCATCTGGTTGCATCAGGTTTCAGTGCGAAAGGCATGGGATATTATGGTCTGCTGATTGATGCTGCTGACAGTCAGGGCTTACCCCGGGACAGTGATGGCTGGTTCCTGCAGGCCACTCACCTGTTTGGTGACACCAAAGTTGGTATTAACTACGGCCAGTCTGCTGTGGACCTGACAGCGAGTGACAGTGATATTCAGCTGAAGTCTCAGTCAAAGGTGACTGTAGGCGTGTATCAGCCTGTATTAGCTCTGTTTACGGTAGCGCTTGAAATATCTGATATCGATGCAGAAAACCATGCCGGTGATGACATTGGAAATCAGGCTATCAGCCTAGGAGTGATGACCAGCTTTTAAGCGTTGGTAGTCTTTGGCGCTTCATCCAACTCTGCACGTTGATAGAACACAGTGTTATGAACAGCATTTAAACCATAGACAGGATGTCACGCTACAAACACATAAAAAAACGGCCGCAAAATGAAGGCCTTTTTTTTGCTTTTTTTAGTGTAAGCGATTAAAGCGACTGAATGGTTTCTACCTTAACATGCAATTTCTCAAGCTGTTTCTGACCATCTTCCAGCTTCGCTCGCTCTTTGGCGATAACCGCTTCAGGGGCATTGCTGACAAATTTCTCATTCGACAACTTCCCTTCAGTCCGGCTAACGTCTTTCTGAACTTTATCAATGGCTTTGTTCAGTCGAGCCAGTTCCGCCTCTTTGTCGATAAGACCGGCCATTGGGATCAGAATTTCCATATCCCCCACCAGCGCTGTGGCGTTAGGCGGCGCTGTTTCACCGTCTTTAAGAATAGTTACGGTTTCCAGTTTGGACAGTTTATCTAAGAATGCTTTCGCAACATCTAGTCGACGCGCATCTTCATCGCTGACATTTTTCAGCAGCGCATTCAGCGGTTTATTCAGAGAGATATCCATTTCCCCGCGGGTATTTCGAATACCCACGATAAACTTCTTCACCCACTCAATATCGCAGAGTACCTGCGCATCCTGCAGTGACGTATCCTGTACCGGGAATGGCTGTACCATGATGCTCTTCGTGTCGCCTTTCACGTCAGATAGCGGCGCGACGCGTTGCCAGATTTCTTCGGTAATGAACGGCATAAACGGATGCAGTAAACGCAGTGTATGCTCATGGGAAACTGCGAACAAGTCCTACAATTTAGGGGTTCTAGGGATTTTCCCCTCTAAAAAGACATAATCCTCTGTAGACCACACCAATAAATGGCTGCGGAGGTGGGTTACTACTTATAAGTGTGGC
>MDTG01037638.1_pt1 | contig 13095 bp, 13 predicted proteins | sample 811421 | NCBI WGS metagenome assembly MDTG01 (sample SAMN05326645, study PRJNA326480) | marine metagenome | isolation source: seawater | place: Pacific Ocean: South East | collected 2011
AAATCACTAATAGATGAAATTTTATGTGATGAACTAAAAAAAATTGTTAGGTCTTACATAAAGAAAAGTATAGGATTAAAACCTTTAACTTATGTTGAGATTGTGATAATTTATAATATAATTAGTTATGCTTAAAAGATTTAACCATGTCGCTATAGTAGTTCCCGACATTAGTGAAGCCTCTAAAAAATATAAAGATATTTTAAACGCAAATGTATCTAAAGTTCATAATTATTCTGAGCACGGAGTGAGTGTTGTGTTTGTTGACTTGGGTAATACTAAAATTGAATTAATGCAGCCCTATGGAGAAGATTCTCCTATAAAGAATTTTTTAGACAGACATACAGGAGGTGCTATGCATCATATTTGTATTGAAGTAAACGATATTAATCAAGCATGTGAGACGTTAAAGTCTAGAAATATAAGGATTCTTGGCGACGGTGTGCCAAAGATTGGGGCTCACAATAAACCAGTTGTTTTTCTTCATCCAAAAGATTTTTACGGTACATTAATAGAACTAGAACAGGAGTAAAAAAATTGCTTGAATTTCTTGTTATTTACCTAATTCTTTGGTGGTTAGTTTTTTTTGTTATGTTACCAATTGGTATAGAACGCGATCAAGATGTTAGGTTTGGTAATGATCCTGGGGCGCCCAAGAATTCTTTGATTAAGAAAAAAGCCATTATCTCATCCTTTGTAACACTAATTTTAACTTCAGTTGTTATTGTACTAAAAAATGAAATATTCTAATTTTTTTATTTCAACTTTTCGAGAGAATCCCTCCGACGCAAAACTTAAATCTCATACACTAATGCTAAAATCTGGAATGATAAAACAAGAGATATCTGGTATATATTCGTGGCTACCTCTAGGATATAAAGTCTTAAAAAAAATAATTAAAATCATTGAAGATGTTCATGATAGCCACGGTATAAATCAAATACTTATGCCCACAATACAGGGTTCTGACATATGGAAACTAAGTGACAGATACAACACCTATGGAAAAGAAATGCTAAGAATTATTGATAGAAATAATAAAGAACTTCTTTATGGTCCTACGAATGAAGAAATGATAACAGCAATTGGGAAATATTTTATTAAAAGTCATAAAAATTTACCTAGTTATTTTTTTCAAATTCAAAGTAAATTTAGAGATGAAATTAGACCACGGTTTGGAGTTATGAGAGCAAGAGAATTTCTAATGAAAGATGCCTACAGCTTTGATATAGACAAGAAATCTGGAGAACTAACATATGAAAATTTTTTTAAATTATATTTAAGTATTTTTGACAAATTAGGTTTGAAAATAATTCCCGTTAGAGCACCAAGTGGAGAAATTGGAGGAAGCCTCTCTCATGAATTTCACCTATTATTAGAGACAGGTGAATCAAAGATATTTGTTGATGACATTTTTTTAAAAAGCAATTTCTACAACTTCAATATCTCTGAAATTAAATTGATGAATAGTTTTACAGACGAATTATATGAATCTTCAAATATAGGTAAGAGTCTGAAACAACTTAAAAGTTCTGAGCTTGGTCATATATTTCTTTTTGGATCTAAATATAGTAAATCATTTGATTTTAAAATTGATTATGAAAATGGTAAAATATATCCATTTATGGGTTCCTATGGAATAGGAATTTCTAGAATTCCTGCCGCTATTATTGAATCTTCAAACGATAATAATGGAATTATCTGGCCAAAAGAAGTAGCACCATTTGATATTATTTTGATTAATTTGACTTCTGACAATCAAGATACTCATGATTTTTGTGAGAATCTATATGTTAATCTGAAAAAGAATTATGAAGTTTTACTTGACGATCGATCAGAACGTCCTGGTATCAAATTTTCTGATGCAGATTTAATAGGAATACCAATACAAATAATTGTAGGGAAGAACTTTATCGATAATAAAGTGGTTAGTATAAAGACTAGAAAAGATTTAAAAGAAACTACTGTTTCCAGCGATAATGTAATTGACTTTATAAAACAGATGAAAGTTTAATGATAACTTTTTTTGAAATATGGGTATCTTTTAAATATCTACTTCCTAAAACTAAGGAGAAATTTTTTTCAATAATTACTGTTTTCTCTTTTATTGGTATTTCACTAGGTGTAGCAACTTTAATTATTGTGATGTCGGTAATGAATGGATTTAGGGATGAATTGACAAAAAAGATACTTGGTGTTAACGGACATTTAAAATTACAACATTTTAATAATCTAAAAATTAATAATAACGAATTACTTAACGAAACATTAAATAAAAAAATTTCTGATATTTTTGTTAATAAAATTATAATAAGTCAGGCTTTATTCTCAAAAAATTCATTTTCGACTGGAGTTTTTTTAAAAGGAGTTGAAGGTAAATATTTTTCAGAAAGAAGAATTTTTTCGAATATAAAACCTTCATCAATAAATGCTTTTAAAAATAATGAAGGAATATTTATTGGTGAAAAATTAAAAAAAAAATTAAATCTCAAGATTGGTGATTTTATTAATATTCTGTCATCGAATACAATTCAAACAGTTTTTGGGAATATGCCAAGATCCTCAGTATTTAAAATTGTGGGTTTCTTCGAAACAGGAATGTATGAATACGACTCAGCTTTGATTTTTTTTCCAATAGAAATAATTCAAAGTTTTTTAAATATGGAAAATCATTTTGATTTTTATGAAATACAACTAAAAAATTTTGATCAATTAGATGAAAAACAAACTCAATTAAAAAAAATTATTCCTAACTTTTTAAAAATTTCTGATTGGCGACAATTAAATCCCTCATTATTCAATGCTCTTGAGGTAGAAAAAAATGTAATGTTTTTAATTTTATTACTTATTATAATTGTAGCTGCCTTTAATCTGATTTCTTCAATGATTATTTTGGTTTCAATGAAGAGAAGAGATATTGGTGTGTTGAGAATTTTAGGTGTTAAGAGAAATCAAATATTAAAGATATTTATTATTAATGGTTCAATAATAGGTATATTAGGAACAATTATTGGATGTTTACTAGGCTTAATTTTTTGTATAAATATTAACGAAATAAAGAGTTTTATTGAATTGTTTTTAGACTCGAACTTGTTCTCTGAAGAAATTTATTTTTTCTCACAACTACCAGTAATTATTAACTACAATCAAATTTTTAGAATTGCTTCAATTTCTATTTTTCTTTCATTCTTATCAACTATTTATCCTTCAGTTAGAGCATCTAAAGTTGATCCAATAAACCTTATTAAGTGGGACTGATTTGTTAAGTTTAAAAAATATAAGCCAGAATTACTTTCAAGGTGATTCAATTATTAACGTTTTATCTGAACTAAATTTCTCTGTCAACAATGTAAAAAGTGTTGGCATAATAGGTCCTTCTGGTTCTGGAAAGTCGACTTTACTTAATATACTCGGAATGATAGAAACCCCAACATCTGGTGAATATATTTTACAAGGTAATGATTGTTTTAATTTGTCTCAAAACTTAAAAACTGAACTTCGAAGAAAATTTATTGGATATATATTTCAAAATAACCAATTGTTAGAGGATTTTAACGTACTTGAAAATATTTCTTTTCCATTAATTCTAAATGGTGAATCATTTAGTGAGGCAAAAAAAAAATCTATAAATATCCTAGAAAAACTTAATTTAATTGACAAAAAATTTTTAAAACCTGGTTTATTATCAGGTGGAGAACAACAAAGAATTGCTATTGCTAGAGCATTGATCAAAAACCCGGTTCTTCTTCTTGCAGATGAACCTACAGGTAGTTTAGATAAAAATAATTCTTCTTTAGTAATAGACCTTATACTAAGTTTAGCAAAAAAAAATAAAACAATATCAGTTATTGCAACACATAACTTAGATATAATTAAAAGATTAGATATTTGTTATAAAATTGATAAAGGTAAGTTAATTGAAATCTAGTCGAAAGTTTATTCACTTAAGGAATTATACACAATATTCTCTATCTAAGGGAGCAATTAAAATAAATGATTTCATTCAATTCTGTGTTGAAAATAATATACCTGCTATTTCAATTACTGATTTTAATAATTTATTTGGATGTATGGAGTTTTCAATTGAATGCATTAAAAAAGGTATTAAACCAATAATAGGTTCAAATATTTATCTAAAAGATCAAAGTTTTGCTCCTGGGTTTCTTCTTTTATTGTGCAGAAATGATAAAGGGTTTCAAAACTTATCTAAGTTAATTTCTATATCAAGTCTCAAAAACTCCAACAATTCTGATGTATTTGTAACATTTAATAATTTAAAAAAATTTAATGAAGGTTTGATTTGTCTTGCTGGCGGTCAGTTTGGAATTTTAAGTGAAAATTTTCGACATAACAATGTTAGAGTTTTAGATAAACTCATAAATCTTTTTCAAGAGATTTATCGAGAAGATTTCTTTCTTGAAATTCAAAGATTAGGAAATAAAGAAGTTAATTTAAATAATTTCTTAATTTCCAAATCTCTTAATAAAAACATTCCATTAGTTGCTACTAATGAGAATTTTTTTTTAGATAAAAAATTTTACAATTCTCATGATGCACTACTAAGTATTTCTGAGCAAAAATACATTGATTCTGATGATAGATTAAAAAGTAGTTCAGAATATTATTTTAAAAAAGAATCGGATATGCTTAAAAGTTTTTCTGATATTCCATCTGCATGTTGGAATACTGAGTTAATTGCAAAGAAGTGTAACTTTTATCTTGATGAAAAGCCAACTATTCTTCCTAAAGTTTATTCTTCAAAGGTAGATGAGGATAATTTTTTAAAAAAACATTCTGAGGAGGGTCTTTTAAACAGACTTAAAAAAGAAAATTATAGTGAAAAGCAAATTATTATTTATAAAAAAAGATTAAATTATGAGCTTCAAATTATAACTAAAATGGGATATTCAGGCTATTTTCTAATAGTTTCGGATTTTATAAACTGGGCCAAAAAAAATTATATACCAGTTGGACCAGGAAGAGGGTCTGGAGCGGGCTCTTTAGTAGCCTGGTCATTGTTTATTACTGATCTTGATCCTATAAAATTTGGGTTACTATTTGAAAGATTCTTAAACCCTGAAAGAGTTTCACTTCCTGATTTTGATATTGATTTCTGTATGGAAAAAAGAGATGAAGTTATTTCTTATGTAAGAAAAAAATACGGAGAGCTAAATGTTGCACAGATAATTACCTTCGGTTCATTCCAAGCTAGAGCAGCTATTAGAGATGTAGGCAGGGTTATGCAATTACCATTAAATTTAGTTGATAATATATGTAAAATGATACCTTATAATCCTGCACAAGCTATTGGTTTGAGTGAAACTTTACGTGATGAAAAAATTAAAAAATTAATAAAAAGTGATTTAAATATTAAAAAGTTATTTAAAATTTCAATTGATTTAGAGGGCTTATATCGGCACGTTTCCACTCATGCAGCGGGAATAGTTATTTCAGATAATTCTCTCTTAAATTTACTTCCACTTTATAAAGACCCAAAGTCAGATATTCCAGTTACACAATTTTCTATGAAGTATGTAGAGAAAATGGGATTAATAAAATTTGATTTTCTAGGATTAAAAACTTTAACTGTAATTGATAAAGCATGTAAATATTTAAAAAATATTGGAAAAAAAATTGATGTTAATGAACTTTCCTTAGATAATCCAGAGACTTTTGACCTCTTAAAAAGAGGTGACACTACGGGAGTATTTCAACTTGAAGGTCAGGGTATGAAAGAAACTCTAAAAAAAATTCTTCCTGATAGATTTGAAGATATTATTGCTGTTGTTTCACTTTACAGACCAGGACCAATGGATAATATTCCAACTTACATTAATAGAAAACAAGGAAAAGAAACATATGATTATCTACATCCATCATTAAAAGAGATTTTAAGTGAAACTTATGGAATAATGGTTTACCAAGAGCAGGTTATGTTAATTGCTCAAAAATTAGCTGGATTTAGTTTGGCAAAAGCCGACCTACTTAGAAGAGCAATGGGCAAAAAAATTCGATCGGAGATGCTTGCACAGAAATCAAATTTTGTTGAAGGATGTTTAAAAAACAATATTTCAGAGAGTAAAGCTGAAAACTTGTTTAAAGAAATTGAAAAATTTGCAGGTTACGGCTTTAATAAAAGTCATGCTGCTGCGTATTCAAAGATTGCATACCAAACAGCTTATTTAAAAGCTAATTTCCCTCTTGAGTTTTTTTGCTCACTAATGAATTATGATATAGGTAATTTTGAAAAGATTTCTAATTACTGTTATGAAATTAAAAGATTAAATTTTCAATTATATACTCCTGATATCAATAAGTCTGATGTGTTTTTCAAAGTTATTTATAATAAAAATAAGAAAGCAATTGGAATTAGTTATGGACTTAGTGCGATAAAGAATATTGGTGAAAATTCTGTTATAGAATTATTAGAAGAAAGAAAAAAAAATGGTAAATTTAGTTCTTTAATAGATTTATTAAAAAGAGTGAACAATAAAACATTAAATAAAAAGGTTCTGGAAGGTTTGATTTTTTCAGGATCTTTAAATTGTGTAGAAAAAAATCAGAATTTTTTATTAAAAAATATTGATAAGATTATCAATTTTAATTCTAGTTATCATAAAAATGCTTCTAAAGATCAAGGTAATTTATTTTCTGATTTCATAGATCAAAAACAATTTGATTCATCTAATTACAAAGACTGTAAACTTGAAGAAAAGTTAACAATGGAGTTTGACTCTTTTGGTTTTTACTTATCTGACCATCCTTCTAAGTTTTACAAAACATTGAATAACCATAAAAATTTAACAAGTATTAGGAATATTAATGATATTGAATTAAGTCCGAATGAACCAAATCAATCATTTAGTGTTATCTGCCTTATTTCTGAACTAAATCAAAGAACATCAAAAACTGGAAAAAATTATTGTTTTTTAAATTTATCAGATGAAACAGGCAGCATTGATGCAATATGTTTTTCTGAGGTTTTACATTCTTCGCAAAATTATTTAAAAATTGGAAAAGTAATATTAGTTAGACTTACTTTTCAGAATTTCAAGGACTCCAGTAGACCTATTATTAATTCAATTAAACCATTGGACGATCCTCAAAATAAATTTAAATATTTAATTTCATTGGATAAGAATAATTTAGATTATCAGAAGTTGAAAGTATTATTAGACGAGAATAACAATGGAAATTGTGAATTTTTTTTTAAAGTGGTGCATTCTGATCATATGATTAAAATCAAAAGTAAGAGTAGATTTAATGTTAATATGGACTTTTTAGTTGCTTTAAAAAATACAGAAGGGGTAATAGATATTAAAGAAATTAATTAAAAAAAGTATTGATTTATATTTTTAAGGATGTACTTTTTAGAAATATTTCAAACACGTAACATCTCTGGTGCTATATGTTACGTGAATGTAAAACCGGAGAATTATGGAAGATATATCAATAAAAGATTTATTGGACGCTGGCGTTCACTTTGGTCACAAGACTAATAGGTGGAACCCTAAAATGTCTGAATTTTTATATGGACACAGAAACGGGATTCACATTATTGATCTTCAAAAAACCGTAACTTTATTTAATGAAGCTTTGAAGGTCCTCAAAGATTATTCTTCACAAGGTAAAAATGTACTTTTTGTAGGAACTAAAAGACAAGCATCAGATTTAATTGAGAAATATGCTAAATCCTGCAATCAATTTTTCATAAATAAAAGGTGGCTTGGTGGAATTCTTACTAACTGGGATACAATACAAAACTCTATCAAAAGATTAAAAAAAATAGAAGATATTTTAGAAAATCAATCTCAATCTTACACAAAAAAAGAACTACTTAAGTTTCAAAATACTGCTGGGAAGCTTAATAAATCAATAGGTGGAATCAAAGATTTGAATTCAAAGCCCGACTTGTTATTTATTATCGATACAAATAAGGAATTTCTAGCAGTAAAAGAAGCTAATAAATCTGAAATCCCAATTGTAGCTATTCTTGATTCAAATTCAAATCCAGAAGGAATTGATTATCCCATTCCAGGAAATGATGACGCTATTAGGTCTATCGAGTTTTATTGTAATGCAGTTGCTGAAACAATTAATGACAATAAAATTAATAATCAAAATATAAAAGCTGAAAGCAAAACTTAAAATGTCATTTACAGCAGAAGATATAAAAAAACTAAGGAATAAAACTGGAGCTGGAATGATGGATTGCAAAAAAGCTTTAGATGAGACGAAAGATATTGATAAGGCAATTGATTGGTTGAGGAAGAAAGGTATAAATACAGCTCAAAAAAAATCAGAAAGGTCCGCAACTGATGGCCTTATTACTATAAAGATTGAAGATAACGTTGGTGTAATTTTAGAAATTAATTCTGAAACAGATTTTGTAGCTAAAAATGAAAATTTTCAGAAATTTTGTGAAATTACCTCAGAGCTTTGTACAAAAAATGAGATTCAAAACCTTGATGATCTTCTTGTATCTACTTTTGAGAACTCTGGGAATAAAGTCGATGACGAACTAACTAATCTAATATCAAAACTTGGTGAAAATATAGTAATTAAGAGATTAAAACTTGTTAATGATCCAAATTTGAAGCTACAAAAATATTTACATAACTCTGTTTCAGATAATTCAGGAAAACTTGGAGTTTTGCTATCGTTTAGCGTAAGGGAAAACAATGATGAAGTTACTGAATTATCTAAGCAAATATGCATGCACATTGCAGCTACTGAACCAAAATCAATAGATATTGATTCCTTGGATAACTCATTAGTTTCAAAAGAAAAAGATATCTACAAAGACCAACTTAGATCTTCTGGAAAACCTGATAATATCATTGAAAAAATTATAGAAGGAAAGATTAAAAAGTTTTATGAAGAGGTTTGTTTATTGGAACAACCTTTTGTCATTGATAATAAAATAAAGGTTAAAGACATTATATCTGAATTTAATAAAAATAATAATCTTGACTTAACTATCAAGAATTACTTTATTTTTAAATTAGGTCTGTAAGAAAAGCTATTTCATTTTGATTAGTCTTAAAAAAAAGCATATTTTACTGAAATTATCTGGTGAATCATTAATGGGAAGTAATGACTTTGGTATAGATCTTGATACAATTAACTCCATAACAGAACAAATAGTAAAAATTCATAAAGGTGGAACAAAGTTTTCTATTGTTGTAGGAGGAGGGAATATCTTTAGGGGTATATCTGCATCATCTTCTGGAATGGATAGATCTTCAGCAGATTACACAGGAATGATGGCTACTGTAATAAATTCACTAGTGCTACAAAACTCCTTGGAACAAAAAGGAGTTCAAACAAGGGTTCTGTCTGCTTTAAAAATGGACACAGTTTGTGAACCTTACATAAGAAGAAGGGCAATTAGGCATGTACAAAAAAATAGAATTGTTATTTTTGCTGCTGGTACTGGAAACCCTTTTTTTACAACTGATACTGCAGCTACTTTGAGGGCTTCTGAAATGAAGTGTGATTTTTTGCTTAAAGCAACCAAGGTAGACGGGATTTATGATTCTGATCCATTTAGAAATTCAGAAGCAAAAAAATTTGACGATATAAGTTATGACGATGTTATTGCTAAAAATTTAAAAGTTATGGATATAACAGCCATAACACTTGCTAAAGAGAATAAAATTCCAATTGTAGTTTTTTCAATATTGCAAAAGGACTCCTTAATTGAGATAATAGAGGGTAAAGGTTCATTCACAACTATAAAAGGTTAGATTTATGTTTGATTTGAAGATATATGAAGAAAAAATGGAAAAAGCTATTGATGTTTTAAAAAGAGAATTCTCAGGGCTTAGAACTGGAAGAGCCTCAGCTTCACTATTAGACCCAATTTCAATTGAAGCTTATGGCTCAAAGGTGCCATTAAATCAGGTTTCTAATATTAGTGTTCCCGAATCTAGGTTACTAACAGTTCAGGTTTGGGATGACTCGCTAGTCAACACTGTAGAAAATGCAATTAGAAACTCTAACCTAGGACTTAACCCAATGATTGAAGGGAGTCTGATAAGAATTCCTATCCCTGAACTGTCTGAAGAAAGAAGAATTGAAATAGTTAAAATTGCGTCAAAATACTCAGAAGACTCAAAGGTCTCAATAAGAAATATTCGTCGTGATGCAATGGAAAAAATAAAAAGTCTTGAAAAAAACAAAGAAATTTCACAAGATGAATCATTCAAATTTTCCGATGATGTTCAAAGTATGACTAATAGTTTAATAGAAAGAATAGAAACTTTATTTACTGATAAGGAAAAAGACATATTAAGAGTATAATCAATGGCCAATGACTCATGGAATTGATACCCAGAATTTATTTCCAACTCATGTAGCTTTTATAATGGATGGAAACAGAAGATGGGCAAAAAAAAATAAACTACCTATTGTTGACGGTCACAAGAAAGGTGCCGAAATAATAAAAAAGATTGTTCGTAAATCTATTAAACTAAATATTAAATATCTTACATTTTATGGATTTTCTTCTGAAAATTGGAACAGAAGTAGAGACGAAGTTATCCAATTACAATCATTATTAAAACACTATTTAGATTCTGAAAAAGATAATTTTTTGAATAATAAAATAAATTTTTCATTTATAGGTGATATAGATAAGTTTGGCCCTCAAATAATTAACAAACTTAATAGTTTAAAAAAATCTACTAAAAATTTTAATAAACTTTTTTTTACTTTAGCTTTAGGTTATGGGTCAAGAGGTGAGATTTTAGCTGCAATTAATAAAGTATTAAAAAAAAAAAGAAATAATATTACAGAAAGAAATATTTCTGAAAATTTGATGACAAATCACTTGCCTGAACCTGACCTTGTTATAAGAACATCTGGTGAGAAAAGATTATCAAATTTTTTGTTATGGCAGATAGCCTATTCTGAATTATATTTTACTAAAACTCAATGGCCTGATTTTGATGTAAATAGATATATGATTGCGTTAAAAGATTTTATTAATCGAAAAAGAAGATATGGGGGAGACTAATGATAAAAGATTTTCAATTGAGATTTTTTTCATCAATTTTTCTTTTTTTTCCCTTATTACTCTTTTTTTCAAAGAATAATTTAATTTTTTTGTCTGTCACTCAAATTTTACTTTCACTAAGCCTGTGGGAATTTTTTAGGTTAAAAAGCTTTAAGGACTATCTAAAAGAAGATGAAAATAGGAAAAATCTATTACTAAGTAGGCATAAGATAAGTAGTTTAGATTTTCTCATGATATTAAAAGTCAACCTATTATTATTATTATTTTATTTTTTAAATTACATTTTAATTTTTTTAATATTATTTTTTTTCTTCCTATATATTTATTTAATTTTAAAGTTTGATTTTGAGAAGTTACTTGGCATGGTTTATTGTTCAGCACCCTTTTTCATATTAATAAATCTGAGAAATGATTATAATTATGACAAATATCTTTTTTTTATTTTTTTTTTTACGATTCTAACTGATGTATTCTCATATTTTTCGGGAAAAATTTTCAAAGGAAAAAAAATCTTTCCATTAATAAGTGCTGGTAAAACTATTTCAGGTACAATTGGCGGGATTTTAATTCCTTGTATACTTTCTGTTTTTATATTTATTGATATGGTAGATCTTTATTTAGTTGTCTTTTCATCAATATTTTTTTCAATAATTGTTCAATTTGGAGATCTCTTAGAATCCTACTTTAAAAGACTTTGTAACGTAAAAGATAGTAGTAACTTGATCCCTGGTCATGGTGGAGTACTTGATAGACTTGATGGACTATTCTTACTGATCATAGTAATATTTATTTTAAAAATACTAAACTTTAATTTTTTTTTTATAATATAAAATTAGATGAAAAAAAAAGTTACAATATTCGGTTCAACAGGTTCAATTGGAGATTCAACTTTAGATCTTGTAAAGAGTCATCCTGAAAAATATGAAATAGTTGGTTTGACGATTAATAATAACTACAAAAAATTAATTAGTCAGGTAAATAATTTTAAACCAAAAATTGTATCAATCAATGATACGGATTCATATAAAAAATTTAAGGAAGTCAACCAAATTCCAGATTTAAAGATTGTTAATGGTAAAGATTGTTATGATGAAATACTTGACTATGAGACAGATATGGTTGTAGCTGCTATTACTGGTTCAACTGGATTAATGCCGGTTGTTAAGGCTGCAAAGAAAGGTATACCTATTGCATTAGCCAATAAGGAGAGTTTAGTTTGTTCTGGATCATTGATTACATCAATTGCTAAACAAAATGGTTCAGTCATACTTCCGATTGATTCAGAACATAATGCAATTTTTCAAGTTTTGGACTCAAATAATTTATCAAAGGTCTCAAAATTAATTTTAACGGCATCAGGTGGCCCTTTTTTATATAAAGAAAATAGAGAACTAGCTGATATTACACCTGAACAGGCTATCAAACATCCTAATTGGTCGATGGGAAAAAAAATTTCTGTTGACTCTGCAACAATGATGAACAAAGGACTTGAACTAATAGAGGCTCACTTTTTGTTTGAGATGCCTCATAAAAAAATAGACGTGATAATTCATCCAGAATCTATTATTCATTCATGTGTTGAGTATGAAGATGGCTCAATATTATCGCAAATGGGAACACCAGATATGCGTATACCGATTTCTTTTGTTCTTGCATACCCAGACAGAATTTCTAACTCTGTAAAAAAACTTGAATTAGGGAAAGTTAAAAAACTAACATTCATGGAACCTGATCTAGAAAAATTTCCATGTTTAGAGTTTGCATATGAGGCGTTAAAAATAAAAAAAAGTGCCCCAACGGTTCTTAATGCTGCTAATGAAATAGCTGTTGATGCATTTTTATCTAATAAAATTAGGTATCTATCAATACCAAAACTAGTAGAAAAAACTTTAAATAAAGCTTCATTTTCCAATATCAATAGTATAAAAGATGTGTTAGAAATAGACCACGATACAAGACAAAGTGCAATGAGTATGGTTTTTTCTGGAAAGTATTAGTTCTCATGTTAGACATAATTTTTAATTCAATAATTCCTTTTGTAGTTATTCTTACAATTCTTGTTTTCGTGCATGAGC
>MDTG01113980.1_pt1 | contig 13094 bp, 12 predicted proteins | sample 811421 | NCBI WGS metagenome assembly MDTG01 (sample SAMN05326645, study PRJNA326480) | marine metagenome | isolation source: seawater | place: Pacific Ocean: South East | collected 2011
TCAACAAGATATTTATAAAAAAGAGTCATGAGAATCAAGAAAGCTAAAAATCTTAAATCTCTTATAGACCCAGAAGTGAGTGTTGTCATAAAGGCAAAAATTGCAAGAATAGAGAACGGATTTTTTTTAAAAAATTCCCTGATAACGCTTAAAATAACAAAAATAAATATCAATACTGGTAACAACCCGTATTCACTCCAAATCTCCATCACACTGTTATGAGGATATTTCATACTCTCTAATCCTGTTATTTTTGGCCATTGACCTGGCCCAATTCCAAAAATTGGATCTTCTTTTATCATGTCCCATGATAATTTTAGTGAGTAAGCTCTAGCAATTGTGCCTGATATAGATTCTGAATAAATTTCAGAATCTTCAATTGAGATATTATCTAGCACTGAAGGAATTACTTGAATTTCTTCAATAAAGCTATTCATTCTTGTGTTGAAAGAAAGAAGAAATAATATTAATGCCAATGCTGGAATTGCAAAGAAGCTTCTTGAAAATTTGGAATGAAATATCAACCATCCAAATATTGAAAGCAAAAGAAAAAGTGTTGGACCTCTGGAATTTGCCACAAAAAAAGCAAATCCATATAGAAATATTGGTATTAAAGACAATTTTTTTATAAAAAGAACTCGTACTAAAACTCCAAGCGAAATATATTTAATAAATGTAAGTGGGCCTAGACCTAAAAAGGTCCCCTCTCTTCCAAAATCAAATGTAATTATTCTTGCAATTAATAAAGCAAAACATATTATCAAACAAAATCTATCTGTAATTATAAAAAATTTCTCTAGATCAAGTTTAGATGCAATAATAAATACAGTACATGAAGTTATAAATAATGTAGAAAGGTGGTGGCTTAGATGGCCATAGTTTATAGCTCCATCAATAAAAAAAATGTAATTTATTAAAACAAATATTATTATGGCTACTAATAAAGTAAAAAATTTAATAATTAGAAGACTTTTTTTATAATCTAATAATCTAAATGCAAAAATAAAAAACCAGCCTGATAAAATAGCGAACCATGTCCAAGGTATTCCATATAAAAGTATTTTATCTTCAAAACCCAAAGAACCTACTATTAATAAGCCCAATGCAAGAAATAAAAAAAAATGATCACTTAATATTGTTGAGAGTTCACTTTTTTTAAAAAGAAACATAGGCTAAATCTTATTCTTTATTGCAAAAAACTTTTATAGCATTGCATACATAAGAAATTTGATCGTCGGTCATTTCTGGGAATATTGGTAATGATAATATCGCATTTTGATGCATAAATGCTGAGGGAAAATCAGCTGGAGAATGATTGTATCTTTTATATGCCGGCAATAATGGTAAGCAAATTGGATAGTTTATAACCGAAGAAATACCCTCTTTTTCTAAATAATCTTTTAACTTATTTCTGTCTTTATGTTGTATAACAAATAAATGCCAAACGTGAAAATAATCATTATTAGTGATAGGAAGTACAAGGTCTTTAATATCACTTAATTTTTTAAGATATTTTTTTGCAATGTTTCTTCTTTTATCCGTCCAATCTTCAATGTACTTTAGCTTTATATTTAGAATTGCGGCTTGAATACCGTCAAGCCTACTATTAATTCCTTCGATAATATGACTTCCTTTAATCAATCCTCCATGTCTTGCAAAACAGGCAGCATCTTCTGCTAGATTTTTATCATTACATAAAATCGCGCCAGCATCTCCTATAGCGCCAAGATTCTTTCCAGGATAAAAAGAAAAGGTTGAGAAATTACCAAATGTTCCAACCATTTTTCCTTTATATTTAGATAGATGTGCTTGAGCACAATCCTCTATAATCCATAAGTTATGATTCTTAGAAGTCTTCATGACAGGATCCATATCAACTGGACTTCCGTATAAGTGGACAGGGATTATTCCAACTGTTTTATTTGTAATTAGGGATTCGATCTTTGATGGGTCAATAGTAAAGTCTTCTTTGGTATCACAAAAAACAGGATTTCCACCAGCTTGAGTAACTGTCTCAGAAGTTGAAATCCAAGAGTGTGCAGGAACTATGACTTCATCTCCAGATTTTATATTTAAGGTTTTCAGGGCTATATATATAGCATCTGTTCCATTTGCACATGATATGCAGTATTTCATGCCAATCAACTTTGAAAATCTTTCTTCAAAAATATCAACATCTTTTCCTCTTATAAATGATGATTCTTTTAATACTCGGTCAATTGCTGAATCAATTTCATCTCTTATATTTGAATGATGAAGTGTTAGGTCATTAAATGGTACTTTTAGTTTCATTTTTAAGAATTTGTATTTATTTTTCCTAATTTTGAAAGTCGAGGAGTGAATCTTAAATAAACCTCTTCTTCTTTTTCAATAGATTCATAAATAGCATTTATTAATTCAAGGCTTTTTCTTCCTTTTAAACCATCTACAAGTTGTGAAGATTTATTATTTAAACAGTCTATAACGTGATCATAATATTCTTTATGTCCAAAACCGTACACATTAGGGGGGTTGACAGAATAATTTTCTAGGACATCATTATCATCACTACTTGAATCTGAAAAATTCCAAGTCTTAATTTCATTTACAGCAAACCCACCAATTTCAACACTTCCTTTTTCACCTAATATAGAAAGTGAGCCTTCTAAATCTTTTGGTCTAATTGCAGTTGTTGCTTCTATAACCCCCAAAGCTCCATTTCTAAACTTCAGAATTACTACAGCAGTATCTTCTGCTTCTATATCAGCTAAAGCTTTTTTGCTCTTTGCAAATACTGATTCAACATCGCCCATCATCCATTCGAGCAAATCAACATGATGACTGGCCTGATTTGTTAGCACTCCTCCATCCTGAGCCCATGTTCCTCTCCATAAATCTTGATCATAGTATGATTGTGGTCTGCACCACCTAACTCTAACTGTCCCCATTATAAGTTTACCAAATCGACCAGCTTCATATGCTTCTCTCAATTTAACAACAGGTAGATTAAATCTATTTTGCTTAACAACAAATAGCTTGATACCGTTTTCATCGCAGGCTGCTATCATCTTATCAGCATCATCCAAGGTTAAAGCCATGGGCTTTTCAACCATAATATGCGCACCATATTTTGCTATATCAACAGTATTCTGCGCATGCGCACCACTTTCGGTTAAAATTACAACAACATCGATATCTTCGTTTTCCATCATTTTATGCATGCAGTTGTATGAAGGTATTTTGTATTTTTTTGAAATAGCGTCAGCTTTTTCCTGAACAATATCACATACAGCAACTAAAGTTGCTCCTTTTATTTGATTCTCAGCAAGAAGCTCTGAATGTCTTTTTGATATTCTTCCACAACCTATTAGAGCAAACTTAATCATGCAAACCCCTTAATCGCCTAACTTCAGCGAATACCTTAGAAGATAAAGAAGGAGCAGAAGTCCATTTACCTCCATAAATATTTATTAACCTATCAATTGTCTCCATTTCAAACTCCCTGCTAGCTGAACTATAATTACCACTCATTATCTTTTTACTTACAATAGGTCTAATTCCACTATATTCCGATTCGATGTCTTCTATTTTAATAGTTTTAGTAAAATATGTGTTAAAAATATTTATTAAGTATTCTCTCTCTGCGATTGAACACTCTACTGGTTCATTAAGGCTTTGTTTTATTTCAGTTGTTCCTATTAAAGTTTGTCCTAAATAAGGCATAACAAAGATTATTCTCTTTCCTATTGGTTCTTGGAGTATATATGAAGATGAGAGTTCATAATTTATAAGTAAATGACTGCCTCTTATCATTGTTAGATTAAACTGGCTGTCAATTTTACTTCTTCTGAGAAGTTCGGATGCCCAAGGTCCAGAAGTATTAATTACATAGTCATACTTTATGTTTTTATTTTTTATAGTAATCTCTGCATTAGTTTTAACCTTGTTGACTTCATGATTTTCATGTATCTTGACTCCTGATTTCTCAGCATTGCAGCGTACCCAATTTCCAAGTTTTGATTCATTCATTTGTGCATCAAAAAATGTTACAGAGCCTTTTAAGTTTTTATATGATATTTCTGGAAATCGATTAATTGTATTTTGTTTGCTATGCCATTTAGTTGGTCCAAGAGAGTATTTCCCTGCAAGAAAATTGTATAAACAAGCCCCAGCATAAAGAACTAATTTTGATCTTTTATTATTACTATAAACAGGCATGCACATATTAATTTTTTTAGCGTATTGAGGAGCATTTTTTAACCACCAATCTCTATCAATCAATGACTCTCTTACTAAGTTAATATGTCCTTGTTCTAGATACCTAATGCCGCCATGAAGCAACTTAGATGAAGCAGAGCTAGTTTTTGACAAAACAGCATCTGCTTCAAATAAATCAACATCTATGTCATTCTCTGCAATTTTCCAGGCTGTAAATAAACCATTTATTCCACCGCCAATTATTGCGATTTTCATTATGAATCCTTGTTAAAAATATCTCGGGTAAATACTTTATTATGCACGTCACTTAAATGACTTGAAATTCTATTAGCTATAATCAAATCACAAGAATTCTTGAAAACTTCAATATCTTTAACTATACGACTATCTGAAAATTTGTTTTCTTTCAAAGAGGGTTCGTATATAAGTGTTTCGATATTTAAATCTTGAAGTCGATTAAGAATATCTATTGATGCTGAGGATCTAAAGTTATCACTACCCTCTTTCATTACTAATCTATAAAAACCAACAACTTTTGGGTTCCTGCTTTTAATTTCTTCAATAAGAAATGATTTTCTTGTAAAATTTGATTCAACTACAGCTTTAATTAGACTCTGCGGGATATTGTTATTATTGTAATTAGATAAAAGTTGTTTTGTATCTTTAGGTAAACAATATCCTCCATAACCAAAAGATGGATTATTATATCCTTGACCTATCCTTTCATCTAAACAGATGCCATCAATAATACTTTTTGTATTTAGATTATTTGATAAACCAAAGGTGTCTAATTCATTAAAAAAAGCAACTCTCATTGCAAGATATGTATTTGAAAAAAGTTTTACAGCCTCTGCTTCTGAGGAAGAAATAAAGATTGTTTCTATATTTTTTTTTAGAGAAGAATTTTTAAGAATTTCAGAAAAAGATATACATTCTTTGGACTGTCCTCCAATTATAATTCTGGAAGGATACAGATTATCAAAAAGTGCATTCCCTTCTCTTAAAAATTCGGGTGAAAAGACTATTCTTGAAGTTGAAAATTTTTTATTTAGCTTATCTGTATGTCCAATTGGAATAGTTGATTTAATTATTATAAATGCAAAACTATTATGGCTAAGCGCATCTTCAATTACCGAATCAACAGCAGATGTATCAAATTTATTTAATTCATCATCATAATTTGTAGGAGTTGCAATCACTATAAAATCTGCGTTTTTAAATGCTTTTTGCTTATCAAGGGTAGCTGATAATTGTATATCTTTATTTTTTAAGTATTTAGATATTTCCTGATCATCAACAGTTGAAACTAAATTATTTATCTTTTCGACTCTTTTAGAATCAATATCTAAAACTATTACATCATTTTTTTGTGCTAACAGAGTTGATAATGACATGCCAACGTACCCAGACCCAACAACTGTAATATTTTTTCTTTGATGCATTTTTATTATGCCTTTAGATTCATTATCTTATTTATAACTGTATTTAGTAAATCTATTTCTTTATAGATATCTACCTGATGGTTTCCAACAAATAAACCATTTTTATCAATATATTCTGCATTTTCTAAAGAACCAGATATTTCATAATCAAAATACTCCAAAACATCTTTATTTTTTAAAAAATTTCCAGTTACAATCGGCCTACATTCAATTCCTGCTTTATTAAATGATTTAACAAGCTCATTTCTGCTTATGGGACTATTTTCTTTTAAGACTAATGAAAATCCAAACCAACTTGATTCTCCAATCTCAGACTGAATTAAAATATAAGGGTGATCATTAAAAATTTTCTGAAAATATTCAGCATTTTTTCTTCTAGTTGTTATAAAATTTGGTAATTTTTTTAGCTGCTCTTCGCCTATGGCGCCACTCATTTCAAGAGGTCTAACATTATAACCGGGCAAAACAAACTTAAATGATTCTTCAAAAAAGTCATCGCTTTTTATACCTGTAACATGATTATTTTTTGGAAGATTTCTTGTCCACCCATGAGCTCTGATAGAAAGTAAAATATGATATATTTCCTCATCATTTGTAAGAATACATCCGCCTTCCATTGTTGCTATGTGGTGACTAAAGAATGAGCTAAATGTTCCCATTAAACCAAAGGTTCCTGAAAACTGTTCATTATATTTAGCGCCCATTGATTCACAATTGTCCTCTAGTAAAATTATTCCCTTTTCATATATTAAAGAATTTATTTCGTCAAAATTATTAGGATTGCCTAATAAATTAACAGCGAGTATAGCTTTTGTATTACTTGTAATAGCTTTCTTTAATTTTGTTAGATCAAAATTTAAAGTTTCTTTATTTATATCTACAAACTTTACCTTTAGTCCGTATTGTTGAAGAGGAAAATAAGTCGTTGACCAAGAAACTGATGGAACAATAACCTCATCTCCTCTTTTAAGTTGGAATAAGTGATTTTTTGTATAAAAAAGTGAGGCTATCATTAAAAGATTTGCTGTGGATCCAGAGCTTGTCATTACTGCAAATTTACTACCAAACATTTTAGCAAAATTGGCCTCATAGCTTTTTACGCTATTACCCATTGAATACATATCAGATTCTATAACCCTATGTATTGCTTCAATTTCTTTATTATCCCAAGTGCTGCTAGCAAGCTTATAACCCATCTTCTATTCCTTCTTTAAAAAATTTGTACGTCATTTTAATACCTTCATCCAAATTTAGTTTGCTTGACCAACCAAAGTTTTTCAATTTTTCAATATTCACTAACTTTTGTTTCATGCCAACTGGTTTATTTAAGTCATATTCAAACTTTAGAGGATGGCGCACTTCATTTAAAACTGCATCATAGTATTCTTTAATTGAATAATCACGTCCGATTCCAACATTTATGTTTTGCGGCATATCTTTAATATTTTCAATTGCATAAAATATAAAGTTCGCTAGCTCGCCTGCATACATAAATTCTCTTCTAGCATTACCATCACCCCAGATTTTTATTGTTGTTTGATTATTTTCTTTTGCTTGGTGTATTTTATATATAATGGCTGGTATCAAATGAGAGCTCTCAGGTTCGTAATTGTCATATTTACCATATAGGTTGCAAGGGATTATCGTTTTATAGTTCTTTAAAAGATTTTCTCTTGAAATATATTCACATAATCTTGTAGTAACAATTTTTGCTAAAGCATATCCTTCATTTGTCGGTTCTAATTGGCCCTTAAGAATTAAATCTTCTTTTAAAGGGTTCTCAGCGTCTTTTGGATACATGCAAGAGCTCGATAAATTTAAAAAGTTATCCACTCCATTCTCAAGAGAGGCAGATATTAAATTTATTCCAATATCAATATTGTCTTTTAAAAACTTTACAGGATTATTTATATTTGCTTCAATTCCGCCAACAATGCCTGCAGCATGAATAATTATATCTGGCTTATTTTTTTTTATATATTTAAAGACACTTTTTTTATTTAAAAGATCTAATTCTTCTCTTTGAGGCGCAACAATATCATACAATTTAGAAGATTCGTTTTCTAGAATGTTTTTTCCAACCATTCCAGTGCCGCCAGTTAAAAATATTTTCATTTATAGTTATTATTTATTCAAAGCTTTGGGAAACTTCATGCCCATGTAATTTTAGAAGAGCATTCTTTTGTGCTGCTTTTAAATCTTCTGAAACCATTTCTGCACACATTTCTTTAACCGATATAGTTGGTTTCCATCCTAAGATATTTTTAGCCTTAGAAGGATCTCCAAGCAAAGTCTCTACTTCTGCTGGTCTAAAGTATCTTTTATCAACCCTACAAATTGCATCTCCAACTTTTACTGATGGAGATTTTTTATTATCAACAGATGCTACAATACCAACTTCAGATTCTTCTGATCCCTCAAAATTAATTTCTATTCCTAATTCAGCAGCAGACCATTCAACAAATTGTCTAACCGAATATTGTTCACCGGTTGCTATAACAAAATCTTCTGGCGTGTCATGTTGTAACATCATCCATTGCATTCGAACATAATCCTTTGCATGACCCCAATCTCTTAATGCATTCATATTTCCTAGATACAGACATTTTTGCATCCCCTGAGAAATATTAGCTAGACCTCTAGTAATCTTCCTTGTAACAAATGTTTCGCCTCTTCTTGGGGACTCATGATTGAATAAAATCCCGTTACAAGCAAACATTCCATAGGCTTCTCGATAATTAACTGTTATCCAATATGCGTATAACTTTGCTGCAGCATAGGGAGATCTGGGATAAAAAGGAGTTGATTCAGATTGAGGTGTTTCTTGGACAAGGCCATATAATTCTGAAGTTGAAGCCTGATAAAATTTTGTTTTTAAACGCAAAAACCTTATCGCTTCAAGGAGTCTCAAAGTTCCTAAAGCATCTACATCAGCAGTATACTCTGGAGATTCAAAAGATACAGCAACGTGAGATTGAGCACCCAGATTGTATACTTCATCTGGCTGAGTCTCTTTCAAAATTCTAATTAAATTTGACGAATCAGTTAGGTCACCATAATGAAGAAAAAATTTGTTATCTTGGTCATGTAAGTCTTGAAAGATATGATCAATTCTTTCGGTATTGAATGAGGATGATCTTCTTTTAATTCCATGAACTTGATAACCCTTGTCTAATAAGAACTCTGCAAGATATGATCCGTCTTGACCAGTGATGCCAGTTATTAATGCTATTTTCATTTATACAAAAACCTCCATTATCTATGTTTCCTTAAAATCTACTTATTCATCTCTACCATATATATCTTCGTATCTCACAATATCATCTTCACCAAGATAATCGCCTATCTGAACTTCAATTAATTCCAAATCTATCTTTCCTGGATTTTCAAGAGCATGAATAACTTCTTTGTCATGATATGTCGACTCATTTACATTTAAATCTTTTGAATTTTTTCCATAATGCACTCTTGCAATTCCAGAAACTACTATCCAGTGCTCTGATCTATGATAATGCATCTGAACGCTAAGTTTTTCACCAGGTTTTACTGTTATTCTTTTTACTTGGAAGCCTTCACCGCTATCTACTGAGTCATACTTCCCCCATGGACGCACAACTTCTCTATGCCATTCCCATTCAGTTCTAGAATTGTCTCTTAGGTCTTTTACCAAATTAGTTACATCATGAATTTTATCCTTTGATACAATCATTAATGCATCTTTTGTATTAACAATGATTAGATCACTTACTCCTATTACTGATGTCAATTTATCTTCGCTTCTAATATAGCAATTAGAGCTATCTTTAATAATGATATCTCCATCAGATACATTTCCGTTATTATCTTTATTTCCAATATCCCATAAGGAATTCCATGTGCCAGCATCGCTCCAATCATTACTCATCTCAACCATAACTGATTGGTTGGTATTTTCCATCACAGCATAGTCAATAGATTCACTTGGGCAGGTTGAAAATAAATCAGGATTGATATGAATAAAATTAGAATCTTTATTAGCATCATTAAATGCTTCATCGCAAATCTTATATATATCAGGTCTAAATTTTTCTAATTCTGCCAAGTATTGACTCTTCTTAAAGAGAAAAATGCCACTATTCCAAAAGAATTTATCTGATTTTACATACTTCTTTGCGAGATCTAGTAATGGCTTCTCCTTAAATTTTTTAACATGAAAGCCATTTTTATATTGTTCACCAGCTTCTATATAACCATAGTTGATATTTGGACTGGAAGGCTTGATTCCAAAGGTAACTAGTTTACCGTCCTCTGCTAAAGGAATAGATTTTCTTACTATGTCAACAAAACCGTCCTGATCTTTTATACAATGATCTGAAGAAAGTACCAATATAATTGGGTCATCCTCATAAGAAAATGCTGCTAGAGCTACTGCTGGAGCTGTATTTTTTCCTTCAGGCTCTACAATTATTTTATTATCTTTACCAATATCTCTTATTTGATCTTTAACAAAAAATCTATGTTTCTTATTGCATATAAAAGTTGTAGAAGAAATATCAAGATTTTGTATCCTTTCATACGTATTTTGAAGCATTGTTTTATGATTGTAGATTGGAAGAAATTGTTTCGGATGTCCACTCCTTGAAATAGGCCATAGTCTTGTCCCAGAGCCACCTGCCATAATAACTGCTTTAATCATAACTTAAACAATTCCAGATAGATTTATATTTAACTCAATGATTATACAATAGATAGCATCTATAAGATTGTTGTATTTTTATGGTTGCAAAATTGCCCTATCCCAACATTCATTTTTATTTAATACATATGAGCTTCTTTGATTAATTCTACTAGAATGTCCCTGCCAAAACTCAAAAAAATAAGGCACAAAATAATATCCACCCCAATATATAGGCCTTTTGTATTTTTTTGATTTTACTTTTTTGAGAGTTTTTTCAAAATTTTCAATGACTGATTCATATGAATCTATTTCTGAAGATTGATCAGATGAAATTGCTAAAGCATTTTTTTTTATATTTCTTTTATAGAAATGTTTATCGGATTCGGCATTGCTTGCTTTATAGATTTTTGCTTTCATCCTTATTTGAGTATTTATCTCATTCCAAAATAAAATGGCGGATATCTGAGAGTGAGCTTCAAATTGATTTGCCTTTGGAGATTCATAATTAGTAAAAAAATAGAATTTGTTTTCTTTTATAAATTTCAGATTTACGAACCTTGAGTTAACCTCACCCAATAAAGGGTCATAGGAGCTGATTGATATTGCTTCAATATTCCTTTGATTAGCAGCTAAAGCATCTAAGTATACTTCATGTAAATGAATATACGGTTCCGATTCATTTAGATTTAAAAATTCAATCATAATTCGTCAGATAACTTTAAGAAAAAGATTTATTAAAAAAATAATTTCTAATAATAATAATAAAGCTGCTTAGGAAAATACTAAATAAAAAAGAAATTATAACAATTGTTGATCTTTTGGGCTTATGTTTTAACTCAGTAACAATCGGAGGAGATAACACTTTAAACAAAAATTCAGGGGTTGCATTAGCTATCATTATTTTTTCAGTTTGACTTTGTATTAATCTGTTAAGGCCGACTCTAACTTCAGCAAATTCCGTTTTTTGAATTTCATCTTTAAGGAATTTGATTGACATTTCCGACTGATTTATTTGTTCATTTCTTAATATTTCATTTATATCATGCACTAGTAAATCAAGTATATTTTTTGCCACATATGGCGAATAATGTTCAAAGGAAATAGAAATAAAGCCATTTTGCTTGTTTGTTGAAATTGAAATATTTTTTTTAAATTTCTTATGTGCTGATTGCATGGAAGGCACTCCATCAACTGAAAATCTTTCCTTACTTACCCATTTTTTATTCGTTACATCATATATATTAGGATTGATTATTAGTTCATTATTTTTAGAATCCCAATTATTTGGAGCTAGAAGGTTATATAGTAAATTATTTTTTGATACAAAATTTTCAAAAAAATTATAAGATTTCATTATTTCAATGCCTTTTTCCACGTCATTGGATTCAGATGTGGGCAATGAAATTCCTGCAATACTTGCTAATCCAGAATATTGACTAGAAAGTTTTGATAAGCTGTTGTCATCATCAGCTGACGCTAAAATTGTCTCACTCTTGTATGTGTCAGTTATTAATAGAGAAAATATTATTGAAAGAGTTGTTAACAAAAGAACACTAGATAGTATTACAATCTTGCTATCCCATAATAAAAATAAAAGTTCTTTAAGATAGAGATCGTCATTATGTTCCTTTTTATTTTCGTTATTCATATATTTATAATATTTTTTTAAATGGTACCCGGAGCCGGACTTGAACCGGCACGCTATTGCTAGCGAGGGATTTTAAGTCCCTTGTGTCTACCAATTCCACCACCCGGGCAAATAATTATATCTATTTCTATGATTATAACTGCTTTATTCATCTATATTAAATAATTTGGAGGCTGAAGCCGGAATCGAACCGGCGTTAACGGCTTTGCAGGCCGCTGCATAACCACTCTGCCATCCAGCCCAATTTTTAACTTGTATTGTATATGCCATAACGGCAAATGTGGAATTTAATTTTGAAAGGTATTTATTGTATAAATATATCCGGTGTAAAGGGTTATTAAAACAGAAATAATCATAAAAATATCTGCAATTGGAATTAATAACATAAAATCAAAAGCTAAGGCAAAAAGGTAAATAGAAATAGTAAATATTTGAATAGTGGTTTTTATTTTTGCTATGAAGATTACTTTTGTAGCATCTGAATTATTTTTTCTTGAATTAAAATCTCTAAGAGCACTTACCCAAATTTCTCTTGTTATAATTAATGCTCCTGAAAACCCAATTATATAACTTGATAAATTAAGTGATAATGCAAAACAAAGAAAGATGATTAGTATTTTATCTGCAATAGGATCAAGAATTTCACCTACTTGTGATGAGGCATTATATTTTCTTGCTAGAAAACCATCTAAATAATCAGTTAATCCAGCAATAAAAAATAATATAAAACCAAGAATGTAATAATTTTCTAGCATCAAAAAGAAAAAAATTATAATCGCTATAAAAATTCTAGATAGTGTAAGTATGTTTATCAGAGTTGTTATCATTTAAGCTCGTTTTTAATCAATATTGCTATTTTCTCACTTATACCCTTAACAGTCATTAAATCTGATAAGTTTGCTGATTTAATATTTTTAATGTTTTTAAATTCTTTCATTAATCTTTTCTTGAGTATACTTCCTAAACCTTTTACATTATCTAATTCTGACATAGTAATTGTTTTTCTTTTTTTGTTTCTTTGAGCTCGTATTGCGAACCTATGAGACTCATCTCGAATCTCTTGAAGAAGTAGAAATGCTTTTGAGTGTTTATCTAATTGAACCACTCCATTTTTGCTAATTATGGTTTCAGTAGCTCTCACTCTGTTCGA